>Ga0210400_10003273_pt1 | contig 14432 bp, 11 predicted proteins | sample IncBWH26MmetaG_FD_155456 | JGI IMG/M metagenome (GOLD analysis project Ga0210400, IMG submission 155456) | Forest soil microbial communities from Barre Woods Harvard Forest LTER site, Petersham, Massachusetts, United States - Inc-BW-H-26-M | ecosystem: Environmental > Terrestrial > Soil >...
CTGATCTTTGCCAGCCCAAGAGCGCGTTATCCAGAAAGGTGGAGGGACAGGCCCTGTGAAACCTTGGCAACCTGCTTGCAAAAGCAAGGTGCCAATTCCTGCCAGCGACGCATGGTCGCTGGAGAGATGCCGAAGGCTACGAGCTGACGACAGATCAACAATTTGTTTGGGAGGGCGGAGTCGCCTTTTCCTTTCTGGTGAGCGCTCTCGGGCGGGCTCCCGGAAAGGCTCCCATCCATGCCCATCCCGTTCCGCCAGGCTCTCGATGAAGGCCGCTGCTGCCTCTTCGACGGCAGCACGCCGACCTCGCTCTACGAGCGGGGCATCCACTTCAACCGCTCCTTCGACGCCGAGAACCTCACCAACGCCGGCGTCGTGCGGGGCGTCCACGAAGCCTTCCGGGCCGCGGGCGCGCAGGTGCTCACCACCAACACCTGGGCCGCGAACCGCGCCAAGCTCAGCGCCTACGGCCTCGGCGAGCAGTTGATCCAGATCAACCGTCGCGGCGCGGAGCTGGCGCGGGAGGCGCTGGCCTCCACGGCGGGGGACGGCTGGGTCGCGGGCTGCATCGGCCCCCTCGGCCTGCGCATCGAGCCCTGGGGCCCCACGAGCTTCGACGAGGCCCGCGAGATCTTCACAGAACAGGCCGAGGCGCTGCTCTCCGGCGGCGTGGATCTTTTCGTGCTGGAAGCCTTCGAAGACCTCAACGAGATCCGCCAGGCCATCGCGGCGGTGAAGGCCGTGAGCGACCTTCCTGTCGTGGCCATGATGACGCCGGGCGATGGGGGCTGCACGCTCTACGGCGCCGAGCCCGAGTGGTACGCGCAGAAACTCGCCGAATGGGGCGCCGACATCCTGGGCGCCAACGGCGGCGGCGGACCCGCCCAGCTCCTCGCGCTGCTGAAGCGCTTCCGCGCCGCCACGAGCATCCCTCTCATCCTCAAACCCAGCGCGGGTCTGCCACGGCAGGTGGACGGCCGCGTGCTGTATCCCTCCAGCCCTGAATACCTGGGTGAATTCGCGCGCCAGGCCCTGCAGGGCGGCGCCCGCGCGGTGGGCGGCTGTAGCGGCACCTCGCCCGCCCACATCCGCGCCATGGCCGGAGCCTTCCGCCAGGAGCGCGCCTTCGTGGCCGCGGGCGGACCCGTCGTCACGGCGCCTCACGAAACCCCGCAGGCGGAAGTGCCCGTCGCCGAGCGCAGCCGCTTCGCGAAGAAGCTCGCGGAAGGCGGCTTCGTGACGAGCATCGAGCTGGTGCCGCCCCGGGGCATGGAGACGGACCGTCTGCTGGAAAAGACCCGCGCCTGCAAGGCTCTGGGCGTTGACGCCGTGAATGTGCCGGACGGCCCACGCGCCATGGCCCGCATGAGCGCGCTGGCCACGGCCCTGCTCATCGAACGCGAGGTCGGCATCGAGACCATCCTCCATTACGCCTGCCGGGACCGGAACCTGCTGGGCATCCAGTCGGACCTGCTCGGCGCGGCGGCGCTGGGCCTCCGAAATGTGCTGGCCATCACGGGCGATCCGCCCAAGCTCGGACCCTATCCCCAGGCCACGGCCGTCTTCGATGTGGACGCCATCGGCCTCGTGAACATCATCAAGCGCCTCAACACGGGCCTCGATCTGGGCGGCGCGGACATCGGCCGCCCCACGCCGTTTTCTCTTGGTGTCGGCGCGAATCCCGTGGCGCCGGATCTGGAACGCGAGCAGGCCCGCTTCCGTTGGAAGGTGGAGGCCGGCGCCCAGTGGGCCATCACGCAGCCCGTCTTCGACGCCGACAGCCTCTTCCGCTTCCTGGATTTCGCGGACCCCTTCGGCATCCCCGTCATCGCGGGCATCTGGCCTCTGAAGAGCCTCCGCAACGCTCAATTCATGGCCCACGAGCTGCCGGGCGTCTTCGTTCCGCCCGCGGTGCTGGAACGCATGGGCCGTTGGAGCGCAGCCGAGGACCAGATGAAGGAGGGCCTTGCCATCGCCGAAGAGATCGTGTCGGCCATCCTCCCCCGGGTGCGCGGTCTGCAGCTCTCCGCGCCCTTCGGGCAGGTGGAGCTGGTGGCGCCCTTGCTCCAGGCGGCGAAAGCGGGCGCGGCATGAGCGTGCGCGTGCACTTTCTCCTCGAAGACTTGGAAGCGGAAGCGCCCGATGGTTGCGCGCTGGTAGACGTGGCCGAGGCCGTGGGCGCCGACATCACTTTCGGCTGCCGCACGGGATCCTGCGGCACCTGCCGCGTGCGTGTGGCCCGCGGTCTCGAGCAGTGCAGCCCGCCGTCCAGCGAGGAGCGCGACTTTCTGGCGGGCCTCGACGCCCCGCCCGACCAGCGTCTGGCCTGCCGCGTGAAGCTGAATGGCGATGTGGCGATCGAGTATTTGGGGTGTTGAGTGAGCATTGAAACGATCCTCCGCGACCGCGTGCTGCTGCTCGATGGCGGCATGGGGACGCAGATCTTCAAGCACGACCCCACCGTGGATGATTTCGGCGGCGTGGCCTATGAGGGCTGCGTGGAGCTGCTCAACGAGCGGCGGCCGGAATGGATCCGCGGCATCCACGCCAGCTACTTCGAGGCGGGCGCCGACGCGGTGGAGACGAACACCTTCGGCGCCAACGAGCTGGTGCTGGCGGAATTCGGCCTAGCCCACCGGACTTTCGAACTGAACGAGCTCGCGGCCAAGGTGGCGAGCGAAGCGGCCGCGCAATTCGACGGCCCCCGCTTCGTCATTGGCTCCGTGGGCCCCGGCACCAAACTGCTCACGCTGGGACAGGCGGATTACGGAACGCTGTTGAAGTCCTACCGCACGCAGGTGCTCGGCCTGCTTGCGGGCGGCGTGGACGCCGTCCTCATCGAGACCTGCCAGGACCTGGGCCAGATCAAGGTGGCCGTGCGCGCCGCGAAAGAGGCCATGGCCGAAGCGAAGCGCCGCGTGCCGCTCTGGGTGCAGGCCACGGTAGAGACGACGGGCACGCTGCTCGTGGGTTCCGACATCGGCGCCGTGCTGTCCAGCGTGGAAGCCCTGGGCGTGGATGTGCTGGGCCTCAACTGCGCCACGGGCCCCGAGGAGATGCGCCAGCACCTCCAGGTGCTCTCGCACCAGAGCCCCGTGCCCATCAGCTGCCTGCCCAACGCGGGCCTGCCCCGCAACGAAGGCGGCAAGGTGGTCTACCCTCTGGGGCCCGACGCCTTCGCGGATCAAGTGGCGGCCACGGCGAAGGACATGGGCCTCGCCATCCTCGGCGGCTGCTGCGGCACGGGACCCGAGCACATCCGCGCGCTGAAGGCCCGCATCGGCAACCTGGCGGCGCCCCGCCGCAAGCCGGTCATCGAGCGTGGTGCGGCCAGCCTCTACCAGTCCGTGCCTTTCGCCCAGGAGCCCCGGCCCCTCATCGTGGGCGAGCGGACGAACGCCAACGGCTCGAAGAAGTTCCGCGACCTCCTGGCCAAGGAGGAGTGGGACGGTCTCGTGGACATCGCCAAGGACCAGGCGAAGGAAGGCGCGCACCTGCTGGATATCTGCGTGGCCTATGTGGGCCGCGACGAGGTCCGCGACATGGACGAATTCCTCAAGCGGGCTGTCACGCAAATCCAGCTGCCCTTCGTCCTCGACAGCACGGAGCTGCCGGTGCTGGAGCGCGCGCTGCAGCGGGCGCCGGGCAAGTGCGTCGTGAATTCCATCAATTTCGAGGACGGCGAGACGAAGGCCCGCAAGATCCTGGACCTGTGCAAGACCTACGGCGCCGCCGTGGTGGCCCTCACCATCGACGAGCGCGGCATGGCCAAGTCGGTGGAGGACAAGCTGGCCATCTCGCGGCGTCTCCACGCGCTCGTGGTGGGCGAGTACGGCCTGGACCCCGGCGACCTCATCATCGACCCGCTCACCTTCACCCTGGGCAGCGGCGACGAGGAGTTCCGCAAGAGCGCTGTGGCCACGCTGGACGCTCTCCGCGGCATCAAGGCGGGACTTCCCGGCGTGCTCACCATCCTGGGCGTGTCCAATGTGAGCTTCGGCCTCTCGCCGGAACCGCGTCGCGTGCTCAACGCCCTCATGCTCCACCACGCGGTGGATGCGGGCCTGGACCTGGCCATATTCAACGCCGCGAAGGTGCTGCCCGTGGCCAAGCTGGACGCGGGGACGCGGGAGGTCTACGACGACCTCATCTTCGACCGCCGCCGCGAGGGCTACGATCCGCTGAAGGCCGTCCTGGAACGGGCCAGCTCCGGCGCGCCCGCCGTCGTCCAGGTGGATGTCGCCACCCTCAGCCTGGAAGACCGCCTCAAGCGCGACATCATCGATGGCGAGAAGCGCCGCGTGGTCGTGGATCTCCAGGAATCGCTGGCAGGCGGCGAAGACCCTTTGCGCCTCATCAACGAGGTGCTGCTGGACGGCATGAAGACCGTGGGCGAGCGATTCGGCCGCGGCGAGATGCAGCTCCCCTTCGTGCTGGAGAGCGCGGAGGCCATGAAGGCGGCCATCGGCCACCTGGAGCCCCTGCTGCCCAAGGACGCTTCCACGAAGAAGGGCCGCATCCTCCTCGCCACCGTGAAGGGCGATGTGCACGACATCGGCAAGAACCTCGTCGAGATCATTCTCAGCAACAACGGGTTCGAGGTCAGGAACCTCGGCATCAAGCAGCCCATCGATTCCATCCTCCATGAGCTCGAGAGCTGGCCCGCGGACGCCATCGGGCTCTCAGGGCTCCTCGTGAAATCCACTGTAGTCATGAAGGAGAACCTGGAGGAGCTGGAGCGCAAGCAGCTCAAAGTCCCCGTGCTCCTGGGGGGCGCGGCCCTCACCCGGGACTATGTGGAGGGCGACTGCCGCCGCGTCTATTCCGGCGCTGTGCTCTACGCGGAGGACGCCTTCGAGGGCCTGCGCCACATGCAAGCGCTCGTGTCCGGCGACAGCATCGCGCTCACGCCGCCCGCGCCCACCGCGCCAGCCATCCGCATCGTGCGGCGCGGCAACGCCGCCGTGGAGCTCACGGCTGAAGGCCGCAGCTCCTGGGTCCGGCATGAAGCGCCCGTCCAGCCGCCCTTCTGGGGCGTTCGGGAACTGGCGCCGACCTTTGATGAGCTGTTCAGCTTCCTCGACACCTTCGTGGTGCTGCGCAACCGCTGGGGCTTCTCGCAAGGTGCCCTCGGCGACGCGGCTTTCGCGGAGTCGCTCCGCACCAAGGCCGAGCCGGAGTTGGCGCGGTGGCGCGCGCGCTTCGAGGAAGAGGGCTTCCTGAAACCCAAGGCGCTCTGCGGCTACTTCCCCTGCCGCGCGGAAGGCGACGCCCTCGTCGTCCTCGATCCTGAACACGGCGACCGCGAGTTGTCGCGCGTCGTCTTCCCGCGGCAAGCTTCCGGGCGGCGCCTGGCCATCCCGGACTTCTTCTCATCCGAACGGGATGTGGTCGCCCTCCAGCTCGTCACCCTGGGTGATGGCGCGGCGGAGCAGGACCGCGCGCTCTACGGCGCGGGCGACTACCGCGACTACTTCCTTTTCCACGGCCTCGCCACCGAGCTGGTGGAGGCCGGCGCTGAATGGCTCCACGCCCGCATCCGCCGCGAACTGGGCATCGCCGCCAAGGACATGGCGGGCCGCGCCCTCTTCGCCCAGGGCTACCAGGGATCGCGCTACTCCTTCGGCTACCCCGCCTGCCCGGACCTCGAGGGCAACGCCGACATCAACCACCTGCTCGACGGCGCGCGCATCGGCGTCTCGCTCAGCGAATCCTTCCAGATGGATCCCGAATTCTCCACCTCGGCGCTCGTCGCCGCCCACCCCCAAGCCCGCTACTTCAGCGCCTGAACGGAGCCCCCGTGACCGGACACCTCGACTCCAACATTCCCGGCAATCCCGCCTACCACTTCACGATCCTGCCGCCCGCCAACGAGACGAAGGCCGGGTGGGGCCAGCGCCCGAGCCTCGTGCCCCACGCCCGCGCCGCCACGCGCTGCGTGCACGCGGGCGTGCAACCGGACCCCGCCTATGGCGCCGTGCAGCCGCCGCTCTATCTCGCCTCCACCTTCGCTTTCCGCGACATCTGCACGAACGCGGGCTTCGACTACACGCGCAGCGGCAATCCCACGCGAGCCTGCCTGGAGGAGGCGCTCGCGCTCCTGGAGGGCGGCTCTGGCGCCACCTGCACGAGCACAGGCATGAGCGCCATCATCGTGGCCCTGAACCTCCTGCCCCAGGGCAGCCACATCCTCAGCACCGTGGACTGCTACGGCGGCACCTTCCGGGCCTTCGAGCACGCGAAGCAGGCCTATGGCCTCGAAGTGACCTACCTGGATCTCGCGGACCTCGATGCCGTGGAAACCGCCATCCGGCCCAACACGAAGCTCATCTGGGTGGAGACGCCCTCCAACCCGTTGCTGCGCCTCACGGACATCGGGGCCGTGACGGCCATCGCCAAGCGCCATGGGTGCCTCACTGCCGTGGACAACACCTTCCTCTCGCCCGCACTGCAGCGCCCCTTCGAGCACGGCGCGGACCTCGTCATCCACTCCACGACGAAGTACCTCAACGGCCACAGCGATGTGGTGGGCGGCGCCGTCATCGCGGCCAAGGGCCAGCCGGACCTGGCGCAGCGCATTCAGAGCATGAACAACCTGCTGGGCACCTCGCAGTCGCCCCACGACTGCTTCCTCGTGCTGCGCGGGCTGAAGACGCTGGAGCTGCGCCTGAGGCAGCACCAGGAGGGCGCCGCGCGCGTGGCGGAGTTCCTGGAAGCGCATCCCGATGTCGCCAAGGTCCACTACCCGGGCCTCGCCTCGCATCCTCAGCGCGCGCTGGCTGAACGCCAGCAGGACGGCCCCGGCGCCATGCTCAGCTTCGAGCTGAAAGACGTCACACCGGAACGCGTGGAGCATGTGCTCCGCTCCCTGCGCTGGTTCACGCTGGCGGAATCGCTGGGCGGCGTGGAGTCCCTGGTGGCCCATCCCGCGAGCATGACCCACGCGAGCATGACGCCCGAAGCGCGCGCGAAAGCGGGCATTTCCGATGGCCTCATCCGCCTTTCCGTGGGCATTGAGGACGCGGAGGATCTCATCGAGGACCTGGCCCAGGCCCTGGAATCGCTTCCAGCGGCAACGATCGCCGACACGGCCGAAGCCCAGGTTTGACGGGCTTAAAATTTTCTTGACTATTTTTGTCTGAATTGAAATCCTATTGAAGTAGCGGATCTTTGCCAGTTCCAGCAGCGCGATATCGAGAAAGGTGGAGGGACGGGCCCTGTGAAACCTTGGCAACCTGCGGAAACGCAAGGTGCCAACTCCCGCCGAAGTCACATTCGGAAAGATGCCGAGATGCCAACTGGCTGATCGCACACGGATCGCGTGGAACGACAAGGACTCCCCTCCAGGAGCCCACCATGCACACCTTCACCGCGATCCCCAATCTCCACACCATGCAGGCTTCCGCCTGTTGTTGCCGCCGTATGCGCCTTCCCGCCGCGTGCCCGCCACCAACAGCCAGGAGTCTCCATGCCCCGCCTCGATGAATCCGCATCCCTCCATCAACCCGCGTTCGTCAGCCTCATCGGCGCGGGGCCGGGCCATCCCGACCTCCTGACGCTGCGGGGCCTCCGCGCCCTCGAGCAAGCGGATGTCGTCCTCTACGACGCGCTGCTGGACCCTGGCTTCCAGGCCTTGTTCAAGCCTGGCGCGCTGGCGATCGCCGCGGGCAAGCGCTGCGGCGGGCTGGGCACCACGCAGGCCGAGATCCACGACCTGCTGCTGGAGCACGCCTGGGCCGGGCGGCGAGTGGCTCGGCTCAAGGGGGGCGATCCGCTTCTCTTCGGGCGCGGCGGCGAGGAGGCCCAGTTTCTTGAAACCGCCGGCATCCCTTTCGAGCTCATTCCCGGCGTGAGCGCGCTTCAGGGCGCGGCGGCGGCGGCCGGTATCCCGCTCACGCACCGCGGCGTCTCCCGCGAGATCCGCGTGCTGGAAGGCCATCACCTGCTGCAATCCGGCACCGACTGGCCGGAGCTGGCGCGATCCAAGGCGACGCTGGCCATCTTCATGGGCACGCGCACGCTCAAAGCCGTCGCGCGGCATCTGCTCGAGCACGGCGCCGACCCCGCGCTGCCCGTGGCCCTCGTGGAGTGCGCCTCCTGGCCCGGCCAGCGCGCGACGATCTCCTCGCTGCGTCTCGCGGCGGATGGCCATCTGTGTCCGCTCACGGAAGGGCCCGGCCTCGTCTTCATGGGCGCCGCCATCGCCGCGCGCGTCCATCCCCTCCAACCTCCTTCCTCCTTGGTCCAGACCTATGACTTTATTGCCGCTCTTCCTCGACCTCGCAGCGAGGCCGGTGCTCCTGGTGGGGGGCGGCAGCGTCGCGTGGGCTAAGCTCGCGGCGCTGAAGGAGGCGGGCGCGGACCTGCGGATCGTGGCCACGCGGTTCAGCACCGCCTTCCGCTGGGAGGCGCGGGGCATCCGGCTCCAGGAGCGGCCCTTCGCGCCCTCCGATCTGGAAGGCGCCCGCCTCGTCATCGCCGCCACCAACGATCCCACTGTCAACGCCGCCATCGCCTCCGAAGCCCGCGCCCGCGGCATCTGGGTCAACGCTGTGGACGATCCCCTCGCTTGCGACGCCTTCTTCGCCTCGACCCTTCGCCGTGGCCCCGTGACGCTCGCCATCTCGACCGACGGCGCCTTCCCGGGCCTCAGCCGCAGCCTCCGCCTCGCGCTCGAATCGCTGCTTCCCGACGAAGGCCCGCTTCACGACCTCACGGCGCTTCGCGCGCGATTGCGCCAACGCCTTCCCGATCCCGCCGCCCGCGCCCGCGCATTGCGCGCGCTCCTCCACGACTTCGAAACCCGCTACTTCGCCCTCCCCGGAGACGACCATGACCGCTCCTCTTGAAAGCCCCGCCGAAGCCCTCAAACGCGGCTCGCGCCACCTGCGCGGCACCCTCGCGGAAGAGCTCGCGTCGCCGGAGCACGGCTTTTCGGCAGATGCCCAGGCGCTGCTGAAGCCCCACGGCTTCTACCAGCAGAAGGACCGCGACCGGAAAGGCGATCCATCGAACCCGCCCGTGCTCATGGTGCGAGGACGCATTCCGGGTGGCCGTCTCAGCGCCGCGCAGTACCTCGTGTGGGACGGGCTCGCGGGCCGCTACGGCGACAACACGCTGCGCCTCACGACGCGGCAGAGCATCGAGCTTCACGGCATACTGAAAGGGGACGCCAAAGCGGCGTTGAAGGGTCTGCACGCCGCGCTCCTCTCCGCCAAGGGCGCCTGCGGCGATGTAGTGCGCAATGTGACGCAGGCTCCCAATCCCTGGAACCGGCTGGATCTCGCGCAGCTGGACGCCGTGGCGGAGTCGCTCGCGCGGCATTTCGAGGCCCGCTCCAACGCCTACGCGGAAATCTGGCTGGACGGCGAGCGCGTGGACGCGGATAAGGAATCCGAACCCCTCCTGGGAGACACCTACCTGCCCCGCAAGTTCAAGATCGCCATCACGGCCGCGGGCGAGAACCTGCTGGACCTCTACACCAACGACCTCGGCTTCGCGGCCACCTACGCGGAAGACGGCCGCGTCGCCGGCTTCTTCGTCTTCGCGGGCGGCGGCATGGGCATGACCCACAACGACCCCACCACCTTCCCGCGCCTTGCGGATCTGCTGGGCTGGATCCCCGCGGACCAGCTGCTGCCCGTGGCGGAGGCCGTCGTCACCACGCAACGCGATCACGGCAACCGCGCCGACCGCAAGCGGGCGCGGCTCAAGTACCTCATCGCCTCCAAGGGATTGTCCTGGTTCGTCGGTGAGGTCGAGAAGCGCTGGGGTGGAGCATTCGAGGCGCGCGGCCTTCCGCCATGGAGCACAAGCCCCGTGCTGGGCTGGATCGCGCGGGGCGATGGCACCTGGGCCCTGGGCTTCCATGTGGAGTCGGGGCGCGTGGCGGACCGGGCGGGCCATCCGCTGCGTTCGGCGCTGCGAGATCTGGTCGAGGGTTTCGAGCTGCCCGTGCTCATCACGCCGGACCAGGACCTCATCCTCCTGGACATCCTGGACGATGACCGCGCGGACATCGAGGACATCCTCATCGCGCGAGGCATCGACCCCGCGAGTCCCTCCAAGCTCCACGACCGGGCCCTGGCTTGCCCCGCGCTGCCCTTCTGCGGCCTCGCCATCACGGAGGCGGAGCGGGTACTGCCGGAGGTGCTGACCCATCTCGAAGCTGCGCTCGCGCGCCACGGCCTCTCGCAGCGCGCGCCCGTCTTCCGCATGACCGGCTGCGCCAACGGCTGCGCGCGGCCCTATAGCGCGGAGCTGGCCCTGGCCGGGCAGGCGCCGGGCCGTTACGCGCTCTACGCGGGCGGTTCCGAAGAAGGCGACCGCCTGGCCTTCGAGGTCGCGCAGAAGATCGCGCTCGCCGATCTGCCGGATGTCTTCGACCGGCTCGTGTCCGCCTGGCGCAAGGCGGGCGACGCGAATTTCGGCGACTTCGCGGCGCGTGCGGGCGCGCAAGTTCTGCGGACGGAGCTCGACCAGAAGGTCGCGCAGTGAGCACGCCGGAGCTCATCTTCCTCGCCATCGCGGCCCTGGCCGCGGGCACCATCAACGGCTTGCTGGGTTACGGCTTCTCCAGCCTCATGGTCCCCACGGGCCTGTTGCTGACGCCCGTTCGCCTGCTGAACCCCGCCCTCGTGCTCATCGAACTGCCCCTCAACACCGGCGCGGCTCTCATCCACCGCCGCCGCATTCCCGGTCTCTGGCGGGAGTTGCGCCCCTTCGCGCTGGCGCTGCTGCCGGGCATCGCGCTGGGCGCCCTGATCCTGCTGGGCCTCCCGGCCCCGCTCCTGAAGCTTGTCTGCTACGGATTGCTCTTGCCCCTGGTGCTCCTCCAGATCTTCGCGCGGCCGCCCGCGCCGCGCCCCGCAGAATTCCGGGCGCGGACGGGATTCGGATTCGCCACGGGCCTCTTCTACGGCCTCACCACCATTTCCGGTCCCACGCTGGCTCTCTACGCGCACCGCCGCGGCTACGCCAAGGACGACGCCCGCGCGGCGCTCAGCATCCTGCGGGCGATGGAGAGCCTCATCGCCTTCATCTTCTTCACGTCCCTGGGTCTCTTCACCGCCCAAGGACTCCGGCTCGCGCTGACCCTGCTTCCGGCCGCACTGATGGGGTTGTGGGCGGGCCATACGCTCGCCACCCGCGTGGAGGACGGCAGGTTCCGGCGCCTGGCGTTGCACTTCAACCTGCTGGCCGTGGCCGTGGGCCTGGTCCGGGCCTTGGGGGCCGCATGACACGCTTCAACGCGTTTGAAGTGGACGCCCTCAACGCGAAGTTCGCGCACGCAGGCGCCGAGGCCATTCTCGATTTCGCGCTGGACGCTTTCGGCGCCTCGCTGGCGTTCGCCTGCAGCCTGGGCTTGGAGGATGTCGCGCTGATCGAGATGATCAGCCGCCGTGCCGCGAAGCCGCGCGTCTTCTTCCTCGACACGGGGCGCCTTCACCCGGAGACCTACGATACCCTCGCGCGGCTCCGGGAGCGCTATGGCATCGCCATCGAGATCTACTTCCCGGAGGCTTCCGCCGTGGAGGCCTTCGTGAACGCGCACGGCCCCAACGCCTTTTACGGCAGCCTCGACCTGCGGAAGGCTTGCTGCGCCATCCGCAAGGTGGAGCCGCTCAAGCGCGCGCTGAAGGGCGCGGGCGCGTGGATCACGGGGCTGCGCCAGGAGCAGGGCGCCACGCGCGGGAGCCTCGGCCCCTTCGAATTGGACTGGGCCAACGGAGGCCTCCTCAAGGTGAACCCGCTCATCACCTGGAGCCTGGGCCAAGTGCGGGACCACATCCGCGCGCATGAGGTTCCCTATAACCCGCTCCACGACCATGGGTTCCCCAGCCTCGGTTGCGCGCCCTGCACACGCGCCATCAAGCCCGGTGAGGACATCCGCGCGGGCCGCTGGTGGTGGGAACAGCCCGAACACAAGGAATGCGGCCTGCACGCTGGCCAGTTGACGAAGGATCTGCCATGACCGCGCTCGCAACGCCGACCCTCACCCACCTCGACCTGCTGGAGGCCGAGGCCATCCACATCATCCGCGAGGCCGCCGCCCAGTGCGCGCGGCCGGCCCTGCTCTTCTCAGGCGGCAAGGACAGCGCCGTGGTGCTGCACCTGGCGCTGAAGGCCTTCGTCCCTTCGCCATTGCCCTTTCCGCTGCTGCACATTGATACCGGCCACAACTACGAAGAGGTGCTCGCCTTCCGAGACCGCCGCGCGGAGGAAGCGGGCGCGCGGCTCGTGGTCGGTCATGTCGAAGACGCCATCCGCGACGGCCGCATCGTGCTCCGCGACGCTCTGGAGCCTCGCAACCGGCACCAGAGCGTGGCCCTGCTGGACGCCGTCCGCGCCCACGGCTTCGACGCGCTCTTCGGCGGCGCGCGCCGGGATGAGGAGAAGGCCCGCGCGAAGGAACGCATCTTCTCCTTCCGCGACGAGAGCGGGCGCTGGGATCCCCGCGGCCAGCGGCCCGAGCTGTGGAGCCTCTATCACGCGCGGCCCCTGCCTGGCGAGCATGTGCGCGTCTTCCCCATCTCCAACTGGACCGAGCTGGATGTGTGGCGCTACATCGCCCGCGAAGAGCTGGAATTGCCATCCCTCTACTTCGCCCACCAACGCCTGGTGGCGCGCCGCGGCAATCTGCTGGCGCCCGTCACCGCACTCACGCCGCCGAAGGCGGGTGAGCGGGCGGAATGGATGAGCGTGCGCTTCCGCACCGTGGGCGACATCACCTGCACGGCCGTGGTGGCATCCGCCGCCACGACGGTCGAAGACATCCTCGCCGAAACCGCGGCCACGGCCGTGAGCGAGCGGGGCGCCACGCGGCTCGACGACCAGACCTCGGAAGCGTCCATGGAACTGCGCAAGAAGGAGGGCTATTTCTGATGACCACCCCGATCACGCACGACCTTCCCGCCCTGCGCTTCCTCGCCTGCGGCAGCGTGGACGACGGCAAGAGCACATTGCTTGGCCGCCTGCTCCACGACGCGGGCGCCATCCCGCCGGATGCTCTGGAGGCCGCGCGCTGCGCCAGTCGCGAGCGCGGGCTCGGCGAGCTGGACTGCTCGCTGCTCACGGACGGCCTGCTGTCCGAGAGGGAGCAGGGCATCACCATCGATGTGGCCTACCGGTATTTCGGCAGCGGCAACCGCCGCTTCATCCTCGCGGACACGCCGGGGCACGCGCAGTACACGCGCAACATGGCCACGGCCGCGTCCACGGCGGACCTGGCCATTCTTCTCGTGGACGCGCGCAAAGGCATCCTGCCCCAGACCCGGCGCCACGCGGCGCTGGCGCACCTGCTGGGCGTGCGCCGTCTCGTGGTGGCCGTGAACAAGCTGGACGCGCTTGCCTGGTCCAGGGATGCCTTCGCGCGCGTGCGCGAGGATTTCGGCGCCTTCGCTTCCACCCTCGGCATCTCGGGCGCGGACTTCATCCCCGTGTCCGCGTTGCATGGGGATATGGTCGTGGCGCGCGGATCGCATCTGGATTGGTACACAGGCCCGACGCTGCTGGAGGCGCTGGAGCGGACGGCGCAGGAGGACGCCCGCTCCGGGGGGCCTTTCCGCTTCCCGGTGCAGCTCGTGCGGCGTCATGAAGGCGAGCGCCGCTACTTGGGCCGCGTGGAATCCGGCGCCGTGCGCGTGGGGGATGAAGTGGCCGCCTGGCCTTCAGGCTTTCAAGCCAGAGTGAAGCGCCTCGAGCTGGGCGGTGTCCCCTTGGAGACGGCCGTGGCGGGCCAGAGCATCGCCCTCCAGCTGCACGAGGATGTGGACCTACCGCGGGGCGGCCTGCTCACGGATCCCGCTTCCGCTCCCGATCTCGTGCGCGCCTTCGACGCCACGCTCTGCTGGTTCGGGGAACAGCCCCTGGACCTGCGCCGCCGCTACGGCCTGCATCTCGGCCCGGCGGAGACACAGGCCCGCGTGGAAGGGATCGCACCCATCGCCGGACTCGAAGCCCCGGGCGGAGAACCCCATGCCGCGCTTGAGACCAACGGCCTGGCGCTCGCGCGCATCGTCTGCCGTGACACCCTGGCCGCCGATCCATACGACACGCACCGCGCGGGCGGCGCCTTCATCCTTGTCGACGAGACGACCAACGCCCCCGTGGCCGCGGGGATGATCCGGCGGGCGACATGAAGGCTCTTTGGCGCTTTCTCCGGCTCCTCTATCAATGTTTCTGCTGGTCGCCCGGAGACGATCTCGATCCCCGTTGAAATCCTCTTGCGGAGAGAACCGCTCCGCGCCAGACTGGAAGCTCGTTGAGATCTTTGTCAGTTCCATAGCGCGATATCCAGAAAGGTGGAGGGACGGGCCCTGTGAAACCTTGGCAACCGGCGGAAACGCACGGTGCCAATTCCTGCCGTAGCCAGTAGTGGCAACGGAAAGATGGCGAGCAGTCATGGACTGACAAGCGTCGAAGAGGCCCCG
>Ga0210400_10003274_pt1 | contig 14432 bp, 11 predicted proteins | sample IncBWH26MmetaG_FD_155456 | JGI IMG/M metagenome (GOLD analysis project Ga0210400, IMG submission 155456) | Forest soil microbial communities from Barre Woods Harvard Forest LTER site, Petersham, Massachusetts, United States - Inc-BW-H-26-M | ecosystem: Environmental > Terrestrial > Soil >...
GTATGGTTTTGAGTCGGTCAAAGTCCTGATCGACCCTAGCATATTCGACCCGAAGGTTCACATAGTCGCTGAGAAGGCTTGCAATCTCTGGACCGTCGGGCGCCGGAAGGAGTTGGGTTCGCAAATAGGATGTTCCGATGGCATTGGCTTCGTCGAGGACAAGCTGCTTGCGCGCTTCGAAACGGGCCACAGCCATCGACATGGTGAATCCGAGCAGCAAACCGAGAACGCCGACAACGGAACCCGCGACAACCGAAATTTCCGATCTCGTTTTCTCCGTAGTCCTCGATTCAGCGTGGCGCCCGAGACGGAACCCTGCCTCGTTCACTGCCAGCATCAACACGAGAAGCAGGAAAGCGACGATCCATTCGTTAGCTCCGTACAGGAAATCAATGTACACAATGATCCCCGTCCAGGGTTTCCCGGCGATAAATAAAGCCATGCCGATGGGGAGCGCGAAACACACGCCCCATTCCACTGCAAATCTAACCATCTCCCGCGGACTTCACACTGGCAAAACTGACAGTACCCATTAGCCCGTATCCGATTGCCGTCTACAGCTGTTTCGACATTAGCCAAGGATGCCGCGACTGTCCACGCCAATTCGCAGTGGCCAAGTCGAGGTGCAGGTCGAGCACTGAGCAACGGAGGAAGTTACAAATTCGAGTCTCATTTCAGGCTGAAATTCAAGTCCTGGTGTGCAGCAACTCGTTCTGCTACAAGGGTCTACCAGGCCACTGTAAGGGTAGACGGAAAAGCCTTCCGACAAATGCGCCGATAACAGGGAATTTCTCCTCAATCACAGCACGCTGTCAGTTTTAACAGTCGTATTCGTGTCTTCTAACAGTTAGGGTTTCCAATAGCGGCCGAAAACCCACCGTTTTCTCGCCCCAAATCCTTTCGAAGGAGAAACTCTGTCGCAGGTTCAACTTGATTACAAAGAGATGCAAGAATCGGTCAGAAGAGAATCACATCGTCGTCGAAGGTGCTCGACATTTGGATTCGGCCCGCGTTTCTCACTTAGATGGCCACTGAGGGCGTTTTTGGGGAGCATGATCGTTGCCATGGCAATGCTCTCTCTTCCGCAACGGATTATCCATTTAGCCCGCACTGGTCAGCGCGTGGAAACGTCGATTTCATGCGCACGCATTTTGCCGCCGCCGGTCAGAGCCGGCTTAGGTTTGTTTTCGGAGTTGCGTACACCTTTGGAACAGGCGTGCCAAGTAGATGGTAAGCGAGCAATGACAAGCGACTAATCCGAGCCAAGGGCGACGCTCAGGCTCTGCTTGGCTCCTTGGCTGTAGTGGGGGTCTTCCGTAGGCACCCTGGAAAAACGGCACTGAAGCCATCTTAAATTGTCGGTCACTCCCTAGTTGGAGGAGGAACTATGAATCAGAATTCAGAAGTAGATCGACTTGAGGCCGCGCGCACGGGAAAAGCAGCATGGAAAACGTGGGGACCTTACCTCAGTGAGCGACAGTGGGGCACTGTTCGGGAAGACTACAGTGAAAACGGAAACGCCTGGGACTACTTCAGTCATGAGCAGTCCCGCTCGCGTGCCTATCGCTGGGGTGAAGACGGAATCGCGGGAATCTCCGATGACAAACAAAGGCTTTGCTTTGCCCTCGCTCTGTGGAACGGCAAAGATCCCATCCTGAAAGAGCGTCTCTTCGGACTGACGAACAGCGAGGGCAATCATGGTGAAGACGTAAAGGAATATTACTTCTACTTAGACAGTACACCAACCCACTCATACATGAAGTACTTGTATAAATATCCGCAGCGGGCATACCCCTACGAGGATTTGGTGAGCACAAATCGGAGGCGTACGCGCGACGAATTCGAGTACGAACTGCTCGACACGGGAATCTTCAACGATGATCGATACTTCGATGTGTTCGTCGAATATGCTAAAGAAACACCGGAAGACATCCTAATCAAGATCACTCTGTGGAATCGTGGTCCCGAAGCTGCATCGCTGCACATTCTTCCCACGGTATGGTTCCGAAATACTTGGTCGTGGGCCGCGGACGCACCACAACCTAGGTTGACGCGAGGAGACGTTCTAAAGGGAGCCAGTGTGGTCAGGGCATCGGACCCGCAGTTTGGACAAAGATTTCTGTATTGTGACAGTCAACCTACGCTTCTCTTTACGGAAAACGAGACTAACAATGAACGGATATTTGGCACTCCTAATCGGACGGCTTACGTGAAAGATGGGATAAACAACCACATCGTCCTAGGGCAGAGTGGTGCAGTGAACCGTGAAGGCGCGGGGACGAAGGCATCTGCGCACTATGAGGAAAGCGTGGATTCGATGGGCTGCAAAACGGTACGCTTGCGCCTGACTACCGTTTCGCCCGAAGCGGCAGCGACAGCATATCCGGCGAGCAAGGGAGATCCCTTCGGCAAACACTTTGAGGAGGTGATGCAAGCTCGTCTGCGAGAAGCGGACGATTTCTACTCCGCGATCACGCCGCGAGGCGTTAGTGATGATGAGACGGGCGTGATGCGCCAGGCGCTAGCCGGAATGTTGTGGAGCAAACAATATTACAATTTTTATGCTGACGAGTGGCTTCTGGAGCACGGAACCAGAATGCCGATCCCGTCGGACAGCCACAACGCCCGAAACAAAGATTGGTTTCACATGATTAACGACGACATCATTTCCATGCCAGATAAATGGGAATACCCGTGGTATGCGGCTTGGGATCTCGCGTTTCATACGATGGCTCTCTCTGTGGTCGATGTGGACTTTGCCAAGCAACAGCTGAACCTGATGTTGGAGTCGCTGTACCTTCACCCCAGTGGTCAGCTTCCGGCCTACGAGTGGAATTTCAGCGATGTGAATCCACCGGTGCATGCTTGGGCAACACTCTTCCTGTACAAAATCGAGAAATTGCAGCGCGGCGAGGGAGACCTGGAGTTCTTGAAGCGCGCATTCAACAAGCTCGTCATGAACTTTACCTGGTGGGTAAACCGCAAGGACCGTTTCGGCAAGAATGTGTTCGAGGGTGGTTTTCTGGGCTTAGACAATATTGGCGTTTTCGACCGCAGTGCACCGCTGCCGACTGGTGGGCATCTCGAACAGGCGGATGGTACAGCATGGATGGCTCTGTTCAGCCAAAACATGGCCGAGATCGCGCAGGAGCTCGCAGCGCACGATCCTGCGTATGCTGACTTCGCGGTGAAATTTGTCGAGCACTTTGGGTGGATCGCTACGGCAATCAATCGGCCTGGGAAAGATGGTCTATGGGACGAACAGGATGGTTTCTACTACGACCTGCTGCGAATGCCTGATGGAACCGCGACTCACCTGAAAGTCCGCTCTGTGGTTGGGTTACTCCCGATGTGTGCGGTAACCGTTGTCGAGAAATACCAAAGGGACCGAGTGCCAGGCGTTGTTGAACACATGCGCAAGCGCCTGAGCCAAATGCCAGACCTGGCGGCAAGCATCCACCCCACGGGCCCAGGACACTTAGGTGTTGATGAACGCGGCATTTTGGCCCTCATTAATCCAGAGAAGTTGCGGCTAATTCTAGCGAAGTTGCTGGATGAAGATGAATTCCTCAGTCCCCATGGAATTCGCGCAGTCTCCCGTTATCACGCGGAACATCCGTACGTCCTCAGTGTGCAAGGCACGGAGTATCGCGTGGAGTACTTGCCTGCGGAATCAAATACGGGGATGTTTGGCGGCAACTCGAATTGGCGCGGCCCAGTCTGGATGCCAATGAACGCGCTTATCATTCGGGCGTTACTTCAACTCTATTTGTACTACGGGGACGATCTCCGGGTTGAATGTCCGACTGGTTCAGGAAAGATGATGAATTTGTTTGAGGTAAGCCATGAAATCAGCAAGCGTCTGACTCGACTTTTCCTGCGAGATGAACAAGGACGACGGCCGATCTACGGAGGAACGGAAAAGTTCCAGACCGATCCACATTGGCGCGACTACATCCTGTTCCATGAATACTTTCACGGTGACAATGGAGCCGGTCTTGGTGCCAGTCATCAGACTGGGTGGACAGGAGTGATTGCGCGCTTAATACAGATGTATGGTCAAATCGACGCGAAATCGTTTCTCGAGTTGGCAAGGAGATTTGGCGACAAAACAAGCAAGGCGGTGGCCGTGGGTGCGTAACTGGTGAATCGCGGCTGGCCCGGCTGGATTTTCATGCGTTATCCAGAATCGGCAACGTTTCCTGGGGAAAGATGCGCGCTCACCGCTTCACTTCGTTCAGACAAATCCATCCTGATGGCGGTTCCTCTGCCAATCGGTGGTATCAACGTGACAGCAGGTACTGCTAGAGTGTTCTACGCAAACCCGTCGGCAAATTAGGAACCGCAGTTGTCGGCCTGCTTTCACGGAGCAGTGAGTGCTACGGCGAGGAGTGGTTTGATTCTATGCGCTTCCTTTCATCGCAGCTTTTGAAAATGGGATATGCGCTTCAATAGTGGTGCCATTCCTCAATTGGGATTTGATGTTGAGCTTCCCCCCGAGAGGCCGCAGCCGCTCCTTCATGCTGACCAACCCGAGTCCAGTCCGTGCCCTTGGGGAGTCCACGTCAAAGCCTTTGCCTGAATCTGAAATGCGAACATCAATTGCGCTGGAATGGCCCGATAATTCGACCGTGACCTCTTCGCAGCCACTGTGTTTCACGGCGTTGCGCAGAGATTCCTGAACGATCCGGTACGAGCACAGGGTCACATCTTTTGGAACATTCTGCGGGACATTGTGATGGAGGAAGTGAACTTCAAGCCCGTGCTGCTCGGACAGCTCCATGCAGTAGCTGTTGATGGCAGCAACAAGACCCAATATGTCTAGCTTCAATGGATGCAGCTGGTGGGATAAGTTGTGGATGTCCGAAGACACATCGCTCGCGGCGTCCACGATCTTTTGCAATTGCCTCGTCGCTTCCGGCGAAAGTCCGGGTGTGTCCTGTCCAAATTGCTCAAGGCTAATTTCGATAAGCGCAATTCTTTGGCTGACATCGTCATGCAGCTCTCTGGCGATACGAGTCCGCTCTTCTTCTTGTGTCGCGATCAGGCGTCCACCCAGTTCTCGCAGAGATTCCTCCGCTAACTTTCTGTCTGTGATGTCGATGCAGGAACCGATATAACCCCGAAAAGTTCCGTCGGGATCGAGCCTGGGCACTCCGTAGTCAAGAATCCATCGATACTCTCCATCAAAACGTCTTAGCCGAAACTCCAGATTAAAATCCGTACGTAGCTCAAACGCGGATGAGTAGATTCCGAGACAATGATCCAGATCGTCTGGATGCACTCCCGAGATCCATCCTTCTCCTAATTCTTGGTCCATCGCACGACCCGTAAAGTCCCGCCAGCCTTGGTTGAAAAAAGTGCGCAATTTGTCCGGACCGGACATCCATATCAAAACAGGTGCTTTGTTTGCTACGGCTCGAAAGCGCTCTTCGCTTTCCCGCAGAGCCTGGTCTGCTCGTTTGCGTTCGGTAGTGTCCACGATTGAGCCTAGGATTTGGATGCCTTCGTTGGTTTCCATTGCATTCAGGGCAATTTCTACCGGAAATCGCGTGCCGTCTTTGCGCAGGCCTTGCAGGTCGTTATCGCCTCCCATCGCGTGCGCTTGCGGATTCGCGAAAAAATCTGTGCCAAACCCCCACGGGCGCTCCCTAAGAAATTCCGGCACCAGTATCTCAATGGACTGCCCCAAAAGTTGTTCGCGCTGATAGCCGAAGAGCTTTTCGGTCTGCGAGTTCACCAGAACAATACGACCCTGTTTGTTTACAATCACCATGCCGTTGGGAGCAGACTCGACCGCCAGACGGAAATGGTCCTCCGCCCGTTTGTGATCGGTGACGTCCGCCGTAACACCGAGTACGCATGGCTCGCCGCCTATCTCGATCAGTTCCGCTGATGCCAAACCAATACGAATGTCGCCGTCTTTAACGCGAACTCGTATCGGTAACTCACGCAGGCTGCCTTCTTGTAGGATCCGCTCTGTGATCTCCGTCAGTTGGGAGGAGTCGTCCACCCATAGCCCAATATCAAGCGGCGTCCGTCCAATTACCTCTTCACGCCTATAGCCGGTGGTGCGTTCAAAGGTCTCGTTGACCTCCAAGTAGCGCTGATCCCTGGCACTTGTTAGCGTGAGGATTAGTGGACTCTCTCTGAAGGCTTTGGAAAATTGTTCCTCCGATTTCTTCAGCGATCGCTCCGCGTTGTTGTGCTCCTCGACAACCACGGCCAAAACCATAAAAGAGGTTACCGTGAGCAACAAAAATAGCTGCAGTGATAACACGTTATCGAGCGGCGCTTGTCCAGTGAAGGGACCTCTTCCGTGAACCGCGCCCAAAATCGCGACGAAGGCAACTACAATGATCGCAGCACCTACCCCTGTCGACCCAAAACGCAAAGCCGACCACAGCAGAAACGGCAGAAGAGAATAAAGCAGTGCTGGGCTGCTCTTCCCAGAACTCGCGAACGTCATGTATCCGAGAACGGCTAGCGTGGCAATCAGCACCGCTGCCTCCGCATAGTACTGACGCGAGTTTTGTGCCCACGCCCTGGGTCGTTGAGACCAACTCAAAACTGCCGGTGTCACTGTCAGGAACGCAATCGCCTCTGAGAAAAAGATAATTCTCCAATTAACCCAATACCTTCCGGGGAAGATGGCCGCATCGATCAGCGCTACACAGAGTGGGGCAAGGATCACGGCGAACAGAGAATACTTAGCCAGAGCTTTAACACTATTTAGACGAGGCGCCCCGCCCAACAAGAAGATAACGCCTAACGCCGCGATGAGGACTTCGACCGCATCGCTCAAAATGAGCAGCGCGGTTGTACCAATCGTCAGACCAACACTCAAATCATAGACAATAAATGCTGCCAAGCCGGATGCGATAATTATTGGCCAGAGTCTCCTGGGCGCTAACAACAAGATTGATACCAAAAGCGCGCAGCCAAGCCAAAGCGGCCAAACCATTTGGGGACGTAGCATTAGCGCCCCCGCCAGTCTTCCGGCAAGGTAGCAAAGTGTTCCGACGGCGCATGCGACCAGTACACTGCGGAACGTGGGGTTCAGGTTTGATCTATTCCACGGGCGGCGATTACGAACGCATTCCATGGGCCTACCACCAATGTAACAGGCAGCTGGGGGGATTAGATCGGCAGGGCAGTCTACCAGCAGAGACTAACATAGAGAGATAGCGGTCGCAATCGGTTGCCCGGACGCGAAAGGAAGGCTTCTTATGACTTGATGACTGGCGAACCGTCGGGAGTCTGCAGATCACCTCGGCTCGTTTGCTGCGCGGGGCAAACACCCCCAGAGTTGCACAAGTTAAAATCACTCGCGATATCCCACAGGCGTCGTAGTGCCTTCACAGCGCACCACGCGGACTGTTACTTTTGACAGTTAACATTACTCGCGACTCGTGGCAGCGTGGGATCAGCCGGAGGGAGAAACAAAATGATTAAGCGGGGGATAGTTATCCTTTTAACCCTAACCGGAGCTGTGGTGACCCTTAGTTTCTTGCAGTTCTCGTCTTTAAGACTCAAGGCTCAGGATAAGGCCGAACGGGAAGTAATTCAGGCCCAAGCCATGGGTCAGCAGCGAGCCGTGGGCAAAACCTTCAACGTAACGATAAATATCGAATCGTATTCGAGCCCCGAAGACCAGAGCGCCCTGATCGACGCCTTCAGAGCGGGTAGTCACGACGGTTTGGTAAAAACCCTGAGCAAGATGAAATCCAAGGGGAGAGTCGCAATCACCGGCACTCTCGGTTACCAGATCGCATACATCCGCACCTTTGCGACCGAGAATGGCCGCAGGATTCGCTTGATAACGGATCGCCCCATTCAATTCCGTGAGGCGTATGCGAATGGTCGCACAACAGATTATGACTTGTCGGCGATCGAACTGAATTTCGATAAAGACACAAAGCAGAGCGACGGAACACTCCTGGTTGCAGCGCGATTCAAGGTTGATAAGGAAATGCGGATTAGCTTGGAAAGCTACGGATCTGGCCCATGGCGGCTTGTCAATGTCACGGAACGGTATTGAACCATCAACTCGAGCAATTTTCGAAGCAAACGGGCGAGGGACGGAGCTGCAAGTTCTAGTAAAGGACAAGTTCTAGCACAAATTGGCCGCGAGCCCGGGCCGAGAGCTCCGTCCAGGAAGGCGAATTTGAGATGAAATCGTTCAAAAAATTCCTGGTTGCCGCTGTCCTTGTGTTGCCCATGCTGGTTGCGTCTTACGCATTCACGCAAGGTAGAAGCGCGGGCGATGATCGAGACCTGAACCTGCGCGCATACGTGGAATTGTTGAGGGCTGACGTTAAGGCCAAGAGAGTCGCAATCATCACGGAAATAATGCAGTTCAGCGACACCGAAGCAGCAGTCTTCTGGCCAATTTTTCGTGAGTACGACAATGATTTGAGCAAAATCGGTGACGGCAGAGTGGAGCTAATCCAAGATTATATCAAGAACTACGACACCATCACCAATGAAAAGGCCGACGAGCTGATGACCAAAGCTTTCCAATTGGAAGCGCAGCGGGCCGCACTGAAGAAAAAGTATTTCGACAAAATGGCGGAGTCCCTTTCCGCAAGAACGGCCGCGAGATTCTTCCAGGTCGAGAATCAGATGCAACACATCGTGGATTTGCAAGTCTCCGCAAGCCTACCAGCCATGCAATAAACGCTGTTGGGAATTCACACAACTGTGTGGCGGAGCAAGGAGCCAAGAGATGAAAAGTTTAGCGTTGGGAAGACTCGCCATCGCATTCCCAATTTTGACCAGCATGATGCTTGCACTGCCCGGTTCGGCTCAGGACAAGATGGTAACAGTCCCGGCTGGGACTCAAATCCTGATCCGCATGGTTGACACGGTGGACTCCAGCAAGAATCCAGTCGGTTCTCGCTTCACTGCCAGTCTCGAGACCAATCTCCAGGTAGGCAACGTGACGGTCGCTCCCAAGGGCGCCACGATCTACGGCAGGCTTGCGGAATCGAAACAGGCAGGGCGTATGGCCGGGAAATCTGAACTCCAATTGGAGCTGACCTCAATCGTCATTAGGGACACGTCTTATCCTCTTCTCACCAGCGATTACCAAGTGAGTGGAAGCAAAAGCGGCGGACGAACCGCCAAACGCGTCCTGGGTGGCGCAGGCTTAGGCGCAGGAATTGGCGCCATCGCAGGCAACGCGGGGAAGGGCGCCGCTATCGGTGCGGCGACAGGAACTGTGGCAGCCGTTGCCCAGAAGGGCCAAAAGATTAACATTCCCAGCGAGACGTTATTAGAATTTCGTTTGCAGCAGCCCGCGTCTCTGCCGGCCCCCACCACCTGAATCGACCCATACCGCTCGAGTTCAACCATCGCGCAGGTCGAAGCGTTCTGCAGTCTGCTTCAATACGAGCAGCCTGTTTTTTGACTGAGCACCAGGTACTCCGACTGCGCAGAAACCGCGAGCACCTTGATTCGATCCTCAGCGGAGTCGAAATTGTCGGCGGTTTCGCACCATCTCAGAGATCCGTCGGTTCCTATTCTGAAAATGTCACAAAGAGGGATCATTGCATTGCTCGCGCTGGGGGAGTGCCATTGCCTCGGCCAAGGCCCTTGAAAAGCGAAGGGCCCAAGGGGGAGACCGGGCACCCCGCTTGATGTAGGTACAGCGATGCTGTACAGAGCGTCGAAGCCCTGCGTCCGTATCTTCCATGTGGGCTGCAAATTTTTGGACTGTCAGTTTTGACAGTACGCAGTTGAGCGGCGACGCTCCTAGAGTGAACACAGAAGGAAAAACCATGAGACGAAGAGTGACGCCTCGATATTCAAGCGCAGCAAACGTCTCCGTGATAGCCGGATTGTTTGAGAAGGGCCAGGGACCCGACTCTAACAGTCCAAAGCAGTCTAAGAACCGGACGCTGTTTTTCGTTTTTTGAGTTGATCCAATTCAACCGCGGGGATGACCAGCTCTGCAAAGCCGCAATCCAAACAGACCAAGACGCGCTGGCAGACATAGACCGGCGCAACAGGTGCGTCTGCAATTCCAGGGAAACTGGCAGTCAGTTCCCCTTCCGTTTCTTGCACGTTCTGGGATGCGCACGCTCGACACGCCATATTGTTCTCCGTGTAGCGGGACACAAGCGGAGTCTTGGTTCCTTTTCCTTCGCGGGTCGGATCTGCCAAGTACCTTGCCAAGTTGGATTCTAACACACTGGTCATACTTGCATCGCAGTGTGATAACTGTCTCGTTTTGGCGAATCGAATCCATCCCGACTCTACCCGCGTCGTGCGTACCTCGTCGCTAGCAGTCCAACACTTTCCGACATTTTGTGAATAATTGTTCCCCCACTGACAGAGTTGACAGTATGCAAAAGCTCTTTACTGCGAGTACCGTTGAAACGTTTAGATGTGCTCGGCTGACACGGCCCAACGAGACGTGTCTCCTCCACATCCGGTCCGAACAGCTCTGAACGAAAAGCGCATCTCTCTCGCCGTGCGTAGCAGGCGGGGCCATTTGAGCAGGATAAAAATACTCTTGGCGGACGATCATCCAAGGTTTCCGGACATGGTACAAGGTTTCTTGGAACCATTGTTTGAAGTCATTGGAAAAGTGACTAACGGCCGTGACCTGCTTGCGGCCGCCATGAGTCTGAAGCCCGATGTGATCGTCACGGATATCTCGATGCCGGTTCTTAACGGCATAAATGCCGCTAATCAATTAAAGGAGCTGGGCTGTACGTCGAGAATCGTTTTCTTGACAGTTCATTCCGATTCCGATTTCATCCGCGCCGGACTCGCTACGGGTGCCTTTGCTTTCGTCGTGAAGTCACAACTCACCACGGACCTCATGCTGGCGATTCGAGAAGCTATTGCGGGGCATATATTTATTTCTCCCCACTTAGCTCGTGAATCAGAACGTGGCGGTGCATCTTGAAATGCAATCATCCACGCCGTCCGGGGCCTGAATGGATACTGCCTCTCATATATCGCCCGGCCTCGCCCCGCACTTCAGAGGTGGACAACACGGCCCTACAGATGACCACTCTCTTTAATTCAAACGGCGGGACGTCAAACCAGAAGGCACACATATCGAAAGAGAATTCCTCACGAAGGAGGTTCCTACAGACCATGGGAGTCACATTGACCGGTTTCGTGGCCTCGGCGAGCACAAAGTTAGCCACCCGTCGCACCGTTGCAGGTGAGAGCAATCTCAGCCCCGATGCCGCACTACAGGAGCTGATGGATGGCAATCGACGCTTCACCTCAGGCCACCTGACCGCGTACCAAGAAGATCTTGCGATCCTAAAGCAAAAGACGAGTGAGAAGGGGAACCTTTCGCTGCAGTGCTGTCTTGCGCTGACTCGCGGGTGCCTGTCGAATTGATTTTCGATCAGAGTATCGGACATGTCTTTGTTACCTGCGTCTCCGGGAACGTTGTTACTCCGGAAATCATCACCAGTCTCGAATATGGAGCCGCAGTGTTAGGCACGAAGGTGATCCTTATAATGGGACATGCCGCTTGTGGAGCGGTAAAGGCTACGATTCAGGGGAAGCAGGTTCCTGGACAGATCAGCACACTTTATTTGCACATTCAGCCTGCGGTGGATCAGGCAGGGCCCGACCTCGATGCAGCAATTAAGGCGAATGCCAAAATCCAGGCTGCTCTTCTTCGGCAAGCCTCCACAGTTATCTCCAGCTTGATCAAGGAAAGCAAACTGAAGGTTGTTTCCGGGTACTACGACATTGTTTCCGGTAGTGCGACGCTATTGGACTAGATAGGTACAATTTTCCCCTCATTGTCATCGGAACGCCACCTCACCAGCCCGGGAACCGTAGTTTCACAAAACGTGCAGAGAACGGAAAGCGCGCCACCGCCAGCTCCACGGGCGCCGAAGCTGGATCTCCCGACTCTGGTGGTAGTCGTTCCTGCATCGGCTCCAGTTTAAACAGACAAAAGCCCTGCCGGTTTCAAGGGTATGTTCGTAAGCACCAAAGGACGCCCGTACGTACTCAGAGCACAATGCCATTCTTTATCGCAAATCGGACTAGATCAGCGGTGCTCTTGAGCTTCATTTCCGCCATGATTCGGTACTTGTGGAAAGCCACAGTTCTTGGGGTGACATTTAAAACGTGCGCGGCCTCCTTCAGGGATTTGCCTTCGGCCAAGAGTTGCATTACTTCCCGCTGACGCGAAGTCAGCACCCTTGGCCGAGATATTGGACGAGGATCGCGAATGAAAGTCTCCTGCATTCCACTGGCGATCTCTGGCGTTACATACGATCGTCCTCTAAGCACTTCCTGAATTGCATAAAATAGTTCCGAAGCTGCCGATTTCTTTAGCAAATATCCAGACGCGCCAGCTCGCATCGCCTCTGCTCCCATGTCGGAATCTTCGTTCATCGTGAGGCAGATGAGCTTGATTCCAGGCACTTTTGTCTTTAGTTGGCGGACAGCCTCCAAACCATTCAGCAACGGCATCGCAATATCGATCAGAACCACGTCTGGCTTAAGCATCACCGCCGACTCCACCAGAGCACGTCCGTCCGTGACGGTTGCCACCACGTCACACTGGGGCTCGAGGAGCTTGCGAATAGCCTCCAAGACCAGCGCGTGATCATCGGCAATCAATATGCGCGGAAATTTCATGATGCCCTCCATCACTTGCGTTCAGATGTTGCGTAAACGCTCCAAAGTTGTGGTTGGGCGGGCTACTTCTCCGCTTCCGAAGCATTTGTTTGCTTAGTCCCTAGGAGGAAGCTGTAAGAGCACAATTGCGAGGGGTGGGTCTGATTCCAGGGTCGCGTGGCTTTCCCGAAGCACCGCTAATTCTGTCGATGGGACGTCAAGATTCGCAAAGCCGCAATCCAAACAGACTTTGATTCCAGGAACCATATAAAATAAACTGGAGCGATTTTTGCTCCTTAGTCCAGTTCAGTGAAACTAAATGCACGCCACGAAAGGATGCTACCTCCGATCCGCTTAAAACACAACCCATAAAGCCTCGCCAGCCTCGCCAGAAAATAAGACAGTGTGCCAACCCTCTAGTCCGGCCAAAGAAAAAAGTGCGCTGGACGCACTTGAGAGGTATATAGATTCTGGGGACGGGATAAAACGGAAATCCGGTTCTAGGAGGAAAAGATGAGAGATCAATGCGCAATGCTCGGGGCCATCGGTCTTCTATTGGCGCTCACAGGAGCGCGCAACACCCATGCCCAGGCTAAGCTCCCACTGAAGCTCGTCCAAACCATTCCCCTGCCAAACGTCCACGAACGGATGGATCACCTCGGCGTGGACATAAAGGGCCAGCGGCTATTCGCCGCGGCGCTTGGCGATAAGCAAAACACGGTAGAAGTTATCGACCTCAAGGCGGGCAAGCGAGTCTTTAGCATTCCTGGACAAAGTAAGCCACAGGGCGTTTTCTATTCTGAGGACTCCAAGAACTTATTTGTCGCCAACGGTGGCGGTGGTGCATCTATTGTGACTGCCGACGGTACCGTTAAGATTTTCGCTGGTGACTCCTTCAAGCTTCTTGACAGCATTCCGGTCGGTATCGACGCCGATCACGTCAATGTCGATCCCGCCACAAAATATCTTTACGTTGGGGTCGGCGATACAAAATCCGGGGCGCTGGTCATTATCGATACGCGCACGGGCAAAAAGGTCGGGGAGATCAAGACCGAAGCCGGCCCAGGCGGCATCATGATCGAGAAATCGGGCCCGCGAATTTTCGTGAGGCTTCGCGGAACCCCGAACCTTGGGGTAATTGATCGAGAGAAGCGCGAACAGATTGCAACCTGGCCCGTGACAGGGACTATGCAAAGCTACGCACTCGCACTGGATGAGAGCCATCATCGCCTTTTCAATACCTCCCGCAACCCACCGTTGCTGATTGTCCATGACTCGGAGACCGGCAAGCAAATTACGCAGTTGGAGAGTGTCCAGGGTATCGACGATGTGTGGTATGACGCCGCGCTCAAGCGCATTTACGCCTCAGGGGGCAGAGGGCCAGGGGGCGACGCATTTGTAGATGGCTTCGTTGCCGTCTATCAACAGAAAGACGCCGACGATTATCAGCTAATCGCCAAGGTTCCAACTAGAACCGGCGCGTGTACCTCGATTTGGGTAGCGGGACTCAATCGGTATTACGTCTCCGCTCCCGGTACTGAAAAGCAAGAAGCGGCAATCCTGGTATTCGAGCCCCAGCCGTGAGAAGTATCTGACATTTGGAGCGGTTGGGAAATGGAGCAAGGTACGGGTTACGGGAACAGGGGTGTTCACCTGCGAAGGGCTAAGGATAGCCGTATCCGAGGGTACAGTACTTGACCTGGCCGACTAGAGACCACGCAATTGTTGGCCGGACGAATGCCGCTTAACCCTGTCCCGATGCTAGGACCGACCATTTCGCCCCCGCGCTGGGATGAAAAAGCCTACAGCAAACTGTGATAATG
>Ga0210400_10003275_pt1 | contig 14427 bp, 12 predicted proteins | sample IncBWH26MmetaG_FD_155456 | JGI IMG/M metagenome (GOLD analysis project Ga0210400, IMG submission 155456) | Forest soil microbial communities from Barre Woods Harvard Forest LTER site, Petersham, Massachusetts, United States - Inc-BW-H-26-M | ecosystem: Environmental > Terrestrial > Soil >...
AAGCGCGGATCAAGGCTGTTCAGAATTTCTTTCGAAACGAATGTGTTCTGGAGATGTAGTTTGACCAGCCTTTCCACTTTCAGTAGCTGTGCAAACCTGCAAGTGGTGGACGGCTCTGCCTGGCCACATTCAAAGATTCGCACATTAACAATTACTAAAGTTTGAAAAGCCGAGCGGCGCGAATCCGGACAGTCTGCGCCCATGGCATAATCATCCCCTTCTGGTCACCCAAATAATTCATGAACAACTCCCTGGTCCCTCAGCAAACGGTCTTGCCCTTTTCCAGGCGGAATAGCGTTATAAGCGCTCTGCCTCCTCCGGCTTTAGTGCTGTTCTCCATCCTCTCGGCTCAACTTGGCGCAGCCGTTGCAAAGATCCTTCTAGCAACACACGACGCTTTCAGCATGGTGCTCCTGCGCACAGGGTTTGCGGCGATCGTGTTGTGGCTGGTGGCTCGCCCCAAGCTACGCCAATACTCGAAACGTCAGTGGAGGTATGCGGCAGGCTTAGGTCTGGTGATTGCTGCATTGAGCCTGGCTTTTTATGAGTCTGTTTCGCGCATTCCTTTGGGAATAGCCATGACCATAGAATTTCTGGGGCCGCTCACGGTCGCAATGGTGGCATCGCGGAAGGTGAATGATCTGCTCTGGCCGATGCTGGCGCTTGGCGGAATTCTCTTGCTGGCTCCCATCGGTGCCTTAAGGTCCCTATCCATACCGGGCCTGGCGTTTGCTTTTGTTGCGGCTGCGGCATGGGCCGCATATCTCGTTCTTACCAAGCGCACCACTGCAATATTTTCCGGAACAACCGGCTTGGCGCTGGCGATGATCTTTGGCGCCATGAGCATTTTGCCCTTTGGCCTGATCAGTGGGGGAAAGTCCCTGCTCAGTTTTTCACTGCTGGCCAAGGGCTTCTGCGTTTCAATGCTTTCGACGATGATCCCGCTTTCGCTGGAATTTCTTGTCCTGAAACGGATGTCTCCGCGGACTTTTGGCATCCTGGTCAGCGCCGATCCGGCAGTTGCAGGATTGATCGGCGTAGTGATATTGCATGAACATCTCGGTTTGCGGGAGTGGGTGGCGCTGGCGCTGGTGAGCGCTGCAGCGCTGGGTGTGATGTCTCAGGAGCAAGGATCTCGCGGCTCTGAACGTTCCGTCTCCAGTGTTGTTACCTGAGGGGTCGTTTTCGCAGAAGAAAATAAATCTATCGAGCAATATTCTTTGTTTTTGAAGCTCCCGGTGGGCTTAAATCCAAGACTACTGAAGCGGAAGCGGCTGGGGTGTTCTGATTTTCGGACCCCGGCGCCCCACTGTTCAATATACAGGATTCGTCTTAAAATTGGAATTTTCCAATAGTCCATGGCCTGGCGGAATCTGGCGGTTAAATTCCGGAAACCGCAAGCTGAGTGCTAATGGACGGAGAAAAATCCCCCCGGCGCCTCAGGCGAATAAATATTATCTTATTATAATTCAATAATATATACGATTTATTCGGCCCAGAGGCGAAGATCCCCCAATCCCCAAATTGGTTCCCCTTTTGGAACGAAAATAATTTCCGTTTTCCGAAAAAAAGTATTGACATGGCAGGGCAGTGTCAATAGTATGCGCTTCATTATTAAAATTTACTAATGGAGGCAAATCATGCAGCCTGTGAATCGGACAGTAATGGATTCTAGGATGGAGGCAGTGACCATGACTTACGACATTGGAACACTGTCCACAAGTCAGCTCACCCAGACCCAGCCTCGAGAGACGATCAGCAAGGGCGTCACAAAAATTAACTCCTGGAACGAATGGGACCCTCTTAAACACGTAATCGTTGGGCGGGCCGATGGCGCGGTGGTACAGGCGCCGGAAATTGCCGTCCAAAGAGACTGGCCGGAGCATGGCTTTCCGCGCGGTTCTTATGGCCCTATGCCTCAGCATATGGTGGATGCCGCGAATGAGCAGTTGGACAATTTAGCCGCAATCCTGCAAAAACGTGGAGTGCGCGTAGATCGGCCTGCACCACTCGATTTCAGCCAGACGGTAATGACACCCGACTGGGTCCAGGAATCCATGTTCGGATGCATGCCGCCGAGGGACGTGCTCCTGGTCATTGGCAACGAGATATTGGAAGCCACAATGTCATTCCGGAGCAGGTGGTTCGAGTATCTGTGCTATCGCCCGCTCGTCGAGCATTATTTTGCGGAAGACCGAGACATGAAATGGGAGGCCGCTCCCAAGCCCCGGCTCACGGAGAGATCGTATAAGCCGGGATTTTGGGAGGAGTATGGGAGTCTTCCAATTGACGAAAGGCTAAACAAGGTCCGGCAGAATGACTTGTTGCTGACGGAGACCGAGCCCCTCTTCGATGCTGCCGACATTTCCCGCTTTGGCAAGGATTTGTTCGTCCAGCTTTCGATGGTTACCAACCGCAGCGGCGTCAAATGGCTGCGCAAGCATTTTCCGGACCACCGGATTCATGAAGTTATCTTTGATGAAGACGGCCCCTTCCACATTGATGCCACGTGGGTGCCGCTGAGGCCCGGCTTGGTGCTGCACAACGGCGAAAGAACGGCCAGCCCGGAGTTGATCAAGTTTTTCCACAAGAATGACTGGGACGTTATTGAAGGCGCTCAACCCACCAGGAACAAAGAAAATTTGCCTGCGCTGTGTTTCTGCAGTCAATGGCTTTCGATGAATATGCTCAGCCTGGATCCCAATACAGTTTTCGTTGAACAGAGTGAGACGGCCCAGATGGAGCTCTTGTACCATCTCGGGTTTGAAGTTATACCGGTGCCATTTTGGGACGTGGCTCCATTTGGAGGAGGCCTCCACTGTTCAACCATTGATTTGCTCAGGGAAGGAGGTCTGGAAGACTATTTCCCTGCGCGGTGTGGAATCTTCTGAAATGGACGAGATGACCCTCATGAGATTTGAAAATCGAGTCCGGTAGGATTTCAGAAGCCGGAAAAAGGAGGGTCCGGGGGGGCCCTCCTTCTTCCGTACTCAATGCATTGCTGCCACCAACTACACTGCTGTTTTGTGCACCTTGCCCATGTTTTCGATCATGAATCCGGCAAACTCGCTGGTCTTCACCTTGGTCGCTCCCGGCATCTGGCGCTCAAAGTCATAGGTGACCTTCTTTTGCAGGATGGTCGCTTCCATTGAATCTTCAATCAATCGGGCCGCCTCGCTCCATCCCAGGTGGTCGAGCATCATGACTCCGGACAACATGACCGAGCCGGGATTGATAACATCCTTGTCGGCATATTTTGGCGCCGTGCCGTGAGTTGCTTCAAACACGGCGTGCTCATCACCGACGTTCGCGCCCGGAGCAATGCCCAATCCACCCACCTGCGCGGCGCATGCGTCTGAGATGTAATCGCCATTCAAATTGGAGGTGGCCAGAATGTCGTACTCTGCGGGACGAATGATCACCTGCTGGAAGATAGAGTCGGCGATACGGTCATTGATCATGATTTTTTTCTTCCACACGCCATTGCCGTGGCTCTTCCCGATTATCTCCAGCACGCCCCGAACTTCCGCATACAATTCCTGCTTGAATTTTTCCGGCGCAAATTGCAGGCCGGGTTCGACCTGGGCGGCGTTTTCTTCCACGCTCAGGTTGGGGTTCTTGTCCTTGTTGTCGAGGATCCAGCTTTCGCGTTCGGTCACTACGTGGTCGCGGAATTCCTGCGTGGCGTTTTCTTCCACGCTCAGGTTGGGGTTCTTGTCCTTGTTGTCGAGGATCCAGCTTTCGCGTTCGGTCACTACGTGGTCGCGGAATTCCTGCGTGGCCAGTTCGTAACCCCACTCGCGAAACGCGCCCTCGGTAAATTTCTGGATGTTTCCCTTGTGGACCAGCGTGACTGTCTTGCGGTTCCGGGCTATGGCATGTTGAACTGCGGCCCGCACCAGGCGCTTGGTGCCGAAAATGGAGATTGGCTTGATACCCACGCCGGAGTCTTCGCGGAGCTTGAGTGTCTTTCCCGCAAGCATCTCAGTATTGATGAAGTCGATCAGCTTCTTGACTTCCGGAGTGCCTTGCTTCCACTCCATTCCGATATAAACGTCTTCCGTGTTCTCGCGGAAGATCACCACATTGAGCGCGTCAGGATTTTTCACCGGCGAAGGAACGCCTTTGTAGTAGCGTACCGGACGAATGCACGAATACAGATCCAGCACTTGCCGCAAGGTAACATTCAACGACCGGAATCCGCCGCCGACAGGCGTGGTGAGGGGGCCTTTGATCGCGACCCGCAGGTCACGGATCGCATCTACCGATTGTTGCGGCATCCAGTCGCCGAACTTGGCAAACGCCTTTTCTCCCGCGAACACTTCATACCAGTGGATCTTTCTCTTGCCCTTGTAGGCGCGCTCCACGGCGGCATCAAAGACCCGGACGGATGCGGCCCAAATGTCTCGTCCTGTCCCGTCCCCCTCTATATAGGGAATGATGGGGTTATCCGGGACCTGGATTTTGCCGCCCTTGAACGTAATTGGCGCGCCCCCAGCCGGAAGCGGAACTTGGTTATATGCAGATAACATTGCCTTACCTCCCACGGATTGAAATCTCTCGAACGATATAAACCTTTTAAGTTAACATAGCGAGGCGAACCAGTGGTTAAGATTTCTCCGTTGAGCATAGCAACCCACCCTTCGCCAAAAACGCGAAGGATTGGGGCACGCACTCCCCTCTCTGGTTCAATCTCAATGTTAAATGTTTGTTACTCCAACGCGGAGCAGCCGCACTGAATGTGATAATGTTCCCGGAGCTTTCCCGAAAAATATCTATGATGAAACCGAACCGCGCCCTGCTGTTCTCGATTCTTCTGCTTCTTCTTGTGCCCGTAACGGCCGTTTCCGCCGACAAACAGAAACCTAAGCTTGTCCTGGCCGTGGTTGTCGATCAGTTCCGCTACGATTACCTCACGCGTTTCCGTGCTGACTACCATGGCGGTATCGCCCGTATGCTGGAGCGAGGCGCCGTCTTCACTGACGCGCACTATCTGCAATTCCCCACGGTAACGGCCATTGGCCATTCGACATTCATGAGCGGCGCTACTCCTTCCGTGAGCGGGATTGTGGGGAATGAATGGTACGAGCGCGACAACGACGAGCACCGTCCCGGTCAGGTGAGCAGCGTCTCCGATCCTAAGACCAAGCTGCTGGGAGGCGGTCCTGGCCTGACTGGATCGTCGCCAAGGCGGCTGCTGGTAAGTACGCTGCCGGATGAACTGAAGATGGCGAAGCGCTCGGGTAAGGTCATCGGCATCTCCATGAAGGACCGCAGCGCTATTCTGCCGGTTGGGCATATGGCGGATGCGGCGTACTGGTTCGATGCCGATTCCAGTAACTTTGTGTCCAGCACTTACTACATGAGCAAGCTGCCGGAGTGGGTGCAGAAGATCAATGCTGACCGTCCGGTGTGGAAATATGCGGGTATGGAATGGACGGCCCTGGATGCCAAGCCGGGCGACAAACCTTTCTGCTCCATGACTGCGGGTGCTGCTGTGCCTTTTTGCGGCGCCATTGAGTTGACGCCCTTCAGCAACGAGATGCTGGAAGACATGGCGGAAAAGGCCATCGAAAATGAACAACTGGGGACGCATGACGGGACTGACGTTCTGGCCGTGAGCTTTTCCGCGAATGACTATGTTGGCCACCAGGTTGGCCCGGATGATCCGAGGGTCCGCGACATCTCGATCCGTACCGACCAGACGTTGAAGAAGCTGATGGATTTTATTGATGCCCGGCTGGGCGAAGGTAACACCCTGGTGGTGTTCACTGCCGATCACGGCGTAGCGCCGGTCCCAGAGGTAAACAACGCTCGCAAGATGCCGGGCGGACGCTTGTCGTCTGCAAGCATGGCCAGGATCGTCTCAGATGCGCTTTCCGCCAAGTTCGGCAAGGGAAACTGGTTCCTGTATGACAATAGTGGTTTCGTCTACCTGAACTATGAGACTGTAACTAACAATCACGCTGAAGCTGTAGAGGTGCGCCGCTTTGCCGCCGAGGTTGCGCGCGGGCTGCCGCACATTGCCCGGGTCTTTACCCGTGACGATTTGTTGCGTGGCGGAGCGGCAGCCGATGCGGTTGGCCGGTCTGCCTTGCTGGGTTTTTACGGCCCGCGTTCCGGCGACCTGGTGTTGCTGCCGGAGCCCTACTACATGTTTTCCGAAACGGGCACCACCCATGCCATGCCGTACAACCATGACACGCATGTGCCCTTGATCTTCTATGGTGCTGGAATCCGCGCGGGCGTGCATTACCAGCCGGTTGCGATCAATGATGTTGCCGCAACCCTGGCAGCGCTTCTGCAAGTGGAGACACCGAGCGGGTCCTCCGGAAGAGTTCTAACTGATGTCATGGAATAACCACGTCCCATTCTGGCGAGATGATGGTTTTAGTCCTGATCGGTAGTTATTGGCCCGGAAAGCTGGCGTTCAGACCAAGCGCCAGCGGTGACTTTGGTCACGCCCCGTTAGCTTCGCCCCTATATGCGTGCTTCGTCCGCATATAGGGGGATCAAACTAGCTTGGCTCGTATTTTTCTTCTCATGCCTTGCTAGTACATGAAGGCAAACGGCCATTAAGTTCTTGCAATTACTCTGAATATCAAGCAGAATCCTACAACACTTCCCCTTTGGCTACCCAGTCCGGTCTTAGCACGTTTAATTGGTAATGGATAAGATTGTAGTAACACCTCAGGAACTCGCAACCGCCGTACCTCGGCCCATCGATGAACCTGCTCGCTTGGCGCCCGCCAAACTTCCACCAGTTATTTCCTGGTGGGCCAGGCTGGCTTTTGCGCCGTTGGTATTCATCCTGCCGCTTCTGTCTTTGGTCACGATCATCTTGCGAGTTTCAATTCGCAATCAGCCGCCCCGGGTTAAACATAGCTGGACGGCATTTACGTCGACGCTTCTGATCATCAGCGGATTCCTGACCTCCGCCGCCGCGGTGTTGAGCGTGTCCTTCGTCCCATTGCCCGCGGTTGTGAGCCGGGGCCTCAGCGACCTGGACGAACGGGCAATTTTCCCGGATCTGCCGTCCGCAACCACCATGTCTGGCTCGGTGGTTTCCGCGCACCTTAAGCCGTTGGTTGCCGTTATTACCACGGCGCGCAGGCTTTGGTTCAGCCAGCAGGAAGCGCCTTCCGGAGGGTTGGGAGCGGGTATCTTACTTCGGGCAAATGCAGGAGGGTATCTGTTTGCCACTGCCCGCCACGTGGTGGACGGCGAAAATTGGAGATATTCCAGAAACGCACGCGCCCTGGTAGCGATGGCCTCAGGCTCGTGGGCCGGCGCGGATGTCATCGCCCGCCATGCCAGCCTTGATTTGCTGTTGCTGTGGATACCTCGCGAATCCGGCCATGGCGATTTTGTTGAGCCCGTCGCCTCCGGCATTGAGGGCGAGAATATCTTTGTGATCGGGCATCCGGAAGGGCTCAAGTTCACGCTCAGCACCGGGATCGTCTCCCGGCTGGACCAGGACATTTTGCAGGTCTCTGCGCCCATCAGTCCCGGGAACAGCGGTGGCCCGGTTTTCGACGACAAGGGAAACCTGGTCGGAATCGTTGTGTCCAAGATCAACAAGACGACGGATCCCAATGCAGAGAACCTGAATTTTGCCATCCGCGCAGATAATTTGCTGCACGACTCAGGCTGGGAATTTACCAATGGTGGGCGGGAACGCTTCCAGGAGTTCTTGAGCAGTCAGACCCGCCGCCACATTTCCGCCAAGGAACCTGCGGGAACCGGTTCCGCGGCCAGGAGCGAGTAGGAAGAACCAACACATGGCCACCATTAACGTAACTGTTTACGACTCAACCGAGAACAAGCGCGTACCAGTTGAACTCCCCAACGATGCTCCCTGCAACAAGATCATCGCTGTCCTGGTGCAGAAACTTAACCTGCCTACCAACGGTCCGGATGGCGCCCCACTCAGCTACAAATTCCATCACAAGAACTCCGGGAGACAGATTCAGGAATCGCAAACTCTCTCCGAGGCCGCGGTTGCCGATGGTGACATCCTGCGCTTGCAGCCTGAGATCACGGCGGGCAGCTGGTGAGCGTGGCGCCGCAAATCACGGTAGCGTCCTCAGAGGTGCAGGAGGACCGCTTCAGCCGTCTGCGCCTGATTCCATGGTGGAACCAGGAAAAGATTCGCGAGACGCGCGTGATGGTGGTCGGGGCCGGCGCTTTGGGCAACGAGATATTGAAGAACCTCGCGCTTCTGGGCTTCCAGCGGGTCATCATTGTCGATCTTGATCGTATTGAAGAATCCAATCTCTCTCGCGCCGTGCTCTACCGCAGCAGCGACGTGGGTGAATTCAAAGCCAGTGCAGCCGCCCGGTCATTCCGGGAGTTGGCCTCTGATGCCACGGTGCAGCCGCTGGCTGCCAATTTAGTACATGAATGCGGACTGGGGCTGTTCCAGTGGAGCGACCTGATCATTGCCGGGCTCGACAATCGTGAGGCCAGGCTTTGGATCAATCGCGCGGCATGGAAGATGAACCGGCCGTGGGTGGATGGGGCAATTGAGGGCATCAACGGCGTGGCCCGCGTATTTGTTCCTGGAACGCCGCCCTGCTACGAGTGTACGCTGGGCGAAACTGACTGGGAGCTGTTGAATCGCCGCATGTCCTGCAATTTGCTGCTGCGCGAGCAGGATACCGCGGGCAAAGTTCCCACGACCCCGACAATCTCTTCGATCATAGCCGGTGTGCAGGTGCAGGAGGCGCTTAAGCTCATCCATGGCCTGCCAACTCTTGCTGGTCGCGGATATTTTTTTGAAGGCTTGAATCACTCGTCGTACGTGGTTGAATACACCGAGAATTCCGAATGCATGAGTCATTACACACTCGAATCGATAGTTCCTTTGCCGCAGCGCTCGCGGGAGATGACGTTGCTCGACCTCATGGAGCGGGCGCGGCAGGACCTGGGCGCTTCTGAAGTAGTGATTGAGTTTAGCCGCGATGTTATTCACAAGCTCGTCTGTCCCAAGTGCAACGAGGAGGAAGAGCGATTCGATCCTGCAGGAAGCATTCGTTTTGAAGAAGGACGTTGTCCGCGCGATGGCCAGCAGCGGATCGTGGCAACTCTTCACAATTTCAGTGGAGAGGCGGAGATTGGCCATCGCAAGCTCGATGATCTGGGATTGCCTCTGTTTGACGTATTCACGGCCCGGTCGCAAGGGCGGGAAATCGGATATTTGATGGCGGGTGATGAACCGGACGTGCTCGCTTCTCTGGCAGTGGAAAGGCGGAAATCTTGACGGCCAAGTCGAAAATGAAGGCCCAGGCTCCCACGCTGGTCATCAACAGCGACGTGCTCCGCCGCATCCGCCAGCACGCGCGTTCCCAAAGCAAGACGGAAGTATGCGGCGTTCTTGTAGGTTGCGAGCAGAACGGGCGATTAGAGATCCAAGCCTGCATCGCCGGCGTCAATGCCGCGCAGGCTGGCACCCATGTCACTTTTACGCAGGATACCTGGGAGCACATCTACAAGATCAAGGACAAGGAATATCCTGACGAGCGGATCATCGGCTGGTATCACTCGCATCCCGGATTCGGAGTATTTCTTTCCGATCATGACACTTTCATCCACAAGAATTTCTTTTCATCGCCGCAGCAGGTCGCCTGGGTCTACGATCCGCATAGCGATGAGGAAGGCTGCTTCGGTTGGGTCGGCAGCCGCATTGAGCGCCTTTCGCGGATCGCCGTATCCGATCCCAGGGGAGGCGAAGCCGCCGAGGAAACCGGTAAACCTGAGCCGATGAGTTTTCAAGTGGAGGACGATCCGGCCGCTACCGGCCATGAGGATTCCGGCGCGCGGGCAAGACCGGAGCCGCCATGGGTGCAGTGGGCCGTGTCGATACTTTGGAGCTTATCCATCTTTGCATGCGGCATCATCGTAGCCTGGGTGGTTTTTCCCCGCAAAGTCCCGGTGCCCGTATTCGTTGATCCTCAAACCGGACGTATTCTCGAGCCGTTGCCGGACAGATCCAGCACAGATTCTGGGCGGCATAATGAAAACCCAAATGGCGTGAGTGGCGCGAGCGATGGCGCCGGTCGCGGCCCTTCCGCTCCGGCGGAGAATCGCCTCAAGGGGGAGAATGGCCAGCACAGATAACAAAGAAACGATCAAGATTACTCTTGACGATCTGGCGAACGTTACGCTGCCTGGTGCCGCCCTTCCGAATGCAGCGCCTCAGCCGGTCGCGCCCGGAGCCAAGACCTACGGCAGCATTAGCAGCACAGCCGATCAGTCCGCGGAGGCTTCCGAAGAGCGAGGTCGCTTTAGCTTTGTGTTGCAAGGCTGGTTTTACCTGGGGAGTGCGGGTCTGCTTGGCGCAATCGTGGGATGGGCCATTTGCGAGCCGGCGTTTATTGATTCGCATGAGTTCCACCGCTGGGGCAATACCTGGATGATGCCCCTGATCCTGATGTTCATATGCCTGGGATTCGGTGTCGCTGAGAGCCTGGTGGAGCGTTCCGCAAAGAAAGCGCTGATCAAAGGCGCTATGGCCCTGCCGCTGGGCATTGTATTTGGATTTATCTTCGATGTCATTGCAAACGTCATCTACAACATTGCTCTTGGAATCATCGCTTCTGCGGGAGTTCAATCGATTAGAAATCCGGCGGCATGGCTGGCCCGCGGCGTTGGCTGGATGGTGTTCGGCGTCGCTGGTGGGGTTGTCTACGGCATTATTGGCCAGTCTGGGAAGAAGGCCAAGTTTGGCATCCTTGGCGGCATGATTGGTGCTGGGTTGGGCGGGCTACTCTTCGATCCAATCTTTCTCATAAGGGGCAGTAACGCCTCGGGCGCTGGCATCAGCAGGGTCATCGGGTTTGCGCTTCTTGGCATGTCGACCGGCATCGCTATGGGCCTTGTGGAGAGCGCCCTTAAAGACCGTTGGTTATATGTAACGGCAGGACCCCTCGCCGGCAAGCAATTCATCCTTTACAAGACGCAGACGCTCATGGGCAGCCAGCAACAGTCGGACATATACCTGTTCAAAGATCCGGCCATCCTGCCACAGCACGCTGTGATTGAAATCAATGGAGCCCGCGTCCAACTGCGCGCGCTGGGAAACGTTTACGTTTCCGGCCAGCCGGCTGCTTCTCGTGTTTTGCAGGATGGCGATCTGATCCAGATTGGCCGCTACTCTTTCCGCTATAAGGAGAAGCACCGGTCATGAGCGCCTCCGTTTGTCCTTATTGCCGGGCCCCCGTTGATGCCGAGACAGGGCAGTTGCTATGCGCTGGTTGCGGAACTCCGCACCATGAGGACTGTTATGCGGAAAATGGAGGCTGTACGATCTTTGGTTGCCGTTGCGCTCCGCCGGAGGAGCCAAAGGTTGCAGTGTCGGCGCCTGAGTTGATGGTAGCTCGCATGCCCGGAGTAGCCGGCGCATCCGCTTTGCCTGGGTTTGCGGGAGCAACCCAGGGCAACGGAGCATCCACTGCAGCCGGACCTTCCAGCACCCTTTTCGGGGCGCACGCCTCGAATGCAAGCGCAAAAAGCAAATTCACATTTATTATGCTCGGACTTTTTTTGGGAGCGGTAGGCGGCCACAATTTTTATGCAGGCTACACGTCCAAAGCGGTCATCCAGCTCTGCCTCACTGTGCTTACGATTGGTTACGGCGCGCCCATGACCTGGATTTGGGCTGTCATTGAAATATGTATCGTAGACCGCGACAGCAAGGGAGTTCAATTTAGCTCTTAGGACAAATTTTATGAATTACTTCGTCAAACGCGGTGACCAACGGCTCGGCCCCTATTCGCTGGCCGAATTACAGCAGCGCGTGGCCACCCTGTCAATTCTTCCCACCGATCTTGCCCAAAGCGAAGGCATGACTGATTGGGCGACTATCTCGCAGATCATCGGCAATATCCCGGCTCCCGTCCCGAATCCGGTAGGGAATGTCTACGGAGGGAATGTCTACGGGGCCGCCACCGCTCCGGGCCTGGCGGCTGAAACAGTTCCACTCCCGCCAAACCTTCATTGGGGCTTTGTACTGCTACTTGGCATTGTTACCCGTCAATTGTTCAACCTCGTATGGTCGATGATTCTGGCGAACTGGGCGCGTAAGCTTGACGGAGATAACAACACCCTGGTGCTGGTGGCAATGTACCCGGCAGGAATAGTCGCGGGTATCTCCGCCCAGATTTATGGCGGGCAGTCGGCTGCGCTCGTCGGAGCTCTGCTCACCCTGGGTGGCGTGATCGCTTACATTATTGGGATCTTTAAGATCAAAGCGGCCATGGAAGAGTATTAAAACAGCACAGAGAATATCGGGCTCAAGCTTAACGGCGTGATGACGTTTTTTTTCAGCACGATTTATTTGCAGTACCACGTTAACAAAATTGCATCCTGGAAAAAGACCGGTGTGCTTTCTTAGTTTTGTGGTTTGCTTGTTCGAGATGACTCTATGATTTCTCCTCGCATACGTCGGCTGGTGCAGGACTATGAGTTACTGCAGCGCATTTTAAAGGACTGGCCCCTCATCCAGATCACCGGCACGGCTGGACTTCCTCCCGAGCTATACCGATTCACGTATAGGATCCGGGGTCTCTACGTGTCGGGATCGGGAGATATTCTGGAGCGTGAAGCGCACGTGCTCGAGGTAAATTTGTCGTTGGGCTATCCCCGCCGCGCCCCGCAATGCCGGATGCTGACTCCGGTATTCCATCCGAATTTTGACGACGCCACGGTCTGTATTGGCGACTTCTGGGCCGCTTCGGAAGGACTTGACGATCTGATTATCCGCATCGGGCGGATGATCGCCTATCAGGAATACAACACCAAGAGCCCTCTGAACGGCCTGGCCGCAAAATGGGCAGCGCAAAATACCAACCTGCTTCCCGTAGATCCCCGCAGCGTCGCGCCGCCGGTCCGCACTGGGGAGGACGCCATGGCTGCCGTTGCCGGAACGCAATCACCTGCGCCATCATCATCACAACCGCAGCCGCAACCACTACCGCAATCACAGCCCGCATCCGCCGAAAATGTGCAGCCCGTACCCGACGATCCATGGGCGCAAAAGATCGTCATCACTTAGACTCAACGCCTCCGATTTTGGATAGGTTCTGACCGCTGTTAGTTGGTTCTTCCAGGCTGAGGCGTCGGCGCTGGTTTGGGCGGCATGTCGCTCTTGCTGAAGCGGGGCAGCGGATCGTCGCGCATCGCGAGTTGATAGACGGCTGCGGCGATTACGATTGCCGACTTTCTGGCATCGTCCTCAATGATTCGTTCGTAAGTATCAAGGTTGGTGTGCCATGTATTGGTGAAGTAATCGATTGGGTCCTGCTGCAGCCCGATGCCGGGAAGTCCAGCTTGAGAAAACGAAGTGCTGTCCGTCCCGCCCAGTCTGCGGTTCTTATTGGCAATGGCCCCGGCAACCCCCAGATCGGCGAACGGCGCCAGAATCTGGCGCAGGATGTCGGCATCCTCCGGAGGGCCAAAGATGCCGGCCCCGCGCACGCGGCCCGTGCCTGAATCGATGTTGAAGTAGGCCCCCAGCTTAAGGAATTCTGGCTTGGGATCCTCCGTTGTGCCAAAGTGTTGTTTTACGTAGGCCTGCGATCCCAGCAGTCCCTCTTCTTCGCCGCTCCAGAGGGCCACGCGTATGGTGCGCCGTGGTTTTACTCCTAACGCTTTCAGGATGCGAGTGGCTTCCATCATCATGGCGCAGCCGATGGCGTTGTCGGTGGCCCCGGTGGCTGAATGCCATGAATCGAGATGGCCGCCAAGCATAATGACTTCGTCTTTCTTGTCACTGCCCGGAATCTCCGCGATAGTGTTGTAAGAGGTCTTTCCCTCCGGATAAAAACGATTGACGATCTTGAATTCCAGCGTTATCGGCGCGCCATCTGCCAGCGTTCTTGCGATGCGTCCATAATCTTCATTGCGCAGGACGACCGTGGGCAAGACCTTCTCAGGGTCATAGGTCCGGTTCTGGAATGCCCGGATTTGCCCGTGTTCCCGGCGCGCGTCGTTGACCCGGACCAGAGCATGGTTGGCCACCAGAAACTGATCAATCTGTTCATTGATCTGTGGGGCGGTGAGCCCTTGCGGCGTTTGATCGGCGCCCGCCGGTTGCGGACGGTTGCCGAAGGTTCCAGCGTTAGGATTTTTAGGGTCGTAGCGTTCAGCGACGATCTTGTCGTCCAGACGGCGTGCCGGAACATCCATCGTCAGCGGCGCCGGCTCTGACTTTCCCGTCAGCACGATCCGGTCTTTGACCTTGTCCTTCACGGAATCGAGATAGGCAGCGAGTTGCTCTTTGGTCGGCTTATCCGGCAGTACTAGCTGAAATACCTGCGCCTTGATCGTGCCCTTGGTGCTCGGGGACCAGGCCAGGACTTTGAAGGTCAGTTGGTCTTTGATTGGCGAGAGAATGTATCCGCTGGATTGCTCGTTGACCCATCCGGG
>Ga0210400_10003276_pt1 | contig 14426 bp, 9 predicted proteins | sample IncBWH26MmetaG_FD_155456 | JGI IMG/M metagenome (GOLD analysis project Ga0210400, IMG submission 155456) | Forest soil microbial communities from Barre Woods Harvard Forest LTER site, Petersham, Massachusetts, United States - Inc-BW-H-26-M | ecosystem: Environmental > Terrestrial > Soil >...
ATCGCCAAAGGCAACGGTGATCCGAGCCTGGTCCTGTTCGGCCGCGACGTGACGCCCAACCAGCATGCGATCGCCGAACAATTCGTTCTGCTCGACAATCTGTACTGCAACGGCGAAGTCTCGCAAGACGGTCATCCGTGGACCACATCGGCCTACGCTTCGGACTACAACCAGCGCGCCTGGATGCTCAGCTATTCGCGTCACGGCAACGTGAACAACCGGGCCGTGGAAGAACAGACCCACCCATACATTTGGGAAGCCGCCAAGGCCAAGGGGCTGACGACGTTTTCGTTCGGCTACACCGGACGCCGCGGTCTGTCCGGAATCCTGAGCAAGACCTTCGGAAAGAATGATCTTCCCGACCAGCAATCGAGGATGCGGGATTTCCGGCGGGGCGAGCAGTTTGTCGAGGAGTTCCAGCAGATGGATCGGGAGAACCGGGTACCGAACTTCATGATCATGGGCCTGGGTGAGAATCATACGCAGGGGACGACTCCCGGCGCCTTTACTCCCAAGGCTCAGGTCGCGTCGAATGACGTGGCGGTGGGCAAGATTGTGGAGGCGGTCACCAAGAGCAAGGTCTGGAGCAAGTTCGCCATCTTCATTATTGAGGACGACGCGCAAAACGGGCCGGATCACGTCGACTCGCACCGCACTACCGGCCTGGTGGTGAGCCCGTACGTGAAGCGCGGCTCCGTCGATAGCACGATGTACACGACAGTCTCCATGCTGCGCACCATGGAGCTGATGTTGGGATTAGCGCCTCTTACACAGCACGATGCCGCCGCGACCGTGATGTACAATTCGTTCACCGCAACCGCGGACTTGTCCGGATACAAGGCGCACGACACACAGATCGATCTGATGAGCAAGAATCCGGCGAATGCCTATGGTGCGGCCCTTGCGGCCCGGATGGACTTCAGCGATTACGACCGCGTGGACGAACAGTTGCTCAACCGGATTCTCTGGCACAGCATCAAAGGCGAGCACGTCCCGATGCCGGCTCCCGTAAGACGGGCGCTGCCCTTCTCCGGCGGTCTGTTACGCTTCCCTGTTGCGGTGGATGGCGATGACGACGACGACGATCGGCACTAACGGCTCTTGCCTTCACCTGGCGGCGACAGACGATGGCACGCGATGATGTCGAACGTGTTGAGCGATGTGGCGACAGTGGTCACGCGTAACAGCAGTTCGAACTGAAGGTGCTCGTCCGACGGATCGAAACCGTGTGACTTCAGCGTCTGCGCCACCAGGGGCGGATTCGTGACGAACTTGCCTGTCGCCTCGGTCGCGGCCGCATTCGATCCGGACAGGATCATCACGCGGCCCGCCTGATTCGGATTCGCTAAAAACGCGGCGATCGCGTATGCCTGGCCGGTGCCCCAGCCGGGAACGGTCGGGGCGTAGATCGGCACTTCTCCGCTGGAAGGGCGCTTGTTCCGGATGACTTCCTCTTTGCGTTCAGGGTCCCACTGGAATTCGAAATCGAGGTACTCCTGAAAGAGCCCCACCCAAGGATTGGACAGGGGGCTTCCCATGACGATGAAGTTGTCGTCGGTCTTGAAATCGCCGGCCCGGAGCGCTCTGGCGAGGAACGTCTGAATGTGCGACGGCGGCACGATCCCGCCGATCCGCAACGCTGTCGCTGCATCCACCGCGGCGACGTTGTTGCCGCGGAACGCACCCAAGAGAGGAGTAACCTCGGGCGGCAAGGGATGCGTGTCCGGCACGTAACGTCCTGACGCGTAGTCGGCCAGCGTGAGCCGGTAGCCGAACGCCTGTTGAAGGGTTACGATGTTGGGGTCGCTGAATACGATCTTCAGCGTTCGATCCCTTCGAAGAAAAGCAGACCACGGCGCAGAGTTGGCCGCGGTAAAGCCTTCCCAGCTTCGGTGGAATCCAATCCACACAACCACCGCCAACAGCATCGCCGACAGTAGTCCGAGCGCCCAACGCATCGAGAAACGCCATCTTTTCTGGGCGAACACTTCGACGACGGAGGTTCGCGACGGCTCGACGAACGGGGCCGGTGCGGGATCGTGGAACTGGACAATGTAGGAGCCGGAAGGGAGTTCGATCCGGATCGCCGGTGGGGCTTTCAACGCGGTGTAGAAACTCAGAAGGCGCTTGCGTACATCGCTGGCGGTCACACGAACGATGGCGTCCGCGCTGGTATCGTAGTCGGGATTCCGGCGGAACAAGCGGATGCCGAGGGTCCGTTCCATTAACAGGTCGAACTCACCGGAGAGCGCTTTTTCGACGACGAATTCGAGAAAGTCGCAACTTCGCCGGCTGCCTCGGAAAGGGCGGCTCGTGATAATTTCCTGGACGTGAGCCGAATCAGATCCGCTCTGTCCGCCATCTCCTCAATGCGCGAAATGGCCGCGTTCTGGTCGGATTGGCTGGACCTCCCGAGCATTTCTCTGATCAGCGTAACATGGAGACTATCGCGTTTCTGTCGTTTCAGGCAGCCGATATGTTACCGCTCGGTAGCATTTGTGTGAACATCCCGCTTCAACTCAAACACCGCTAACCGGTCGCGAAACGTCACAATGTAACCAATTTATTTACAGTCACTTGCGCGAACATCAGGAACGTTGCCTAACTTTTTTCGGCCGCTTGTGCATAGTATTCTCCAACCTGTTCCCCGGACCAAAACCACTGTGATTGTGACTAATTGATGAAGCCTCTTACTAAGTACTCTCTCGCTTTTCTGGCGACTCTGCTGTTGAGCACCGTCTTATTCGGGCAGGAGTTCCGCTCCACACTTTCGGGCGTTGTACTGGACCCGTCCGGCGCCGCGGTGCCGGGTGTAAAGGTCACTGCCGTCAATCTCGACACCGGCGCAAAATCGGCCACAACATCGGCCGGCGATGGAGCCTACACGCTGCCCTTTCTGGCGCCAGGACGTTACGAATTGGTCGCCAGCGTTCAAGGCTTCAAACGCCAGGTGCAAGGTCCCATTCAGGTCAGCACGGACGAGCGCCGACGGCAGGACATTCAGTTGGCGGTCGGCGACAATGCCGAGTCCGTCACGGTGACGGCGGACGCCACGATGCTGGACACCGCATCGGCATCGACCGGGCAGGTCATCAATACGAAGCAAGTCGAAAACATGCCGATTAACGGGCGGACGCCGTTCCTTCTGGCGCAGCTTGCGATCGGCGTTGTGGCCACCGCGAATCCGGCACAGGTGCGGCCGTTCGACAATAAGGCGGCCGCACAGTTCGCCATCGGCGGTGCTCCCAGCCAGAGTAACGAACTCCTGCTGAACGGCGTGCCCGATATGACGGCCGCGCGGAAGGCAGCCTTCAGCCCGCCCATCGACACCGTGGTGGAAGTAAAGGTAGAAGCCTTTCAGGCCGATGCCAGTTTTGGCGACACAGCGGGCGGAACCGTGAACGTGACGACCAAAGCCGGCACGAACAATCTTCACGGAACGCTGTACGAGTTCAACCAGACCTCGGCTCTGGTGGCCCGCTCTTTTTTCGCGAAGCTGGCCGGGCTGCCGTCTACGGTCACCCGATATAACCAATACGGCGGCACCGCGGGCGGTCCGGTGTGGATTCCGAAGGTATTCAATGGCCGTAACCGCGTGTTCTTTTTCTTTTCGTACGAGGGATTGAAAGACTCGACGCCGGGCGGGTCGCGCATCACAGTGCCGACGCCCGCGGAGAGAGGCGGCGATTTTTCAGCCCTGCTCGCGCTGGGCAAACAGTATCAACTGTACGATCCCAACAGCGCTCGCCTGCAGAACGGTGTCGTGACCCGCGACCCTCTGCCCGCCAATATCATCGCGACCAATCGCCTGAGTCCCATCGCCCTGAACTACATGAAGCTCCTGCCGCTTGCCAACCAACCGGGCGCCGCGGACGGAACCTTTAACTTCTACTCCACCTACCCGAGCACGGACGATTTCGGATCGTACCTGGGACGCATGGACATCAACGTCAGCGATCGCCACAAGCTCTTCTTCGACATTCACCAGAACCAGCGATTCCAGCTTAGCCAGAACTACTTCGACAACATCTCGGAGGGCCGACACCTGTATCGCACGAACTGGGGAGGCGTTGTGGACGACGTCTACACGCTGTCACCGTCGGTGATTCTCAACACTCGCTTCGGGTGGACCCGCTTCGTGCAGGTAGATGCCGTCCCCAGCCAGGGACTGGATCCCACCAGCTACGGATTCCCTGCTTATATCGCGAAGAATTCGACGAACCTGACGCTCCCGGTGATCTCGCTGGAGACGGGGTCGATCGCCGACGGTTCCGGCAGCGACAAGATTCCCGACGATGCGTTCCAACTGTTTTCCACCTTGACCAAGGTACACGGAGCCCACACGTTGAAATTTGGAACGGACCTGCGCCGATCGCGCGAAAGCTCAACGAACTTCGGAAGGTCCACGGGTGGGTACGCCTTCGATACCACGTGGGTGAGGCAGACCTCCAACGCGAGCACAGCGCAGCCTTTCGGCGGATCGATCGCGGCGTTCCTTCTCGGTCTGCCCACCAGCGGCAGCTACGACATCAATGCGCAGAAGACGAACCAATCGCATTACATTTCCTTCTTCGTCCAGGACGATTGGCGGCTGCGCAAGAACCTGACCATCAATCTCGGTCTGCGTTACGAACATGAAACACCCACCAACGAGCGATGGAACCGTTCGCTGCGCGGATTCGATCCAACCGCCGTCAATGCGGTCACTCAAGCGGCGCAAGCGGCATACGCCAAAAGCCCCATCCCGCTGCTGCCGGCGAATCAGTTCAACCCGCTCGGCGGCGTCTTGTTCGCCGACGATCAGCACCGCGATCTCTACACCACGCCAGGACTCAATTTCAGCCCGCGCATCGGCGTGAGCTGGTCGCCTGACGCGCTCCACGGAAAGACCGTGTTGCGCGGCGGCTTCGGCATTTTCTACCACGCTTTCGGCACGACAGGCGTTTCCCAGCCCGGCTTCAGCCAGACGACAACCATGGTGGCGACCAATGATAGCTATGTGACGCCATTCGGCACGCTCGACAATCCGTTTCCCGGTGGTATCAAGCAGCCTCTCGGCTCGGCGCTGGGCGTGAACACTTACCTGGGGCAGAGCGTGGCGTTCGAGAATCAACATCTGCAACAACCCTATTCGGTGCGCTGGAATTTCAACATTCAGCACCAGCTTAGGAAGGACTTGCTGATCCAGGTGGCGTACGCCGGTAACCACGCGGTGCACTTGGCCACTACGTCCGCGTTGAACGCCATCCCCGCGCAGTATCTGAGCCGCACGGGCCAGGCGGATCCGGCAGTGATCAGCGCGCTCTCGGCGGTCGTGGCGAATCCGTTCGCAAATCTGCTTCCGGGCACTGCGCTGAACGGCGCGACGACGACGGTGGGCACATTGCTTCGCCCCTTTCCCCAGTTCTCCGGCGACGGCGGCGTGACGGTGGGCGATAGAACCAACGGCTCGTCTTACTACAATTCGATCCAGTTAGGCATCCAGAAACGCTACAGCAACGGACTGCAGTTCATGGGCAATTTCTCGCACTCGCGCACCATGCAGCGTTTGAGTTCGTTGAACTCGTCCGAGCCCAACCTCCTGGAGAAGCGCGTCTCCAGCGAGGACGTTCCTAATCACGCCGTGTTCAGCACCAGCTACGATCTTCCATTCGGGAAGGGCCGGCGCTTCGGGTCGAACGTGGGCCGCCTGAGCAATCTGCTGGTGGGCGGGTGGAATCTGACCGCGTTCTACATGTACCAGACAGGAACGCCGATCAGTTTTGGCAACCTCATCTACTATGGCGGCGATCTGCAACTCGATCCCCGCAACTACCTGCACACGTTCGATACGTCGCGCTTCAACACGGTGTCGGCACAGCAACTGCAGTTTAACTATCGAACCTTTCCCAGCGCGTTCAACAATCTGCGGAGCGATGGCATCAACAATCTCGATATGTCGGCCATCAAACAGTTCCAATTCCTGGAACACGTGGGCATACAATATCGCTTTGAGATGTTCAACGTGGCGAACCATGTGCAGTTCGACAGCCCGAGCGTGAGCGCGACCGCCAAGCAATTCGGCACCATCACGGGCCAGTCCAGTCTGCCGCGAAGCATACAAATAGCTCTCCGCGTGGTGTTCTAGCATCGGCCGCTCATGATCACTACGAACCGGCGTCAGTTACTTTTCGGGTTGACCAGCGTGTTGGGGGCACGGCCGATTCTGGCTGCATCCCCAGCCGCTGACATGCCCACTCCCCTTGCCTTTGGCGCCAAGGCGAACGGAGAAGCGAAGGACACCAAGGCGATTCAGACCGCCTCGACACCGTGCATCAGGCCGGTGGCGGCACGGTCCATTTTCCGGCCGGCCGGTATCTTTCGGGATTGCTTCGATTGCGCAGCAACGTATCGCTGTGGCTGGATAACGGCGCCACGCTGTTGATGAGTCCCGACGACGCGGATTTTGCGCCCGCCGTAGCGGATCGCGCGGACCTGGGGTACCGGGCGGCGCTGCTCGCAGGAGAGGAGGTAGAGTCCGTTTCCATCTGGGGCGATGGCGTGATCGAATGCGATCGCAAAAAGCGCGGCGGCCCCAAGCCGATCTCGCTGCTACGGTGCAAACGGATGAATATCCGCGGCATCGCCATTCGCAACTCCCCGAACTACACCATCAGCCTCCTCGGTTGCGAGGATGTGGTCATCGATGGGATCAATATCCGCAACGGCTGGGCCGATGGCATCGACCCGGATTGTTCGCGGAACGTCCGGATTTCGAATTGCTTCGTCGAGTCGATCGACGATGCGATCTGTCTGAAGGCCAGCGACGCCATGGGCGAACGGCTAGCCACGGAGTTCGTGACGGTAAGCAATTGCGTGCTGCGCACGGCCAGCATTCATTTCAAGTGCGGCACGGAGAGCTGCCGCGATTTCTCGAACATCGCTCTTTCCAACTGTGCGTTTCACGGCGGCATGGGGATGCGTCACGGCAATCCCAGGCTGGCGTTCTACACGGTGGATGGCGGCGCGTTGCGCAACGTCAGTGTGAGCAACGTGGTGATGCAGGACGTCGGCATTCCGCTTGCGATTCGGCGAGGAGTCCGCGATCACTGCCAGACGGGAGGAGGCGCAGGCGTACTCGAATCTGTGCGGATCGCGAATATAACGGCGCGCGGCGCCAAACTGCCGAGTGTGATCGCAGGACTTCCGGACACGCCGGTTCGCGACGTCACCATCGAAGGATTCCGGGTGACCATGGCGCGTACGGATGCGGTGGATCGGGAACTGGCATCGATTCCCGAGCGGCCGAAAGACTACCCGGACCCGACGATGTTCGGACTATTGCCGGCCCACGGCCTCTACATCCGCCATGCGGAAGAGATCACGATCCGCGGCGTGCAAATCCGGGCGGTCGCGGAAGAAAAGCGCGCCGCGATCGTATTGGACGACGTCTCCGGCTGTCGTATAGACAATCTGCATGCGGACGGCGGGACGAGCGCGATGCAAGTGTGGCTGAATGACGTCCGGCAATCGGCGGTTTACGATCTCGTAGGACAGTCACGCGTGCGCGTGAGCGGTAGTAAATCGGCGGAGCTAAGATTGTCGCCGGACATTCAGGCGTCCACGGACGCCGGCGTTCCGGCAGGGGCGATCCTGCGAAGGTGATCTCATTTCTCGCCTATGTCCTCATTCCACAATTCAGGATGCTCCTGCTGGAACCGTTCCATCATCGCTACGCACGCGGGATCGTCCAAGACGGTCACCTCGACTCCGCGCTCGCGCAGGTAGTCTTCGGGGCCGCGAAACGTGCGATTCTCGCCGACCACTACCTTGGGAATCTTATAAAGTAAGATCGCCCCGCTGCACATATCGCATGGCGAAAGTGTTGAGTAAAGCGTAGCTCGTCGATACGCCTCCGGAGGCAGTCTGCCGGCGTTTTCAAGACAATCCATCTCAGCATGCAGCACAGGACTGTTTCTTTGTACCCGTTGGTTGTGACCACGTCCTACTATCTTGTCGTCGATTACCAACACCGATCCGATCGGAATGCCGCCGCTTGCCAATCCCTCTTTCGCCTGTTTGATCGCGACCTCGAGAAAACTGTTCATGGAATTTCGGTCACCTTTTCACTCTGCTGAGTGCGCTTCTGACGAGGTTTGCTTTTTGTTCGCACGTCCGTTGTAACGTGTGTGAGCGAGATGTATGAATCGCTCCCTAGACTCGCGAGTATTGAGCGACTCTCCCTCGGCACCGAGTTGAATTTTCAGCCTCTCGTCAATTACTACCAGTTCGTACGGGCATCGCGCGAGTGGGACTTCCTCGGCCGCTAAGTAATATCCCTCTCCACTAGTGAACTTTGGAGGTTGGGCGAGCCGGAATTTATATGAGGATTCGCCGTAACCCCGTTTCTTGGAGTCTTCAACTTCGTAAATGTAGTCGACGTCAAATCCGCCGGCAATACTCTTGATCCGCATGTACCGAGTATGCCAGTTGGAGTGCTGAACACCGCCTGGAAAATATGACCATCCCTGCATCGAAAAATGGTCTACCTCACTCCTTGGGTCATACTTGAACTCGACGATCGAATAGTGCTGCTCTCCCCTACGGTCAAGAATCTCGAGCCAGAGACCCTCAAGCGCGGCTTTGTCCACAAACCGACGCCGGAGTGGAGTGATGCCCCACCACGCCTTCGTGAGGATGTACCGCAGCAACACACCGACCACAACAGCGCTCACGATGCCCGCGAGTGGAATCCGCCAGTCTCGTTGGACGCCTCTCGCTTCAAAGCCAAGCTGAACAAAATAGTACGTGGCGGTCGTGAACGCAGCCAAGACGGTGTCAAGTAGGCGATCTTTCATGTGGCCAACCTCTTGAGCAACGATTACAGCACACTTGGGATCGGCTCGGAAGCCCCGTCGGAGGTCATACAAACAACTTGTTGGGAAATGAAGATAGTCGAGGCGATGAGGCACCGGACATGAAGCCGAGTTCGAGATTTGTCCATGCTGGGCACAGCAAGGCGGCAGCCTGCGATGGCGCACATCCGGGATTAACGATGCGTCTTCAGGAAACGAAGGATAGCGCCCGCCGTAGGATCGTCTTCCTGCCAGAGTTCGGCGATCTCCGAAATGTGATTGTTATTGGGGACGTAGACCAATTCGGAGGAGTCGCCGGCGGCCAGCAGCGCAGCGTGGAATGTGCGCGCTTCGGCGGGGAGCGACGGATAGTCGTTCTGGCAATAGGTGACTAAGAACGGCGGCGCGCCGGGAACGATGCGGTGGATCGGCGAGCCGGCGCTCCAGGCGCTCTTCATAGAAGAAATTGAAAAAGGTGCGGTTCTTTTTCACGGGACCGCCGATTCTGCCGCCGAAGAAGTTGCGGATCAGACGGTCCCGCGCCTGCCCCTTCAGATTGTTGAAGAAGCTGTTGGCGTTGAGCGAACGGTCGCGGTGTTCGTTGAAGAGGCTTCCGTGGAAGGCATTGCCGCCCGAGCGCGTGATGGCCCTGATCTGGCCCGAGCCGCGCCCCAACTCGGCATCGGCGGGCGATGTCACGACGCGAAATTCCTCGACACGGTCCACGCTGATGCTGGTGGCCACATTTGGGTAGTTGAGCCCATTGATCAGGTTGTCCTGAACGTTATTGCCATCGATGGTTACGTTGAGGCTCCCGGAACGCGCGCCACTAAAGTTCTAGCGGCCGTTGGGGCCGCTGACACCCGGCTGCGTGCGCAGAAGATCGAGCGCATTGCGCCCCGCGATCCGCAAGTCCAGCACTCGGCGTTCGTTGATTACCGCGCCGACCGACGAAGTCGCGTATCCGACCTGCTGCGCAGCGGCGGCGCGCACCTCCACGGTGTCGGTGGGGGCGCCGACTTTCAAATTGAGGTTGAGCGTGACCTTCGCGCCCACTTCGAGATCGAGATCGCTGAGCACATACTTCTGAAAGCCCTGATGCTCGGCGGCAACTTGATCGATCCCCGGATTCAAGGTTGCGAAGACGTAGACGCCGGCTTCATTCGTGAGCGTGGTGGAGACGATCTCGTGACCACGTGGCGCGCCTCTACGCGCGCGGCGGGAACCACTGCGCCTGACGGATCTGTGACCGTACCGGACACGCCGGCACTTGTGTTCTGGCTGAATGCGGGCCCTGTAACTAGAAACACCCAGAGCAGGGCTCCCAGTCTTAATGAGCAAACCATCTTATGCGGCCATCCGAAGGTCCTTTATGAACTCCCGCTATGCTATCGGGCGCAGATGAAAATTGGATTGCGGATGGATAAACATTGGGCGCAAAGGTGTAAAGGAGGGCTCCCACGCACCAAGAGGCACAGCTAGTAACTAGCGGGAGTTTATTAAAGCGCTGTTCTTGATTTCGACCCACCCGTGACTGGCAAACGAGTTAGGATAATCTGGCCCGTATATACGGAATTCACGAGCGGTTCCAGATCGCGGGCCTGTAATATCCAACTATTGACGTGTCGGCGAGGGCACGGTATACATGTGATCACTGCCTCTATGCTCAGGAAGGCGAAGAAGTTAGCTGAGGCAGCACGACGGAGGTTCGCGTGGTATATACATCCACTTGGCGGTAAGCCGTTCATCAATATACCCTTGGCCTTTCTCCGGGCAGTCGTTTTAGTAAACTCCCGCTAGTGTAAAGAAAGCATAATGTGATTGCTAATACCGATGACATCAGGGCGATATGCATGTTTAAACAACCGCCAGGCCCAACAGGGCGCCGCCCAGACACATGTTCCTGTTTTGAATAGTCCGCGGGCCGCTCGGTTCACTCTTTCGGGTGATCACAGTTCGATGATTCCGTTCCTCGGCGATCCGCCGCAGCACCTCGATTCACGAGGTGGGAAGTAGAAATGGAGCCCGCAACGGCGAAGGCCATGGGAATCAGAAAATCGTGATCGACACGGGTAAACTCCATCATGAGCACGATCGCGGTCAGAGGCATTCTCTGGGAGGATGCCAGGAATGCCGTAGCACCGATCACGGCGAATGGCCCCGGCGGACTGCCAGGCCAGATGCGGTTCCACATTGCGCTCATCAACGCCGCGAGAGTAGCGCCGATCGCGACGCTTGGCGTCAACAAGCCGCCTTCGGCTCCTGCCCGTAGCGCGCTAATCGTCGCGAAGGTTTTGACGATCAACAATGTGGCGGCGAGTCCGATGGTCAAGCTGCCGTCGAAGCCTAATAGAGCGAGCCCTTTCCCGTTCCCGAGAATCTGCGGAAAGGGGATCGCGAGCAGACCGATCACGGGAAAAACGACGGCGCACCAGATGGGCACACGCCAGTCACGGGGAGCGCGCGCCCGGGCGCTCCGTACAGCGTCGGCAAACCAGTGGGCCGCAAGTCCGAAGACCGGTCCCGCCACGATGGACCACGTGATGAGCGATCGGTTGATGGAGAGAGGCGGCAGGACGTACGGCGTTTCGTCTCCCAGGCCAATCCAGGCTATGCAGGCGGCGATGGCGGAAGTCGCAATCGCGGGGATTACGGTCGAAAGCCCAAGTGTCCCCAGCAACATTTCCAGCGTAAATACGGCGCCGCCCAGCGGCACGTTGTAGACCGCGGCCAACCCGGCGCCGGCGCCGCACGCGATCATGATTCGGGTCTCTTCCGCCGTAATGCGCGCGCGCCGCGATAAAACAGAGGCCGAGAGCGCACCGATCTCACGCGGCGCGACCTCCCGCCCAAGCGGCGAGCCCAGGCCGACGGTGACGATTTGCAGTACGTCGTCCAGCACTGTGGTGAGCGTCGGCATTCGCTCGGCGTTGTTCACGGCATCGCCGATCGATACCAGTGGACTGCCGAAGCGGCGAATAGCCCACCAGCCGATCCCGGCCATGGCTCCGCAGACCGACAGCACAAGAAAGCGCCGCAGAGGCGAGGAACCTGTGACGCCCTGGAGAAAGCTCTCGTCGGCGTGCACGTCCCCGAGACTATAGCCATAGGCCAGATGCTGAATGGCATGCAGTAAGAGAGCGAGCAGCATCCCCCCGAGGCCCGCGGCGACGCCGGTAAGCACCGTCACGGCCGCCAGGACGGGCCATGGAGTGCTCGCGGGATCGGCATCGGTGCGGTTGTCCGGCAATGCGGATTTCATTGGTCCTCCGGCCGGAACGGCGTGCCGCGAAGAATCAGCGTGAACAGGAGGACGAGAATGTTCGTTAAGAGCACACCGCACCGAGCCAAGTCGGATGACGTACCCGCCAATATAACTCCAGGGGCAAGGCGGTGCACACCAGCGCTAACTATTGTGCCCATGCCCGCGCTCGCCAGAGGCCGCATGCCTCGACAACCGCACCGTTGCATAAACCAGCGCTCCGATGCGTTGGCATCCACAGCATGCGGGCGCCAATCATCAGAGGCACCAGATAGTTCGCAAACCCGAACACCAGCGGCATCGCAGTTGGTCGCCCATTCGTGGAGGCGGAGCGGGCGGGACACCGGAAGTTCGGATAATGCGATGGTAATTCGTAGACATCAGCGAAGCGTCTCCACACGCGTATTTTTCTGACTGCTTAAGACGCCCCCCGGTGAAAGCGACCCCGTTGCAACCTGATAAAGGAGCGGTTGGAAAAGATGATAGCTCCGGCGATCGCCCAGAGTTACTTGCACTAACTCCGATTTCAAGTGTCGGGCGGAAGAACGCCCACCGAAACCGCCGCCGACAATGACTACCTTGCAGGGTTGGCTCATAACTCATCTCCTGCTACATCGATCCCACGCGAGAGTGCACTTCTGCTCACTCTCCTCCAAGTGGATGGGTCATGTCCTCCGGCCGGACCCATGAATCAAACTGCTCCCCCGTGACGAACCCGAGTTTCAGTGCAGCGTCTCGCAAAGTGAGGTCCTCGTGGTATGCGGTCAGCGAGATCTTCGCCGCTTTCTCGTATCCAATATGGGGATTGAGGGCAGTCACCAGCATCAGTGAATTCTCAAGATGCTCTTTGATGCGCTTCTTATTAGGTTCGATACCAATGGCGCAGCGATCGCAGAACGAGCGGCAAGCGTCGGCGAGTAGCTCGACCGACGTCAACACGTTGTGCAGCATGACCGGCTTGTACACGTTCAGCTGAAAGCTGCCTTGCGAACCTGCAAAGGCGACCGCGTGGTCGTTTCCAAAGACCTGGACTGCGACCATCGTGATCGCCTCGCACTGCGTCGGATTGATCTTGCCGGGCATGATGGAGGAGCCGGGCTCGTTTTCGGGAATCTTGAGTTCACCGAGTCCCGCCCGCGGCCCACACGCGTACCAACGGACGTCGTTGGCGATCTTCATCAGCGCGCCGGCGAGCGTACGAAGCGCCCCGCTGACGCTGACCATTCCATCGTGCGCCGAGAGCGCCGCGAATTTATTGGGAGCTGAGACAAACGGATGGCCAGTCTCCTCGGCGATCCGCCGTGCGGCCAGTTCACCGAAGCGAGGATCGGCATTGAGGCCCGTACCCACAGCGGTGCCTCCAATTGCCAGCTCGAAAATCGCGTTCTGAGCCAGGCGAGTGCCATCGAGAGCCTGGTCGAGTTGGGTGACCCAACCGGAGATCGTTTGACCAAGTGTAAGCGGCGTCGCGTCCTGAAGGTGTGTCCGCCCCACCATGACGACGTCGCGATAGGCCCGGGCTTTCTCGTCGAGGACGTCGCGAAGCCGGCTCAACGCTGGAATCAGGCGGCCTTCGATTGTCTCGACAGTAGCAACGTGCATCGCGGTTGGAAAGATATCGTTCGAAGATTGACTGTGATTCACATCATCATTCGGGTGGATTGGCTTATTTGAGCCGACCGTCCCGCCAGCGAGTTGAATCGCCCGATTGGCGATTACTTCGTTGGCGTTCATGTTGGTCTGCGTCCCGGAACCGGTCTGGAACACAACCAGCGGAAACTCATCGTCCCATCGGCCGTCGATCACTTCCTGTGCGGCACGAACGATCAGGTCGACCTTTTTCTTAGGAAGCGGGCCAAGTTCACCGTTGGTCAGGGCCGCGCACTTTTTCACGATGCCGAGAGCCCGGATGACCGGCCGTCCCCAGCGAAACCGCTCGACGCCGATTGGAAAGTTGATGTGAGACCGCTGGGTCTGTGGACCCCACAAATGCCCGGCCGGGACCTCGACCTTTCCCAAGGCATCTTCCTCCACGCGGAACTCATCGGTAGTTACCACACCCATGATCCTTACTCCTCTTGAGACTTATTACTTCGAGCAGCGATCCCCACGGAAACGCTCATAGCAAAAAAGACGATCGGAAATGGCGCCTGCTCCCGGGACGAGACCGGGCTTTCCGAGACTCACATTCATCAGTCGTTCTCCTTTCATCCAAAACGATGGGACCTCAATGCCGCGCGCCAACGAGACTGGTCGATTTGTCCGAAACGTTCGCGTCGGACTCTTCGTGCACACTCTGACGAGAATGCTCGTGGGGGTCGTCGTCTGCG
>Ga0210400_10003277_pt1 | contig 14423 bp, 15 predicted proteins | sample IncBWH26MmetaG_FD_155456 | JGI IMG/M metagenome (GOLD analysis project Ga0210400, IMG submission 155456) | Forest soil microbial communities from Barre Woods Harvard Forest LTER site, Petersham, Massachusetts, United States - Inc-BW-H-26-M | ecosystem: Environmental > Terrestrial > Soil >...
GATAGCAAGCGCATGGTGATTCACATTCAAGGCGGCAAGGGGCGCAGAGACCGGGATGTGCTACTCAGTCCGAAGCTGCTCGAAGAACTGCGGGCACATTGGCACCGGTTGCGACGAAAGCCCAGCCTATGGCTGTTTCCTGGTAACCGCCACCATAGCGGTGATCAGCCGATCGATACGAAGACCGTTTGGCACGCCTGTCAGAAAGCCGCCCGGCAAGCGGGTCTCAAGAAAAGAGTCCATCCGCACACGCTGCGCCACTGTTTCGCCACCCACCTGCTCGAAGCGGGCGCGGATCTCCGCACCATTCAGATCCTGTTAGGCCACGGCGATCTGAAAGAGACCACCATCTACTTGCATCTTTCGCAACGCCATCTCCATGCGACCGCGAGTCCTTTGGATTCGCTGAAGTTGAAAGACGCACAACGGAACGAATAGATGAACCGGCCACCGCTGGAGGTGGCCGTCCATGTGGTCTTCACACTGCCTCATCAACTGACGCCACTGGCGCTACAGAACACTAAAGTCCTCTATGGCCTGTTGCTCCGCGCCAGTGCGGAAACACTTCTCGAAGTCGCCCGCGATCCGCGACACCTCGGCGCGGAAATCGGCTTCTTCAGCGTGCTGCACACCTGGAGTCAGAAGCTCAGCCTGCATCCTCATGTCCATTGCGTCATTCCCGCTGGTGGATTGAGTCTCGATCACATCCACTGGGTTAGATCGCAAAACCGGTTCTTTCTTCCCCTCAGGGTGCTGTCTAGAGTTTTTCGCGGCAAGTTCGTTGCCGGTCTCCAGCAGGCCTTCCAAGACGTCAAACTTAACTTCCATGGAGACCTGACCTGTCTCGCTCAACCGAAAATCTTCGCCGCCTGGCTACGACCGCTATTCCGAAAGGACTGGGTGGTCTACTCGAAACCACCTTTCGGTGGGCCGGAGCATGTGCTTCACTATCTGGGCCGCTACACCCATCGCGTGGCCATCTCCAACCATCGCCTAGTTTCTCTTGTGGATGGCAAAGTCACTTTTCGTTGGCTGACTCCGCTCACAACAACGAACAGAAGTTGCTGACTCTTACTGTCGATAAATTCCTGCGCCGCTTACTCTTGCACGTGCTTCCCAAAGGCTTCGTGCGCATCCGCAACTTCGGATTCCTCGCCAATCGCCGACGCGCCACACTCCTGCCGCTTTGTGTTCACTTGCTCAACTCGCCGCCGCAAACCGAACAAGCGCTAGCAGCCGCCAATGACGCCAACGATCTTCGACTCTGCCCCAAGTGCGGTGGACCGATGATGGTCATCGAAGGGCTTACTGCTGCCGAGATCCAACTCCGTTCTCCTCCCGCCCTGGTCACTGCTGCCGCATGAAACGACTCTCTCCAACACGAAACCTTGGCGTGCGTCCGCACGCTCGGTCTCTCTGTGCCTTGCCGTTCTATAAAACGCGTCTTGCTGCTTTCTCGAGCCTTCTCTTCGCGGGAGTTTTGCACCTACGTCACTCTTTCCTCTCCCCGTGCCGGCTGCTGCGCTCTGTCGCACAGCTCCGGCGCATCTGGACACCGCACCTTCCCTCCATTGAATTTGCATAGGGCCCGCCTCCGCCGCAACCCCGGGCGGCTTCGTTCTAACGGCTTTATCGAACGCGCGCCGGAGCACCGTGCTCGCGCCCACTTTTTTCCTGAAAGCGCGCCTCCGATAAAGCACTAACGTTTATCGGGACTTATGCGAACTCGGATGCATCTTATTCGCTTAATCAGGCTGACCGGGCGCTGAGTTTTACCCAGCCAAAGATCGGCTCCAAGTTTCGTCCTCCGGTGTCTACGTAGATCCAGTGTTGCTGCAGCGGGTGAAATCATGGGCTGGCGATCCTATCTAATCTACGGCAGAAGAACCCCAAGAAACCATGTTTGCACGACGACGGGAAGTTTGAGCGCCGAATTGTGCAAGAGATTGCCTACTTTGTTCGTCGGTGTAGTCTAACTATCTGTAATTGCAACAAAGAGTTATGGCCCACGAATTGCGTTAGCCTACGTAAGCATTGGTGTGGCGTCGGGCCCAAGCTTTTCGGGATCCGGGCTGCTTGGCCCTGGTGATTACACTTAGGAGGAACTATGCGACGGTTTGCCTCGCTGCTGTTTCTCGCCTCTTTGATCGCTATTTTCAATCCTCCCGTGTCACGCGCGCAATCTACGGGCTTTTTGGGCCAGATTATTATTGTGCCCTACAATTTCGCCCCTAAGGGCTGGATGACTTGTGACGGCCAAATACTTCCTATAAGCCAGAACACGGCGCTCTTTTCTCTCTTGGGCACTCTCTACGGGGGCGACGGGAGAACCACATTCGCGCTGCCCGACCTGCGCGGCCGAGTGCCGATCGGTTTCGGGCAGGAACCCGGTCTTAGCAACTACGATCAGGGCCAAACCGGCGGCACCGAAGTGGTAACCCTGACCATAACGCAGATGCCCACCCACTCGCACGTGCCCATCGGAACTGCGTCAGTGGCAAATACGGGCTCGCCGAGCGGGGCCTACTGGTCTACGCCGCGGGCCTTCCTGTACAGCTCCTCTGCTCCGACAGTGGATATGAATCCGGCAGCTATCGGAATTGTAGGTGGGAGCCAGCCGCACGACCACCTGAAACCTTTTTTGGTGATGACCTATGTGATTGCGATCCAGGGGATATACCCACCCCGTCCGTGATGATGGGGTTCCATGTTGTCGAAGCTGACGACTCAGTGGTGCTGGGAGGTGAGGAAAATGCGGCGTATCCTGATTCTAAGTGTATTGGCTTTATTCATGGTGGCGATTCCGGCCCATGCGCAGCAACCGTTCGTCGGCCAAATCGATATTGTCGGGTTCAATTTCGCGCCCAATGGATGGGCGTTTTGCGACGGCAGCCTTTTGCCGATTTCCGGAAATGAAACTTTGTTCAATCTCATAGGCACAACGTACGGCGGCGACGGGCAAAACACATTTGCACTGCCCGACTTGCGGGGACGGATGGCAATTCATCAGGGCCAGGGTCCGGGTTTGCAGAATTACACCGTAGGACAAAGTGGAGGCGAAGAGCAGGTAACCTTGACTCTGAATCAACTGCCAATCCACTCCCACCCGGCGTTCGGCAGCAGTGCTAAAGCGGATTCGCTGGGCCCAGGCCTTGCGGAGTGGGCCACCACAACTGTTTTCTTGTACAGTTCGACGGGACCGAATGCTGCGAGTCCTGTGGCAATGAAAAGCGCAGCCATAGGCGCGATGGGCGGGGGCCAGCCGTTCGACAACTTGCCGCCCTTCCTTGCGGTGAATTTCATCATTTCGTTGTTCGGTGTATTTCCTTCTCCAAACTGAGGCGGGGCTGTTTGCGTGACCGATTTGTTTGTTATTCGGCAGGGAGGTGAGAGATGCGACGCTTTTTGCTTCTGCTGGGGGCGGTCGTGGCGTTGTCAGCGGTTTCGCTGGGAGCTTACGCCCAAGCCGACGAACCATTTCTTGGCCAGATCCTGATTGCTTCCTTCGGTTTTGCTCCCCGAGGTTGGGCGCTTTGTAACGGCCAGCTACTTCCCATCAACCAGAATCAGGCCCTGTTTTCACTCTTGGGCACCACTTTCGGCGGCGACGGGAGTCAAACATTCGCTCTGCCCGACCTGCGGGGTCGAGTGCCGATCCATATGGGACAGGGACCCGGTCTTCAACCCTACACTCTCGGAGAACGCGGCGGCCAAGAGCTGGTGACACTGAGCATCTCTCAAATACCTGCGCATACTCACAAGCTGCAGGGCCAGTCTGCCCTGGGCACATCTGCCAGCCCGGCGGGCGCTGTGTGGGCGGCGCAATCGCGCCTCAATGTCTACAGTGCCGCGAGTCCCGACACTCAGATGGGAGGAGCATCCATAGCTCCGTCGGGCGGGAGCGCGCCATACGATAATCACTCACCGTACCTAACGTTGAATTACATTATCGCGCTGCAGGGAGTTTTCCCCAGCAGCAATTAGAAGCCAGGATAACTGCCAGATTCGATTCGAGGAGGCACAAATGGGACCCATAAGGCGGACTATGCTAATGCTTGCAGTCGCCGGTTTGACCGGCTTTCCAGCATTCGCCGACTCTTTCACGAGCAGCGCGTCTTTCTCCACGGCGATCGCCGGCATGTCTGGCATAACGACAGCGAATTTCGATAGTGATCCGACCGGAAACATCGCGCAAGGCGCCACCGTGGACGGCATCATATTCAACTACAACATTAATGGTGGAGCGGGCAGCCTGGCGATTGCCAATGCGTTCGATACGACGTCGCCGAAGAACTACCTGGGCTCGAATGACGCGACCACGGGAGCGCTCTTCGGGGGCGACAGCATTACGATGGGTTTTGCTTCTCCCGTCAACGCGCTTGGATTGTTCATCATCGGCGGACCTTACACCGCCGGCGACTTCACCCTCGCAGGCGGCGCGGCCACCGCAGTGAGTACAACGGTGCTCGAAAGCACACTCGGGGACGGGGGACAAGTGATTTTCCTCGGCATCACCAGCACGACTTCCTTCAGCAGCGCAATGCTCAGCCTGGATAAGAGCGCAGGCGAGACGTGGACTGTCGACGACATCACCACAGCTGTTGGGACGCCGGGAGGCGGCACTCCGACAGTGCCGGAACCCAGCACCTTGGCGCTGATGGCCGTCGGTCTTGCCGTCTGTGCGCGGCGCGTGCGGAAAATGCGCGCTGCACAAGCTGGGTTATCCAGCTGACAATGCTGCTAAGTCTGGCCAGGCAAGTCACGCTACTCGTGCTGTTCACTAACGCTTGCTGGGCCCAAATCAGTCCTTTTCCTTCCAACGATTGGTACAGCCTCAATGATTCCGGGGAGAAAGCGTACGAGCGGCGCCAGTACGCCGCGTCGGAGAATTTCCTTCAAGCCGCTCTGCGCCAGGCGGAACAGTTTGGTCCCCACGATCTGCGCCTCGCGACGACGCTGAACGACCTCGGTTTACTTTACCGCGCCGAAGGTAAACTCAAGGAAGCTGAGGCTTTGTATCGGCGCTCGCTCGGCATTCGCGAGAAGAAGCTTGGTCCGTCGGATGCAGCGGTTGCCACAAGCCTGAACAATTTGGCCGGAGTTCTGGCCGCCGAAAACCGCTACACCGCGGCTGAACAATTCTATCGTCGCGCTCTAGCCATCCGCGAGAAAGCTCTCGGAATCAACAATCCCCAAGTCGCTGTCATTCTGAACAATTTGGCCGCCATGTTCAGCGCCCAAGGCAAGTTCGACAAGGCCGAGCCACTCCTGAAACGAGCGCTCGCCGTTCGCGAGCAGGCCTTGGGTCCGAACGACCCGCAGGTGGCGAATGCCTTGAACAACCTCGCCGGAGTCTACGCCTCCGAGGGCAAATATGAACAGGCGGAGCCTCTTTATCTACGCGCGATCAGTATCGACGAGAAGATTCAGGGTCCCGAGCAGACCGCCCTCACGCTGGATTTGAGCAATCTCGGGTCGATGTACTTTCAACAGGCAAAGTATGGCGCTGCCGAGCCACCGTACCTCCGCGCTCTGGCCATCCGGGAGAAAACTCTGGGTCCGCTGCACCCGCTGACGGGCGTGGCCGCGCAGAATCTCGCCGGTCTATACAAGGCGCAGTCCAAGTACGACGAGGCGGATGCGCTTTTCAAACGCTCGCTCTCGATATTCGAGCAATCCATCGGGCCGGACAGTCCCGAAGTCGGCTCCGTCCTTGACGCTGTTTCGTCCATGTACGCAATGCAAGGGAAATACTCCGAGGCGCAACCAATCTACGCGCGCCTGGTCGAATTGGAAGAAAAAACTTTCGGGCAGCGGAGCCTCGTTCTGGCAAACACCCTGGATGGTTACGCTCAAGCCTTGCGCAAACTTGGGCAGGACGCCAAGGCCCTCGAGCTTGAGGATCGGGCCAAAACCATCCGCGCCGCGCAACCGAAAACTCCGAAGGCCACCACGGCCGCGCACGGCACCTCAATTTGATTCTAAATAAGTTAGGTAAGTTTGGTTAATGCGAGGCGCACTACTTTACGAAACGCGTCTACCAAGACTGTCAGTACAATGTCAATAAATTTCTTGGGGCAAGAAGAAGCCCTGCGCTTTGCGGTTGAGGACTGACTGAAGCGTGGGAGGGAAAAGCCGCAGGGCTACGAAGACTCCGCTTTGCGCTACAGGGGATGGCGGAGGAGGCCGACTAAAGCGTGTTCGGGCGCCATGGGAATTGATATTTTGCTTGAGCGAATCCAAATTTGATATCCTTCGACTTAGGTACAGGGCTGTATCCCGATGTCAGGGAACGGTACCGGAGGCCATCATGAGTGTTGTTCCGAATTCGGGCAACGGGAAAGTTACCGTGCCCGAGCTTCTGCAGCGCAAGGCATCGGCTGCAGGTTCCCCTGAAAAATCCAAAAAAATCGTTTGCTTGACGGCATACGACTATCCAACCGCGCGGCTGCTCGATGAAGCGGGCGTGGACGTGATTCTCGTCGGCGATTCGCTGGGCATGGTGGTGCTCGGCTATGACAGCACGTTGCCGGTGACGGTCGACGAGATGCTGCATCATGCGCGGGCGGTGCGGCGCGGCACGAAGCGGGCGCTCGTCGTGGCGGATATGCCGTTTGGCAGCTACCACGCGGACACCGCGGAATCGCTGCGCAACGCCGTGCGCTTCATAAAAGAAGCCGGGGCCGAAGCGGTGAAAGTCGAAGGAGGCGAACGCCGCCTCGAACTGATCGCGCGCCTGACCGAAGCGGAGATTCCGGTGATGGGCCATATCGGTCTGACGCCACAATCCGTGAATGCGATGGGCGGCTATCGCGTGCAAGGCAAGACCACTGATTCAGCGGAACAGTTGCTGCGGGACGCGCGCGCCGTGGAAGCGGCCGGCGCCTTCTCCGTCGTGCTGGAAGCAGTGCCGCGCGAGCTTGCCACGGAGATTACCCGCGAGCTGCGCATTCCGACCATCGGCATCGGAGCCGGCCCGGACTGCGACGGCCAAATCCTCGTCGTACACGATATGCTCGGCCTTACCTTCGACCAAACACCGAAGTTCGCACGCAAGTATGCGGATATCGGCGAGGTCATTTCCAACGCAGTCCGCGGATATTGCGAAGATGTGCGCAGCGGCGGGTTTCCGTCCGACAGCGAGTCTTATCATTCGGGTTCGTCGGCGAAGAAGGACAACCTCAAGATTTCGATTTGCTAGAGAGCCGCTACGAAATCATGTCGCGAGAGAATCATCGGAAAGTCAAAGGCGCCCGCGACAGTCCGCGGCCGCTACATTTGCGCGCACAGTTCGCATCGCCTGCACTAAAATCTAATTCGTGAGGTTTTTCGATGTCTCCGGAAGAAATGCGCCAGCTGTATGAGTACAACGCTTGGGCCAATCGCCGTTCGCTGAGCGCGGCGGCGGCGCTCACGCCCGAGCAATTCACCAAGCCGATGGGTTCGAGCTTTTCTTCTGTGCGCGACACGCTGGCGCACATCTTCGGAGCAGAGTGGGTTTGGCTCGAGCGATTTCAGGGCCGCTCTCCGTCTGGCCTTCCAGACGCCACGCAATATCCGGATGTAGCAACGCTCGGCGAGCACTGGGGCGAATTCGAGCCGCGGCTGCTCAATTTCGTTCGCAATCTGACGCAGGATGATTTGGATCGCGTTATGGAATACAAGACGCTAAAGTTCGGCACATATAGCAATCCGCTCTGGCAATCCATGCAGCACCTAGTCAATCACGGCACCTACCATCGCGGCCAGGTCACGACCATGCTGCGGCAGCACGGCGCGCAGCCGATCCTGACCGACCTGATGCATTTCTATCGAGCGCGCGCGGTGGCCGCCAAAGCGTAACGCCGGCACCTTGCCGGCTCCGCCTCCATCGTGGAAACAATCCGAACCATTGCCTGGATGAAAGAGTCAGCGCGGCAAGCGCGCGCGGAAGGCCGCATCATCGGCTTCGTGCCCACCATGGGGGCTCTGCACGCCGGGCACACGGCGCTCGTCCAGCGCGCGAAGCAGGAATGCGCGCCGGTGGTTGCATCGATTTTCGTAAACCCTAAGCAGTTCGGCCCGAACGAAGACTTCGCAAAATATCCCCGCTCCCTCGAATCCGATTCCGAGAAATTTATCGCAGCCGGAGTCGATGCCCTGTTTATGCCCGACGGCGCTGAAATTTATCCCGGCGGTTTTCGCACCTACGTTACCGTTGAAGGACTGAGCGACCGCCTCGAAGGCCGCTCGCGCCCCGGCCATTTTCGCGGCGTAGCCACGGTCGTAATGAAATTGCTGGAGATCGTCCAGCCGCACTACGCTTATTTCGGGCGCAAGGACGCGCAGCAGGTGCGCATCATCTCTCAAATGGTGCGCGATCTGAATCTTGATACGGAAATCGTGGTGTGCCCGATCGTACGCGAGCCCGACGGCCTGGCGCTTTCTTCGCGCAACGCCTATTTGAAGGCGGACGAACGCCGCGCCGCCACCGTTTTGCATCGCGCGCTGCAAGCCGGCCGCGCAGAACTGACCGCGGGCGTGCGCGACTCGCTGCGATTGCGATCGGTGATGCGCCGAGTGTTGGAAGCCGAGGCGCTGGCGGCCGTGGATTACGCGGAAATTGTGGACGCCGACGCGTTCGAGCCGGTGACCCGCATCGCGCGGCCCTGCTATGTTCTCCTCGCCGTGTTTATCGGCAAGACGCGGCTGATCGACAACCTGTACCTTGAGCCAGTTGGCGATTCGGGAGAACTGGCCTACCATTTGTAGTTATTGCGATACTCGGCCGGGGTGTCACGCCCCTGTTAAGTTTGGCCAAACGTCGTGAATCAACTGGAGGTGACGGAGATGAATTTTCGTACGCGATTTTCTGTGTCTGTGTTGGCCCTATCCTTGGGCCTGACCACTTTGACGCACGCAGCAACCTCGATTCCCGCGGGCACGGCAATCACGGTCACCATCGATCAATCCATCAGCTCGAAAAATGCCAAGGTTGGCCAAGGCGTTGTCGCCAGTGTGGCGCACGACGTGACCGCCGATGGCAAGGTGGTGATCCCCAAAGGATCGCACGCCAAGCTGGTGGTGAGCAGCGCGCAGGCTTCCGGGCGCCTTTCGACTCCCGCCAAACTTTGGCTGCGCCTGAAGAGCGTTGAAGTCCACGGCAAAACGTACGTGATCGCGACGAGCTCAAGCGGGAGAACGATGGGCGGCAAGGGCAAGCGCGACGCCGGATTCATCGGCGGTGGAGCAGGCGCAGGCGCGTTGATCGGCGGACTCGCCGGCGGCGGCAAAGGTGCGGTGATTGGCGCGGCGGCTGGCGCTGGAGCCGGTACCGCGGGCGCTGCAGCCACGGGAAAGAAAGAAGTCGAGTTCCCAGCCGAGACGCGGCTCAGCTTTACGACCCGCGCCCCGGCGACGATCAACTAATTTCAGCTGACTTCTTTCAGTTGCTTCGCTTAGCGGCGGCCTGAACGCTGCCGCCATTTGCGGAGACCACCGCGAGCACTTCGGCAGCGTGGCCTTTGGCCTTTACGTTGTCCCACACGTGCTCAATTTTTCCGTCGGCGCCGATCAGAAACGAGCTGCGCACGATTCCAAGAAACGTTTTGCCCACGAACGTCTTCATGCGGCGGGCGCCGTAGGCTTCGATCATTTTGAAATCGGGGTCGCTCAGCAGCGGAAAATTCAGCTTGTACTTTCCCTTGAAGCCGGCGAGCGCTTTTATAGGATCGCCGCTGGCCCCCAGAATGGCCACATTCAGCTTGTCGAATTGCTTCTTTGCGTCACGAAACTCGGACGCTTCGACCGTTCAACCCGAGGTGTTTGCCTTGGGAAAGAAAAATAGCAGCACACGCTTGCCGTGAAAATCCGAGAGCGAAATGTCCTTGTCGTCATCGGTTTTTATGCGGAAGTCGGGAGCCTTATCGCCTGGTTTTAGCATCTAGAGTCACCTCGGGTATTTTTGAACTGCGGCGGTCTGGCCTGCGTGCCGCAGGCGGACCGCTGTTTTTTTCGACTGGGCAACACTGCAATCTCTTCTACGAAAGCAGGCGGCGCAAAATATCATTCACCGACTGGGGATTGGCCTGGCCGCGCGTGGCCTTCATGACCTGCCCGACGAAAAACTTGAAAACTCCTTCGTTGCCGGATTTGAATTTCGCGACGTTGTCGGGATTCTTCGCGATTACTTCGCGTGCCGCTTGCTCAATTGCCGAGGTGTCGCTAATTTGCGCCAAGCCTTCGGCAGCGACGATTTCGACGGCGCTGCGCCCGGATTCGAACATGGTGGCAAATACCTTTTTGCCTACCGCGCCAGTGATTTTTCCTTCTTCCACCAGCTTCAACAGCTCCGCTAGCGCCGCCGGCGAGACGGGCGACGCGTCGATTTCTTTGCCGGAATCATTCAGACGGCGCAAGAGTTCGGTTTGCATCCAGTTCGCGGCGTTCTTTGCCGAACCACCGGCCTTCGCCACCGCTTCAAAGTAATCCGCTAGCGCCTGCGAGCCGGTCAGCACTTCCGCATCGTACGCCGTAATTCCATACTCTCGCACGAAACGCTCTTGCTTGGTGTGCGGCAACTCCGGCAGCGCGTGCCGGATTTCCTCGCGCCAAGCCGCGCTGAGGTGCACTGGCAACAGATCCGGCTCGGGGAAATAGCGGTAATCATGCGCCTTCTCTTTCGAGCGCATGGAATCGGTGCGGTTTGCGGTTTGATTCCACAGCCGCGTTTCCTGCGAAATGCGGCCACCGCTTTCGATGACGCCGATGTGGCGTTCAATCTCATATTCCAGCGCCTTTTGCAGAAACCGGAAGGAGTTGAGATTTTTTACTTCGACCTTGGTGCCGAATTCGCGCGAGCCGCGCGGCCGCACGCTCACGTTGGCGTCGCAGCGCAGCGACCCTTCTTCCATGTTGCAATCGCTGACGCCGGTGTAGAGCAGAATTTGGCGGAGCGTGGTGAGATACGCGTAGGCCTCTTCGGGCGCGCGTATGTCCGGCTCGGAGACGATTTCGCACAGCGGCGTGCCACACCGGTTGTAGTCGATGTACGCCTTGGTGGCCGATTGCGAAAAACCTTCGTGCAAATTCTTGGCCGCGTCTTCTTCCAGATGCAGGCGCGTGATGCCGATGCGTTTCTTTGCGCCGTCGTGTTCGACTTCGACCCAGCCGCCGGTGGCCAGCGGCAGCTCGTACTGCGAAATTTGATAGCCCTTGGGCAGATCGGGGTAAAAATAATTCTTTCGCGCGAACCGCGAATGCTCGTGCACCGTGCAATTCAGCGCCAGAGATGCGCGTGTGGCCATTTCGACTACGCGCTTGTTCAGCACCGGCAGCGTACCGGGCAGTCCCAGGCAAACCGGGCACACATTGCTGTTCGGCGCGTCGCCGAAGCGTGTGGAGCAGGCGCAGAAAATCTTGGAGTTGGTCAGAAGCTGGACGTGCACTTCCAACCCGATTACCGGCTCGTATTTCGTCAGCACGTCGGGAGCGATGCCTGCCGTTTCTTGGGCCGATTTCACCATCAAGAAGGAAATTATAGCAGTATCCGCACACACCGTTGTTAAGGGCTACCTTGGGGCTCAGGCCCGGCTTTGGCTAGCGGCTTTTCTGTGTGGCTCGACCGTAAAAGCGGCGGCAAGACCGCCGCACTCCATGAACTTCGAGGTGATGCAGATGTTGGAGGCCGGCGATATCACTGGCGGTCAACACCTATGGCCCTCGAATCTACTGGGAGAGGATTTTTTCGAAGAACGCGAGCGCCCGTGGGTCGTGCGATTGTCCGAGCCAGAACATGGCCTGCTTGCGGACTTCGCGGTTGTGGTTGGTCTGCGCGACTTCGATCAGCTTGGGCACTCCCTCATCTTTCGGGAGTTGGCTCAGCGCGAAGACGGCTTTCTTCTTCACGTCGGTGTCGGGATCGTTTTCGATGGCCCCGGTGATGGCGCCGACGGCTTTCTGTCCGGCCTTTTGCGCCAGCCAGAACAATGCCTGCCCGCGCACGTGCGAGCCTTGGTCGTCGTGGGCCATGCGGATCATCTCTTCCACGGCACCCTGCTCGCGGCTTACCGAAAGAGCGAATGTCACTTGCGCGCGCACTTCCGAACTGGGATCGCTCTTCGCCATTTTTTGCAGCACGGCGAGTCCCGCTTTTTCTCTTGCGGCGCCGAGCCAGAATGCGGACTGCTTGCGCAGCGATTCGGGCTGGCTGGTGCGCGTAAACGATTCGAGAGCGCGATCGGCGGCGGGATCGGCGTGAAGCGCGATGGCCGTCAGCGCGCTGTGTGAAAAATGATCTTCATCATGCGCGTCAGGGTCTGTGCCTTGCGCAAAGGTTTCCAGCAACTCTATGCTCTCCGCAGGCTTTACCCCGCTGAGCCAGACAAAGGGCAGTCCACCCGCATCGAGCGAGCATTCGAGCGACACGACACGGATCTTCGTTACCTGCTTATTTTCGGCCCGGAAGAGTATTGCGATGGAGCGCGGGGCTTCTAGCTTCGTGCTGCCTGCTTCCTCTTTCGAGGTCATATTCGTGCGGCCACCGCGATCCTCAAGCCGGCAAGGACCGCAGCCATTTCGCCACCCGTCGTTATCTCCGCAACACATCATTCGCTCTCGCCCCATCAGCAGTACAGCGTAGCCCAGCCATTGCGGCTGCTCCGCCTTTGCTGCCCATGCCTTTACTTCCTCCATCAGCGAACCACCGAGCGTTTTCTTTTCCACGCGCGCATTTTCCACTTGCGGCATATCGCTGCTTTGCGCTCTGGCCGCGGAAGGTGCTGTTGCCGCCGCGACGATCAGGGCCAGCGTCAGAATGATGGCGCGCATATTCGTTCTCCTATTCGCCGGCTTTTTTAGTTTTTTTGCAGGATCTCCATCAAGTAGTCCGTAGCTTCCTTGGAGTGCATGATGGACAATTTGGAGACTGCGGTTTTCTTGAGCTCGGGATCTTTTTCGTTGCGCGCGATGGCCACGATGGCCGCGGCGTTTCCCTGAAGAAAATAAGAGTTCAGGACTTCTTCCTTGATTCCGCGGTCGGTTTCCTTCGCGTAAAGGGATTGCAGGGCCTTAGCGGAATCTTCGGAATGGATCAGGCCGAGGTTGCGAATGGCTGTGCGCCGCAGCTCCGGGTCTTTTTCGCTCTGCGCGGCTTCCAGAAGCTTGGGTGCGTCACCGGCAAGGAAAAACGCCTGCAGCAATTCACGCCGCACGGCCGGCGAATTATCGGTCTTGTAGAGTTGCTGCAATTCGTTTTGCGCGTGGACCAGGCCAAGCTGGCGGATTGCTTCCCGCTTCACTTCATCATCTTTTTCGTTCTTGGCGGCTTCAAACAGGTGCTCGCGATCGCCACTAATCATGTAGCTGCGCAGAATGGCGCGCTTGATGGAGACGTCGGACGTTGAGGCATAGACTTCCGCTAAAATCTTTCGCGATTCCGAACCTCCGAAAATTCCCAGGTACTGAATGGCTTTGCTTTGCAGCTCCGGATTGCTCTGCCCGCGCGCGATCTTGCCCAGAATCTCCCGCGCTTGAGGCGAGCCGCTTTGCGCCAGGATAAATAGCGCTTGCGATTTTTCTTTGGGAGATGCGGAGCCGCTTTCCAGGACTTTGCCGAGAAGCGGCATGGCGCGCTCCGGGTCGCTATTCATGATTCCGTGAAGGGCAAGCATCCTGAGCTCATCGTCTTTTTGTCCTTCGGGATGGACCGGTTGGCCGGAGGATTGGCGCACTTCGAGTTCCAGAGCGGAAGCGTCCTTTTGCCAGCGGCTTTGTGGGAAGCGGCGCTTGAGCTCTGCAATCGTGGCCAGCGCTGTATCTCGCTTGCCAAGGCGGTTTTCGGCGTACGACTTCCAATAGAGGGCGGCGTCGGTCTGCGAGCCGTTCAACTGCGCAAGCTGATCGAACGTGGCCTCGGCGCGGTCGTAACGCTCCTCGTCAAGCGCCTCGCGGCCCTTGTCGTAAAGCTCGCCCAGGCGATCGAGGCGCTCCTGTTCGCGGTCGCGCTTTTCCTCCTCCCGGTCGCGCCTTTCTTGCTCGCGATCCCGAGCCTCTTGCTCGCGGTCGCGTTTTTCTTGCTCCTGGTCCTGGCGATCCTGCTCCATGTCACGGGCTTCTTCTTCGCGCTCCGTGTCGGCAGTTGGCTGACTTTGCGGGGCGGAAGCGGATTGTGGCGAGGCGATGGCGCTGGATGCCGCCGCACGCGGTGCCAAGCTCGGCGTCACGAGCAAAAGCGCGAGTACGATCCAGGCTCTGTTTCGCATCATCGATGCACCTTCCATGCTCATATCTTGTTCCTTTCGCTTTTCGTGGAACGGGTTGGCGTGGCGGGGGCGTTGCCCGATTCGCCGCGCTCTTGCAGTTCCTTGCCGACCACACGAACCTTGAAGAGAATGCCGCGCGCTTCGATGCGCTGGCGAATGCTTTCCAACTGCGCTGGGGTTACC
>Ga0210400_10003279_pt1 | contig 14422 bp, 8 predicted proteins | sample IncBWH26MmetaG_FD_155456 | JGI IMG/M metagenome (GOLD analysis project Ga0210400, IMG submission 155456) | Forest soil microbial communities from Barre Woods Harvard Forest LTER site, Petersham, Massachusetts, United States - Inc-BW-H-26-M | ecosystem: Environmental > Terrestrial > Soil >...
GCCCAGACCTGGACGATCGCGGCAATGCACACTCCCAGCCAGGTAAAAGCAACGCTGGCGAGAATCGACACATTCACAATCGCCACCAGCTTGAAGTATTTTGGCGAATCCCGCACCGCATCCTGTAACACCACGAACGGGTACGCGCTGGGCGTTTTGGTAATCGCTTGGATCATGGAATGCAGCACGATCAGCAGAAGCGCAGAGTTCACTAGCTCGCTCAAAGGGGGAAACCATGTCCACTGCGGCCGCGCCAGTGTGATGCCTGATCGCAGCAGCCCGGCGCTGCTGAGCAAAACAAACGGCAGGTAGAAATTGTGCAGCATCGGACCGGCTTTCAGGAACGCCGCCGCCGGACCGAGGATCAGGAAAGGATAGTGCGGCAGAAGCAGCAGCCAGACCAGACCGAAGCATCCAAAACCGAATTCGCACACCGCTTTCAGCCGGGATGGTTTGCGGTCCTGCTTCCGCACCGGAGGCAGTTTGAGCGGGTCCCATTTAATTTCTGTTCCCAGGTGCGCGCTGGTGCGCTCAATAATGGCAAAGACGAGAGTGATAATGCCGGCCGCGATGAATAGGCCGGACCACAAGTCGCCGAAAGTCTTGAGGATGGCCATGGCCCAGTTCCCTCCGCCATCGACCAGGTTCGCGGGCCCGACAATGAAGATGAACACGGGAACCAGGATCCACAGCAGCACCATCTTCAAAACAAATTCGTAGATCGGGAACAGCGCAGGCCCAATCAGGTGCCGTTGCGGCCCCAGTCGCCCAGCCACCATCATCGGACTGCCGCAGCGCCTCAGGATCGCCGCCATCTCCGGCCGTTCGAGAGCGCGGCCGAGTTCCTTTTCCTTGTCCTCGAACTGGGACCGCAGATCTTCCCCGAGCTCAGCGATCAGATCGTCCTGCCGGTGCGTCCTGGGCAGCCAGAAGCGCACCGCCTGCAGGTAGCGATCGATCAGTTCCGTTGAGTTTCTGGTGGACGAGTCAGGGCTGGATGTATTCATAACGATGCCTCTTGAAGAATTTTGTTCAGCGACGCATTGATGCTTTCCCACTCCTCGAGCAATTGCTTGAGGATCAAATCCCCTGCGGGCGACAGCCGGTAGAAGCGCTTATTGCGCTTGTCCTCTTCGCGCCACTGGCTCACCAGCAAGCCTTGGGTCTCCAGTCGACGCAGCAGGGGATAAAGCGTGCCTTCATCAATCGCCAGCCCGTCATCGGCCAGCGCCTTCCGCAGCGTATAGCCATACTGCTCCGCCCGAAGCTGCGCCAAAACGGCGACAATCAGACACCCCCGCCGCAGTTCCAGCTTCAGATTCTCCAGCAGTTCCGAATTGTTAGTACCATTCGCCATATAGTATGCGATACACACTATGTACCGCACAGTATAAATTGTCAAGAGATTTCTTGAAAGATTTTGTGTGGAGCGGGCACCCCTGCCCGCTGCCTTTGACTTCGCTCAGCCAGCACGAAAGGAGTCGCGAAGGCACGACCTGGGAAGACACGACTGGGAAGGGCACGACTTGAGTCGTGCCGTTAAGCCCACCTAAAAACCAACCGCGCTTCAGCGCTTCAATTCGAAAGTTTATACTTCGCAAAAACAAGAAGGGCTATACGAACCCAAAATGCCAATTAAGGCCTATTACAACGCACCCGTATTTGCATTCCTCGGGGATAACGATGAACGTATCCTCGGCGCACTGACGACGGAACACCATCACGCTATAGAGCAGGAACAGCGTTGGGCTTGGCTTCAACAACTTTCTATACTCAAAGCTTCCCTCACCAGCCAACGGGACGGAAGAATCTTCTTAGAATTCTATATTCCAAGAATGGGCAAACGCGCCGACGCCGTACTGATCGCGCATAACATCGTGTTCGTGATCGAGTTCAAAACCGGAGCGAGCGGACATGCCTTGAGCGCTTTTGATCAAGTTGAAGACTATGCCCTCGATTTAAAGAATTTCCACGAAGGCAGTCATACCGCTCCGATCGTTCCGGTCCTGGTCTCAACCAATGCCGAATCTCAGCCGATACCCGAGGTCACGTTCGCCGTCGACCTTGTCGCTTCACCTGTTGGGACAAATAAGGCAGACCTAGGAACTCTGATCGACGCTATTTGCGCCGCGCAAGCCTTCCCAGACCTCGACATTGACGAGTGGATGACCAAGGGCTACAAGCCGACGCCAACCATCGTTCAAGCAGCGGAGATACTTTATCGCACACACAGCGTCATCGACATCTCGCGCTCGGATGCGGGCGCAAAGAATCTCCAAGAAACTAGCCTCAGCGTCAGCTCAGTCATCGATCGAGCTCGACAAAAGCGAACGAAAGCGATTTGCTTCGTAACTGGCGTGCCGGGGTCGGGTAAGACTCTAGCTGGGCTGAATATTGCTACACGGCGCTCGTCGAGCACCTCGACGAGCACGCCGTTTTTCTGTCTGGCAATGGTCCACTTGTTGATGTCCTTCGGGAGGCCCTTACACGCGATAAAGCCACACGAGAAGGCGTTCCAAAAAAGAAGGCCGAGCGCGAGGTCCGAAGTTTTATCCAGAATATCCATCACTTTCGAGATGACTACGTCGGCAATAACGCTATCCCCCTTGAGAAAGTAGTTGTGTTTGACGAAGCGCAACGCGCCTGGACTCGTAAACAGGCGGCTAGCTTCATGCAGCGCAAACGAGGCCTGCCAGACTTCAATATGTCTGAGCCAGAGTTCCTCATCAGTGTGATGGATCGGCATCCGGATTGGTGTACAGTCGTTTGCCTTGTCGGCGAAGGTCAGGAGATCAATACCGGAGAAGCTGGCATCTCCGAATGGATCAGTGCTCTCGACGTTCGGTTCCCCGGTTGGGAAGTCCACATCTCGTCGCGCATAGCACTTGCGGAGCACGGCTCTGGGAACCAAGTCGAGCAGTTTCTCGCATCGCCGCGAGTTCACTCGAACGAACACCTTCATCTCGCGGTTTCGATGCGATCGTTCCGGGCAGAAGCCCTCTCAGAACTGGTCGGTCACATCATCGACAACGAATCAGAAGCCGCCCGCGCGACTTTCAAAAAGATAAGAGCGACATACCCACTCTATTTGACCCGCGATCTTGACGCAGCAAGGGCTTGGCTGCGCAGCCAAGCCCGCGGAACAGAGCGTTTTGGCTTGGTCGCGTCTTCGGGTGCCCAGCGACTCCGACCAGAAGGGATTCACATCAAAGCAGCGCTTGAGCCGGTTAATTGGTTTCTGAATGACAGCGCAGACGTCCGATCCTCTTATTATTTGGAGGATGTGGCAAGCGAGTTTGCGGTCCAAGGTCTAGAATTGGATTGGGTCGGAGCATGTTGGGACGGCGATTTCCACCACAACAACGGCGGGTGGGTCTGCCAGAATTTCGAGGGTACAAAGTGGAAATCCGTGAATGACGACTCTAGGCGACTTTACTTAAAGAATGCCTATCGAGTGATTTTGACACGAGCTCGGCAGGGGATGATCCTCTTTATTCCGAAGGGCGATGCATCCGACCACACGCGCCCTCCCTCTTTTTACAACGGCACGTTCGAGTTTCTTAGGTCGTGCGGTATTCCTACGATCGACTGAACTTCGGCCGGGTCGAGTCAAGCCAGTGTTGGCCTGACTCGGGATGTCTCTCTTCTCCTGTCTACCTGTGCCGCGCATTTGTTCCACAGCCCCCAGTGTGACATCCAACCTTGCCTTACGCTCCACAATTGCGTAATCATGGACGAGCCAAACGGAGCCACGCCAGCCCCGTCGGCGAGGCCTCTAACTCGATTGTTTTCAAGATTTTGACCTCTAAGCTCTTTGACATCAAGATTTTGCCGCCAATTTCGTGCTAACCCCATGATTCCCAAGATTCAGGGGGGAGGGGGGATACCCCGGAAAGGTACAGGCCGAACGCGTCCCGTCGCGTTGCCCCATCCATTTCATGGTGAAGTCAGACGGAAAAATTACAGGGCGATCACAGCTGAATAAGGCGGAAGCCCTTGCCCGCGCTCCGGAGGGCTGCTGACAACCGATTTCCACAACGTGTCGCAGAATTTTCATGAACAATTCAAGTCTCCGTAACATTCCGGTGGCTTCTTGTTTCTTACTATCGAGGCTCGAGGCCAAACATGAAAAAGACTCTTGCTTTACTCTCCCTTGCCCTCCTCTGCTCCATGGGCAGCGCAATCGCCCAGAGCAACAACAACTTCCTGAAAGGCAATATCAAACGGGTTCTGCTGATCAGCGTCGACGGGATGCACGCAGTTGATTTCGAGAACTGCGCCCGAGGCATCAGCACCATTAATAACGGCCAACCTTTTTGTCCCGCTCTGGCTGCCCTGGGCAAGACCGGCTTGAACTACGTCGCCGCCAGCACCTCAAAGACTTCGGATTCTTTCCCGGGCCTGACCGCGATCATCACGGGCGGAAGCCCGGCCTTTACCGGCGTCTACTATGACGTCGCATATTCGCGCAACTATGACGCGCCCGCAAAAACCACCGGCAACGGCCTCGGCGCTGGGCCCTGCACCCCGTTTGCGACGCCGACCGGCACCACGACGGAGTACGAAGAAGGTATCGATTTCGACAAGACCAAGTTGAATGGCGGCGCGCCGGGCGCTTCGCTGACCGACGGCGGCATCGCGTCGATCGACTCGAAGAAGCTGGTGCGCGATCCAAACAATGGCTGCAACCCGGTTTGGCCGTGGGATTTTGTTCGCGCCAACAGCATCTTCAGCGTCATTCACCAGGCGGGCGGATACACCGCTTGGTCCGACAAGCACCCCGCTTACTCCTCCGTGGCTTCTGGCGTTGGGCCGATTGCGCTCAACGATTTCTACGCGCCGGAAATCAACTCCAACGTGGTCGCTCTTCCACACGTGGTAACGCCGCTCGGCGCGGCCTGCGACCCCGTCCGCGATCCCGGCTCTGATCTGACGGCCTGGACCAACAGCTTTCAGAATATTCAGTGCTACGACACCCTCAAAGTGAACGCGGTGCTCAACTGGATCAATGGAAAGAACCACCTGGGAACCGCGCAGACCAAGGTTCCGACCATCTTCGGCATGAACTTCCAGGCGCTGAGCGTGGGCCAGAAGCTGGTTGAGGCGAGCAACAGCACGACCGGCGGATACCTGGATGCGGCGGGCACGCCCGGAGCGGCGCTGCTGAACGAATTCCAGTTCGTCGACGCCTCGATTGCGGAATTTGTCAGCGAACTCAAGGCCCAGAATCTTCTCGATTCGACCCTGATCGTGATCACCGCCAAACACGGACAGTCGCCGATCGATCCCAGCCGCTACGTGTCCCAACTCATCAACGGAACTTCGCCGGTAACGCTGCTGTCGAACGCGGGCTACATTCCGTTCTCGGAATCCACCAACAATCCCACCGGCATTGGACCGACAGAAGATGACGTCTCGCTGGTCTGGCTGTCGAACTCCGCCGATACGCTACCGGCCGTCCAGATCCTCGAAGACAATGCCTCCGCCGCTGGAATTGAGTTGGGGCAGATTTATTACGGCCCTTCGCTTACGCTGAACTACAACAATCCGCTGTTTGACCCGCGCACGCCGGACATCATTGTGACTCCGAATGTGGGCGTGACTTATTCCGGCAGCACGGCGAAACTGGCAGAACACGGCGGGTTCGCCCATGACGACACCAATGTGATTCTGCTGCTGTCCAATCCGTCCTACGCAGCCAAGACGATCCGGGCTTCGGTAGGCACCGTCCAGGTGGCGCCGACGATTCTGCAGTCCCTGGGCCTCAATCCTTCGTCCCTGAGCGCGGTTGTTGCCGAGGGAACGAGCGTCCTGCCGAAGTAACTGTTCAGCCGGGCGAAAGCTAATTCGGTCGAGCGGACGCACCTTCGGGAGCGTCCGCTTTTTTGTTGGCTCAAGGCGCGAGAACAACGGGCGCCATCGTGCTGCTCCTTTGGAATTCCAGGCTCACACTCCAGCCGACACGACCTGGCCAGGAGCGGCGCTCAGTGATTCCCTCTGAGCGAGTCGCCGACGGTAGTGCACATGCCGCCATCGTGTCATCTCCACCAGCGGCTTCCACACAGGATTGACCAAGTCGTGCTTGATCAACAAATGCCAGAAGCGGTTGGAGCGCTTGTAGAGGTACGACATGGCGACATAGAGCGGGATGGCCTGCCAGTCCTGTGGACGCCGCCGCCAGATCGAGGCGTGGGAGAAAAGGCGGTGGTAAATCCAGGCGTAACCTTGCTCGAGTTCCTCGGGAGTCATGTGCTTTGGCCGGAAGACGGCGTGGCCGGTATCGTAGAGAGTCCAGTTTTTATGCAGGATGCGGCCTTGCGCCTCCATTTGCTGAAACAGCGGCGTCGCCGGATACGGCGTGAGGATGTGAAAGGTCGCGCACTCGAGGCGATTCTCTTCGATCCATTCCGCGGTGCGGGTGAAGGAATCTTTGCGGTCGTGGTCGAAGCCGAGGACGAACGATCCGTTCACCTGAATGCCGTGGTCGTGCAGGATGCGCACGCGGCGCGCGTAATCAGAAGTCTTCGGCGTCTTTTTGTGCGCGTCGGAAAGATTCTGGTCCGACAACGATTCGAAGCCGATGAAGACTCCAGTGCATCCCGCGAGCGCCATGTTGCGAATCAGGGTGGGATCGTCAGTGACGTCGATGGTCACCGCAGCGCTCCATATTTTGTTCAGCGGACGAAGTGCGGCGCAGAGTTGATGCAGGTAATCGCGCCGCGAGCCCAGATTGTTGTCGACGAAAACCGCATAGGGTTGATCGTCGGCTTTGAACTCGTCAACGACTTGCTGCGGATGCCGCATGCGATAGGGCATGCGGAGGCCGTCGGTCGCGAGATAGCAGAAGCCGCAGCGGTTGTGACATCCGCGAGTGGCGATCAGGCTTGTCGTAGTCAGAAAGCTGCGGCGGGGAAGAATGGATCGGCGCGGCGAAGGATCGTCACAGTAGTCGTTCTCATAGGTGGCGACATAGCGTGGCTGCAGGTTTCCGGATTCCACGTCGCGAAGAATTCTTGGCCAGAGTTGCACGCCGTCGCCGAGAGCGAGCGCGTCGGCATGCGGCGCGCATTCGTCGGGGCACGACAGCACGTGCAGACCGCCGAAGATTACCTTCGCTCCGCGCGCGCGATACCAGTCCGCCAGTTCGTAGGCGCGCTTGGCAAACGTCAGATGCACGGTGATGCCCACCACCTGCGGCATCGGGCGAAACGGAGGGCGGCCGTCGAGCAGGTTCTCGTCCCAGTATGCAACGCGCCAGTGCGGCGGAGTGGTTGCGGCGAAGCTGCTCAGAGCGAGCGTCGGCGTGAGCACGTGCTTGCCGAAGCTGGCATTCGCGTCTTTGGGATAGAACGGATTGATTAGCAGGGCGTAGCGCCGTTCGAGAAATCCACGGGGCTCGGTGGGATCAAGTACGGGCGCCGAAGTCATTTCGCGGGGAATCCAGCGCTTGGGGACGGGGCGAAGGAAAGGCTCGTCGGGTGCGATCATGCACATACTTTACATTACAAAGTACTTCATGTCAATCGCTCTTGGATCCAAAGTGCCGAATTGGGAAGAGGCAAACATCAAAACGAGGGAATTTCCTGTGAGTTTCATCGCTTAGCGAATAGTCTCGGCGATGGGCCCCGTGGTGTAACGGCAGCACATCAACCTGTCCAGTTCGAAGGTGTGGGTTCGAATTCCGTCGGGTCCACAGCATCCTGGTTTGGTAGGGAGGCTGCGCGAGAGCCTTCGGACAGGGAGGCTCTACACTTTCAAAAGTAACATTGACTTCGGAACCTGCCCCTCCGATAATTGATTCGTTAACTGGACAGGTTGACGGCCCCGAACCGAACGATGGTTCGGGGTTTTGCTTTTCGCTCAACTCGTTCGCCGAATCGCCTTCTCGATCCGTACCAAGGTAGTCTCTTTGCCCAACACTTCCAGCGTCTCAAACAACGGCGGGGCGTTCTTGCGGCCGCAAACGGCCACGCGAATCGGCTGAAACATTTGTCCGGCCTTCACTCCCAACTCCTGGGCGGCGGCGCGGAGCGCCTGATCCAGCGGATCGTGTTTGAATTCGAGCTGGGGCAGCACTTCTTGCGCGCGTTGCAAAACTTTCAGTGCCATGGCCGCGTCTCCCTTTTGCGGGATGAGTTCGGCGGGGTCGTAGGGTGGCAGTTCGTCGAGAAAGAAAAAATCGGCGGCGGTGAGCACGTCGCGCAGCAGCGTGATGCGTTCGCGGATCAGCGGCGTGATGCGGAGCATCTTTTCCGGCGTGACCTCGAAGCCGGCTTCCCGGACGATCGGCAGCAATTGATGGCTCAGGTCTTCGACGGCAAGGGCGCGAATGTGCTGGGCGTTTAACCAGAGTGCCTTGGGGTCGAAGGTATCTTCACTCGGGATGACCGCATCAGTAGCTGCGGACTCCTTGAAGTTGACGACTGCGTTGGAGCGGTTGATTCCTTCCAGAGAAAATGCGTCCACCAGTTCCTGGCGGCTCATCTGCTCGCGATCGTCTTTCGGCGACCAGCCCAGCAGGCAGAGAAAATTCATGAACGCTTCGGGAAGGAATCCGGCGTCGCGGTAGGTGGTGACGCTCACCACCGGGCCGTGGCGGCGCTTGGAGAGCTTGGTGCCGTCCGGCGCTACCAGCAGCGGAAGATGCGCAAACGTCGGCGTCGGAAAGCCGGCGGCTTCGAATATCAATACGTGTTTGTAGGTGTTCGAAAGATGATCCTGGCCGCGAATGATGTGACTGATGCGCAGGTCGGCGTCGTCGGCGCACGAGGCCAGGTGATACGTCGGCATGCCGTCGGAACGCAAGAGCGCGAAGTCTTCGATATCGGACGCGGCTTTTTCTTGCGGGCCATAAACCGCATCGGCGAAGCGCACTATCTGGTCGCCCTCGCGGGGCACGCGAAAGCGCAACGCAAATGGCTCTCCCGCGGCGGCGCGGCGGTCGCTTTCCGCGCGCGAGAGTTCCCGCATTCCGGGATTGAACAACCAGGTTCCCTGCGCGCCAGATCTTTCGCTGTCTCCCGTGTGCGCGGGCGTGAAATCGCGGTAGGCAAGCCCCCTCTGAAAAATTGCCTCGGCGGTTCGGCGGTGCAGTTCTCCACGCTCGGATTGTTTGTATTCTTCGTCCCAACCCAAGCCGAGCCATTTCAGGCCCTCGAAAATCGAGTTGACCGAAGCGTCGGTGTTGCGCTCGACGTCGGTGTCGTCGAGCCGCAGGATCATCGAGCCGCCATTCCGGCGGGCATACAGCCAGTTGAAAATAAAGGTGCGCGCGCTTCCTACATGAAGAAATCCGGTGGGCGAGGGCGCGAAGCGAACTCTCGGTTTATGGGGTGGCACGCTGGACAAAGATGAATTCATGGATTCCGACATGAGAGGCAAGAACGTTTGCGATCTGACCTGCGGTGCTGCGAATTTCGATGGTACGGAGATGCAAAAACATCGTCAAGCGTTGCGCCATAACGATCTCACATCCAACCTGCGGACGAAGGAATATCGAAGGCGGACAATGTACTTAAATTCTATTGTGTTCGCAGGCTCGTTGTGAAAACATTGAATCACTGTTTCCCCCCGAAAACTGTGCCCGAAAGTTGGCCAGAGGTGTTCTCAAACGGGCGCATGAGCAGCTATGAACAGTAATGTAATCATCACGACGGTCTTAATCCCGGGATTCGTTTCGGTTCTGCTGTTCCTCGTCTTTACCTATCTCCACGAGCAAAGCCGGCAACCCTACTTCCGGGCATGGAAGTGGGCCTGGGCCTTTTACTCGCTGCACTACGTCCTCGATGCGTTCCCGTCGTCTCCGATCGCATTTTTTGTGGGCGAGCTTTTCCTGGTCGGCATGGCCATGTGCATTTTCGTTTCCACGCGGCTGATGCGCGGACCCTCCCACTACCGCTGGTACGATGCCGCGGTTCTGGCGGGCGGAGTAATTCTGGCCAGCCTTACTTTGCGCGGGCACATGCTGAACGGAGTATTTAGGCCTGATGTCGATCCGGCAATCCGGCTGGGCGCCGGTCTGGCCGCGATTCTGCTCTACTGTTCCGCGGTCTTCTACCTCAATGGCCATAAGCGCGGGTCGCTCGCCTTCCAGGTGCTCGCCGGATCCCTGGCGTTATGGGCCGTACTCATGGGTGTGGGGCAATTGCACAGTCCCCTGGGAGAAACTTTCGGCAGCGCCAGCCGGTTGTTCGGACCGGTGCCGCAGATGCTGCTGGGCATCGCCATGGTGATGGTGCTGTTTGAAAACCAGCGCAATGCGGTGCAGGAAAATACTCTGGCCTTGTCGACTCTGGGGGTCGACGCCCGGCGTTTGCTTTTCGCCGAGGATCTGGTGCCCAGCATGCAGGCTGCGCTGGAGCGCCTGATGAGCGCTCTGCCCGTGGATCGGGCTGCCATCTTCATCACCGAACGCTGGCGCGGTCTCTTGCCGTCGGTGCAACGCGGATTTCCTGCGGGATTCCTCGACGCCCTGGAAAAGTGCGGGGCTGGCGATTACATCAGCGAGATCGCATATCGACAGAGCGGAATCTTTACCGTGCACGATCTGGCGGACATGGCCGAGCCCTTCCCTATGGCGGCGTCCGGAACCTTTGCGGACTTCAAGCGCATCCTCACCGCAGCCGAAGTCCGCAATTTGACCGCGGTGAATCTGCAGACTCGCGAACACAATTTCGGCGTGATCCTTTTTCCTCACGCGGAGCGGCGGGCGTTCGGTTCGTCCGGCCCGCGGCTGATGGTGGGGCTGGCCCTGCAACTGGGCCTGACTCTGGAAAACTACGTGGTCAGTCACGATGCCCATCGCCGGACAAAAGAGTACGAACTGTTAACCGATATCGGAAAAGCGATCAGTTCCCGCCTCGACCAGGACGACATCCTGCGCAGCATCCAGGTCGAACTGGGACAGATTTTCGATACCAGCCACTTCTACATTGCATTCCAGGAGGGCGAACAGATCCGCTTCGAACTCGAGGTCAGAGACAGTCGCGTGCTGCCCAAACGCAGCCGTGAACTGCGGAACGCGTTTACCGAATACGTGATCCGTACGGGTGAGCCGCTGCTCATCCGCTCCGATCTGGAGAACACGCGCAAGGGACTGGGCATCACTCATATCCCGCAACGACCTGCCAAATGCCTCATCGCTGCGCCGATTTTTCTGGGCAGCAAGGCTTCGGGAATTATGGTCGCAATGCATCCTGACCGGGAATTCGTTTTCGAGCAGCGCGACCTTGACGTGCTGGTGACGGCCGCCGGGCAGGTCTCGGTTGCTGTGGAGAATGCGCGCCTGTTCGCCGACGAGCAGCGCCGGTCGCGGCAACTGGCATTCCTCAACAATGTGTCCCGCACCGCGATTTCCAGCGATGATCCGGTTCACATGCTGGGCGAGATTGCCAGTGAGATTCAGAAGAACTTCAGTTTCGATCACATCGGCGTGGGCTTGCTCGACTACGGGACCAAAGAGATCGAAATCAAAGCCGAGGCCGGCGCAACCGCTCATGCCATGGGCAGGCGCATCCCGCTGGGAACCGGCATTCTGGGCCGCGTGGCCCGCACCGGCGAACGCGCCCTGGTGCAGAATGCTCTGCCCGGCAATCTGACGGGCATCCTTTCGGACTCGCGCGCCGTGCTTTGCATCCCGATCACCTACGGCGAATCTCTGCTCGGCGTGCTCAACATCGAGAGCCGCGCCGAAAACGCATTCGCTCCTCAGGACGTCCTGATTCTCAATACGCTGGCCGATTTGCTGGCCACGGCGCTGCACAATGCTTTCGTGTTCCAGAAGTTGCAGCAGCAATCCATTACCGACGGCCTGACCGGAATCAAGACCCGCCGTTTTTTCTGGGAAGCCTTGTCGGCCGAGTGGAAACGCGCTTCGCGATCCGGCCGCCCGTTTTCGGTGGTGCTCATCGATCTCGACAAATTCAAACAAGTCAACGACAACATGGGCCACTTCGAGGGCGATCTGGTGCTGGCTCGCGTGGGCCGCCTGCTCGAGCAAAAGTCCCGACAATCGAACGTAGTGGCCCGCTATGGCGGCGACGAGTTCATCGTCCTGATGCCGGAGACCGGGGCCGAACAAGCCCAGGTGCTGGCCGAGCGCCTGCGCCAGTGGCTGGCCAGCGATCCCATGCTGAGCGAACATCACATCACGGGCAGTTTTGGGGTTGCCAGTTTCCCGATGCACGGGTTTTCCATCGAAGACATTATTCGCGTGGCCGACTCCGGCATGTACGTTTCCAAACGCTCGGGTGGAAACTCGGTCTCGACCGCGCACGAATTTGTTGAAGGCCAGGGCTTCGCCCGGCAGCGCCAGCAGATTTCGGCGTACATCGAAGGCTTCCTGCAGCGCGAGCATACCGGACCGGAACACCTCGAGGAATTGACTTCGACTCTTTACAAACTCTGCGGCGGGGATGAAGACTGCAACGTGCCGCTGCTGAAGGAAGCGATCGAGGCTCTCAGCCGGGCCGCCGAGTCACGCGAGCTGCAGACCGCCGGCCACGGCGACCTGGTGGCGCGCTATGCCGAAGTGATTGCGCGGGCCCTGGGCCTGTCCTCCGAGGAAACGGCGGATCTGGTTTATGCCGCCCGCGTGCACGATGTGGGCAAGATTTTTGTATCCGAGCACATCCTCAACAAGCCCGGCCCGCTTGGCGAAAATGAATTTCAACAGGTAAAGATGCACGCCCACGTGGGCGCGGAGATTGTCGGCGCCATTCCGCACTGCCCGCTGATGCGCGAGGCGATCGAACATCATCACCAGCGTTTCGATGGCACGGGTTATCCCGATGGCTTGCGGGGCGAGCAGATTCCGCTGTGGGCGCGCATCATCGCGCTGACTGATGCCTACGCCAACATGGTCACCGAGCAATCGTTTTCCGCCGCGCGCACGCCGGAACAGGCGCTTGAGGTATTGTCGAAGATGAGCGGGACGCGCTTTGACGGCATGCTGGTGCGTTTGCTGCTGCGCGGGCTGAAGTCGGAGCGCATGTCGTCCTCGGGAAGTTGAAGATCCCCGCTCGAGCACCCGTGCTCGAAGCACCATGGAAGAGCGGCGCTTTCAGCGCCGCGTAAAGCGCCCGCACCCAGGCGGGCTTTAGCCCTGTGGGCCCTTACCCACTTGCAACGCGGGACCGGAAGCTCGAAACTGGTCTGTCATGTCTATCCCTCTATCTCTTTCTGGCAAGGTCGCTCTGATCTCCGGCGGATCGCGCGGCATTGGCGCGGCCACGGTTCGCATGTTTACAGCCGCGGGCGCGAAGGTCGCGTTCAGTTTCCGCAGCGCCCGCCCGCAGGCCGAGGCGCTCGCCAAAGAATGTGGCGCAGACGCATGCCACCCCATCGCCGCCGATTTGGACAACCCTGAATCGGCGCGCTCGCTCGTGGCCGAGACCGTGCGGCATTTTGGTCAGCTCAACATCGTCGTCGCCAATCACGGCGTCTGGCCGGAGCAGGACATGCCCATCGACCGCATGTCCGATCAGCAATGGCGTTCTACGCTGTCGATTAATCTCGACGGAGTCTTCGGTCTGGTGAAGCACGCGGTCGCTCAAATGAAATTGCAGACGAAGGCGCAGTCCAGAAAGAGCGGCCCCGCGGGACACATTGTGCTGATCAGTTCCACCAGCGGCCAGCGCGGCGAGGCCTTTCACTGCGACTACTCCGCGAGCAAGGGCGCGATTATCAGCATGACCAAGACCCTCTCAACCGAACTGGCGCCCGACAGAATCTACGTAAACTGCGTCGCCCCCGGCTGGGTTGACACCGACATGAGCGCCCGAGCCCTGGCCGACCCGAGGAGCGGGGAGGAAATTCGCCGCGAGATCCCTATGGGCCGCGCCGGCCGGCCCGAGGAGATCGCCGGGCCGGTGCTGTTTTTATGCACCGAACACGCCAGCTTCATCACGGGAGAAGTCTTTAACGTTAACGGCGGCGCGGTGCTCGCCGGGTAGGCCTGCAGGATAACCGCGATAAAAACGGCCGCCCCCAGCTTGCCCTCCGGCCGTTTCCTGCATCCAAGCCACGAGAGGAGCTTTTCACTGCTGCGGGCAGAAAATCCCCAAGAAACGCTACAATTCTGATTGCACGCGCTCACTCCCTCAAGTGGAATGAAACAGGTTTTCCCGATTCTGGTTTTGGTGTGCTTGGCCTGGGCCCAGGCAGCGTTGGCTCAGGCAGGAGGAGAGCTTCGTCCCGCGCCCGCTCAATCGTCGTCGGAGCCGGCCAATTCAAATCCCGCTGTGCCCGTCGATCAGGCAAACGCCCTCCAGGCCAAAGCCTTGCTCAATCAGGCAATTCAAGCGCTGGGCGGGCAGGCTTACCTCACCATCCGCGACCGCGAGCAGCAGGGAAAAAGCTACGGCTTTCATCATGGCCGGGCCAGCGGCGCCGGCGTCGTATTCTGGGGTTTCACCGAATTTCC
>Ga0210400_10003280_pt1 | contig 14420 bp, 10 predicted proteins | sample IncBWH26MmetaG_FD_155456 | JGI IMG/M metagenome (GOLD analysis project Ga0210400, IMG submission 155456) | Forest soil microbial communities from Barre Woods Harvard Forest LTER site, Petersham, Massachusetts, United States - Inc-BW-H-26-M | ecosystem: Environmental > Terrestrial > Soil >...
CACCGCTAATGCCGACGAGATAGCCGAGCCGGCGCGCCGTCACCCGGTAGGCACCCGCTTCGACGTTCCGGATCGAGTACCGGCCATCGCTCTGCGTGAGCGCGTAGTAGGTCGATCCCTCCAGGCGAATCGTGACCTGATCCAGCGGCTGGTGTGTGACCGCGTTCGTCACACGGCCGATGACCCGGCCGAACGCCTGGGCGTTGGCGACGGGAGACACGCGTCGGACGAGCGTCGCATGGGTCTCGTCGGCCGACAGTTGCACGTCCACGCCCAGGCCAATCAGCAACTCCGTCAGCGCCGCGGCGAGGTTGATCCGCGTCGCATGCACCGACACCGGCCGATCCAACGGAATCGCGTCCCGGCTGTAGACGAGATGGACATGCGCCTGCGCGGCGACATCGACCAGGGCCGCCTCGAGCGGCACCTGGTCGACCTCCAACGTGACGGGCCGGCGCAGCACCGGCGCGGCACTCATGTCGACGGACGGTTCCCGGTGCGCCGGCACCGACACGAATCGGGGACCGTTGTCGGCCAACTGCAGCGCCTGCGCAGCGGCCACGGGGGCGTGGCCAATACCTATCGTGGCCAACGCCAGCAGCGCAGCCCGTGGGCGCAGCGCGACGAGCATGTCCGATCTCCGAGGCAAAAGTGGCATGATTATCGCGCGCCGGCGAAGAGCACTACCGCGGCGCCGCGCCGCTCGTACCGTGCGCCGACGGCCGGTGCCATCAGGTCGAGCGCGCGCATCAGCGATTGATCGCCGACATCGGCGGTCACCCGTCGCGCGGCGAGCGAGGCGTCCCCGAGCCTGACGTCGGCACCATACCAGCGCGAGAGATCGGCGACGACGGTGGCCAGCGGCGTATCGTGGAATCGCAGTGTCCCGCCGGCCCACGACAGATAGTCAGCGGTGTCCACACCCGCGGTGATGTGCGGGCGCTGTGTGTCCCCCCGGGCGAGAACGGCGAGCGTGCCGGCATCCAGGACCGCCGGTGCGGCCATCGCCGCGGGCGCCGCCGCGCTGAACGCGACGCGGCCCTCAGCGACCACCACCCGCACGGCCGGGTCGCCACCGTAAGACCTGACGTCGAATCGGGTACCGACGTCGCGGACGACGGTCGCCCCCGCCCGCACCGTCAGGGGCCGCCGGACATCGTGCGCGACGGCAAAGTACGCCTCACCATCGAGCGTGATGTCGCGTGCGCCGCCCGAGTTGAAGGCGGCGCTCACCGTCACATGACTCGCCGGCGCGAGCGTGATGCGCGTGCCATCGGAGAGCTGGATGACGGCTCGTTCACCAGCCCGTGTGGCGTAGACACGCTCGGTGCCCAGCACCGGCGCCACGGGTGCCAACTGTCGCGAGACACCCCACGCGACGGTAATGACCGCGGCGGCCGCGGCGATCCACCACACGCCGCGCGCCGGTCGGGTCGCCGGCAGCGGCCAGTGGCGAGGAGCCGCTCGAACGGCGCCACCAGATCGCGGCGTCGCGGTCCGCTTCCGCACACCAGCCCACAGCCGATCCGCATCGTATCGCGACGACGGATCCGCGATGTCCCACGCGTCGCGGAGCGCGGCCACGAGCCAGCGGCGCGACGGATCCTCCTCCAGCCACCGGGCGAGCGCAGCGGCGTCCTCCGCGCTCGTCTCGCCGGCGAAATGCCGAGCGAGGAGCGCCCAATCGACCGCGCCGAATCCCGGATCGGCGGGAAGCCCTTCGTCCTCTGATTCGTCCATGGATCACGGTGGTCGCTGAGAGTGGGCCTTCTCAGCTACCACACGCAACCCGACAAATCTCCCTACGCGCCCCTCGGGTGAACCGGCGTCGCCGAGGCCGAAGGGCCCGGCCTAGGGCCAGACGCCGGCGAGCCCCGCGCGGAGCGCGCGCATCGCGCGGCCGAGCTGCACGTCGACCGTTTTGATCGAGATGCCCATGACTTGCGCGGCTTCAGCGTAGGTGAGCCCGTGCTGCCGGACCAGCACGAACGCCTCCCGGCATCGTGACGGGAGGTTGGCGATTTCCCGCTCGATGGCGGCGGCCAGCGTGCCCCGGTCGACGCCGTGTTCGAGCGGCGATGCGACATCGGTCTCGCGCGCCGACGCGGCCGCCAACTGCTCGCGCTCGACCCAGTGCGCGGTCACGCGCGCCGATCGTTTGACGTTGTAGGCGCGATTGCGGACCGCGCAGTACAGGTAGCTGCGCACGGTGTCTCGCACAATCAACTGCTCGCGGCGCACCCAGATGGCGCAGAACACGTCCTGCACCAACTCCTCGGCCAACGCCGCGCCCACGAAGCGCTCGGCGAACGCACAGAGTCCAGGACCATACGCGCGGACGACGTCCTCGAACACCCGTTCATCACCGGCCCCCATCCGGGCAACCCAATGGGCCGGCTCCTCCCGACTCGGAGCGGCCGGCACTCCGACGCGGGGATGCTGACTCTGCACGGACGTCACTGTATACAATGGCGCGCCGTTGAGCAAGCACGGAGAAAGCGTGGCGAAGATGTTTACGGCGCACCGCGCGCGCGGCGCGAGCCCCACTCGAGCAGCAGCGCGGCGAGTGCGACCGCGAACAGCGCGGCACGCAACCGCGGATCGTCGATCGCACGCCAGGGCGAGATGGTCGCCGACGTCGGCGCCCCGAGCGCGGCCAGCACGCTGGCGAGCGGCATGGCATCCGTGCCAACCGCGCGCGGCGCCGGGAGGGGGGGCGCGTAGGCCACGCCACTTACGAGCGCGCCCCACCAGTCGCGATGGGCGGCCACGGGGTCAGGATCGGCGCCGTGCATTCTCCAGCGCCACGTCTCAGGATACCCCACTTGGACGACGCGCCCGCGTCCGACGCACCAAGCCGCGACCGCCAGACCGGGCGTCGCGTCGGGCCGGATGTCCAAGGGCACCAATTCCACGTCGGATCGCGCGATGAGCGGTGTCAGCGCCAGCGCGCGCCGCGGGTGCACCGAGTCCTCATCGAAGCGCCGTGCGGGCACCAGTGGACCGGGGCGAGCAGGGAGCAGCGCGGCGAATCCTGACGCCGCGTCGCCGCCCGCGATGAAGCCGCCGCCGCTCTTGACGAACGCGCTGATCTCGGCCGCCCGCGCCGCGCCAACGGTGTCGAACGCGAGCACGGCGGCGTAGCGCGCCGTGTCCACTGGGAGCTTCGGGGACCGTCCCTGGATCACCGTGACGCGCGGCGCCAGCGACCACTCGACATCGACGGCCCACCCGGCCTCCTCCAATGCCGCCACGGCGAACTTGGCCTCCCACGTCGCGTCGCCGACGACCAGCAGGCGGCGGAGCACCAGGGAATCGCGCGGCGCGACGCGCGCCGCCGTGCCACGCACCGCGACCTGCACCAGGCCGGCCGTCCGCGGGACGGTCACCGCGGCGCCCACGGCGCGCACGCGGACGCTGTCGATCTCGCCGAGTCCATCGCGCACCGCGATGACCGATCCCGCCGGCGCCGAGACGAGCACCGTGGCCGGCCGGCGCGGGTCGGCCAGAGGGACCACCGCCGCTGCGACCGCCGGCAACGGCGCCCGCGCGCTCCAGGTCACCCGCGTCCCCGCGCCGCGCAACGCCGCCGCCCAATCGCGAACCACAGGGCTCGGCGCATCGGCGAACGTCAGGTGCGCCACCGCCGGCGCCGTCCGCGTGCTCCAGTGGACCAGCGCACTATCGATCTCCCGAGCGTCCGCCCGCACGACCGGCCCGCCGCCGGCGCGTCGGAGCAACAGCCCGCCCAGCGCCACCAGCGCGGCGAAGGCGATGCCGCGCAATACCCGCTCAACGCGTGAGCGCATACACAATGATGTTGACGCCGAACTTGGTCGGGTCGTCCGTCATAAACCGCTTCGTCTCGGGGTGGAAATTCCACTCCGAGCTGTAGTCTTTGCTACTATAGAGTAGCCCGATCCGTCCCTCGCGTTCGATCGCCGACAGCGTCTTGTGCACGAGGTTATCGCCCCACCCGTTCAACTCCTGACTGGTCCCCGGCGGCCCGTTGGGGAAATCGAAGAAGCAGTGATACAGGTCGTGCGTCTTCGGCAGCTCGACGAGTGGACCGAACGCACGGGTAATCTCGTCCGTCGCCGTCTTGTGGAACACGCCGTCGATATCATGGTTATGATCGTCGATCACCAGCAGGCCACCGCGCTCGACGTAGCGCGTGACGTTCGCTCGCTCGCGCGCGGTCCATCGGACGGGCAGATGACCGGTGAGCCACACGAGGGGGTAGTCGAACAACGCCTCGCCGGCCAACGGCACGACGACGCCAGACGGCGCCACGGCCACCGCGGTATATCTGACCAGCGAGTCGATGAGGTTCGCCGGCAGGAGCGGCGCGCTCTCCCAATCGCCGGAGTCGTACTGCGCCGTCGCGAACACGAATTCCGCGCTCACCAGACGCGGCCCCAGACCGGGATCGAATCGGCGACGGCCGGTGCACCGTCGATGGTCCGACGCACGCGCGACAGGACCGGCCCGGCATCCGCTCGGGCCCGCAATGCGGCGATCGCGGTGTCCAGGGTCGCGGCCAACGCGGGCTGGTCGCGCACCGTGGCGCGAAGGACCGTGAACACGTCCGCCGCCCGCTCGGGCGCGGTGGCGATCAGCCGAGCCCCGTCGGCGTACGCGGCCGCCCACGCCCGGTGCGTCGAATCGCCCGCCACGCGCGGCACGAGCGGGCCGGCCGACGCGGAGTCGTGCCCAGCCAAACGCTCGCGGGCGATGTCGACCGGCGGCGCGTGCTGCAGCCCGCGCATGTAGTAGTGACGGACCGCACTGAACGCGCGGATCGCCCGATACGCCGCCAAGAGCCGCGGCAGCGCGCCATGGGGATCGGCGATCTGGAGCGAGGCCGCGGCGTCCCACAGCGCATCAATGGCCGTCGACAACAGCGGGTTGGCGGCGGCCTCGCCATGACCGGTTTGGTCATCACGGACGGCGATGACCGTATTCCGCACCTGTGAGGCTTGGTCGCCAAGTCCCTCGGACCGCCGCACGACCTGCGATCGGGGGATCGTCGAGCGCTCCCGGTCGAGCTGCTCGGTCATCACGATCAGCATGCGGAGCGAGACCATGGTCGTATCGGTGGCCGGCGGGGCCGCGGCAACGGCGACCGAGTCGGATGTCGCGAGCGGGGCGATGCGGATGGTGCGCGTCTCCGATGCCCCGATACCGGGTCCGCTGACGACGTTGCCATCCCGCGCGACGGCGCGAACGGATAGCTGGTCGCCGGGCTTCAGCTGAAAGCGTCCATACGGCACGGCGGCGCGCAGTCGAGCGTCCCGGGCGCCGTCGAACGCGGCTTCGCCCAATGTGCCTTGCCGAAACGTGAACGTCTCCTCCGAGCCGGAGCTGACGATGTACTCGAAGTGCGCGTCGACGATCCCGATGTCGTCGCGGACGTCGGCCTCCAGCCGAAGTGTCGCCGACGGGGCAATCTGTCGTGCCGTCGTGTCCTCCTTGGGGCTGGTCAGCCGGACGACCGGCGGTGCATCCGGGATCGGGTCGACGATCACGAGCCGGTGGTACTGTCGATCGGCCAAGCGCAGGATGCCGGGCCTCACGCCGATGCGCATCTCGGCCGACCACGTGCCGTCCCTCCCGACGACATCGATCGTGCCGGAGTCTCCGGTGATGCTGACCCCGGTCGCGCTCCCGTGTCCGGTCAGGACGATGCGACTGCCCACGATGCCGCGGATCGTCACCGGGTCGTGCACGGTCACGGCGCGCTGGCCGGTGTATGCGGGGGGCGTCACGACGGCAGTGAGCGGGATCAGCCGAGTGCCGCTGGATGCCACGGGGTCGCGCCGCGCGGCGTTCACGCCGAACACCGGTGTCGCCCGCGACGCCAGGACACTCGTCAGCGCGACGGCACCGAGCGCGGGGGCGAGGTTCGTCCATGCCGCGCGACGCAGATGCGGCGTTGCATCGATGCGCGATGCCACATCGCGTACCGATGGGTGCAGCGCGGCGGCCGCGGCGTCGCTGGCGTACGCCCGATCGAGCACGGTGATCAGGGCGGCCCCGAGCGCCGGGACCTGCTCTTCGACCCAGAGCGCCACGCCGGCGAGCGACCACACGGCCCGGTCGCGCCAGACGGCGCGCGCGACAACCGCGATCGCGGCAAGGACGGCGAGGACATCAGCCACCGGACGCACCGACACCACGATCCCCACCCCATGCACAACCGCGCCGATCGCTGCCCCCCACGCGACCGCGCGCGCGATGACGATAGTCGCGAGCGTACGCCGGACGGCGCGAACCCGCGCCTCCGCGACGCCGCGTGCGCTCACGCGGTCCGCCGCGCGCGGAGCTCGGCCACGAGGGCAGCGATGCCAGCGGCCAGGCACCAGAGGGAGAACGGGCTGGCGCCGCTCGCGGCCACGTCGAATCGATCCATCGGGGCCAGCGACGCCGAGCCGGCGAGCTGCGCCAAGACCTCGGGGGGCGCCGGCGTGGCATCGAACGGTGGAGCGCACGGTTGCGCGAGGCGCACCAACAGCTCGCGCACGCCAGGCCGAAACGAGATGTCGCTTGGGCGTGGGACGGGGATCGCGATGGTTCGCGTGCAGCCGTCCGACCGATCGTCGGCGTGCTCGATCGCCGCCGGCTCCCCGTCGGCCCAGCGGGCAATCACCCTCGCTTGGGTCTCCGTGCCCGAGAGCTGCCACCGACGCGCGAACGGCGCCACCACGACTACATCGCCGGCGCCGACCGCGCCGATCGTGTCCACGGGTGCGCGCCGGACCCACGCGGACGCCGCGTCGCTTTGCCCTACGACCGAATCGACCCAGACGACCCGCGCGGCGCCCGCGCTCGGTGCCGCGGCACCGGGGACGTGCACAAGCCTCACGTGACCCGGCCAACGCGCCCGCAGTACCGGCGTTGCCGCATCCCACTCCTCGGCCGCGAACGGCGACACGATCGTGAGGTCGGCCGAGTCGGCCGCATCGCGCCGCTGGGACGCTGCGCGGAGTGCAGCGATCAGCGCCGTCGAGAGCGATCTATCGAACCGCAAGACGACGGTCGCACCGGGCAGGTATCTCCGCACGCTGTCTGCCATCTGGCTCGATCGGCCGACCGCGCGTGATGTATCGATCGCCACGATCCGCAGCACCGGTCGTCGGGTCGCGGACCACGTGGGCCCGGCCAGCACCAGGCCGATGAGCATCACGGCCACCACGCGCAGCAGGAGCAACCACGGATGCGAGAACCGGCGCGCGGCCGTACGCGCCAAGAGCGGCGCGGCGGGGACGAACCGCGCCGTCGGGAGCTCCGTCGTCTCGGGATCCCGTGTGGCGAGGAAGTGCAGGCCAGTGGTGACGGCGGCGACCGCGCCGGCGGCGGCGAGGTAGCCCGGCGTCAGCAACGCGCGATGCGGCGTGCCGCGTGAGCCACCGGCTCATCGGTCACCACCCGTGTATAGCTCGCGCCGGCTGAGCGCCACCGATGCGCCATCGCGGCCTGAAAGGCGCCGAACGCATCCAGGTACCCCTGGCGCGAGCTCGCCGTCAGCGTCCGGACGACGCCCGTGTCCTCGGGGTCGATGACGCGGTGGTCGCGCGCGTCAGGCTGGGCCTCGCCAATATGGACGATGTGGACGGCGTGGACCTCGCCCCCGGCGGCGGCAATGATCGACGCGACGCGCAGCATGGTGTCCGCATCGCCCAGACAATCGCTGACGATCGCGATCCGTCGCGCGCGGCGCATGGTGGCCAGCACCGGCGCCAACGCTGGACTCCCCCCAGGCTCGACCGCATGCAGCAGCGCCGCGATCTCCGCCGTCACGCCCCGGCGCGTCCGCGGCGGGCGCCGGATGACCCCAGTGGGCGCCGCAACCATCACGCCGACCGGATCGCCGGCCGCCGCGGCCATCGCCGCCAACGCCAACGTGACCCCGCGCGCGTATCGCCATTTCTCGAGTGACGGCCGCGGATGGGCCATGGATGCCGACGCATCGACGAGCAGGAGCGTCGAGAGCACCGTGCGGTCGGCGGACAGGCGGATCGCCGCGCGATCGCTGCGCGCAAGCAGCTTCCAATCGATGCGGCGCACGTCGTCACCCGGCCGGTAGGCACGATACTCGGCGAATTCCGCCGTCCCGCCGCGCGCGCGCGAGCGATGCACGCCCGCCGCGCCGGCAATCCCCACCCGGCGTGCCGGCCACGACACGCCGCGCACGGCCTCGAGGACCGCGCCGTCAGCCGGATCGATCACAAGCCGGATCGATCACAATCGGATGTGACTGGCCGGTTCGGGAATCGCCTCCAGCAGCGCATCCAGGATACGTTCCACCGAGATGCCATCGGCCTCGGCGGCGAAGTTCACCAGCACACGGTGCCGCAGCACGGGGCGCGCCACCCGGCGGATGTCAGCGGCGGTGACGACAAACCGGCCGTTGAGGGTCGCATGCGCCTTGGCGCCGAGCACCAGCGCCTGGCCGGCCCGTGGCCCGGCGCCCCAGCGGACATACTCGCGGACGAGGGCGGGCGCGCGGGGATCGTCCGGCCGGCTCGCGCGCGCCAGGTCGGCGGCATAACCCAGCATCGGCTCGGCCGCCGGCACCGCGCGCACGAGGCGTTGGAGCGCGAGCGTCTCAACGGCGGTCAGCACCGGCTCGATGTTAACCGTGTCCGTCGACGTCGTCGCGCGGAGGATCGCGATCTCCTCGTCCCGTCCCGGATACCCGATCCGGATGTCGAACAGAAACCGATCGAGCTGCGCCTCCGGGAGCGGATACGTGCCCTCCTGCTCGATCGGATTTTGCGTTGCCAACACGAAGAACGGCGCGGGCAGGTCCCACGTCGTGCCGGCCGCCGTGACGCGATGCTCCTGCATCGCCTCGAGCAGCGCGGCCTGGGTGCGCGGCGGCGCGCGGTTGATCTCGTCGGCCAGAATCACATTGCCGAACACCGGGCCAGGCACGAACCGGAAGCTCCGCTGCCCATGATTCTCCTCCATGACCTCTGCGCCCGTGATGTCGCTGGGCACCAGGTCGGGGGTGAATTGCACCCGCTTGAAGTCGAGGTGCATGGCCTCGCCGATCGAGCGAATGAGCAGCGTCTTGGCCAGGCCGGGCACACCGACCAGCACGGCGTGCCCACCGGCGATGAGCGCCATGACCACCTCGTCGATCGCCTCGCGCTGGCCGACGATGCGCGTGCCGACCACGCGGGCCAAGCGTGCGGCCGCGGCGATCAACCGCTCCGCGTCGCCGTCGTTAGACCGCATCGCTCAGACTCGTGAAGTTGAAATCCAATACTGTCACCGGTGGCGCGACGATCGAGCACGCCCCCTGTTCGGCGCTCGAGCCGTACACGCGCACGGGCTCGCCCAGATGCTCGACGTTGTTAAACGCGAAGAGCGGCGAATCGTTGAACCGGAGGTTCTTAATGGGCTTGCTGATCGCGCCATTCTCGATCAGCCACAGACCGTCGCGGGTGTTGCCCGTGACCGAGAGGGACAACCCATCGGTTTCCACTGGTGGCGTGAAGTGCGTCACCAGCACGCCGCGACTCGTCGCCTTGATCATGTCCGCGATCGACGCCGTCCCGCCAGTCATCCGGAATGCCGGCGGTAATGGGCCTTCCAGCCCTTCGTTATCCCCGTATTTCTCGGCGTCCTGCGGTCCATAGGCCAACGACGTGAGCACGCCCTTCTCGAACCACGGGACGCGCCGGTACCGCGTGCCGTTCCAGTTGAACGGCGTGTATTGCGCGTCAGGGTCGGTCGGATCGCTCGTCACGGAAATGCGCGCGTCGAGCATCCGCATGCCGATCTTGCTCGGGCCTGACGGCGTCTGGCCGAACGGCGGGTTCCCCTCCTCGGCGTCCCGTCGCTGCGCGGCACGGATGACGAAGTACATGAGCTGGCCCACGGCCTCCGGCTCCAGAATCGTCGTATAGCGCCCCGGCTCGATGGCCACCGGGTGCGCCGAATCGACGCATTTCTGGATCGCGCGCTCGTTGATCGCCGCCACATCGATCTTGGTCCAATCGTCGTGCGAATGCCCGGCCCAGCCGGACGCGGACCCGGCCGCATCACGGACGGTCACCGAATACTCACACCGCGTCGACGCGTTGTACGCGCTGACCCCGAATGAATTGGTCACGAACAGCGAGTGCGCCGTGACCGACAGGAACCCGGACGAGACCAAGGATCGGCCACGGCACACCAGCGCCATCGGCCGCGCCAACGCCGATCGCGCGGGCATGTCGAGCCTGAGGGCGGGCTCGCTGAGCATCTGCACGCGCGCATACGCCGGCGCCTGACGCGGGAACGACGGGACCGCCACGGTCGCGATCGCGGCCTGATCGCGCGCGTTCTGCACGGCGGTGCGCAGCGATGCCTCGTCGATGCGGTTGGTCAGCGCCAGCCCCGAGTGTCCCGTCGCCAGGCGAACGTTCAACTGCACCATGAGGTTCGTGCTGTCGCCCGACGCGAGCGGTTGATTGCGGGCCCAGCGCAGGGTGCCGACGCTGTCGCTGTACACCGACACGTTGACGCTAGCGTCCGGCGTGTCGAGCATGGCCATCGCGCGCTTGGCGATCAACTCGCATTCCTCCCGCGACGTCACCGGGAGTGGATCGGCCATCCGCCTGACTGTCGCGTCCGCCCAGGCGGCATCATCGAAGAGCGATCGCGGCGCCACTAGAGCTTCCGCCCCAGATTCGCCACGCGCATGTTCGTGAGCCGCGTGGGCACGGCCGTGACGGTGAAGATGTTGCCCTGGTTGGGCTGCCCCTTGAAGTCGAACGATCCGACCCCGACCGCGCCCGCCGCGCTACCCACGCCCTGCACGGCGTGCCACAGCTCCGGCGTCCGGAACAGCAGGGACATGTGGCTGGCCGGCTCGGCGAGCTTGCCATTCCGGATGCGATACGTCGCCTCGGCGCCGAGACTCTGCCCGTTCAGGGACTGCTGATCGACGGTCACGCTGGCGCCGAGAAACGCATAGCCATCCACGATGCCGTGCAGGAGCGACTCCAGCGTGCCACCCGACCCGGGGTGCATGGTCAGGTTCGGGGTGTGGTTCATGACGACGTGGCGCGCGGAATCGGCGGTGCCGCATCCGTGCGAGCGCGTCGGGCGTTGGTGCGAGCGGTAATAGCGGGCCAACTCCGCCGGCTGCTCCCGGCCGGTCTGATAGTCGGTGACCACGCCATGATCGACGAGGGTGAAGGCCTCCGGCGCGACGCCCTCGTCGTCCCACCCGACCGTGGCCGCACCGCGAGGCGTCGTCCGGTCGCCCGTGATGGTCAGCGCGGGCGTGCCGAGATGGAACGTGCCAAGGATCGCCTCCGGGGGTGCCAGAAAGCTCGTGCCGGTGGCGTTGGCCTCGGTCCCGAGGACGCGATCGAGCTGCGTCGGGCGCCCGACGGTCATGGCCAGGAGGCTCGCAGTGCTCCGCGCGTCGAGCACGACGTCGAACCGCCCGACATCGCCGGGCTTGGCGTTGAGTCCGCGCTTCGCCTGGTCCACCATGGCCGGCATCTGCTCCTTGAGCTTCGCGGCCCCGAGCAGCTCGTATCCTCCCGACATGGGCCAGATGTCGAGCGCGCTCGCGGCAGCCGCCGACGTGCGATCCGCCGAGTGCACGGACACCACGCTTCCGCCCCCGCCCCAGAACATCATGTACTGTCGCTGCTGGGTGAAACTGCCCTCGGTCGACGCGAACGTCTTGTCAGCGCGCTGGGCGCCGATACTTGTCGAGACGTCCTGCAGCGCGCTCCCGGCCGTCGTGATGGCCACCTGGTGGGCATCGGTGACGTGGGCGATGATCTCCTCGGTCGATACCTCCAGTGGATCGCGCTGAATCGGCGTCGTCCATCGCCCGTTGACCACCGGCGCCGGCGTCAGATCGACGCGCGTCCCGAGACCCCAATCAACCGCTTTCGCCTGAGCAACCGCCGAGCGGGCCAACCGGACGACTTCATCGTCGGACCACACCACCCCGGCGACGAAGCCCCAGACGCCATCGACGAGGACGCGCACGCCGACCGCGGCTTCGACCATGCTGAATGGCGCCGCCACGATACCGGCGCCCCTGATGTGAACGCCCTGGCGCTGGGCGAGCGAGAAGCGGATGTCCGCGTACGCCGCGCCAGCCGCCCGCGCCGCATCGAGCGCCTTGGCTGCCAGCGCCGGCAGCGCCGCATCGGGATCGCCCGACCGCGGGTCGAGATACCGCGACACGAACCCCGGCACGCGCTGGTGGATCGCGACCGCCGCCGCGGCACGCGACGTCGTGTGCAGGAACGCGCGTCGCGTCTGCGTCATGGCGTGGTCCCGGTTTGGGTGGTCCCGGATTCAGGGTACAGCGAGAGCTGCACGTATCGGTGCAGGTCCAGATAGCGCTGCGCCGCCTGACACAGTCGCTCGGCGGTCAGGCCGTGCAGAAGAGGTTCGTACCGGGTGATCCCGGCCAGCGATTCGCCGCGTTCATCGGCGCGCCGCACCTGCGCCATCCAGTAGCCGTTCGTCAGGACTTCTGTCTCATGCCGGCGGCGTAATCCCTCGACCACGATGTGCAGCTCGTCGGCCGTCGGCCCATCCGACCGGAGCCGCGCGATCTCGGCGAACGTCGCGTCGGTCAGCTCGTGCAGGCGATCCGGCGCCGCGCCAAACCCCAGGCTCAGGATGTAGATCGGGACGGGGGCAAGGGTGGCGTCGAACGAGACGGACGGCGCATACGCGCCCCCAATCTGCTGCCGCAGCCGTTCCGTCAGCCGAAGCTGCAGCACGTTGGCGAGTGCGTGGCCGGCCATCTCCTCATCAGGTGATGGCGTGAACGGGCCCGAGAACCCGATCTGCGCACGGCTCTGTGGCTCGGTGCCCCGGCGGATGGTCTGGACGACCACCGTGTCCGGCGGCCGGATGCCGACATCGCGCCACGCGTGCGTCCGGCCAAGCGATGGAAGACTGCCCAGGTAGCGCTCGACCAGCGGTCGGAGCGTATCGGCGTCGACGGCGCCGACCACCACGAACGTAAACCCGCTCGCATCATCGAACCGGCTGTGATAGAACGCGAGCGCCCGATCGAGATCGAGCGAGTCGGCCCAGGCCGCGGTCGCCGGCCGTGCGCGGGGATGATGTTGCGCGAACATCGCTCTCGCGGTGTCGACGTAGGCCGCCTGGGGACTGGCACCGCGGTCCGCCAGCGTCGAACGCATCTGCGTCCGATACGTCCGATAGGCGGCCGTGTCGGCCCGCGGCGCCGTGAACGACAGATACACGAGTTGCAGCATCGTCTCGAGGTCGCGCGGCGACGCCGCGCCACTGACGTTCTCATAGTAGTCGTCGATCGACACGCCCGCCTGGACCGCCCTCCCCGCCAACCGCTTGCCCAGCGCGCTCTCGTCGAAGCCCCCGAGACCGCCCTGCCGGACGATGCCGGCCGCGTGTCGGGCCACGATCCAGAGCGAATCCGGCGCGAGGGACGTCCCGCCGCGGCGATAGCCACCGAGGCGCACTTCGTCGGGGCTGTAGTCGGTCGACTTGACGAGCACGCGAATGCCGTTGGCCAACGTCCACACGCGGACGCCCGTCGCGCTGTCGCGCTGCTCGGTGACGACTCGGCCCGGCGTCGGCGGATGCGGGATGAGCGGGGTGGAATCGACCCGCTCGACGTATGCTGGCAGTCGCTGCCGGGTGACCGAGTCGTAGGCAGCGAGTAGCGCGTCCGGTTGCGGCATCACGCCGGCCTTGGCGGGCGCCGAGGCGAGGATCACGCGATCCGAATCGGTCAGCCATCGGCTCGGCAGGGCGTCGATCTCGTCGAGCGCGATGGTCGAAATCAGCGTCCGGCTCAGTGCGACGTCGGCATCGACGGCCAGACGGGGGCGCCCCGTGAGGAACTGCGTGACGTAGGCGTCCGCATAGCCGGACGACTGGAGCTTGGCGCGATCCGCCTCCTCCTCGTCAACGTCCCGGAGCATGGTCCGCCGCGCGCGCTCCAGCTCCGCCGCCGTGAAACCGTGTTGCTTGGCCCGGACGACTTCGCCGAGCACACCGCCCAGTCCACGCACGATGCCGCCGTCGCTCACCCGCGCGTGCAGTAGGTACGCCTCGGCCGACCGCATGAATGGCTCCTGGTGCGTATCGGCTTCGAGGAACGGCGCGTCGGCACGGCGCGCCACGTCGGCCAGGCGCTCGTTGAGCATGGCGACGTACAGGTGCGCGACCAGGTCCTGCCGGTACGCGGCCGTTGTCGTGTGCGGGCGCAGCGGCTGTTGGTACAGGACCGTCACCTCCGAACGCGTGGCTTCGGAGTCCGACACCACCGAGACATACGGTTCGGCGTGATCGGGAAGCGTCACGACGGGACGTGGGCGCGGAGGGAGCGGCCGGGGGAGCGCGGCGAACTGGCCTCGGATCCACTGCGTCACGCGAACCGGATCGACGTCTCC
>Ga0210400_10003281_pt1 | contig 14418 bp, 13 predicted proteins | sample IncBWH26MmetaG_FD_155456 | JGI IMG/M metagenome (GOLD analysis project Ga0210400, IMG submission 155456) | Forest soil microbial communities from Barre Woods Harvard Forest LTER site, Petersham, Massachusetts, United States - Inc-BW-H-26-M | ecosystem: Environmental > Terrestrial > Soil >...
GGCGTTCCGCGCCATGCGCGATATTTACGCGGGCATTACCTACGTAAATGCGCCCACCATCGGAGCGGAAGTCCATCTTCCTTTCGGCGGGACCAAAGCAACCGGCAATGGACATCGAGAAGGCGGCCTGGGAGCAATCGACTTCTACACCCAATGGAAATCCTGCTACATCGATTTTTCTGATCGGCTGCAGCGCGCCCAGATCGATACCGGGGAATAGGGACTTTTTCTTAAATCCCGAGCCATAGCGAGGGATCGCTACGGTCTTCGAGAAAGAAGCACATTTGTGTCAGGCCTACCAAAGCGGAGTCGTTGCAATAGGGTTCCCTCACCCCGCTTCAGCTCATAGAGAAGTTCGTGGGAATTCAGGTCGGGGTTCGGGATTTCAGAAGCAGCTTATAATGAGTCGCAGGACTCCCGCGGATTGTCTAAAGACGCGAGAGCTGTTTTGTGTCCGAAAAGAAACCGGATAAAAGCAATCGTTCCCTTCCCCTGACGCAACGGCGCGCCTTGCTGATCCCGCTGGCGCTGGGCATCGTCTTGCTTTTCGGAGTGGTCTTCTCACAACAGGCCTTCAACTTGAAGCAGCTGCGGCCTGATTCCGCCGGGCAAACTCTGGGACTGGTTGCGCTTTCAGCTCTGGTCTTCCTGCTGCTGGTGGTGCTCACCTTCGTCCTGCTGCGCAACCTGCTCAAGCTCTATGCCGAACGGCGGCTGGGCGTGCTCGGTTCACGGTTCCGCACGCGCATGATGGTTGGCGCTCTGGTGCTATCGTTCGCGCCCGTGCTTGTGATGTTTATGTTCTCTTACGGGCTGATGAATCGATCGATAGACAAATGGTTTTCCAGTCCGGTAAACGAACTGCATCAGGACTCGGGGCGAGTGGCTTCTCTGCTCTCCACCTCACAGGGCGACAGCGCACGCCATACTGCAATGGATATCGCGGAATCTCCTGAAATTCAACATGCTTTTGAGACCGCCAATTACAGCGGCGTATTGCATGAATTTCGCCGTCATCAGAACATGCTGCAAAATGGCTTCGCGCTGGCGATTCGAGATGACGCCGCCGTAGCCAGCTGGAACCTGCCGCGTCCGTGGGCAACGTTGCGTCAATCCCTTCCCGACTGGAAAAAACTTCAGCAATCTCCGGAAAAATGGGTCTATCAGAACGCGGAATATCTTGTGGCCACGGCGCCGGCGGGAAAGTCCGGGGCGATCCTGATTGGGCTGCCGCTGCCCAAAGATTTTTCTCCAACCCTGGAGCAGATCAACCAGGACCAGCACGACTATGAAACTCTGGGCCACGAGGCAAAACGCATCCGCGGCTTGTACATGCTGCTATTGACGATGCTGACCGTGCTGGTTCTGTTTGTGGCTACATGGTCGTCGCTCTTCGTGGCCAAGCTGGTCACGCGCCCGGTGGAGGCTCTGGCGGTGGCTACGCGCGAGATATCTCTCGGGCATCTGGAGCACCGAGTTGAGGTTTCCGCCGCGGACGAGTTGGGTGAACTGGTTTTATCGTTCAACAATATGGCCGCCGAACTGGAATCCAGCCGCACCAAGATTGACCAATCTGCCCGCGCGCTGACGGAGACAAACACGGAACTGGAACAGCGCCGCCGGCACATCGAAACGATTCTGGAGAACATTCCCACCGGCGTGCTATCTCTCGATCCGCAAAGAGGTGTGACGCACAGCAACGTGGCCTTCGGGCGGATGTTCTGGCCCAACGGCGGGGCGCCGATGATCGGCTCGACGCTGGGGGAAGTTTTCAATGATGAAACCGCTGCCGATCTGGAGCATCTGCTGCGCCGCGCTGACCGCATGTCGGTAACCGCTGCACAGTTTGAAATTGCCATTGAGAAGGACAAGCTCAATGTGAGCGTCACGGTTTCCTCGGTGCAACACGGCAAACAACGGCTGGGGTATGTGATCGTTTTCGAAGACTACAGCGAACTGCTGAAAGCGCAGCGCGAAGCCGCATGGCGGGAAGTGGCGCGGCGCGTGGCCCATGAAATCAAGAACCCGCTTACGCCGATTGCGCTTTCCGCCGAGCGCATACGCAAGCATCTGGAGCGAGGGCTGGTTCCGGACGCGGCATCATTGAAAGTGATTCACGGCTGCGCGGAAACAATCACAGAAGCCGTGCAGACCGTGCGCTCTCTGGTGGACGAGTTCTCTACCCTGGCGCGCTTTCCCGCCGCCCAGCCGCGTCCGGCAGACATCAATGAAATTGTTGAGGGCATGCTGGCAATGTTCAATGGCAGGTTGGAGGGGATACATGTGGAAAAGCAACTGGACAGCCACCTGCCCCTGGCCATGGCCGATCCTGAGGCGATCAAGCGAGCACTGGCCAACCTGATCGATAATGCCGCTGAAGCCATGCAGGATTCCCATGTGCGCGAGATTCACATCACCACGTCTCTGCTTGAGGGCCGTGACGGCCTGGAGATCATGATTGCCGATACCGGGCACGGGATCAATCGCGAGGTAAAAGAAAAATTGTTTTTACCATATTTTTCCACCAAGAAGCGCGGCACCGGACTGGGGCTGGCGATCGTGCGGCGCATCATCGACGACCACCACGGCTCCATTCGCGTGGAAGAAAACAAGCCGGCAGGCGCAAAGTTCCTGGTAGAGCTGCCGCTGGCAGGCGAGATGGCGGCAGCGGAGTCGCAGAGTGCATAGCGTCCTGGTGGTGGATGATGAACGCGATATCCGCGAATCGCTGCGCGGCGTCCTGGAAGATGAAGGCTACAAAGTCCTGCTGGCGGAAAGCGGCGAAGCGTGCCTGGAGCAATTGAAGAAGCGTTCCTCCGAAGTGGTTCTGCTGGATATATGGCTGCCGGGCATCGACGGACTGGAGACGCTGGAAAAAATCAGGCAACTCGAAGATCCGCCGGAAGTAGTAATCATCTCCGGCCATGGAACGATTGAGACCGCAGTCCGCGCGACTAAACTGGGCGCTTTCGACTTCCTGGAAAAGCCGCTTTCACTCGATAAAACGCTGATCGTGCTCAAGAACGCGCTGGAAGCGCATCGCCTGCGCCAGGAGAATGCTGAGTTCAAGAAGCAGTTCCAGGCCAAGAGCGTGATTGTGGGTGAAAGCATCCCGATGAAAGCCTTGCGGCATGAGATTGCCGTCATGGCGCCCACAAACGGTCGAGTGTTGATTTATGGCGAGTCAGGAACTGGAAAAGAACTGGTAGCGCACGCCATCCACGCACACAGCCTGCGCAAGGACAAACTGTTTGTTGAAGTGAACTGCGCGGCCATTCCGGAAGACTGGATTGAGAGCGAGCTCTTTGGCCATCGCAAGGGCGCGCTGCCCGGCGCGGCCAGTGACAAAGAAGGCAAGTTCGAAAAAGCGAATGAAGGCACGCTGTTCCTGGATGAAGTCGGCGACATGAGCCTGAAGACCCAGTCCAAGGTACTGCGCACGCTTGACGAGCAGAAATTTACTCCCGTGGGCGATGACGATCCGGTGAAAGTGGACGTACGTGTTATTGCCGCGACCAACAAAGACCTGGACGAAGAAATTTCCCGAGGCAATTTTCGCGAAGACCTTTTCTACCGGCTGAACGTGATTCCGTTTTATGTTCCTCCTTTGCGCGAGCGCAAAGAAGACATTCCGCTGCTGTCAAAGCATTTTCTAAAAGAGTTTTCCGCCGCTTACAGCCGACGGTCACGCGAAATCACGGATGAAGCTATTGAGACGCTAGCGCGCTATTCCTGGCCGGGTAATGTCCGCGAACTTCGCAATGTAATTGAGCGGCTGGTGATCATGAACCCCACGGCGCACAAGATTGAGCGCAAGCATTTGCCGCCGCTCATCCATCGTGAAGGCGGACGGTCTACGGCAGGTTTTTCCACGCTGCATCAGGCCCGCGCCGCCTATGAGCGCGACTACATCCTGAAAAAACTGGATGAGAACCACGGCAACGTGACCCGGGCGGCGGAAGTGCTGGGGCTGGAGCGTAGCCATTTATATCGCAAGATGAAGGCGCTGGGGATTGCGGTGAAGGAGTGAGGGCATTTGGCATTTGGTATTTGGTAGCTGGTACTCTGGTAGTTGGCAGGTCGTCAAAAGCTCCTGACAGGAGCGAACAAAATACGATAAAATTCGTCTTGGGTACTCGGCTGCCCAGGCGGATCCGGGGTTCAGCGGTCTTTGACAACATTAACCGTCCAAAGCAGGAAAATCAGGGCGGCTGGAGACCCGGCCGGGCTGTTAATCAAAGAGTAAAATCGGCAACTGGGACAAACGAAAAAATTGATCGAGATTCGAGGGCGATTCGAAGCGGAAAACGGCTTCGACCGTCCAGTCGACCGCTCGGTCGAATTTGCACTTCACCCTTTGTTTGTAACAAAAGTGCCGAAAGGGGGGTGGGGGTCCAAAAAAGTTTACTAAGAAGTAAAATCTGTGGCACTCGATTTGAACGTACTTGAGACGAACTGCAACGAAACGAAAAAGGCTGTGGATCTAATGCGCATGATACGGTTCTATGCCCTGGCCGCTCTACTACTGGCGGCAATCTGTGTATCCATCGTGGTCGCCAAAACGACTGCGCCCGACGTCCCTCGCAAAGTGGTTGTGGTGGAGTTGTTCACTTCAGAAGGCTGTTCCAGTTGTCCCCCGGCAGATGAATTGCTGGGACGCCTGCGCCAGGACCTTTCCGCCAAAAACATTCAGGTGATCCCGCTGGGCTTCCATGTTGACTACTGGGACGGGCTGGGATGGAAAGACCGTTTCTCTTCGGCTGATTTCACACAGCGGCAAGAGCAGTATGCGCGCGCCCTGAACGTAGACGGCCCATACACGCCTGAGATGGTGGTGGATGGCGCCCAGGAATTTGTGGGGAACGATGCCGGGAAAGCGCAACGAGTGGTCAGTCAGGAAGCCGGCCAATCGGCAATTGCAACGGTGAAAATCTCTTCAGCAAGCGCGGACCAACTGAGCGTTCAGGTCAATGCGCCACCTTCCAGCGGTGATGCCTTGGTGACGCTGGCAATCACGGAAGACGATTTGACCACCCAAGTTGGCTCAGGCGAAAACGGCGGACGGACATTACACCACGCTGCGGTAGTGCGCGAACTAAGGCAACTGGGAAGACTCCACGAAGGCAGCTTCGAAGGGACCGCGCAACTCAAATTGCAAAAAGAGTGGAAGCTACAGGATTTACGCGCGGTCGTCTTTGTCCAGCAAGCACCCAGCGGAAAGATTGAAGGCGCGAGTTCAGTTGCCCTGATGGACCAGCATCGCTGACGTGCGGCCCAACTTGTTCAGCTCTTCGACAAACAAAGGATTATTGGGAAACTGCTGATGGAGAGCTTCCAGCCGCTTGCGCGCGTCGTCAGTGTTCTTGAAGCGCACGTCCTCAAACACCACCAGTAGGCGGGCAAATGGCGCAAGATAGTGGGCGTGGTCCGCGGCCAGCGTTAATTCCTTTACCCCTTCGCCTTCATCGCCTTTGAGTCCGCCCAGACGAAGCACCCAGCGCACCGGAGCGGATTTACGCGCCACAATGACCTTGCCCATTCCGGTGGCGACGTAAGCGTCATAGGAATCCGGGGACTGAGCCAGCAGTTTCTCGGCGTAAGTTGTGGCAGTTTTTATATAGGAGATGGCCTTGAGGTCTTTCTTGGTGAAAATGCCGAAATCATCGCCATGCAGGCCGTTGATGAGTGAAAGCGCCAGCAGCGCGCGGGAATCATTCTGGTTGCGGTTCAGGCGATCTTGCGCCAGCTTCTCCGCCTGGTCAAGGCAGCTATCAAAAATTTTCTTGTTTCCGGTGTCCCATGTGTAGGCATCACGAGACTTGTAACTATCGTCGGTGGCAAACAGCTCGCTGCGAAGAATGTGCGACCGGTCGAGCTCGCGGAAGAATGCCACCCAGGCCTGTGCCACGTAGGGCAACGGGTCGTCCTGGGCTGCGGCTTTGGCTTCGTCGGCCGCTTTGAAAGCTTCCTGGAATTTCAGGTCATACATCGCGTGGTAGGACTGGGCCAGCTTGTCTTCCACCGATGGAGATTTGGCGGCCACTTGCTGAAGTTGTGCCGGCGCGCCGGGAACGAGGGCCAGCATGGCGATGGCCAAAATGGCCGCAGTTTTCAAGGGTTTTCCGAACTTCAAAATACTCTCCAGAAGGTCCTTCAGCGTATCGGCATGCTAGCAGGTCGCATGGGCTTTGCCGATGTACGAAAGGGTATGTCCCCGCAGGTGCACCACAAATGCACCACTCAGGGGCAATGTTTGGGCAGGTCAATCAAGCTGGGGTGTTTTTATTGTAAACGAAAATGCAGCTTAGTTTTGTCCGGGGCCCAGGGACGGATGGTCCAATTTAGCAATTTCCTGCATAAACAGCGGGTTATTGGGAAAATGCTCGCGCAGCCACTCCAGCCTCTTGCGCGCAGCGGCCGAGTTCTTATGGCGAAGATCGTCAAAAGCCAGCAGGATGCGAGCAAAAGGCATGAGAAAACGGCCATGATCGGCTACCAGCGTCAGCTCTTTCACACCCTCCTCCTGGTCACCTTTGAGTCCGCCCAGCCGCAGCATCCATCGGACCGGCGCAGCTTTGCCGCCGATAATGTATTTGCCCATGCCGGTGGCAATGTAGGCGTCGTAATAATCGGGAGAGCGCGCCAGCAGGCGCTCCGCATAACCATTTGCCGACTTGGTATAAGAGAGCGCGCTAAACTTTTTTTTGGCGATAAGGGCCGCATCGTCGGCGCGCAAACCGGTGACGAGCGTAAGAGCGAACAATGCTCGGGGATCGTCTTTTCTTTGCTTCAGGCGTTCCTGAGCCAGCTTCTCCGCGCCGGCGAGAGCATTGTCAAAGTCCTTGCGCCTTTGCGGGTCCCAGGTAAATGCCGGCCCATCGATGAATTTGTCATCGGCGGCGAAGAGTTCGCTGCGCAGGATATGCATGTGATCGAACTCACGGAAAAGCACGGCGCATGCCTGCGCCATCCACGGAACAGGATCGTCAGTGGCCATGCGTTTAGCGGACTCAGCCAGGCGTAACGCTTCATCGAAGCGCAGGTTATACATGGCGTTATAACTCTGATCGAGAAGCGCATCCAGATTTTGCGTTTGTGGGGAGATGGTGGGATTAGCTGCGCTTTGAGCGATCGCGAGCGTTTGCCAAGACATTGCGATTAGCGCAAATGCTATCAATATTCTCCGGGTCTGACTGCCGACCGACAAAACGAACCTCCACGCGGCTATGCCGCAGCATACTAACAGGTTTGATGCATTTCACCGCAGGCACCTGGTGTCCATTTGAGCTAATTCGGCCCGTTTCAGGCAGTCCGGGAGTTAAGAAGTGTTTATTTTCTTCAGGGAATATTTCCTCGGACAGTCAGTTAAACCTAATGAGAACGCGCAACAAGGTGAAAGCGGCGCGAACTCGACAAGGAGGAACGAATGGCCGGCAAACCGAAGGACGAGATTCTGCATGATCACAACCACGATGGCATTGATCGCCGCGGCTTTTTGAAGTGCATGGCATGGGCCGGCACGGGGGCCTTTTGCGTTATGCAAGGCGGGGTGCTCAAGTCGTACAGCCTGAGCGGACTTTCCGGGCTCAATGCCAAAGAAATGAATGGCGCGCTCAGCTTTGTCCAGATCAGTGACAGCCACATGGGATTTAACAAACCTGCCAACACTGATGTCGCGGGCACGTTGAAAGCAGCGATTGATAAGATCAACGCGCTGCCCACTGCTCCCGCATTCATCCTGCACACGGGTGACATTAGCCATCTTTCCAAACCGGAAGAATTTGATGGCGTTGACCAACTACTGAAAGGCGCCAGCGCCAAAGATGTATTTTATGTGCCCGGCGAGCACGACGTGATCGGCGACGACGGCAAACAATATCTTGAACGCTACGGCAAGAACGCCAAGGGATCCGGCTGGTACAGCTTTGATCAGAAAGGCGTGCATTTCATTGGACTAGTGAACGTGATGAACCTCAAAGCCGGCGGCCTGGGCAGCCTGGGCACGGAACAACTGGAGTGGATGGAAAGCGATGTGAAACACCTCTCCAAGAGCACTCCGGTCGTAGTGTTTGCCCACATTCCGCTATGGAGCGTTTATCCCGAGTGGGGCTGGGGAACCGACGACAGCGCGCAGGCGCTCAGCTATCTCAAGAAGTTCGGATCGGTCACCGTGCTGAACGGACACATTCACCAGACCATGCAGAAGGTGGAAGGCAATGTAACTTTCCACACCGCCGCCTCAACGGCGTTTCCCCAACCGAAGCCAGGCGAAGCGCCTTCCCCGGGACCAATGAAAGTTCCGGCGGAACAACTTAAAGGTCTGCTGGGGATTCGCGACGTGAATTATGTCCAGGGCAAACACGCTCTGGGTGTAACCGATTCGACCCTGGAATAATTTTTTCGACACAAAGAAAAAAGGGAGAGTAACAAGTCATGAAAAGAACAGTCTCAACATTGGGCTTTGCCGCGCTCGCCATCGTGATACTCATGGTGGCGGGCCGGTCCAGGACCTTCGGCGCGGCGGTGGACGATAAGCCCACAGCGCAGGTCAAAATCGACAATTTTGTTTTTTCACCGAATCCGTTGACGGTGCCTGTGGGCAGCACGATCCGCTGGACCAACCAGGATGACATTCCACACAACGTCGTTAGCGAGGACAAGAGTTTCAAATCCAAGGTGCTCGACACGGATGAAACGTTTACCTACACGTTCACCAAGCCGGGCACGTATACATACTTCTGCTCGATCCATCCGAAGATGACCGGCAAAGTTGTGGTGCAGTAAAAGGAATCGTATGAATCCCTTTGATCTGAAATCAATCCTGTTGGCCCGCCACGCTCAGCACGTGGTGCTGATTCACTTCCCGATCGCGCTGTTTCTGGTCAGCGTTGCTTTTGATTTCGCGGCGCAGTGGTGGCGAACGGCCGCATTCGCGGCAGTGGCCTACTACAACCTGACAGTGGCTGCCTTCTCGTCCTTGCCGGTAGTGGCCACGGGCTTGATGGCGTGGCACTGGCAACTCGAAGGCCAGAAACTCAAAGGCACTCTGCTGCTGCACTTGCTGCTGGGACTGGCGTCGACTGCGTTAATCTGGCTGGTATGGTGGCTACATTTCCGGGGCCGCAAGCCGGAGCGCACGTTGTCAGTGTACCGATTGCCTTTGGAAGCGCTGGCTGCTGCAGTAGTGGCTCTCACCGCTCATCTCGGCGGCTTCCTAAGCGGCGTTAACGCTGGGGTGTGAAGGACGCCAATGAAGGAGCAAGCGGCTTGCGGTCTGCTTGAGCAGGCGAGCATTTCAGGCAGTCCACAAAGGAGAGTAAAATCATGGCCGCCACCGTTGTTGCGCGAGGGAATGTGAGCGGCGTGGAAAACAAGGATTTTGAAAGGCTGGCGGTACCGCTGCTGGACGGGTTATATAACTTTGCCCGCTGGCTGTGCGGTGACGCGGACGAAGCCCGCGACCTGGTTCAGGAAACGTTCTTGAAGTCGCTCAAAGGCTTCTCGTCATTCCGCGAAGGGACAAATTTTCGGGCCTGGATGTTCCGGATCCTGCGCAATACGTTCCTGACCAGCCGGACCGGCCTGGAACGGCGCAACACGCAGCAGGAAGACGAAGAAGGTTTTGAAGAAAGCTCCGTCAGCCAGGAAACGCCGGAGATCGCGCTGATCCGGCGCGCGAACACAGAGCTGGTGCAGGCTGCGATTGCGCAGCTTACTCCGGCATTCCAGGAAGTTATCCTGCTGGCCGACCTGGAAGAGATGAAGTATCAGGAAATTGCCGAAGCCCTTGACATACCGATGGGAACGGTGATGTCACGGCTGGCGCGGGCAAGAAAACAGGTGCGCGAACACATAGTGGTGGCATTGGGCGGCAAAAGGACTGTGGGTGTAAAGTGACAAATTGCGAATGGCGGGAAAAAATCGGGCTGTACGTGGATGGCGAGCTGGAGCCGGGCGCAGAGCAGGCTATTACCGGTCATCTGCAAAATTGCGGCGATTGCTCAGCGGCTGTGCTGGAACAGCAGGAGTTGAAGAAGGCTGTGCGCGTGGCCGGCAAACGCTTTACCGCGCCGCCGGAGCTTTATGCCAGCATTCAGCGACAGATGATGCCGAAAGGACGTCTGGGATGGTGGTTTCAAGGGAGCGCGCTCGCGGCATCGGCGGTCTTGTTGGCCCTGTTCGCATTTGCCTTACTCTCGCGCCCTTCGACCTCAAGCGCGACGGTTGCACAATTGATCGACCAGCATGTAACTATGCTGGCCAGCGCCAATCCTGTAGACGTGATTTCAACCGACAAGCACGTGGTGAAACCCTGGTTTCAGGGAAAGCTGCCGTTCACGTTCAATCCACCGGAGTTGGCTAAAGACTCGCCTTTCACGTTGATCGGCGGCAGATTGACCTATGCGCAGCACGCTCCCGGTGCGGAGCTGGTGTACCAGGTGCGCCAGCACAAAATGTCCGTCTTCATCTTCCAGGCGCGGGATGTTAGTGGCGAACCTTCTGCCGGCAATCAGGCGTTTGTTGTTAATGGCTGGCAACAGGGCGGCCTGCAATATTACATTGTGACCGACGCTGCACGGGAAGACGCTGACCGGCTCCGCGCACTGCTGCAAGACGCGAACCGGTCGTAGAGAAGAGGACTCACTGCTTCCCGGTTGGCTTGGTTGGAGCTTTAGATATCGAGGGCTGCGAATTTACCTTGGCAACGTAACGATTGGACAGCTTCCAGGAATCGCCGCTCTTCTTCCAGAGATCCACTACAAAGAATTCACCGCTATCGGCATGGCCTTTTGAGGTAGCTTCATGGATGCGGTCAAATTTCACCACGGCCGCATCGCCAAGATCGGCCACCGACATCTGCCGCACCACGAACGACTTCAGCACGTAGTCCTTCGCTGTGACTGAATCCAACCACTCATCGCCGGGCAGTGGGTCAGCATCCGGCATCTCGATAGTGAAGCTATCGTCCAGTATGGCTTGCAGCCCGGCCTTGTCCTTCTTCTGTACGGCCTGGAGCAGTTGATTCTCCAGCCCGGTGAAAATCGTGACCTGCCTGGTGGCGGTGATGATGTGCGGAGTCAGCTTAGGTTTTACCGGCTCTTGCGCCGCAGCGAAGATGGTGACCACAATCAGAGCTGACAATAAACTTCTTCTAAAGTAGACCGGCATGTTCAGCATTCTCCTCTGGAATTATTCTGATTTTAATAAAAAGAAAAGCCGCCCAGCGAACCGGACGGCTCTTTGTGGGAATGCAATGAAAGTTTACTGGAACGCTCCGCCGAGAGTCTGGTCACAACCGCCGCCGCGGCTGTTTTCCCAGTTCATCTGGATCATCCAATTTTTGCCGCCAAGGGTCTGGTTAAATTGTGCACCATTGGCTGCCGTCTGGGTTGTGCCGAAGCGGAAGTTGCACTTGTCGGCATTTTCCTGGCCGGAGGAATCGAACCAGGCGTTCAGGTCGGGATCGGAGATGGCTTCTTCGGTCTCGTGAGCAATTACGTTGGCCATACCGTCGGCGCCCCCGCCGCTTCCGGCAGTGCTGTTCGGACCAGTAGCTTGAATTTCGCAGCCGGACGGGCACTGATCGACGTTGCCGACAAAGGCCCATTTGATGTCCTGTCCGTTGAGCGTTTGGCGCGTATGGAAACCGCAGAACTGACTGCAGAATCCGCTCTCGCTGACATTCGAAGAGGTCAGGAAGAGATAGACGCCATTGGGATCGGTCGGCAGTGCCCCGCTGGTCAGCTGTGCGGAAATGGCAGAGGAGATCCTGCTGTTTCTGAGCCGCGTGCCCTGGGAGCCGGTGTCAAAAACCTGCTTTACCAGAGTCATAGCGCCGCTCACGTTGCCGGTATTGTCGCCATACGTGGAATTGATCTTCTCGTAGCCGCTGTTGCTCAGGCCACCGATGAAGGTGTCAATCAGGTTGACGGTCGTCTGCGTGTTTGAACCCGTGCCATTCCAGTTACCGTACCAGATGATGTAAATCGGAACGGTGTTCTTCAGCACCGGCCCGCCGTTATAGTTGATGCCGTTGCCGGTGACAACAGCCTTGCCGGCCGGAGCGGCTACCGCGCTGCCGTCACCGGTGGGAACCATCTTTTCGCCTGGGCCGGCCTGGTTATTGCGAATCTTCTGAGCCATCAAGAAGTTCGCGGCCAAAAGGACGAAGAGAAGAGCTAACGCGTATCTAAATTTTCCAAGGGGAGCTTTCATTTTTGAATGACCTCACGATGTTAGGGTTGCTGCGTCTGTTGAAAAATGTGAACAGAAGAAGCCAGAAAGAAGTTATTTGAAACGACTTTTAAGAAACGACTCTTATGAAAATGAATGGTTGATTCTGATTCGCGGCCCCCCCGGAATCGAGCAGAACAGAATGCCCGAAATCGTACCACGAGATTCATCCAGCTACAATCACGGAATCCTTTCGTTTCGCGGCCAATGTGGAGTTTTCAAAGAGTGCGTAGGCCGGGAATTCAGATATTCTTTGTTTTCCCGGAACAGAAAGTTTCCAGCTAAATTCGCTCCTGTTCTGCCTTTTCAGAGCGTAAAACCGGACCGCCAGCGAACCGGCGGCCCGGAAATAAGTTTTTACAAATGCTGGGCGCAAGCGCCGCCACCGGAATTTCTCCAGTTCTGTTGCAGCATCCAGTCATTGTTGCCGAAAGTCTGGTTGTACCGTGCGTGTGCGGAAGTACCTGCGGCAGAGCACAGTCCATTTGCGTTGCAGGTTGACGTTGCGCCGAAGTTGAAATTGCATTTATCGGCGTTTTCCTGGCCGCTGGAATCAAACCAGGCGTTCAGGTCAGGATCGGAAATAGCTTCTTCCAATTCATGGGAGATTACGTTCGCCATGCCGTCAGCTCCGCCAACACCCGTTGCCGGGCTGTTCGGGCCGGTGCTCTGGATTTCGCAGCCGCTGGGGCAGCGGTCAGAATTGCCAACGAATGAATATTTGATATCGACGCCGCCCAAAGTAGCGCGAGTGTGCCAGCCGCAGTATTGAGTGCAGAATCCCGATGTTTCATTGACACCAGAGGATGTTAGGACGAAGTACACTCCATTCGAGTCACGCGGCAAGGCGCCTGCGTTGAGTGCGTTCGCCACCACGCTCTGCACTCCGGCATCGCTGAGATTTGCGGTACTGGTGTTAGTCGTGCTGCCGCCAAAGCGCACATTGCCGCTCACGTTGCCCGTGGTGTCGCCGTAGGTGGTATTAACCCTCTCTATGTTCGAGCCGCCGATAGTGCCGAGGAAATGCTCAATCAGGCTCTTGGTGGCCGCCGTGTTCGAGCCGGTGCTGTTCCAGTTTCCGTACCAGACAATGTAAGCATTGACTGGATTGCCCTTCATTACCGGGCCGTTGTGATAGTTGATGCCATTTCCAGTGACAACTGTCTCGCCAATGGGACCGGGGGCCGCAGGCTCCATGCTTGTGGGGGGAATACCGGGAACGTGGCCGCTGGGAACTTTGTCGGCTGTCTGTCCCGGATTGTCAACGTGCTGCTTGAGTTCCTGCGCGGCCATAAAGTTCACAGCCAGTACCAGAGAGAGAAAAACTGACGCAAATCTAATCTTTCCGTGGGGAAGTTTCATTTCTGTGACCTCATTAGTTTTGGGATTATGCCGCGTCTGTTGAATGAAGATGAACAGAAGAAGCCGGGACGAATATCAACGAGTTTCAACACTACAAATTTCCACCGATACGAATTTGTGGTTCATCTTTCTGGTGCAGCACGAAGACCCGGAAGTCGGCTCAGAGTTGCTGGAGCTTAGCATCGACAGAACCGTGACGAAAACACGGTCAGAAATTTTTACGAATGTGAAAACGGGAAAGTCCGCGACAAGAAAAACGCGAGGCAGGCAACCTTTGCCGAGATATGTGCACCGTCGCTGCATCCGCAACGCTCGGCTGGTAAAGGATTAGAACTGCGATATGGTTTGCGCAAAAGGCGGAATGATTCCTTGCTCAAAAAGAAAATCGCGACTTCTTCAGGAAATTACGATCTTCTGCTCCCACGGATCTTCGTCGCCCAGAGCGGACGAAGTCGTCTCAGACGGCGGCTGAGGAATTGGGGCAGTGACGGATTGAGGTGCGGAAGGCGTTGGCAACGTTTGTTCCTCAATAGGTTGTTCAAGAGGCGGAGCGATGGGACGGGGATCGACCGGCAACAGGCTGCTGTTTTGCGCCGCCCACTTTGCCGCCAGGCCGTTCAAGGGGCTCTTGGTGTTGTATTCCTGATACGAGATCATGCGGCCAATGCGAATAATCAAATCGTCCAGAGACTCGGAGGCGGCCCAGAAATCCCCAATGCAGACAGAACTGTCGTCGAAATTAGGATGAAAGACCGGCGTAAGCATGCGGCACTGCGGAGCGCGGCGCGGATAGCCCAGCGAAAGATTGACCTCAAGCAAATG
>Ga0210400_10003282_pt1 | contig 14413 bp, 14 predicted proteins | sample IncBWH26MmetaG_FD_155456 | JGI IMG/M metagenome (GOLD analysis project Ga0210400, IMG submission 155456) | Forest soil microbial communities from Barre Woods Harvard Forest LTER site, Petersham, Massachusetts, United States - Inc-BW-H-26-M | ecosystem: Environmental > Terrestrial > Soil >...
GGCAGGCATTTGCGAGTGTTCTGAATCGGGCACTCCAAATGGCAGCGCGCGCGTAGCGGAGTTTGCCGAATTGAGTCCGCTCCCCACCCAAGGCGCCCGGTGCTCCACGATTGCGACACGCCGAGCGAACCCCAAAAAAAGCACAATCTACCTTTTGCGGCGCCTTCACGAAGTAGACCGTCATCGCATCAAATACCGCTAGTCTGCCTGGCGGATCCGCATGGTTCACATTAAGTTGAAATGCACGCTTGGGCACGGCACGTCCTTCCCGAATTGCGGGCATCGTATTCTTGTGTTTTGTGGAGGATGCAGAGTCTCCGTTTCCCTACCCGGCCACTGGCGTAAAGCCATCCGGGCTCCAGTCCTCGCTGCCTACACCATGATGAACGAAAAAGAGGCCGCCAGGATCGTACTTCGCCTTTATCGCTCGCAGACGCGGGTAATTTCCACCCCAATAGTCGTGTTGCCAAGCGCGGTTGAAGTAGTTGCTTTCTGCGACGTAGGAGCCCGCGTTCGGGGCGATCTTCCGGAGTTCCCACATTGCCAGATCGATCTCATGAGAATCCTTGCGCGCCAAGTCCAGATTAACTGTGTCAGGCGTGAGCCCCGGGTAGGCCGCTCCCTGCCCGTCGGCAATGATGACGAGCGCAAAAGCGTCGACCACCGCCGGGTTGGTCGGTGTCTGTCGTACTTGCGCGAGGACCTCAGGCGGTGCGCCGGCAAGTCCTTTGTTAAAGAATATACGCAGCATCTTGTGCCGACTCGCGGCGAACAGGGCGTCGGTAAGACGCTTCTGGTGCCGCCCCTGCAGAAGTGATGCAGGCAGCCAAAGGGAGTCATATCCGTGCAAGAAAAAACCGACTTCACCTTGGTTGCCTCGGTTCCAAGCGTGGTGACTAGCAGCACCATAGCGGGTGTCCTTGATCATATTGGGATTCCCATCGACGGCCCAATGGCTGCGCGCGTCCCCCGCGCCTGCGCCGTGGGCCGAGATTGTGAACTCCTGCGGTCGGGCATTCACCCAATCAAAAAAAGGCCGCCAGACTTCGAATGCTTCAGCGTGAGTGAGACCTTGGCACTCCATAGAGATTTCCAATGTGTTGTCGGCGCCTAAGTGGACTTGCTCGCCCCAATGAGGGTTGAAGAGCTTCTCATGATAGAAGCGAACAAAACGAGCAATGAGTTGGCGGAAGGCAGCATCGGTGTGCGCTTTAATTGTTCCACCGGCGCCCCCGAAGTACTTCGGAAGTTCATGGGTGCGAAGAGTGAGGCGAGTGACAACCCCGAATGTGCCTCCGCCACCGCCTTTGAGTGCCCAAAAAAGATCAGGATCACTACACTCATTGACGATGCGTACCAGGCCATTGGCAGTGACAATCTCGGCTTCGAGGAGTCCTATTGCAGCTGTGCCAAAGCCCTTGGAGAATTCGCCGAATCCTCCACCTAGCACGAGCCCGGCCACGCCGACCGTCATACATCCGCCACCTTGCACGTAGCGTCCGCCCTCTGTTGTCACGGCATTGTAGAGGTCCATCCACACCGTGCCCGCTCCAGCGCTGACGGCGGGAACCGGCGTACTTGTATCTTCGCAGCCCTTACCGACGAAGGCGTCATGCAGCGTGACTTGAGTCATTGGGCGGGTCCAAATGAGCAAAGAGTCCGGCGCATTTGATGTGCCGAGATAGCTATGTCCGCCACCCTTTACGACCAGCCGCAGATTGTTCACCCGCGCGAAGTTGATACCGGCAGCGACGTCAGAGACGCTCGTGGCCTTGAGCGCGTAGACGCTCGGCGCCGGCGTCCAAGCATCCAGCCACCCAGAATTTTGCGTGCCTCCGGCCTGATCGCCGATCCAGTAGGGGTTCGCAATATTCCTGCGCGCGTCCAGGCAGGTGACTCCTTTAGGCTCATTGCCGCATGAGTCGAACAGGGAGCGGACGACGAGCAAATGGCCCCCCACCTCTTCTTTGAGCTTCGCCCAACTTGCCATTCCCGGCCATAACGGATCTGAGGGCTTCACGCGCGGCCGCAACCGTGTTGCGGTCGTCGCAGCAAGCAAAGGAGCAAACTTCGCCGCCAAACCACCGGAGAGAAGTGGCAACGTGGCGACCGTGCTTAAAAGCTGTCTTCGCTTCATTTCAATGGTTCTCCTGTGTCTTGTTTACGAACGCCATCGAGCACTTACCCATCGAATCCGTTGGAATTCAGGCCAGCATTCCCTTCGGCGCCGCTACGCAATATGCGTGGGACGAGCGGCGATATATAAGGGGTAAGCGGGAACCCCGCGCCGAATACGGCCCGATAGGGGTCTGCGTAACGTCGAGTGACACGAAGTGTCTAGGCGTTGCCGAGCTCAACGCCATGGTCCATTTCGACAATGGGTACAAGAATGACCGTTACTCTGATATGGCACTCCTTGGACGTCAGCGCGACGACTTGCTGTGCGCGAATGTTTCGTAGTCACGACTACTATACGAATCATCGGCGACGTTCGCTGTAGGGAATCACGATTTGAGCTTGCACACCGGTTTTATCGCATGCAAGCTCGAGCCGTGCTCGGTCTCCGCATATAACTTGTAGACGCTTGCGACAATTGTGCGTGCCAATGTCGTCCGTTACGCAGAAAACGGCTGCGGTGTTGTGAACAGTCATGTGGAGCTCGCTGTCGATCCGGCGAGCAGAAACGCGCACGGTCACTTGGCGAAGGCTAAGCTTAACCCCATGTTTAAAGGAGTTCTCTAGGAGTGGCGGCAGGAGCAAGGAGGGAACCACGGCATTCTCGACGCCGTCATCGACTTCGCAGAGAATCACGGCGCGATCACCAAATCGCTGTTGCATGATATGGGCGTAGAGCTTGAGTAATCGAATCTCTTCGCGTAGCACGGGGAATTCCGTTTCGCCCGCTCGCAGATTCGCCCGCAGCAGCTCCCCCAAGCGTGCGAGCAGACGATCGGCTTGTGGTACGTCCGTCAACATTAAACGACGAGATCGTATTCAGCGTGTTGAACAGAAAATGCGGTTGCAGCTGCGCTTTGAGCCGTAAAAGGTGTGCCTCGGTGAATACATTCTGCCGACAAGTGATCGCTCGTGTTCACTTTGTATTCGCGCAAGCGACTCGAATCCAAACAAGATGCCGAGCCACGGACCCTTGAGTAACCAGAACTTAAAGACGATTCCCCGGGGAGCGGGGTGATAGGTCTCGCCGAGTAGCGCATAAATGATGTGGCGGGGCCAATATACCGCGGGGATAACGATGTCAGCCCAGACAGGTAACCATATGAGTGGAAGGCCAATCCAGTGCAGTGGGCGGTCAAGGCAATCAACGAAGCTCCGCGAAACGCGGCCGCGACCTATGAGCCAAGGGGTAGCGGCAGCAGTCGAAGTGCCCTCCCGGACGATCGGCTGCCACAAAGTGGGACTCGAATCGTGCAACGGCTCTTGAGTGGAAACTAAGATGAGCAACCGGCAGAACAACGTCCACAGTAAATACAGTGGCGCTCCAGTTTGAGGTAAGTAAGAGGTCCGGAGCTCGTTTCTTCGCATACGCCGATCTTATGAAGTGACACGAATGTTGTCCCGCGTTTTGGGGTGAACGGGACGTTGACGTCGCGCAATTGACGCAAGAGAGCTCCTCCGACGGCGAACGCTCCGTTCCTTGTACGTACGAATTCGTCTGTGCGTCGCATATGGTATGGATCGGTTGCTCGTTGGAAGCGCCGGTATGCGCGGGCAACGCAGCGGCCCCTGCGCTGACTAAGGTGTCATCACAAACTCTAGCTACGCACATTGCATTTGCGGATTTAGGAATCGGCCAAATGCGTCCGAAATCCTCTGCCCCGCATCTTGGCTACGGTGTTCAATGGCGCGGGTCGCCGCGCACCAACCGGGAATGTCTCTCCACGAAATGGCACACGAGGTGCTGTGGCGCATTCGGTGGATGATTTTGGACAGTGGCTGCATGGCCCTTTCCTGAGTTCTTGCGGCTCAACTCAAACCCTAGGCGAATGCGGCAATGCCATGCCAAGTAGCGGTTCGCAAAATCAAGGGTGAGGTAATTGCGCCAGCAAGACGATCTTACCAAGCAAGTGTCCAGCCTCCAGCCGTTTGTGTGCATCGGCGGCCTGGTCGAGCGTATACGTCGCGGCCACGGGAACGCGCATGTTTCCTGTCACGACTTCCTTGTTGAGGCGCTCAAGTTCGCCAGTTCCACCGACAAAGTTGTACAGAATCATGCGAATACTGCCGCGCGGTCGTGGGAGAGGTTCAAGCCCATAGAGGTAAGCGACCCGGCCGGACGCCGGGCGCAGCGCATCGATACAGTGTTCCAGCGAGTCACCGCCCGCGAGTCCCAACACGGCATCCACCCCTTGCGGGGCGAAAACCTTGGCTGCCGCCGCAATGTCCCCGGTCCTTCCATTCACGACGGCGTCCGCTCCCAACTGCCTGGCCAGCGCCATACCCTCATCGGTTGATGCCGTGGCGAGTACCCGTATACGCCGGTGCCTGGCTATCTGAATGGCCAGGGTGCCGACCGCACCGGAGGCACCATGAATGATCAGTGACTGACCGGCCCGCAAATCCAGGACATCATCGATCCCTTGAAGCGCCGACAGACCACTAATGGCCAGAATGCTCGCTTGGGTCAGGTCGATTGACTTGGGCACATGCGCGATGCGATCCGCCCGCACCTTCACGTATTCAGCATAGAAGCCAATGCCCGTCACACCGTACACCTGATCGCCCAGCTTGAAATTATGCACGTCGGATCCCACCGCAACGACAATGCCCGAACCCTCTCCACCCAGAATGAGCGGCGGTGATCGAACAGCCAAATGCGCCCGCATGTCCGCCTCCCACACCGAGACGCCCGCCGCATGAACCTCAATCAGGACCTCGTCCGACTTGGGAGTGGGCACCGGCACACGATGCAGCGTCAGAACCTCAGGGCCACCAGCTTTGTCCATTCCGGCCGCATTCATTATCTCCGGTACGGGCTGCATGACCGCAGCAAGGCTCGGCCCAGTGGCAAGACTCAGCAGGACAACCCACGCAAGCCAGGACGGACTCTTCATGGCTGCACGGGTACGGAGGGAACCTCGACGCCCTTGGGCTGGCGTAGCACCTTCGCAGCTTCACCACCGGGAACCCACATGATCAAGAGTTTCGCCGGTCCCGATTTCGTAACCAGGTGACGGACATGATCTCCGGGCCTCACGATTCCTACCATTCCCGCGGTCAGTTCATAACGCTTGCCATTTACTTCATGGTCGTAGGTCCCGGACAGCACGTAGATCACTTCCAGCGATCCGTGAGTGTGGCTGCCCACCGTCGTGCCGGGCGCCAGAGTCACCTCGACCATCTCCATTTCCTTTCCGCCCAGGTTGGATTCGTTGAGGAGCAACTTCCATTCGCTCCCCGATCCGCCGGGTATGTGGTCCAGGATGCCGTTCGTGGCATAGGCGTACTGCTGTGTCGGAGCCGAAGCGGAGCCGGCGGGATCAGCGACCGCAAATGTTGTGGTCACGGACCATAAGAGACCGAGTGTCCAGCAGGATCCTTGTGTTCGTGATTTCATTTGATTACCCTTCACTGGCACGTCACTTCGACCCGTCTCGAATTTGAGTAGCTGGAGCGGCGAGTTGCGGGTGCCAGAGTAAATAGGCCAGATACACCCAACATCCGATATCAAAGGCGTCAATTACAATCCATTCCGGCCGTTCGAGTGGCAGCGTACCGACGATACGTGCGTCGTAGACGATCGCGACCAGCACCGCCTGCAAAACAGTTAGCACCGTCACGGTGCGCGTCCAACGGCCCAGCTCTGTGAACCGGTCAACGCGAATTGCCCAAAGCCCTTCCGCGACGGTGTACGCCGCCTGCAAACCAGTGGGGACGATCAGCGGAACAAGAGCGTACGTGAAGTGCGCATGACTCGTTGCGTCGAAGAGTAACCGTGCAATGCCGGAGAGGCGGGGAGCCACTATCAGCAGTGCAAACACCATGAGCGCCGCGCGTTGATGCGCGCGGTGTATCCGTATGACCAACCACGCAGTGGCAAAAGTGAGTACGCCATTCGAAAATGCATTCAGCTGAAGGCCGACCATACGCAGCGCTGGCATGTTGGTCCACGCATGCCCATTCACCCTCGGCCCGTTCGTGTACAGCGGTTGAAATAAGTGCGAACTCCCGAGGCGCCACGCCTGCGTTAGCGCGAGCCCAGCAAGAACGGCTGTAATGAACGAGAAACCGTGTGATTGGAGGCTTGCAACAATTTTCATGCCTATTGCGCCGACCGCCTGCCGCCAATACCAGAGTTGCGTTCGGCCTCCAGCGAACTGTTCGGCGAGGTCTCCAATCAGCGGGTCGAGCCGCGAATGGTCGCCGAATTGCTCCAGTAACCAAGTTGCAGGGCGCGGTGGCGGACGAAAAGTCACAATTTCGAGCCTTTGCTTTGTGGGTTCTGAATCCAGAGCGACTCAAGGGCACGCTGCGCCTCGCGCACTTGCCGCACGCCCTCAGCCGTGAGCATAAAATATCGCTTGGCACGGCCGCCTCGCTCTGGAGTCGCGTCTCCCAATCGAGAGCCTACGAGGCCGCGGGCCTCAAGCCTTTCCAAGACCGCATAGACGCTGCCTTGCAGCATTTCACGGCCCGTTCTTTCGGCGATTTCGGCCGCGATCGGCACACCGTAGGCCTGTCGCCCAAGGCGGAGTATCGCCAACATAACCATGAGTTCGTGCTGGCCAAGGAATTCACGCTTGCGCATTTGTTCCATGATAGTGATGATATTGCGGGTGTCAACTGACTATTGGATTTCGCGCGCAATTGAGCGTTCAAGACTACAAAGGGGCTGCGCGCGGATCTACCGTCAGTAGGAGTTGTTCACCGACCCAAGGGGCGACTTGGTGAAGTATCCCGCATTTGTTCAACACTGATGATAAAATACGAGAGCGTGAACCTTCGCTGTCGGGGATTCGCAGTGCCGGAAATGTTGACGTTCCAACTGATGGTGGCCCGCAAGTGGCGTACTTACGGAGGACGCTCGGCAGCATGAAGTTCGCGCCATTGATCTGGGCCGCACTCGTGCGCAGACCCGCGGAGGCGGTGCTAACCTGGCTGGCGGTAATTGTCGCGTTCACCCTGTTTGGCATGATGGCCGGACTGGACGCTGGCTATCACCGGGCCGTTGACGTCGCCCGCATGGACCGCCTGTACGTGACGCCGCGATTTCCGTCAGTCGATAGCGGCAGCGGGACCTTTGGATTTCCGATTGGACTCTTGGAAAAGCTTGAGCGGGTAGACGGCGTTGCCGGCGTAGGCGCATTTCGAGTGTTGTTTGGATACCGCGGCGATCAAAGCAATCGCGCGTTCATCTATGCGGTGACTGAAGGAATGCGATATGGATGGTCGGAGCTGCCTGTTGCACCAGACCAATGGGACGAGTTGTTTGCGACCCCGACCGGACTGCTCGTCAGTCGCAAGGCCGCGGACAAATTTGGCCTGAAGCGAGGCGATTCGTTTTCGATCGTAGGGCCGTCGGATGTTCGTGAGGATGGCTCGACGGGCTGGGACTTCCGCGTGGTGGATGTCTTGGAAGGCGAGGATCCGGAGTGGCCGAATGGTCTCATGGTCGGAAATTTTCGCTACCTCGACAACTCGTTGCCGAAAGACAAGCGCGGCATCGTCCGGGGCTTTCGACTCGCAGTGTCGAAGGCCGACCTCGCGAACGTAGTGGCGGCTAGAATCGATCGGACGTTCGCAAACTCGGAGACACCGACCCTCAGTATCCCTGCCAAAACAAATGCTCAAAACCTGGCCAACTCTGGGCTCGCTATCGCGTCGATATCCTGGATTGTCGCTGGCGCAGGACTCTTCATGGTGCTTTTTCTCGTCGCAAACGGCATTGCGCAATCGATCAGCGAGCGCTTACCCGAGTTTGCTGTACTTCGATCGGTGGGTTTCAGCGATGCGAACATGAGATTGATCGTGCTCGCCGAGGCGCTTATACCATGCGTCGGGGGCGCGATCATCGGGATGGGAGCTGCCTTCCTGCTTAGATACTGGCCGACTCACTTCATACCGGGTAGTTTTGCCGCTCTTCCGGCTCCGACCCTAACACCTTTCGTGTTGCTCTGGGCACTGGCATGCGCCGTACTGCTCGCGAGCGCTAGTGTTCTCGCCCCGGCGTTTCAGCTGAGCCGGGTCAACATCGTCGACGTGCTCGGCCGCAGATGAACACGGATGTGTTAACACAGTGCATGACTGTCTGCCGTCTCAGTTTGCTAAGTTTACGGCTGCGATGGAGCTCGTCGGTCGTCATATTCATAGGCATGACCTGCGTCGTCGGCGTCCTGCTCTCGATGCTCTCGATGACAGCAGGCATGCTCCGCGCTTCCCAATTGGATGGTGATTCTACGCACGTCATCCTCCTGCCGACGGAGTCGGGATCCGAGTTTGGTACCGGAATCCCGCGCAGTTCGGTCGCAACATTGCTTGATGGACCGGGAATTGCGAGGGAGGCAAGCGGACGTCCCCTCATTGATGGAGAGTTTCTCTTTTGGGTCCCGCCGACTGAAGGTTTCACCGGCGGGTCACTCTATCTGCGCGGTATCGGCGCGGCCGGCATAGCGCTTCGCCCTCGGTTCAGGGTTGTTGCGGGGCGGCTGTTCTCGCCCGGTCGCCAGGAAGTCATTGTTGGCAAGAACGCAGAGCGCTTATTTGATCTGCCTCTCGGCGGGTCCGTGATCATGCCCGGTGGCGCATGGCCGATCGTGGGGGTCTTCTCTAACGGCGGAGGCCTTCTGGAAAGCCAACTCATGGCCGATGGGGAGACGGTCATGTCGGCGGCCCGGCTTAGCTCGTTCGGAAGCGTTCTGGTCGGCCTAAAGACGCCGGCCGACTTCGAGCCTTTCAAGAAGTGGGTCGCCAATAAGCCGGAGCTCGCCGTGAACATTGAGAGACAGTCCGCATACTACGTGCGCACGGCCGATGAGACTACTGCATTCTTCACCGCGGTTGCGCTTGCCGTCGGTGGGATTATGACGCTCGGAGCATTGTTCGGCTCGCTGAGGATCCTGTATACGACGGTGAGTCTCCGCAGATTTGAGATCGCGACCTTAAGGGCGATCGGCTACCAGGCACTAGCCGTCGCTTCCTCGGTAGTACTTGAGGCACTGGTACTCTCGCTGACGGGAGCGCTGGCTGGCGCGTGGCTCGCGTGGTGTCTGTTCGACGGCCGCCACGTAGCGTATTTCAGAAATGTCTTTGACTTGTCCGTCACGCCAGGGCTACTTGAGCTCGGTATCATTTGGTCGATAGTGATCGCACTGATCGGCGCGGTGCTACCGGCGCTTCGCGCCGCCCGTTTGCCGGTCGCGCAGGCATTGTGTCTGCTCTGACCGCTTTCAGGTTACGAAAAGTGCATTGGCGCATGCAATTAGCAGCAACCGCCGATCGCCGCGCGTCGAACGGAGCCAACGACGTAGGTGACACCGATCGTGGGGGCTTTGGCACACGGTGGGTGGGAGTTATGGCCACGAAATGCCTAGAGTCTCATGCGTGTTTTCAATGAGAAACTGACGGGGACAAATCTCGGAGAACGTGAGCGAGAAGTGCTCCGTGTTGTCTGGAGCCTGAAACAGGCAACTGCCCTTCAGGTCCGTCGGGCCTTGCAGCGTTCCCTCAAAGACTCGACAGTTCGAACAATACTCAGTCGCTTGGAGAGCAAAGGGTATCTCGCTCACGACAAAATCCGCCGCGCATTTCTTTATCGGTCGGCACATACCCCAGAGCATCTTGCGGCTTTCGCGGTTAAAAGAGTTGCCGACCTGTTCTGCAACGGATCAGTCGAGGTGGTGCTCACTAGCGTACTCGAAGCCAATATCCTCAGCGAGCGGGATGTTGGCCGCGTCATGATGAACTTAAAGAGCGGTAAGAGGGGGGTAACTGAATCTCGCTGGAAGATTCGTTGAAGCGGTACGAGGCTGGCGCTGAGTACGCCGTATTGAAGGCATTGGCGCTCCACTTGGATCCTGTCGGGTTGCGTTATCATGCCGCACTATGCGTTTTGGCAATGGCGCCTTCATCCGACGGCTAAATATGCCTAAGACCGCCAATTTGATGCGGAAGAGCGGATCTGCGGCTAGGCGACAAGTTTAATGCGTCCTACCACGTAGCATCGGTCGGCGTCGTGCAATTGGCACCCAAACAGAGCGTTGAAGAGTTGAATAACGGATCTCGGCGTTCAATTTATGGAGGACTTTGTCATGTCGCTACATCGCCACCTGCCGCTGGCAATCATTGTTGCCGCCTCGGTGTTGAGACTGGCCCTTGCTCGGCCGGAAGCGCAGTTCCCGCGCCTGGAATCGTCTATCTCGGCGCCTGAGGCAACTACCCTTCCCAATATGAACTGCGGGAGCACGTACTCGCCGCAATGGAACGGTTGTGTCGGTGTTGTGCAGTCCCCCAACGGAAACATTTACAGAGGGGAATTTGTCCATGGCATGCGAGAAGGCTTCGGTTTCATTGAGATTAATGCCAAGGGTGTATCCGATCCGCATAACATTCTCTCTGATGAACCGGCAATCTACGCCGGTGAGTTCCGTCGGAACGCATTGAACGGCCACGGTGTGTGGTTTACGACGGCGGGCTCCGGATTTTCCGGTACATTTATAGACAATATTCCAAAAACGCAATCGCTCCGGAAGAACTGCGACGGCGCGCCGTCCTCTTCATGGAGCAATTGTGTGGCAAGAATCGCCTATGGAAACGGCAACGTCTACTACGGTGAATTCATGCATGGCCAGAGGGATGGCGTAGGCATGCTTGAGATTCATTCGATTGGTGTGTCCGACGAGACGAGCATAAGAACGCCAGCAGCTGGCGTCTATGTTGGCGGCTTCGCGGGTGACCGATTGAACGGACGAGGGATGATTTTCATGCCGAGCGCGGGACTGTTCGGGACGTTCAAGAACAATATATTTGTTGGGTCGAAGCCTGGTGCCTCGTTAGAGCATCCCTTGAACTCGCCGGAGACATTGGTGGGGCAGTTCCTCACCGGCAATCATCGATAACGCATTCTCTGATAGTTGGAACAGAGGTAATGCGCAAGCGGCCCGATACACAGCTTACTCGCATTGCAGTAACAGGAGAGTGGCATGACTAAGCCCTACCGAAATGCGCAGGACCGAGAAATCAGAGAGGCCGATTCCGCGCGAGCGACAGGCGGGAGGACCATTTGCGCCCACTCACAAAAAGGGCGCGGAATTCCCACTATTAAACCTCAGCAAACTCAGCGTGATCAGCACCCACATTCACCAGTCTGTGGCGACTTTCGACGCAGGCGCCTATATATGGTTAGTGTTGTGCTCTGGGATTGAGAATCGGAAGTGTCGAAAGCGTCCCACGATCTAGTGCTAGCCAGGGTGACGGCCGGTTGTCAAATGCCCTGCAGGTGTTTCAGGGAGAAGGAACTGCCCTGATGACGAATACCGCCCGTGGTGGCGGTGGTATACCGTGGTTGCCACCTGCAAGCTCGTCACTGTGAACCCGGAAAGCGATCTCACCTCGGTATTGCCGATCCTATCCGGAACGAATTGTTCGACCGCCCGAGGCCTGTGCCGCATGGCTCGCTAGATTGCACGACCCAAAACCCCTCGCTCATTGCGCACCATCACTTTCGCCTCAATAGATCGGGCGATGCGGCAGTGCTTCGGGCACTTGCCCGTGCAAGTGAGCCATGGTTACCGGTGTCATCTCGAGGTGGCGTCGCGTTTTGACCCAAAATCATGAGCCTGAAGCCAACGATCAAAAAGATCGAGCCACTGGTCGCTGCTCTTCCCTTGCCGAATAACGCCAAATCCATGGCCACCGCTTTCGAACAGGTGGAGTTCGGCAGAAACCCCCGCCTGTCGCCATGCCCTATAAATCATCACACTTTGTATTGAAGGAACCTGTGGATCATCAGAAGATGCGGCGATGAACGCTGGCGGGGCAGATGTTGCAACTTTGACATTCCAGTCCGATAGCGCGCCATAGATTAGGGCAACAAAGTCGGGGCGGTCGCGCGCGCTGCAATTGAGGGCCACATTAATTGAAGTAAAGGCGCCCGCGGAGAAACCCATCATGCCAATTCGATTTGGCCTAAGATGCCACTGTGCAGAATGGCTGCGAACGTACGCTATCGCATCCAGGCCATCCTGTTGAGCAGCCGAGGCCCCTTCAGAAGCTTCCTTAGCTGAAACCACTCCTTCGAGAGACGTGCCGATTTCCTCTATTATTAGATCTAGGAATCGTGACGATTCCTTCGGTGTGGGTGTTAGTCGATATTTTAGAACGAATGCTGTAATACCCCGTGCGTTCAACCAACGGGCTACTTGATAGCCCTGTAGCTCCATCGACAATTCCACGCCGCCGCCGCCAGGTGCAATGACAATCGCCGCTCCGGTGGCCTTTCGAGGGTCGGGCATAAAAGGGGTAAGCGCGGCCTCGGATACATTTCTTAGGATCGACGGACCCGCAAACCCCGCACGATCGGCCGGATTGACGATGTTGAGCCAAGTTTCACGGTTTGCATTTGCTCTCTGACCCGGAAGCCGGATAGAAAGCCGATCAACATCAGGGGGCGCGACGTCCGTCGCAGAATATGAACCCACCACTGTTGGATTTTGCTGCGCGGATGCAATTTGCCCGCTAAAAACAGAAATTGCCGTAGCTATTAATCCGAACGACCTTGGAATTGTCCGCATAATCATGCCGTCTGCTGGATATCAATTGAAGCGATGCGCGCCATGACCGCTTTGGTACAAGTTTTCAAGCGGGTTCCTGGAGACCTTCTTAGTGCAATTTCGTCGCAGCCAAATAACGCTTCGCGATGTTCTTGGCGAGTGATTCAGGATCGGAACCCTCCATGTTCGTCAAAACGACCACACTCAGGTCATTCTCGGGATAAACGAAGAATGTGGCAAAGGTACCCCCACTGAATCCGACCCGACGGTGACCCTCATCGCTTGCGACACCCCAGCCTAGACCGATGGTGTGCCATGGCTGATCTGGGGCTTGTTCAAAGGTAGCGCCGTCAATCAACTTTGTTGGCATCCAAAGCTGCTCGAGACTCGCACGACGAATGACTTTCCCAGACTCAAGTGCGATCAGCCATCTGGCAAAATCAGTCACACTGAGGTTCAAGCCACCGGCTGGCCATAGCATCGAGGGCAAGACTCTGCCGCCCTTAAGCTGTACTTGCTGCAGGCGCGTGACGCCGGTGGGGGCCCAATTCAGAATCGTGTACAGATGCGTTCGATTGGGAATAGGTAGGGGCGAGTAACCAAAAATCGCTGTCACCCCGATTGGAGCAAACAGCTGGTCACGGCAGTATGACGGGAAAGCTTGGCCAGTAATCTTCTCGATAATCAGCCCGAGTAGCATGTAGTTGGCCTGGTTGTACCTCCACTGACTACCCGGCGGAAAGTCGAGCGGTCTGTTGGCGAAAACCTGAAACATCTGTTTTGGCGTGTCTGCCACGGTGTCCAAAGCAAACGAATTGGCCATAACATCAGGTATGCCAGAAGTGTGACTCATGAGGTATCGGAGTCTCACAACCCTCCAGCTCTCCGGAAGACCTGTAATGTACCGGCCCACCGGGTCTTCGACCGAAAGCTTGCCCGCTTCCTGCAACTTCATGATGGCAACCGCCGTCACCGTTTTAGTGACTGAGGCGATGCTAAACAGCATAGTGGTGCGGACTGGGATTGAAAACCCAAGGTCGGCGTACCCGTAGACGGCGACATGTTGTATCTTCGCACGCTGAATCACCGCCACCGCTAAGCCAGGAATTTGGCGTTGCTGCATCTCCTTGCGGACGTACGCATCAACGGAATCGTTGAGTTGGTTGGCGAGTGTGACGGCTGGGCCAGTTAGCAAACATAAGCACACCGCCAAATAGCGCATATAGCAGCTCTTGAAAAGTCCGTGCCGGGCAAACCGGTTGGCCTGCGCAGAGCTGCGCTCATTTATCAATCTCACGGAACTCCCTTTGCGTCAGAGACTGCACAAAACGTCTTTTCCGTTCATTGCTTATTCACTGCCTCTTCCAGCCAACTTGCTTTAACTGCATTCATTCCACTGTTTAGTAACCGTTCTTCGTGTGACGCCTTCGAAACGTTAAATGAACTATTGTGAGGGAAGTAGGTTCCTGGAAAGTCTCTGATCCATGTCCGGGATGCAAGACTTCGTACGACCGCTTTAGTCGGAAGCGGCTGCAAAACCGGAGCAGATCAGCCAAAAATTAGCTTCATTCGTCCTTCAGGGTCGCGGACAACGGACTCGTTGCGGCTTCATGTGCAGGACCAAGCGTTGCGGCGGATAAAAGAGCTGCCACCGTAATCGTCACGATCACTGCAATGGCGCCGGTAGG
>Ga0210400_10003283_pt1 | contig 14412 bp, 12 predicted proteins | sample IncBWH26MmetaG_FD_155456 | JGI IMG/M metagenome (GOLD analysis project Ga0210400, IMG submission 155456) | Forest soil microbial communities from Barre Woods Harvard Forest LTER site, Petersham, Massachusetts, United States - Inc-BW-H-26-M | ecosystem: Environmental > Terrestrial > Soil >...
GCGTACCTTGATTTCCGCGTCGACGCCGCCGCCGTCTTTTGAGTCTACGGCGCCAGTTCGGCCGCCTTGCCGGGTTGGGGGGATGTCCTGGCCACCGCGAAGCCGGCGACGAGCACGATCAGGACGAGGGTGCTGGCGAGGCTGCCGTTCATGGTGTCCGCGCCGCCGCTCCACAGCGGCGTGCCGCCGAGCCGCAACGTAAGCAGGCTGCCCGACGGGTCGGGGCTCAGCCCCAGCACGCCGGACTCGCTCCAGTTCCAGGCGAAGTGAGCCGCCGCCGGGGCCAGCAGCCCACCGGTGCGTAGCGCCAGGAGGCCGAACAGCAGCCCACCCAGGAACAGGTTGACCACCGCCAGGATCCCATGCGCGCCGGCGATGATGTGCAGCAGCGCGAAAGCCGCGGCAGTCAGCAGCAGGCCGGCCCACGCGCCCCAGCTGGCGCACAGCACCGGCTGCAGCCAGCCCCGGAAGAAGGCCTCTTCGGCCACCGATTGGACGAGGACGAGGACCGCGCCCAGGACGAGCGCGCCGATGGGCGAGGGCAGGGCGGCGCCGGTGGTCACCGATCCGGCGAGGTAGGCGATGAGCACCGCGGTGCAGAAGCCCGCCGACCCGCAGGCCAGTCCCATCACCACGTCCGTAGGCGGCTCCGCCCCGGCCCGCCACAATCGCCGGCCCTCCAGGGCGGCGGCGATCAAGGCGGCGACGAGGAACAGCCCGAACACCATGCCCTGCAGGGCGCCGGAGGTCAGGACGTCCGGCCAGGGCGCCGGCAGGCCGCCCACCACGCCGCCGATGAGCGCCTCCAGCGCCGAGCCCTGCGACTTGAAGATCATCAATACAGCTGTCGAGAAGACCACCGCGGCCAGCAAGGTGGCCCAAGCTCGCCGGCGACGACGGGCATGGAGCACGTCGAGCATCCAAGGATTGGTCCTATCGAGTGCGTACACGGTCGATTCCCCCACTGTCCTTGGAGGCAGCAGACCATGAATTTCGTCTTGACGCATCTCCGCGTCGGCCATCGACGTCGCCCGTGCCGAAATAATTGGCGCGACCGTGACGTAGAATAGCGAAGGAAGCGTTTACGGCGACGTATCGGTGGTTCGGAAGTCCCTAGAGCGCTTCCCGCCGAAGTGGGTACTGGTTCGGCGATCAGGAAGCGCTCAAATGTTTGATTCTAGAGCAAATCATCTCGGGCTAGGTGATTCCACCTAGCCCGAGTTTGCTCTAGGCGGCCAGCGCCTGGAAGATACGTTCGGCCGCCTCCTCCGCCGAGAGACGGGTGGTGTCGATGCGGATTTCGGCGTCGAGGGGCGGTTCATATGGGCTATCGACCCCGGTGAAGTTCTTAAGCTCGCCGGCGCGCGCCTTCCGATATAGGCCCTTCACGTCCCGACGCTCGGCCTCCGCCAGCGGCGTGTCGACGAACACCTCGATGAATTCGCCTTCGCCCAGCAGTTCGCGCGCCATCTGCCGCTCGGCGCGGAAGGGTGAGATGAACGAGACCAGCACGATCAGCCCCGCATCCACCATCAGCCGCGCCACTTCGGCTACGCGCCGGATGTTCTCCACCCGATCCTCCTCGGTGAACCCGAGGTCCTTGTTGAGGCCGTGGCGGACGTTGTCGCCGTCCAGCAGATAGGTGTGGCGTCCCGCCGCGTGCAGGCGTTTTTCGAGCAGGTTGGCGATCGTCGACTTTCCCGCCCCGGAGAGGCCGGTGAGCCAGACCACGCGGGGCTTCTGCCCCTTCTGCGCCGCCCGGGCCGGTTTGGCCACATCGAGGGCCTGCCAGTGGATGTTCTGGCTGCGCCGGAGCGCGAAGTGGATCATCCCCGCCCCGACCGTCCGGTTCGAGATTCGGTCGATCAGGATGAAGCCCCCGAGGTCCTTGTTGTCCTCATAGGGGTCGAATGCGATGGGGGCGTCCAGATGCAGGTTGGCGACACCGATCTCGTTGAGCTCCAGGCGCGTGGCGGCCAGGTGTTCGAGCGTGTTCACATTGATCTTGTACTTCGGCTCGTTGACCTGGGCCGCCACGGTGCGGGCGCCGAGCTTCATCAGGTAGGGACGGCCGGGCAGCATGGGCTCGTCGTCGAACCACACCAGGGTGGTCTCGAACTGGTCGGCGACGCCGGGCGGGTCGCCGGCGGCGCTGAGGACGTCGCCGCGCGAGATGTCGATCTCATCGGCCAGGGTCAGGGTGATCGATTGACCTGCGACGGCGCGATCGAGGTCGCCGTCCTGGGTGACGATGCGGGCGACGGTGCTCTCGCGGCCGGAAGGGGCCACCTTTACCCGGTCGCCGGGCGCCACCGCCCCGGCGGCGACGAAGCCCGAGAAACCACGAAAGTCGAGATTGGGGCGGTTCACCCACTGCACCGGCATGCGGAAGGGCTTCTCGCGCAGGTCTTCCTCTACCGGCGCTTCTTCGAGCCAGCGCAGCAGCGGCGGCCCATCGTACCAGGGTGAGTGGTCGCTGGCTTCGAGGATGTTGTCCCCGCGCAGGGCCGACAGCGGGATGGCCGTGAAGTAATCGAGGCCGATCTGGTCGGCGAACAGCCGGTATTCGGCGACGATGGCGTCGAAGACCCCCTTCGACCATCCGACGAGGTCCATCTTGTTGATGGCCAGCACGACGTGCCGGATGCCCAGCAGCTTGACGAGGTAGCTGTGGCGGCGCGTCTGGGTCAGCACGCCCTTGCGCGCGTCGATCAGGATCACCGCCGCGTCGGCCGTGGAGGCGCCGGTGACCATGTTGCGCGTGTACTGCTCGTGCCCCGGGGTGTCGGCGACGATGAACTTGCGACGGTCGGTCGAGAAGAACCGGTAGGCGACGTCGATCGTGATGCCCTGCTCGCGTTCGGCCGCCAGGCCGTCGACCAGCAGGGCGAAGTCGATGTCGCCGCCCTGGGTGCCGACCCGGCGGGAATCCGCCTCCAGGGCGGCCAGCTGGTCCTCGAAGATCATCTTGGAGTCGTAGAGCAGGCGCCCGATCAGGGTCGACTTGCCGTCGTCCACCGAGCCGCAGGTCAGGAACCGCAGCAGGCTCTTGACCTCGTGGGCCTTCAGATAGGCTTCGATGTCCTCGGCGATCAGATCCGACTGGTGGGCCATCAGAAGTAACCTTCCTGCTTCTTCTTCTCCATCGAGGCGGCCTGGTCGTGGTCGATCACCCGCCCCTGGCGCTCGGAGGTGGTGGTGAGCAGCATCTCCTGGATGATCTCGGGCAGGGTGGCGGCGGTGCTCTCGACCGCGCCGGTCAGGGGATAGCAGCCGAGGGTCCGGAAACGCACCGACCTGATCATCGGTGTCTCGCCGGGGCGCAGCGGCATGCGCTCGTCGTCGACCATGATCAGCGTCCCGTCACGCTCGACCACCGGCCGCTCGGCGGAGAAGTACAGGGGCACGATCGGGATATTCTTCAGGTGGATGTATTGCCAGATATCCAGCTCGGTCCAGTTGGAGATCGGGAACACCCGGATGCTCTCGCCGCGGTTGATCCGCGTATTGTACAGCCGCCAGAGTTCCGGCCGCTGGTTCTTGGGGTCCCAGCGGTGCTGGGCCGAGCGGAAGGAGAAGATGCGCTCCTTGGCGCGGCTCTTCTCCTCGTCGCGCCGGGCTCCGCCGAAGGCCGCGTCGAAGCCGTACTTGTCCAAAGCCTGCTTCAGGCCCTCGGTCTTCCACAGGTCGGTGTGCAGGGCCGAGCCGTGGTCGAAGGGATTGATGTTGCGCGCCAGGGCGTCGGGGTTCTGGTGCACGAGCAGCTCGAAGCCCAGCTCCCGGGCCATGCGCTCACGCATCTCGTACATCGCCTTGAATTTCCAGGTGGTGTCGACGTGCAGCAGCGGGAAAGGGGGCTTGCTGGGGTAGAAGGCCTTGGCGGCCAGGTGCAGCATCACGGCCGAATCCTTACCGACCGAATAGAGCATCACCGGGCGCTCGCACTCTGCGATGACCTCTCGCATGATGTCGATGCTTTCGGCTTCCAGGCGCTCGAGATGCGTCAACCTGGCGTCTTCGAGCGAGCCGACAGCGGCTTGCGATAGGGTCTGGCGCGCGTGGCGGACGTCCATGGGCGAACCTTGCTGCGGCGGTCCCCTGAGCTCCCTCTATGGGCTGGAGCGGGCGCGCCTGGGGCTGGAGAGAGCGTGGCCCTATGTTTGGCCTGGAGACGAAAAGTCAACCGACGCAGTGCGGCGCCTGTCCGGCCGGAAAGAGGCTGGGTACGGCGCACGCGGCCGCGATCGAGGCGACGGCGGCGTCGACGATGGCCCTGCGGGCCCGGAAGTCGGGATCGAGCGCTGGGTCTCGTGAGGCCAGTGTGACCTGGGGCGCGGTGCGCGGATCGATCCGCTGTCCCTCCTTGAAGACCTCGTAGTGGAGGTGGGGGCCGGTGGCGAGGCCGGTCGCGCCCACATAGGCCACCACCTGGCCCTGGCGCACCGTCGCGCCCGGCGTCACCCCGCGCGCCCAGGCCGACAGATGCCCGTAGCCGGTTTCCAGGCCGGGGCCGTGACGGATTTTCAGCCAGCGCCCGTAGCCCCCATCCCAGCGCGCCTCCTCGACGACGCCGTCGCCCGCCGCCAACACCGGGGTGCCGACCGGGGCGCCGAAATCCACGCCCTCGTGCATGCGGGTGAAGCCCAGCAGCGGATGCAGGCGCATGCCGAAACCGGACGTCAGCCGTGCGCCGTCCACCGGGGTGCGCAGCAGGCCCCTGACGCGTGGACCGGCGTCCCCGTCCACCCACTCCGCCTTCGGCGATCCCATCGGCTGATATCGATAGAGCCGCGCGCGGCCGCCCCGCGTCACGATCTCGGCGTAGAGCAGTTCGCCGGCGTCCAGGACCTCGCCCGTCGCCCGGCGCCGCTGTTCGAAGACCAGGCGAAAGTGGTCGCCGCTCTCGATGTCGCGCGCCAGGTCGAGCCGGCGGCCGAACAGGCCCACGACCTTGGCCGCCTGGTCCGGGCTCACCCCCGCCTGGACAATCGACAGGTATAGCGATCCGTTGACCACGCCCCGCGTCAGGCTGGGCGCGGTGAACACCGGCGTCTGGACGCGTCGGACGTGCAGGGCCCCGTCGGCCTCGCGAAACAGCCCCAACCGCTCGTCGTCACGCGGCGTCAGTTCCAGGGACGCCAGGCGAAGCCGCGAGGAACCGGCGCCGGAGGGCGTTACGTTCAGCTGCAGCGTCAGGCCGGGATGGGGATTGACGGTGTCGAAGTCGTCGGCCAGGGCGGCCGCCGCCCGATCCGCCTCGGCCGTGTCCAGGCCGGCGCGCAGCAGCGCCGCGGCGAGGGATTCATGCGCCCGCATTTCGATGCCGAGCGGACGCGCCGAGGCGGTTTCCTGCATCGGCCGCGCGAAAGGCCGCGCCGTGAGCAGGCCGGTCGTCTCCGCGCCGTGGCTGGCCAGGGGTGCGCCGCCGCCTGCCAACCAAAGGCAAACGGCGAAGCCTGCGATGGCGCGGTTTTCGGTCATGAAGGAGGGTACGCTCTTGGTCCGGCCCCGGCGGTGGGCCGAACAGCCCGCCGGTGAGGACAATTGCACTGCCAAATGACACTATGGCGCCACCCCGGAGAGTCAACCTGCCAGTCCAGCCCGCCCTGATCCGCGCCGCTCTCCTGATCCTTGCCGCCGGCCCCGCCGGGTGGCTGGCCGCCCGCCTGACGAGGCGGGAGGCGGTCGGCGCCGAGCCTCCCGCGACCGCGTTGGTCATCGCCGCCATGGTGATCGCTTTCGCCTGGGTGGCGGTGCGCGGACCGGCGGCCTGGCCTCTGCTCGTCGCCAGCCTGGCCCTCGCCTGGAGCCTCGTCTCGCTCGCCGCCATCGACCTCGCCGCTTACCGGCTGCCTGACGCCCTCACCCTGCCGCTGCTGGCCGCCGGACTCCTCGTCGCGCTTCTTCTCCCCGGCCGGCCCATCCTGGAGCACGTCGCCGGCGCGATGGTGGGCTGGGGCGCCCTGGCGGCGCTGGCCTGGGCCTTCCGGCGCTGGCGCGGCGTCGATGGCATGGGGCTGGGCGACGCCAAGCTGTACGGGGCGGCGGGGGCGTGGCTCGGCTGGGCGGCCCTGCCGTCGGTGATGCTGATCGCCTGCGTCGCCGCCTTCGCCTGGGTGGCGCTGAGGGTTCTTCGTCGCGGGCGGGAGGCCGCGCGCGAGGGCATCGCCTTCGGTGTCCCCCTGAGTCTCGCGATCCTCGCCGTCTGGCTCGAAGGACCGCTCGCGGTGTGACTATTGCCGGGACCCGGGGGTATGCGGAGACTGTCGCCCGCCCGACATTGACTCACCCCATGCCCCACGTCATCGTGCCGCCGCATCGCGCGGCCGAGCTCATTTCCAGCTCGTGGCGCGGCTGAGGGGGAATGCCAGTGTCTACTCAGGATCACGTCGATCTTTCGGCCTTCATCGCCGGCGTGAAACGCCGCAATCCGGGCCAGGATGAATTCGTCCAGGCCGTCCAGGAAGTGGCCGAGGACATCTTCGACTTCATCCAGGACAAGGAACAGTACCACGAGTACCAGATCCTGCGGCGGATCGCCGAGCCGGATCGGGTGGTGAGCTTCCGGGTCTGCTGGGAAGACGACAAGGGCGACATCCGGGTGCAGCGCGGCTGGCGGGTCCAGAACAACAATTCCATCGGCCCCTACAAGGGCGGCATCCGCTTCCACCCCAGCGTCACCGAAAGCGTCCTGAAATTCCTCGCATTTGAACAGACCTTCAAGAACAGCCTGACCGGCCTGCCCATGGGCGGCGGCAAGGGCGGCGCCAACTTCAACCCGAAGGGCAAGAGCGATCACGAGGTGATGCGCTTCTGCCAGTCGTTCATGACCGAGCTCTATCGCCACGTCGGGGCGGATATCGACGTGCCGGCTGGCGACATCGGCGTCGGCGCCCGCGAGATCGGCTACATGTTCGGCCAGTACAAGCGGATCACCAACCAGTTTACCGGCGTCCTCACCGGCAAGGGACTGGAATTCGGCGGCAGCCTGATCCGCACCGAGGCCACCGGCTACGGCGCGGTCTATTTCCTGCAGAGCATGCTCGAAAACGTCGGCAACGGCATCGTCGGCAAGACGGCGGTGGTCTCCGGCTCGGGCAATGTGGCCACCCACGCGGCCGAGAAGATCGTCCAGCTGGGCGGCAAGGTGCTGACCTTCTCCGACTCCGATGGCTTCATCTACGACCCCGCCGGCATCGACCAGGCCAAGATCAACTGGGTGAAGGTCCACAAGACCAAGCGCCGCGGGCGCATCGAGGAGTACGTGAAGGAATTCAAGGGTTCGGAATACCACGCCGGCCTGCGTCCGTGGGGCGTCAAGTGCGACCTGGCCCTGCCCTGCGCCACCCAGAACGAGCTGGACGGCAAGGACGCGGAAACCCTGGTGAAGAACGGCTGCATCGCCGTGTCGGAGGGGGCGAACATGCCGACTACCCTCGCCGGGGTGCACGTCTTCAAGCAGGCCAAGATCCTTTACGCCCCGGGCAAGGCGGCCAATGCCGGCGGCGTGTCGGTGTCCGGCCTGGAGATGAGCCAGAACTCGGCGCGCATCTCCTGGAAGGAGGAGCAACTCCAGGCCCTGCTGATCGACATCATGCACGGCATCCACGCGTCCTGTGTCGAGTACGGCGGCGCGGCGGGAACCAAGCACATCGACTACGTGCGCGGCGCCAACATCGCCGGCTTCAAGAAAGTCGCCGACGCCATGCTCGCCTACGGCGTGGTGTAGCCCCTCTCCCCGGCTTCGCCGGTACTCCCCCCACGCCAACGGGGAGAGACGCGCATCTCTCCTCCCCCGTAGGGGGAGGGGGACCCCGAAGGGGTGGAGGGGGCGTCCCCACCCTCAGAACACGGACCACCCGGTCAGCTGCGCGAAGCGTTTCAGGGCCAGTGCGCCGATGAGGGAGTTGCCGGCCTCGCATAGCCCCGGCGACCACACCGCGATGGCGGCGCGGCGCGGCGCTATGGCCAGGATGCCGCCGCCGACGCCGCTCTTGCCGGGCAGGCCCACGCGGTAGGCGAACTCGCCCGAGGCGTCGTAGTGGCCGCAGGTCATCATGATCGCGTTGATCCGGCGGGTCCGCTCGGGACTGGTCACCTGGATCCGGTTCAGGGGATCGAGGCCGCCGTGGGCCAGGAAAAGGCCCGCTCGCGCCAGCTGGCGGCAGTTCATGCTGAGGGCGCACTGGTTGAAATAGACCTCCAGCACCTCCTCCACCGGGCTGTGCAGATTGTTGAAGGCGCGCAGGAAATTGGCCAGGCTTGCGTTGAGAAATCCGGTGTCCTGCTCCGAAGCCGCCACCTCGGCATCGATGGCCACCTTCTCGTCCAGGGCCAGGCGGCGCATGAAGCCGGCGATGTCGGCGATGGCCTCGGAGGGACGGCCGCCGGCCAGCACGGCGTCCGTCACCACCAGGGCGCCGGCGTTGATGAACGGGTTGCGCGGAACCCCCTTCTCCTGCTCGAGCTGGACGATCGAATTGAAGCGCGATCCGGAAGGTTCGCGCCCGACCCGCGTCCACAGCGCCTCGTCCAGCCGGTTGATGGCCAGGGTCAGGGTGAACACCTTCGAGACGCTCTGCACCGAGAACGGCGTGTCGGCGTCGCCGGCGGAGGCGACGGCCCCTTCGCGGGTCACCACGGCGATCCCGAACTGCCGCGGGTCCACCCGGGCGAGGGCCGGGATGTAGTCGGCCACCTTTCCCTCTCCCAGGTGCGGGCGCATCTCCGCCGCCACCTGGGCGACGATCGCGTCGAGGTCTTCATTGTCGGGCATGGTTCGCTCCCCACGGAACACTACGACGCCCACCGGCCGGGCGACACCCCATGACCGATCGGCGGCGGGCTGTTATGGTGACGCGAAAAGGGGGGCGTTGATGACCTATTGCCTGGGAATTCTGCTGCCGACTGGTCTCGTCCTGGCCGCCGATTCACGTTCGAACGCCGGCGTCGACCAGATCGCCCTGGCGCGCAAGATGGCTCTCATCACCGTCCCCGGCGACCGGGTCATCGCCATCCTGTCGGCCGGGAACCTCGCCACCACCCAGTTCGTGGTCTCGCAACTCCGGCACGCGGCAGGGTCGGGTGATGCCGAGTGGGACGTTCACGCCGCCAGCAACCTGTTCGATGTGGCCGCCATGGTCGGCGCCAAGCTGCGCGAGGTGGTCGATCGCGATACGCGCTACGTCCAGTCCTACGGTGATCCCACCGGCAGCTTCCTGGTCGGCGGCCAGATCGCCGGCGAGGAGCCTCGCCTGTTTCAGGTCTATTCGGCCGGCAACTTCATCGAGGCCTCCAGCCGCTCGCGCTTCCTGCAGATCGGCGAGACCAAATACGGCAAGCCGATCCTCGATCGGGTGCTCGACCACCAGACATCGCTCGACGAGGCGGCCAAGCTGGCGATGCTCTCGTTCGACGCCACCATCCGCAGCAATCTCTCGGTCGGGCCGCCGATCGATCTCCTGCGCTATCAGATCGACAGCTTCTCGGTGGCCGATCTCCTGACGGTGGTGGACGGTGACCCCTATTGGATGTCCCTGAAGCGCGGCTACGCCGACGGCCTGGGCGCGCTCGTCGACACCCTGCCCTGCCCGCCCTCAGCGGCCTGAAACTCATAGACGATCTCGTCGAAGGAATTGGCGTGCGCCAGCGCGCCGCGAACCGGATCGGGCTTGCCGCAGCCCCGGCGCCAGGCGCACGATCACGGTCAAACAATCGGGGAGAGCGACATGGAAGAGACGCCTATCGTCGGCGGCGTGAGCCGGCGTCATGTGCTGGCGGGCGCGAGCCTTGTCGCGGCGGCGGGGGCGGCTTCCGCCCAGGCCCAGCCGGCGGCCACGCCGTCGGCGGCCGGCTTGGCCGGGGGCGCCCCGGCCTCGGACGTCTTCGTCATCGCCGAGACCACCCACGGCAAGGTCCAGGGGATCACCAACGCCGGCGTGCGCGAGTTCAAAGGCATCCCCTATGGAGCGGCTACCGGCGGCCGCGGGCGCTGGCTGCCGGCGCGGCCGCCCACTCCCTGGGCCGGCGTGCGCGAGGCGTTCGCCTATGGCCAGATCTCGCCCCAGACCCCGGCCGACCTGACCTCCGACTACGCTCAGATGATCATGTGGGATCGCCACGTCGGGCCGGGCGGCCTAGGCGAGGACGTCCTGAACCTCAACATCTGGACCCCGGGCATCGACGGCGCGAGGCGGCCGGTGCTTGTCTCGTTCCACGGCGGCGGCTGGCAGACCGGTTCGGGCAACGGGCCGATGTACGACGGCGCCAACCTCGCCCGGCTGGGTGGCGTGGTGGTCGTCACCGTCAACCACCGCCTTGGGGCCAACGGCTACCTTTGCCTGGCCGGCCTTCCCGGCGTCGCGGCGGACTTCGCCGATTCCGGGGCCTGCGGCGTCCGGGACATGGTGGCCTCACTGCAGTGGGTGCGCGACAATATCGCGGGCTTCGGCGGCGACCCCGGCCGGGTGATGATCTTCGGCCAGTCCGGCGGCGGCTCGAAGGTGTCGACCCTGCTGGCCACGCCCTCGGCGCGCGGCCTCTTCCACCGGGCGGCCATACAGTCGGGCTCCACGCTGCGCCACCAGACCCCCGAGCAGGGCGAAAAGAGCGCCGCGCTGCTGCTCGCCGAGCTCGGCCTGCCTGGACGGCGCGCCGCCGACCTGCAGGCGACGCCCTGGCAAAGACTCCTGGAAGCCCAGCTCGCCGCGACGGCCAAGGGCGCGACCTTCTCGCCGGTGATCGGCGGCCCGACCCTGCCCCATCACCCGTTCGATCCGGCGGCGCCGTCGGAATCGGCCGATGTGCCGGTGATCATTTCCACCACCCTCGAGGACGCCGCCCTGCGCCTCACCAACTTCGACCTTGACGTCACGGGGCTGCGCGCGGCGATGGCGAAGCTCAAACCTGGCGAGGCCGACCGGATCGCCGATCTCTATCTGCGCGCCAACAGCGGCCGCACGCCCTATTTGATCCAGGCCCAGGCCATCACCGACTCCACCGGCCGCAGGAACGCCATCATCCAGGGCGAACGGCGGGCCGCCCTCGAGGCGGCGCCCACCTGGATGTACATCTGGGACTGGGCGACGCCCGCCTATGACGGCAAGTTCGGCGCCGTGCACGGGCACGACGTCGACGCCTCCTTCCACAATGTGCGTTCGCCCATCTGCGGGGCCGGCGGCCTGGCCGGCCGGGTGATGGCCGATCGCCTGGCGTGGACCTGGATCGCCTTCGCCCACACCGGCGACCCCAACCACGGCGGCATCCCGCGCTGGCCGGCCTATGAGCCCACCCGCCGCGCCACCATGATCTTCGCCGACGAGATGCGGGTCGAGGACGACCCGCGCGCCGAAATGCGCCGGCTGTGGGCGGCCTGACCCGCGTCAGAACAAAATGACGAACTAAAGCGCGGACGCCACCGCCGCGCCGTTGGGCGAGCCGAGGCCGGTGCAGGCGTCCCACCCTGCCGTGGCGGTGAAATCTCCGTTGTTTCCCTGTGTGATGTCGTTGCAGGGCGGCGCGCCTTTGGCCGCCGCCGCATAGAGGGCGGCGTTGACGAATCCGACTGGCGCGCCCTTGGCCGCGTTGACCAGGGCGATCAGCCCCGCCCACAGCGGCGCCACGGCGCTCGTGCCGCCGAACACCGTGTCAGACCCGTCGACGCGGACGTCGTAGCCTGTCTGCGGGTCGGCGTCGCCGGCCACGTCGGGCACGCCGCGCATCGCCAGGGCGACGGCGACCCCCGCGGCCGTGGTGGCGCTCAGGCCGGCCTGGAAGCTCGGGGTGGCGAACACCGCGCTGACCCCGCCGCCGCCGGCGCCGCCGCTCGAGCCGTCGTTCCAGACGGTTTCGCCCGTGATCACGCCGCCCGCCGCATTCAGGCTGGTGCCCCCGCAGGCCAGGACGTGCGGGCTGGAGGCGGGAAAATCGACGTGGTCCGCGCCGTCCGCCACGCCGTCGCTGGAACCGTTGTCGCCACTGGCGACGGTCACCGTGACGCCCATCACCGCCGCCGCCTGAAACGCCGAATCGTACGAATTCAGAGACTGCGCCGTCCAGCTGGACTCTGGTCCGCCCCAGCTGATCGAGACCACTGAAGGCTTGTTCACGGTGTCATGGACGGCCGTGGTGATGGCGTCGAGGAAGCCTGCGTCGGTGTTCGGTGCAAAATAGACCGCGATCTTGGCCCCGGGGGCCACCGAGCCGACCACCTCGATGTCGAGCATCACCTCGCCGTCCGGGCCGTTGGGATCGCCGCTCGGCTGGTTGACCGCCCCGTCCACCGACACCGCCGTCACCGACGGAGGGGGAGAGATGCCGTTGTTGGCGAAATAGGTGTCCAGGTCCTGCGGCGTGTAGCCGCCGCCGAGCTCGATGATCCCCACGGCCTCGCCGGCGCCCGTGCCGCTGGGGAAACCATACAGGGCGGCGATCTGCGCGGGCGGGAACGACGTCGCGACTGCCCGCGCCACGACGGCGGGGCGCGACCGGAAGTGCGGCTTGGCCACCGGCCGGTTGTCCAGGCCGAGCACGGCCTCGACCACCCCGTGCAGCGCCTCGGGCACTTGGATGACGCCTGTCCGGCCACGGTAGGAACCCTGCGGATCCTGGACCCGGCGCAGGTCCACGCCGAACGCGGCGTTGAACTGTGCCACCGTTCCCGACAGCACCATCGTGCGGCGGGCGGGGTCACGGGCCGTCACCGCCAAGCCGAAGCTCTGGGCGAAGGCGGCCACGGCGTCCATATCGGCCTGATCGGCGCCGAACTGGCGGCCGAATTCCTCGCGGCTCATGTGGTCGCCGGAGGGATCGCCGCGTCTCAGCCGCTCGGCCCGGGTTCTCAGCTGCTCACTCTGCCGGCGGCGGACCAGAACACTGACATCGAGGCGCTCGCCCGGATCGGCCGGGCCGAGATCCCTCGCCTGTTCGCCGAGCCGCTTGTCGCTACCCCCCAGGGGACGTCTTGCCATCGTCAACCTCCCGAGCCGTGCGCTCCAGAGCGCGTTCCAGTGTCGCCGACATTCTACGGCATCCGGCGTTCGCCGTCAGGCGGCGATCGCTCCCCTGATCCGCTCGGGCGACAGCGGCATGTCGCGCAGACGCACTCCGAGGGCGTCGAACACGGCGTTGGCGACAGCGGCGGTAGGCGGGGCCACCGGTGAGCTTGGCGGGGATGTCGACGCGCGGCCAGTTCCGGCCGATCAGCCGCCGGTCGCCCGCGGACTTGAGCGGAGCGTCCGGCCGCGCGGCCACGTGCAGCGAAAGCGCCGCCGCCAGCGGGCCGTAGCCGATCGTCCGGCCGTCGGGCGCATGGGCCGCTCCGCCGCGCGTGGCCACCTCACTCGGCGGCAAACCCCATCGCGTGGCCGCCGCCTGGGCCAGCATCAGGCGCACGTTCGCCGCGGCGTTGCGGATCGCCGCGCCGCTGTCCTGCATCGAGTGGCTGCCCGCCGTCACCCCCTCATCCGGCGTACGCGCGGTGTCGGCGGTGACCAGGGAGACCCTCTCCGGCGTCACGTCAAGCTCGTCCGCCGCCAGCTGGATGAAGGCCGTCCTGATCCCCTGGCCCAGCTCCGCCTTGCCGGTGAACACGGTGATCCGTCCCTCGCCGTCCACCGCGATCCAGCTGTCCAGCCACGGGAACTTCGCCAGGTCGCCGGCGAGCTTCGTCCCGGCGTCGGTTTGCCCGAGCGAGGCCCGCGCCATGGCGAAGGCGACCACGAGGGCGCCCCCGGCCATGACCGACCGCCGGCTGGCGACCACGGTCATGACGGTCCCACCGGCTCGCCGGCGTCGCGCACCGCGCCGCCCATGGCGACCGCCGCCCGCCGCACGGCCCGCAGGATGCGCATGTGCGTGCCGCACCGGCACAGATTCGGCGACAGGGCCGTGCGGACCTCGCTTTCCGCCGGGCGGTTGTTCCGCTCGAGCAGCGCCTGGGCGCGCATAATCATGCCGGCGATGCAGTAGCCGCACTGCGCCGCCTGCTCGGCCTCGAAGGCCGCCTGCACCGGTCCCAGCCGTCCCGTCTCGCCCAGCCCCTCGACCGTGCGCACCCGGCGGCCGCGGGCTGCGGAGAGCGGCAGCAGGCAGGAGAATGCCGGGCGATCGTCCACCAGCACCGTGCACGCCCCGCACTGGCCCACGCCGCAGCCGTATTTCGCGCCATTCAGGCGCAGTTCGCCCAGCAGCGCATAAAGCAGCGGCGTCGCCGGATCGGCGTCGACGGCCGCCGCGTGGCCGTTGAGGGTGAAGGTCACGCTCATCCCGCCTCCCGCACAAAGCTCGATGATGTTTTCACGGGAACGTCTGAATCGAGCTCCAGGCTTCCGGCCCACAGCGCGGGTGCATGTACGCTGCCAACTCCGGCCGTTCAGCGTTGTCCGGAACGCTTTGCGCGGTTGGGCTCGCCGG
>Ga0210400_10003284_pt1 | contig 14411 bp, 12 predicted proteins | sample IncBWH26MmetaG_FD_155456 | JGI IMG/M metagenome (GOLD analysis project Ga0210400, IMG submission 155456) | Forest soil microbial communities from Barre Woods Harvard Forest LTER site, Petersham, Massachusetts, United States - Inc-BW-H-26-M | ecosystem: Environmental > Terrestrial > Soil >...
TGATTGTCTTGGGTGTTTCAATCAGAGAGGACCAGCAATTGGGAATGGAGCCCAGCAGCCCTTCGATTAACGCTTGCGCTTCATCCCACCGCTTCTGTGACATTGCGGATTCTATTGATTCACAAGCCGCAGAGACATAAGATCCTAGATCGTTCATCGGGTGGCCCTGCATGATTCGAGCAATGGTACAACTGAAATCGCCTCCCCACAAGGCAGTGTCCAACAAGTCTGGGAAGACGGATCCGGCAGCCTATCCCCTCGCCGACAACTCGAAAGCACCACGAGCACAAAGAAGGACAAGGGCGCATTCGTGCTGCATTTGGCGGCGATCTCGATCATGGAACAGCTGGAAATAAAAGACTGCCGACATCTTCATTGCCAGATTCTTACCCGCAATGACCACTTGAACTGACACGCGTAAGGGTTTCATTCAAGAACAATAGTCTCTTCGCTTGATCGCTCGGAATCTGCATTAGACGAACGGTCCGTAAGATTCCGACAGCTCTATATCAACCGTCCGATGGATGCCGTCTCGTTTCGGTTCCGATAGAGTGGATTGAATTTTCCCCAGAGCCTTTTCCGGAGCCGATTCTTGTTGAAGACAGTCTTGACCTTCTCTCTCCTTGCGTATTGCGCGGGAGCCAATCTATCCGCGCAGGATAATTTCTTTTCCAAGTGGGAAAAGCGCGCCTCGCAAACGCAATCCAAGCAGCCCTCGTGGTCTGTTCCGCTGGTGGCGCCCTATCCAATGCTCATCCAGGTGTTTCGCGCGGATTTTACGCGCCAGGTTACACCGGCGCGTACAGATACATGGAACTATGGAGGAAGCCGCGGGCTGAACCTGATTCCCGGTTTCAATAGCGAGTTTGATTTCTACTACCCCCCTTACATTCAGCACAACGTCAAGACGGCGAAGGACGGTTTCGGCGACGTCGGTTTCCTTTACAAGTATCGAATTCTCTCCGCCAACGAAAGAAATGGGAATTATATGCTGACCGCTCAGCTAACAGCGACGATCCCGACGGGTAGCTATAGCAATGGAAGCACGGATGCGTCGGTTTCCCCCGCACTTCTCGCTGGCAAAGGCTTCGGGCACTTTGATGTAATCTCCAGTGTCGGTGGCACACTTCCCACAGGAGACACAGCAAAACTAGGACGCACGGTCGCCTGGAATACGACCGCTCAATTCAAAATTCACAAGTACTTCTGGCCTGAGATAGAAGACAACGCCACATTTTTTTATGGTGGAAAGAACGATGGAAGGATGCAGAACTTTCTGACGCCGGGCATCACTTTCAGCAAATTCAAGTTTCATCCGGGCGATGAAATGGGCCGGGGGGCCATTGCGTTTGGCGGTGGAGAACAGATCGCCACTTCCCAACTCCACACGTACAATCACAACTTGGTTTTCACGGCGCGACTGCTCTTCTAGTAGCGTTTTGTGAATTAGCGAGGCTCACAAACCGACTCTAACTGGACGTTTTCCTCCACCTTCTGATGGGAGGAACTGTACGCCGACTCACAACAGGATCCACGGTGAGGCAGGTTTGCCATTTGCTTCCATCTAAGGAGATAGAACGGAAGCGAATACCATCTGGCTCCGTCCGCTTCTCTTTCTCCTCGCCCTGTTGGTCACCTGGGAGATGACTGTCCGCATCTTCCGGCGCTACGCCCAACTTTTCTGCCGCGCGAAGAGAGCCTTCGGGCTTACCGTTGCGGATCTCATCGACAGGAACGATCACCTTAGGCACCGGCAAGCCTGCGGCGATGATGCGGATCTCAGCCAACTTCCTCCACGCGGAGGTCACGATCGCACAATGGTGATTCTGTTTCTGAAGCGTATGCAAGACTTCCGCGGCTTCCGGCACCGCCAGTATTCCTTCCGTCTGCGCCTCTTCGAGGCGCGAAAGCTCGTCCAGTTCCTCCGAATGGTCTTGCCCGGTAAGAAATGCTCAAGAGTAGCGATCGTCGGACGCCCGTGCGCGAGAACGACAAGACATCTTCAAAGGCTATGTTGTGCCGTACCAACCACCATCTCCATGCAAACTCCACGATCTCAGTCGAGTCGACGAGCGTTCCATCCATATCGAACAGCTCTGCTCTGCATCTCACGCTGACTAGGTCACTCATGATGTCTATAGCCAACCGCTGCGCCGCTGTGGATGTCCGAAGTTTGATTCCTGATCGTCACGAAGGCCGTAACCCCAGCGGAAGCGGATGCGGTTGCAGCCAACAGAGCGATCAGGCGAAATGCATCAACAAATGCGCGATCGATTGCCACCCTACCCTTCGGGTCGTCCGTTGGGATTGCGCCGAGTAGCGCCTCCTGTTCTTGAAGTTGTTGGACCACTGGTGGTGAGACATCTGCAGCCCTCATCTGATTGGGCAGCGCAATGCGGAAGCATGCAAAGAAGATTGGTGCGCTAATGGCGATGGCTAACAGCGCAGCTGTCTGCGATACGGCATTATTGATTCCTGAAGCGGCGCCAGCGCGATTCTGGGTCACTGAACTCATGACAAGAATCGTTAGAGGCGCCACGCTGACGGTCATCCCGAATCCCAACATGAGTACCGCGGGGAAGTATGTAATCCAATACGATCCTCCAACGCCTGGAAGAGCGAAAAGAACAAAGCCGCCTGCCGCGACAAGAGGGCCGATGATGAGGGGCTTTCGCGGACCGTATCGCTCTACAAGACCACCAGCCCAACGGGAGAGTAGGAACATCAACAGAACCATCGGCAAGGTTGCAGCCCCAGCCTGAGTTGGGGAATAACTCTGAGCCTGAATGAGGTTTAGAGGAAGATAAAACAGCGTTGCAGAAAGGGCACCATAGAGAAAGAACGTCAGGAGATTTGCCCCAGTGAAATTTCGGTTTAGGAAGAGTTCCACGGGCACGAGGGGCGAGCGCGTCCGCCTCTCGACCAAAACAAATAGCACCAGCAAAAGCAGGCCGATCGCTCCACAAAGGTGAGATTGGGTCCTGTGACTCGACCACTCCAATAGCCCAAAGGTCACGCAACTCAATCCGATTGTCACTAGAAGCATTCCAGGCAAATCGAGTCGTTTCCCGTTGACTCTCGTCTCTCGATTTCGAGTCCTCGTCAGGATGATCCAAGCCGTTGCCAGCGCTATCGGAACATTCAGGAAAAAGACGGCTCGCCATGACCTGTGTTGCACCATCCAGCCGCCCAGCACGGGGCCAAACGCGGTCATGATCGATGCGAACCCGGACCAGATTCCGATAGCTCGCCCCCTGGCTGTTCCCTGGAAATAGGCGCTCAGCAGGGCGAGACTGTTCGGAACAAGCAATGCCCCCCCGATACCTTGAAGACATCTCCCGATGAGAAGCTGCCCAATTCCCGGTGATACACCACACCAAATCGAAGCGCAGGTAAACAATACGACGCCACAAAGAAACATTCTTCTCAGCCCGAATCGATCGCCCAGCGATCCACCGATCAGCAATAGTGAGGATATGAAAAGCGCGTAGGCTTCTACTACCCACTGCGCCTGTGCGCCTGTTGCTCCGAGTGAACTCTGCAGGTTCGGTAGAGCTACGTTCACGACGGTGCCGTCGATGAACTCCATGCTCGATCCCAGAATTGTTGCTGCAAGCACCCAGTTTCTTGAAGATTCGTGTGGCCCCGAAACAACCGCTACGGATGTATCGACTTCTTTGCACGGCATGGGGCCACAGTTCACAGATCGCTCTCCAGAGGATTGGTCTTTAAAATCTCATGGATAAACTGTACCGCCATCGTCTAGGCGGTTAGTCAAGAATAAGTAAGAAGCTGCGGCGATCTGCTGATCTGACCACTCGCGAATTGAATTGGTAATGCGGCTAAGCGGAAGGGATCGCAAGAGCAGCAGCGGATCCGTGGTTTGTGGCGGGATGCCCCGTCACAAGCGCTTTTATCTGGGACGGGAGCCCTGTAAAAGAATATCGGCGAATTTCCGCGCCTTTGCGGGCCAGTCGTCCGCGCTGCCGGTGGTGGAGAGGCCGTAGATGGCACGCATCAAATCTATGGGATCGACGTCCGGGCGGAGATCGCCGCTCGCGATGGCGCGACTGGCCAGCGCGTTCGCAGCTTCTTCCATGACCTGCGCACTCCGCTGAAACACCCTGCGAAGGGCCGCCGGCCATCGCGTTCAGTGCCGGGGCGATGATCCGTATAAAAGCTTCCCGCAGGAAGAGCTTTCCGTTTCGTTTCGTCGAAGTGATCACCGTATCCGATTCGCCAAGTGCTGAGGATCACGGTCGCTTGTCTCCAAACGTGTCGTAGAGAGTCCCTTCCCTCATGAGTGTTTCCAAGGAGGTATGTTCATATCCGAGACGCCAGAAAACGTTGACCGCGATCTTAAGGCGGTCTCTGGGGAAACGAAACCGACAGTGACCACCATAAATACACATTAGAGTCCCTGGGCATTAAAAGTCGATTCCGCGAAAGTCCGAATACGTTTCAGACTGCTCTCGGACCGGAAAACGCTCGCAACACTCTGTCCACGCCGGTCCGCCGCCGGTCACTAGCAGATGCCGCCTGCTCTCAACCGTCGTCATCGTTGCGTTCGGCCAAACCACGTTTCCAGAGCTTTTGATGCTGGAAAAGTGTATTGGCGATTATGTACTTTGCTGCATGACTTCCGACCCGGTGCTGAATCAGGAACACACATCAACCCCATCGAAGCATCCATCAAGCGTCTCTGTTGGAGGTGAAAGATCGCGCCTCACGCCATGAAGCCCTTCCGCGTGCAGAGACCTGGGCCTGGGTTTCCCAGGCCCAGCCTCTTCGGCGTTAGGTTGGCGAGCGAGAGGGCTCATATGCGCACGAGCCCTCTCTTTCAAACTTCTTGCGCTCAGGGAATTGGGATTCCCGCCGGAGTCGCATTGATGGATGAAAAGAGCCATTGCCCTTTGACCTTCTGAAATGAGGTATTGGTTCTAATCTTCACTTTGGCCGTCCATGGCGTTGTCGAGACGTCATAGTAGTGGCACTCCCAATACCCGGTCGCAGTGTCACCGCTGATGTCGAATGAGGTGCTGTAGGAAGGCGTCAGCACAATGAACTTGTTTGGCGCCTGGAACGATCCAGCAACAAATTTGAAGTAAGTGCACAGCGTACCGCGATAGGATCCCGCTGCGCCCGAGGATGCGGGGCACGACGACGGATCATCCGGATCGCCATTGCCGATGTAATAACCATCGATTGCACCGAAGCCATCCACATACAACACTGCATTGGAAGTCCACAGAGACAGCATTTCACGGATTCGTTGCGTGATGACATCAGACGAGTCTCCGTTCACGGGGTCGTGAACCGTTGCGTAGCGGTGGAATGCCGCCTGTGCCTTGTACAGCTCAGCTGTCTGTGTGTTATCTGAGCTGGCTTGCGCCGCTGCCACGCCTGGAATGACTGCCAAGCCAAGCACCAGTGCGACCAACATTGATGCGAAACTGCAATTTCTTGACCTCATGTCCTTTTCTCCTCCGCCGGGGAAAACGGCATTCTCGAAAAGCCGCGCTTTGAAGAACCGGAGTCGACGCATCCCTGGGGATCCGTCAACTCCGGATCCGGTCAAAGGACATGTTCTGTTCGAGAAATGCCGTTGCCGGCTGACATGGAGCAGACCCCAGGTGCGATCTCCCGGGCAATAGAGGTCCGGTAATGGCGAGGTAAAGATTCTATGACCGCGCAACACCCTTTAAAATGGCCGATTTCCGTATTACTGTCTATACTTCCTGTTCATTGAGGTTCCTAATCCCTTCCTGTGTCCGAGCCTGTTTTTCAATTCGAGGAGTTCGAACTTCACTGCGGGCGTTTCCAATTGCTCCGCAAGGGACGACCGCTGCGTGTCGAACCCAAGCCCCTGGAGTTGCTCATCCTGCTGGTGTCACAAAAGGGGCACCTGGTTTCGAGGCGGGAAATCGTTGAGAAGCTCTGGGAGAGGGATGTTTTTGTTGATACCGATCACAGCATCAATACGGCCATCCGGAAACTACGTCATCTGCTGCGGGACGATTCGGAAACCCCTAAATATATTGAGACCGTCACGGGGATGGGATATCGGTTCGTGGCACAGGTTTCACTTGTCGCCCCGGTTTCACCCGTTACGCCGGTTTCAGCGGTCGCGCCGGCCCCGCCCCCTGAGGACACGCCCAAGCCCAGTCCGGCTGCTGTGTCGCCTCCACGGCGGAAGGCACTGGTCTGGTATATGGGAGTGGGCGCCTGCATGGTCATCGCGCTTGGCAGCGTAGCCCTTTATCGATGGCCTCATCGGCGCCTGGTGGTCAGGTACACGCAGTTAACAGATTTCACGGATTCGGCGGTGGCGCCTACATTGTCACCAGATGGACACATGCTGGCATTTATCCGCGGCGGTAACGCCTTTCTCACGGCTGATCAAATCTACGTCAAAATGCTGCCGAACGGAGAAGCCACGCGGGTGACGGACGACAGCCGGCCTAAATACGGGCTGGCTTTCTCTCCGGATGGGTCGGAGATTGCGTACACGGTAATGGACATACCTGGCCCAGTGTTCAATACCTATGAGGTGTCAGCATTAGGAGGTGAGCCTCAACTTCTGATGAAGAACGCAGCGGGGCTCGTCTGGCTGGACTCGGGACGGTTGCTCTTTTCCGAGATTCGGTCGGGAGTCCATCTGGGGGTGGTTACAGCAACTGTGACGCGCGCGGGCCAGCGCGAGATTTATTTCCCAGCGCATGAGCGCGGCATGGCTCACTACTCCTCTCCATCTCCGGATCAGCGCTGGGCACTCGTGGTGGAGATGAACGGGAATGGAGACTGGGATCAGTGCAGGCTGGTTGACTTGGGCGGACAGCGTCCGCCGAGATCGGTTGGACCGATGGGCGCGTGCACATCAGCAGGATGGTCTCCGGACGGCGAATGGATGTATTTCACTGCCTGGGTAGAAGGAAAGAACCACATCTGGCGGCAGCGCTTTTCCGGAGGAGCACCGGAGCAAATCACGTTTGGGCCAACCGAAGAGGACGGGGTAGCGGTTGAGCCCGACGGACGGGCTCTGATCACTTCGGTGGGAGTGCATGAGAGCGCCATCTGGATTCACGACGGGAGTGGTCAGCGGCCGCTTTCATCGGAAGGTGAGGTGGCTAGCTGGCCCGTCTTCAGCCCGGACGCCAGCATCCTCTATTACCTGATGCGGCGGGGCGAGGGTCCCGGTGCGGAATTGTGGCGCACAATGGTGGACTCGGGCAAAAGCGAGACGGTGTTTCCTGGAATTTCAATGGCTGCCTTTGATCTATCGCCGGATGGCAATCAGGTACTTTATGCAACCGCTGCGTCGGACGGAAAGGCGCCGTTATGGGTTGCCCCTTTGGATCGAAGCTTGCCCGCAACGAGGTTGAACATTTTCAATGCACAGTGGCCGCATTTTGGAGATCACGGGCAGATCCTTTTCCTGCGGACGGAAGGAAGCAGGAATTATCTCGAGCGGATGAATCCAGATGGGTCGCACAGTTCGAAGGTGTTTCCCTATCCCGTCGCGGACTTCCAGAATGTGTCGCCGGGCCGGCACTGGGCCATCGTCAATGTTGCCGGTACGCCTGAAAGTGGTCGTACCGCGATCATGGCAATTCCGCTGGACGGCGGCGTTCCGCGACGCATTTGCGCGAGCTTCTGCACCCCGACATGGTCGCCGGACGGAAAGTTTCTTTTTGTTCCGGTAGAGGATCCCTCGCGTACAGATCCCGGACGAAGTTTGGCGATTCCTCTCGGCCCGGGAGAAACCCTGCCGATTCTTCCATCGGATGGGATTGCGCCGTCGGCCGAACCGAACGTGGTTCGAGGAGCGAAATCCGTTGCGCGAGGAGAACTGACACCGGGCAGGGACCTGGAGCACTATGCCTGGGTGAACACCACGATTCACCGGAATCTGTACCGGATTTCGCTTCCCTGACGCCGAATCCGGACGCTTGAGTTCGAGACTCGCGGACTGCGGGCACAATTGTCTGCACCCAGAGACACTCACCTCTCGTGTTCATCTTAGACATTCCAAATAGAGACTGATGCCCTGCTTCGCGAATCGTCCGGCGCCGCCCTCTTCCCAATAATGGAGACTTCAGGCCAAAGCGCTCATTGAGTTTTTTAAATCGATCAGTGTTTTCGGCAAGTGGCTGAAAAACCGCCGGCTTTGGATCGGGGTCAAAATGCAGATGCCCCTCGGTGTCGTTCATAGTCATCGCCATTATCTTCAGGTCCTGGATGATCTGCATCTTATCGGCGGCGTCATCGCGCGTGCCTGGCGTGTAGCGCATGGTGCCGTCCAGCGATGCCAGGTTGGATGACCGGGGTCGACCCCGGCCATCTCTTCGACGCATGGGCTCGGGAAACAACGGAGTCAACAACATCCCTTGCGCTTCACTCAGCAACGCTTGCCGCTTCTCCATAAAAGAAGCTCAACAGCCAACTCGCCATCTACATAAGTCCCTCGCTTGAGGCCGAATCTATTTATGCAACCAGTTCTAGTGCCCACGACAAACTGAAAGATCGCGATGCGTTTCTGCATATCCTGAATGCTTCCTCCCCGGTTCTCACAGTGAGAAAACAATCCACAGGTCCTCTGTCACAACTGACAGTAGACAAACAAGCGCGCGAAGGGAAATGATCGCATCAGCCGTCTACTGAACGTCCTCCAGCGAAGCAGTTGAGGAGCACCAGTGGGACGGACCCAGCTCCCTTATCTTCGACTCACGAACTTCGAGGGTTCGGAGACTCGCTCGACCGGAAATTGCAGGGCCCTCCTCTGAAAGCTCTCCCGGACGGTGGTTTTAAGACCACGAATTAGACAACCAGCGAAAATCGCTGAGGAAACTCAGCCCAAGAAAAAGAGGCACAGAATGATCCATGATCCGGAAACAGCCCGGCTGGAAGAAGCGCGCATCGCGAAGACACCGTGGAGGAAGTGGGGACCTTACCTGAGCGAGCGGCAGTGGGGAACAGTGCGTGAAGACTACAGCCAGGATGGAAATGCCTGGGATTACTTCACGCATGACATGGCCAGATCCCGTGCGTATCACTGGGGTGAAGACGGTCTCGCCGGCATCAGCGACGACAACCAGTTGCTTTGCTTTAGCGTGGCCCTATGGAATGGGAAGGACCCGATCCTCAAAGAACGCGCGTTCGGCCTGACGAACAGCGAGGCCAATCACGGCGAAGACCTTAAGGAATATTACTTCTACATCGATAGCACGCCTACGCACTCATACATGAAGTATTTGTACAAATATCCGCAGGCGGCGTTTCCTTATCTCAATCTGATCGAGACGAACAAAGGACGCAACCGCCATGACATGGAGTACGAGCTATTGGATACAGGAGTTTTCAACGGCGACCGCTACTTCGATGTCTTTGTCGAATATGCCAAGCAGGGGCCGGAGGACATGCTGATCCAGATCAGCGTGGTGAATCGCGGGCCCGAGGCCGCCGAATTGCAGGTACTGCCAACGCTCTTGTTTCGCAACACCTGGACCTGGTGGCCAGGCACTCCCAAGCCGGTCTTAAAGGTCGTGGGTCAGAAAGGCGCGAAGGCAATTGTGGCCTCTCATGCGGAGCTTGGTGAACGGTATCTGTATTGTGAGGAGGACGTCCCCCTCCTCTTCACAGAAAATGAGACCAACAATCAACGGATCTTCGGCAGTCCGAACGTCTCTGCTTTCGTCAAAGACGGAATCAACAACTACGTGGTTGAGGGCAATGAGCATGGAGTGAATCCCCAGAAAACGGGTACCAAATCTTCTGCGCAATATCGGTTGAATGTGGGTGTGGGAAAGGCCGCTACGATCCGCCTGCGCCTCAGCGACAAGGCTCCTGCCGCCATAGGCGAACCGTTCAGCGGATTTGACACGACCATGAGGATCCGCAAGGGCGAGGCAGACGATTTCTATCGAAAGGTCACTCCCGCTCATCTCAGCGAAGATGAGGGCCGCGTCATGCGCCAAGCCATGGCCGGCATGCTCTGGTCAAAACAGTTCTTCTTTTTTGACTTAGACAAATGGCTCTCGGAGCATGGCGATGATCCGATGAAGGGGAGCAGGCGCGCCACGCGGAACAGCGAATGGTTCCATATGCTGAATCAGCACGTCATCTCGATGCCCGACAAGTGGGAGTATCCGTGGTATGCGGCGTGGGATTTGGCCTTTCACACGATTGCTCTCTCTACGGTCGACACCGACTTCGCTAAAGAGCAGCTCGATCTGATGTTGCAGGAGTTCTTCCTGCATCCAACCGGTCAAATCCCAGCCTATGAGTGGAACTTCAGCGATGTGAATCCGCCGGTGCATGCCTGGGCCACCATTTTCCTGTACCGGACGGAACAGGGGGCTACGGGCAAAGGCGATATCGATTTCCTCAAGCGGTCGTTTTCGAAGCTGATGCTGAACTTCAGTTGGTGGGTGAACCGCAAAGACCGCTATGGCAACAATCTCTTCGAAGGCGGGTTTCTTGGGCTGGATAATATCGGCGTCTTCGACCGCAGTGCGGCCCTACCCACAGGCGGCCATCTTGAGCAGGCGGACGGCACGGCATGGGTCACGATGTTTTGCCAGAACATGTTAGAGATCGCGGTGGAACTAGCGTCGTACGACGCTTTCTACGAAGACATGGCAGCGAAGTTTGCGGATCATCTTCTTTGGATCGCTCGCGCCATGAATCAGACCGGGCCAGAGGGTATGTGGGACGAGGAAGATGGGTTCTACTATGACGTCCTTCGACTGCCCGACGGTAGTTCCCAGCGGCTCAAGGTTCGCTCAATGGTGGGTTTGCTTCCCTTGTGTGCGACCACGGTAATCGAGCCGTGGCAGCGCGAGAGGGTCCCCGGACTGGCGAAGATCCTGGGTGAACGCATACGGCGGATGCCCGAACTCCTCGAAAGCATTCATCCAACCGGACCCGGTCATTTCGGATACGGTGAGCGCGGCATCGCTGCGCTGGTCAACCCCGACCGGTTGCGCCGGATTCTAACGCGAATGCTCGACGAGAATGAGTTCCTTAGCCCCTATGGCATTCGGGCTCTCTCCAAATATCACGACGAGCATCCGTTTGTCGTCTATGTGAATGGACAGGAATATCGGGTAAATTACCTTCCTGCGGAGTCCGACACTGGCATGTTCGGCGGCAATTCCAACTGGCGCGGGCCCATTTGGATGCCGGTGAATGCCGTGCTGATTCGTGCTCTGTTGTCCTTTTACGAGTACTACGGAGACAACTTCAAGATTGAGTGCCCCACTGGTTCGGGCAAGTTGATGAACCTTTTCGAGGTCGCGCGCGAGATCGCCGACCGGCTGACCCGAATCTTTCTGCGCGATGAATCCGGCCGGCGACCGGTGTACGGCGGTACTGAGAAATTCCAGACTGATCCGCAATGGAAGGACTACATCCTGTTCTACGAGTACTTCCACGGTGACAATGGAGCAGGTCTCGGAGCGAGTCATCAGACAGGATGGACCGGCCTGGTGGGAAAACTGATCGAGTTGTTCGGCCGCCTCGACGGACAAAAGCTCCTTGAGGCCGGTAGAGCAGGTGCCTTCGCCAAGGAGCAAATCGAAGCGGTAGAGGCTGTCGCCCACTGACAGAACGACGCTTACCGGAATCGTGAACGCCTCGATGAAGGAGATAAGCGTCTTGGGTGACCGCCATGTCCTTGCTAAGAAGGAACCGACAGGGTGTAGTCCGGTCGCTCAAGCAGACCCACACGTCCTAGCCTCGCCTTTGTCCTCCCCTTGTCGTCAGGCCAAAGCATCTTGCGCATCTTCGGGACATCCGGAACCCCAGGTGCGCCGGGTTGGAGTGCAATTGCGCCTGTTTCAGGAAACCGTCGAAACTGTTAGAAGAGACAGTCTCCGAGGTTTGTCAGAGCGTGTAAGTTGTCTCTGGACGTTCAGTGGTCGTGCTGCAAACCGTTAAATCAAACGCAGTATCGGTCGGGGTGTTCATGGAGCCACTCGCTGCTGGTTTGATCGCTCTTGCGTGCGTCTTTGGTGGCGCGCTGCTGGGTATATTGTGTCGCAGGTGGGTGCCCGATCGACATCAGGGTCCCGATTCCAAGGACGTTGTAAGGCTGGCGATGGGGCTGGTTGTGACGACGTCAGCGATAGCACTGGGCCTACTGGTTGGTTCGGCGAAGAGCTTCTTCGATACTCAAAATGCCGAAATGGCTCAGATCGCCGCAAATTACGTTTTGCTGGACACCATCCTTGCGAATTACGGGCCGGAAGCGGTCGACGCTCGTGCTGCGTTGCGTACTGAGCTAGCTCATCGTGTGGAGGAATCCGGACGATCGGGCAGCGCCAACAAGACTTACATCACTATCAAGTCGGGGGCTCGAATGAGCGAGACGACGCTCGACACTCTCAAGGCGCTTTCTCCCAAGGACGAAAATCAACGGTTCCTGAAGCAGCAGTGCATGAGTCTGGAGGTCCAGCTAGGCCAGACACGCTGGCTGATGTATGCACAGAACACGATTCCCTTTCCGAGATTTTTGCTGGTCATGCTGATCGCGTGGCTGACCGTGCTCTTCGTGAGCTTCGGGATATTTGCTCCCCGCAACCCGCTGGTGCTGGCTGGCCTGTTCGCGTCCGCCACGGCCGTTTGTGGTGCAATTCTTCTGATCCTTGAGATGTACGAACCTCTAGGCGGACTGATTCGAATATCGGATGCTCCGTTGCGTGCCGTGTATCAGCTGTTGATCAACCGCTGATCGCAAAAGCGAAGAAGCCCTGAGCCCGATGGCACTCAAACCTCAGCCTGCGTGCAGATCTGCCACGATCAAGCTATTCGCTGCATTGAGAGGTGGTCTTGTCCAGCCCATCATGAAAAGGGGGAGCCGCAATGAAGATACGCGCCATCGTCCTGTTTTTTCACCTGCTTTTCGTTCTGCCGTTGTTTGCGAGAGAAAGCACCGATGTGATTGTCATGCAAAATGGTGATCGATTAACGGGCGAAGTCAAAGCTCTAAGTGCCGGCGTGCTCTATGTGAGTCTGCCTTACGTGATCCAGACACTGTCAGTGGATTGGTCGAAGGTGGCGCGGCTGGAAAGCAAGCAATTGTTTTTGGTGAAGACAGAGGATGGGATTGTCTATAGAGGCGTGCTCAACAGCCGCGAGGCAGGTGCCGGCCGGCCTATCGAGATCGAGATAACAGAAACTCCAGTCAAGAACGCGGTGATCAACAGTGCACGAGTAGTCAACGTTTCCGAGACTTCTGAAAAGTTCCTTCAGCGGTTCACCGGGGGCGTGAGCTTCGGAACCACTTACACAAAGGCCAACGAAACGACCCAGTACAATCTCAGCGGGTTAGCCGGGTACCCTCGAGAGCATTGGGGGGCACAGGCCGGCCTTAGTTCGAATCTTTCTTCCGCCAGCGGCACGACGACATCCACTCGTAATCAGCTGACTTTCGGCGGGTATCATCTGATGCGATGGAACAACTATTACTACGGTGGCTTTGATGCGTTCCTGCAGAGCACAGAACAGGGTATTGGGCATCAGAACGCGATCGGTGGCGGAATAGGCCGCTACCTGAAGAATACCAACAGTATAGTTGTCTCCGTAATGGGTGGCGTCGCGTGGCAGAATACAAACTACAACCAAGGCGCCGTGCCCATACCTACGCAAAAGAATGCGACGGCCGTGATCATCGCAAATGCACAACTATTCAAGTTCAATAAGACCACTCTCAACATCGGTGGCGGCGCGTTCCCGTTTCTTTCAGAACCTGGCCGCATCAACTTTTCCACCAACGCGTCGTACTACGTCAAGATCATCAGCGGCCTCTCGTGGAATGTTTCGTTTTACGGCAATTGGGATAACCAGCCGCCCGGGAACTTGCCCGGCAGCGACTACGGCAGTTCGTCGGGACTGAGCTGGACGTTTGGCAGCAGCCTACGGACGTCACCTGCTGCGATTCAGTAGCGTGCTAATTCGAATTTCTGACGCTCCCTTGCATGCTGCAATGGATCGGGGTGGGCCGTAATCCCTTAGGTCCACTTGTTGAGTTTCAGCCTGCGGAATAACATATGACTCTCAATGGGATTGCGTGGATTGCAGTTCGAAAGGGATCGCTTCGATGAAGATTTACTGGCTATATAGTATTCCGACCTGGCTTTCTGGCACTTTGACCGTGGTCGCGTTTGTGGCCTTTGGTTTGTCCGGCCTTTACCTCACTCGCAGCTGGGTGCGACGCCTTGACAGCAGTGAGCACCACGCCTACAACCACATAGTTGGTTTCTATATGGCGGGTGTCACTGTCTTGTATGCAGTTTGTGCAGGCCTGCTGGCCATTGGAGCCTGGGCTACTTATTCCGACGTACAGGGAAGGGTCGACCATGAGGCGACCGCCCTTGGCGCTCTTTACCGCGACATCGGTGCGTATCCCGAAC
>Ga0210400_10003285_pt1 | contig 14402 bp, 13 predicted proteins | sample IncBWH26MmetaG_FD_155456 | JGI IMG/M metagenome (GOLD analysis project Ga0210400, IMG submission 155456) | Forest soil microbial communities from Barre Woods Harvard Forest LTER site, Petersham, Massachusetts, United States - Inc-BW-H-26-M | ecosystem: Environmental > Terrestrial > Soil >...
GCCGCGCTCGATGGCATGTTCCATCTCCTCGAGGATCACGATCCCGGCGCCCTCGCCCATGACGAACCCGTCGCGGGTGGCGTCGAAGGGCCGCGAGGCGGTCGCCGGTGAGTCGTTGCGTTCCGAAAGCGCCTTCATGTTGGCGAAGCCGCCGATCGCCATCGGCGTGACGGTCGCCTCGGAGCCGCCGGTGATCATCACGTCGGCATCGCCGTACTGAATGGCGCGGAACGCCGAGCCGATGGCGTGGGCACCGGTGGCGCACGCCGAGACGGTCGCGTAGTTGGGGCCCTTGGCGTTGAAGCGCATGGACACGATGCCGGCCGCGATATCCGCGATGAACATCGGGATGAAGAACGGCGAGATGCGCGACGGTCCGTTGTCGTGATAGACGTCGTGCTGTTCTTCAAAGCTCTTGAGACCGCCAATGCCGCTCCCGACGATCACGCCGATGCGCTCGGGTTCGACGTTCACGCCGGGTTCGAGGCCCGCATCGCGCATGGCCTGGACGGAGGCGGCCACGGCGTACTGGGTGTACATGTCCGCGCGCTTGGCCTCTTTGCGCTCCATGTACATCAGGGGGTCAAATCCCTTCACCTCGGCCGCGAACCGCACGGGAAAGGCATGGGCATCGAACTTGGTGATCAGCGCGGCGCCGCTGACGCCGGTAAGTAACGAATGCCAGGTCGCCGGCACGTCGTTGCCGACTGGCGAGATGAGCCCCATCCCGGTGACGGCGACCCGGCGGTGTTTCACGCGCCGATCTTTTGATTGAGATACGCCATGGCATCACCCACGGTCTTGAGCTTCTCGGCGTCCTCATCGGGGATGTCGATGTTGAACTCCTTCTCGAACTCCATCACCAGCTCGACGATGTCGAGGCTGTCGGCGCCGAGATCCTCGATGAAGTTGGCATCGTCGGTGAGCTTGTCGCGCTCGACGCCAAGCTCCTTCTCGATGATATCCTTGACCTTGTCAGCGTGTTGAGCCATTGGCATAAGCCGGGGGGGAGAGGGGTTAAAAGGTATACAGGAGAATTTAAGTCAAGATCACACAGTAGGTAGCCGAATTAGGCGGTCATGGCCGCTACATGGCCATTCCGCCGTCGACCACAAACACCTGTCCGGTAATGTACGATGCCTGCTCGGAGGCGAGAAACGTTACCATCGCGGCCACGTCGGCCGGCGCGCCCAGCCGGTCGAGGGGGATCTGCCGCAGCAGGTCGGCGCGGGCCGCATCCGGGAGGGCGCGCGTCATATCGGTCTCGATGAAGCCCGGCGCGATGACGTTTGCCAGGATATTGCGCGACGCCAGCTCCTTGGCGACCGATTTGGTCATGCCGATCAACCCGGCCTTGCTCGCGGCGTAGTTGGCCTGGCCCTTGTTGCCGACGAGGCCAACGATGCTCGACACGTTGATCATCCGGCCCCAGCGCCGTTTCATCATGCCGCGCGAGGCGGCCCGCATCGTCGCGAACGCGCCCCGCAGGTTGGCGTCGATGACCTCATCCCACTCTGCGTCCTTCATCCGGACGAGGATGTTGTCCCGGGTGAGGCCGGCGTTGTTGACCAGAATGTCAACGGCGCCGAGTGATTGCTCGACGGCCGCGATCATGGCGTTGACCGCCTGGATATCGGCCACGTCGCAGCCAAAGCCCCGCGCGCCGCGGCCGATCGTGCCCGCCACAGACTCGGCCGTGCCGGCGTCACGGCCCACCACGGCGACCGTGGCGCCGGCCTCGGCGAGTGAGTCGGCGATCGTGCGACCGATACCCCGCGTGCCGCCCGTGACAACGGCGACCCGTCCGGCGAGATCAATTTTCATGTCAGGCGAGTGAGCAGTTGGTCGACGTCGGACGGTGTCCCGCAACTCATCGTGGCCAGCTGCGGAGCAATGCGCTTGGCGAGGCCCGTCAGCACGGCGCCCGGACCCATCTCGACGAACAGCGCGTTGGGGTGCTTGTCGGCCAGCCCTAAGACGACATCGACCCAACGCACCGGTGACGTGAGCTGTCGCGACAGGCGGTCGCGGGCGTCGGCCGCCGAGGTCGTCGGGCGGCCGTCGACGTTCCCGTAGATCGGCACCCCAGCTTGGGTGAACGGTGCCGTGTCGAGGGCGGCGCGAAACCCCTCGGCGGCCGGCTCCATCAGGGGCGAGTGGAAGGCACCGCTCACCGGCAGACGCATGGCGCGCTTCGCGCCGTGCTCCTTTGCCAGCGCCATGGCACGCTCGACGCCGGCGACTTCGCCCGAGATCACGGTCTGTTCGGGGGAATTGTAGTTGGCCGGTACGACCGTGCCTGCCTCAGCCGTGGCGCGAGCGCAGATGGCGTCGACTGGCTCGGACAAGGTCCCGAGGATCGCGGCCATGGCGCCCGGGCGTTCGTCGCCCGTCCGCCGCATCAGCTCGCCCCGCTGGCGGACCAGCCGGGCGGCGTCCCCGAGCGCCAGCGCACCTGCCACGTGATAGGCAGTTATCTCACCAAGCGAGTGCCCAGCCGCCGCACGGACATGGCCAGCGAGGGAGGTACAGAGCACGGCCCAGACCGCGGCGCCGTGGGCCAGGAGGGCCGGCTGGGCGTTGTCGGTCATTGTGAGGTCGGCCTCGGGGCCCTCGAAGGCCAACCGGGAGATGGGTGCCCCGATCGCCGCATCGACCGCCGCAAAGACGTTGCGCGCGGCGGGGTAGGCCTCGGCCAGATCGCGCCCCATCCCCGGCTTCTGAGATCCCTGGCCGGGGAACAGCAGTACCACGTCCACTAGTGCGCTTCTGCCCCGCCGAACGACTCAGACAGTCGGCGGGCAGCGTGCTCCGTCATCCGGCTCTCGACCGCGCGCACGGCCACGCCAATGGCGTTCTTGATGGCCTTTGCGTTGGACTTGCCGTGCGAGATGATGCTGACGCCGCGCACGCCCAGGAGGGGCGCGCCACCGGCGCTATCGGCGTCGAGCTGCGGGAGGGCCCGCAGGACCTGCTCGGGATCCGCACCCGACGCTTTGACGACCATGCGAATGATCGTCGGGGCGACGGTCTCGTAGAACTTGAGGAGCACGTTCCCCACAAACCCGTCGCAGACGACGACGTCGATCGGTCCTCGGTCGCTCGCCCCGCGCGGGAGATCCCGTCCTTCGACGTTGCCCTGAAAGTTGAGCCCCGAGGTGCGCAGGAGCTGGTTGGCCTCTTTGACCGCCGCGCTCCCCTTCTCGTCTTCCTCGCCGACGCTGAGCAGCCCAATCACCGGGTTAGGCCGGCCGAGCAGGTCCTCGGCGTAGACCGCGCCCAGTCGGGCAAAGCTCAGGAGCTCCTCGGGGGAGCAATCAACGTTGGCGCCGGAGTCGAGAACGAGCACGGGCTTCCCCGCCGTCGGGAACAGGGTGCCGATGGCTGGTCGCTCGAGTCCGGGCAGGAGGCCAAGCACGCGCGAGGAGGCCGCCATTTGCGCGCCGGTATTGCCGGCGGAGACAAAGGCATCCGATCGCCCCGCGGGCTGCAACTCGATGCCGACCACCATGGAGCTCTGCTTCTTGCCGCGGAGCACGGCGCTCGGCTTGTCGGTCATGGCGACGACGTCAGGCGCCTCAACGATCTCGATCCGGTCGCGCGGCACGCTCGCGTGCCGACCGAGGGCCGCCTCGATATCGGCGGAGCGCCCCACGAGCTGGATCGTGTGGGAGGGACCGAGTTCGGCGAGGGCGAGAAGCGCACCGTCGACCGTCGCGTGGGGGGCGTGGTCGCCCCCCATTACGTCCAACGCGATGCGCGCCAAGGTCAGGCTTCCTTGGCGGCGACTCGCTGTTCACCGGCGTAATAGCCGCACTGCTCGCAGACATGATGCGGGCGCTTCATGCTCTGGCAGCGGGGGCACGCCTGCAGGACGATCGCGGGCGCGGTCTTATGCGTGTTGCGGGCGCGCTTTTTCCGCTTGGAGGTACGGCGCTTCGGGACGGCCATGGGAGTAGTTAAAGAAAGTGTGAACGAACAGTGCGTCTATAACGTGCGTCTATCGAGACACCGCGGGCTCGCACGCGCACGTCCCGGCATTGAGATCGGCCCCACAGGTCGGACACAACCCCCGGCACTCATCGCGACACTGCACAAACGCCGGGGCGGCGACCAGCCACTGCTCGCGAATCGCCGGCCTCAGGTCGAGGACATTGGGTCGCGGGTCGAACACAAACACATCCGGATCATCGAGGTCGTCCTCGCCCTGCTCCACAAAGATCAACTGCGCCGATTCGCTGACCGGCGCTGTGACCTCGGTGAGGCAACGCCGGCACTCGCCGCGGGCGGTGCCCGATACCTGGCCGCTAAAATAAAAGCGGCCCGGACCGGCCGCCGAGAGCCGACCCGTCACCTGGACGCCGTCGACGGGCCGGTTATCCAGCTCCGTCCACACCGGATCGTCCGTGGGCAGCACGTCGTGGACCTGCGCCGCAGCCGAGGCGAGGGTCCTGAGATCGAAGACCAACATAGCCTTTAAACATAGAGAGTTACGGCCGAGCAATCAACTCCGCGCAATCAACTCCCGCTCGGCGAAAAAGAACCCTGCCTCGCGACTGGCGTTGTCGTCGGAATCCGAGGCATGGATCGCGTTCCGCTCCTTGGACTCAGCGAAGAGCGCTCGCACTGTGCCCGGCGCCGCGTCCTTGGGGTCCGTGGCGCCAATTACAGCGCGCAGCGTCGCCACGGCGTCGGCGCGCTCCAGCACGATGGGCATACATGGCCCCGACGTCATGAATGTGACCAGGGACGAGAAGAACGGACGCTCGCGATGGACCTCGTAGAAGGCACCGGCCTCGGCCGTCGACAGGTGGGCCACTTGGGCGGCGACGACCTTGAACCCGTTCCCCTCGAGGTGGGCCAGGATCTTCCCTGCCAAGCCGCGGCCGAAGGCGTCCGGCTTGATGATCGTGAGCGTGCGGGTGGTTACACGGTTGGTTACAGTGGGCATTTCATCTCAGGTTCAGGAACCAATCAGGCGGCGGACGATGTCCCCGCGCGTCAGAAAACCAACGAGCCGCCCGTCCACGACAACCGGGACGCGCTCGACATCCTTGTTGCTCATGAGCGAGGCGACTTCCGCCAACGGTTGATCGGGCGAGACGCACAAGACCTGCCTCGTCATCACGTCGCGGACCGTCCGCCGCACACCCAGTGTGGCCGCTCGCGTCGGCGTGTGCCGCGTGCCGCCCTGAAGGTAGGTGCCCAGAAGATCGCGCACGAGATCCTTGGAGCTCAGCATCCCGAGGAGCCGTCCGGTGTCATCCACCACGGGTAGCGCGCTGACCCGCGTGCGGACCATCTCGCGGGCGGCGTCGCGTAGCGGCACGCCGGGCCGCGTCGTGATGGGACGATCGTTCATCATCTCGCGTACGCGCAGCTGCTCCGGGAGCTCGTAGTCCTGGAACCCCGGAAAGGCGACGATTGCCGCCGCCGTCGGTTGGGCGAGCAACGCATCCACGCGTTCGACGCTCGACAGGAACCGCGCGAATGCGCCCACCACCTGCAAATACCGCGCGGCCAGACGCGGCGGCGCGACCACGAGGAGGACCACCCGCGCGCACTGCGTCTCGCCGTCACTCAACCGGCGACAGATGGGCCGCGGCGCCGTGCCCAATGCCAGGGTCAGCGCCGTGACCGTCTCCGTGCGATAGTGCAGCAGGAACGCGCGGTCGCCCATCGCCACCAGATCTTCGGGGCGATTCTCGTCCATGCGATCTCGCAGCGTATCGGGATCCGCGACCGCACCAGCGAGGAACAGTCGTTCCATCAGCTCGAGTGCCGCGCCCTCGATCGTGGTCGCCTCCAGTGGGACGACGACCCGATCGACGGCGAGCAGCTCGTCCAGCTTCACCGCCACGCGACGGCCTTGGGGACGCTGCTAGGCATTCGGGATCGCACGAGATCGACGACGTCGACCGGACGATCCGCGACCGGAATGCCCGCGTCACGGAGGGCCGCCACCTTGTCGGCGGCAGACCCGCCGGCGCCGGAGATGATCGCACCCGCGTGACCCATGCGTCGACCCGGCGGCGCCGTGCGGCCGGCGATGAACCCGATGACGGGCTTCGTGACGTCACGGCCGACGTACATGGCCGCGTCCTGCTCGTCCGAGCCGCCGATCTCGCCGATCATGACGATCGCCTGTGTGGCGGGATCGGCCTGAAAGGCCATCAGACAGTCGGTGAACGTCGTCCCGTGGATCGGGTCCCCGCCGATACCCACACACGTCGTCTGCCCGAGACCGGCGCGCGTCAGCTGATCGACGACCTCGTACGTCAAGGTGCCGGAGCGACTGACCAGACCGATCGGACCGGGCGCACAGATGCGTCCGGGGATGATGCCGACCTTGGATTGCCCGGGCGTGATCAGGCCCGGACAGTTGGGACCGATGAGCCGCGCGCCATGCTCGCGAATGAACGGATAGACGCGCGTCATGTCGAGGACAGGCACGCCCTCGGTAATGCAGACGATGAGCGGAATGCCGGCGGCGGCGGCCTCCATCATCGCATCGGCGGCGAACATCGGTGGCACATAAATCACCGTGGCATTGGCGTGCGTCTCGGCGACCGCGGCTTCGACGGTGTTGAAGATCGGCACCATCGTGCCGTTACCGGCGTCGAATTTCTGCCCGCCCTTCCCCGGCGTCACCCCCGCCACGACCTGCGTGCCATACTCGGCCATCTGCCGGGCATGGAACGAGCCGTCGCGGCCGGTAATGCCCTGCACCAACAGACGCGTGTTGTTGTCGATGAAGATGCTCACGCGGCAGCCCTCCCGGAGAGCTCCACCGCCCGTTGGACTGCCGCATCCATGTCGGTCATGGCCGACATGCCGTGTGATGCCAGGATTTTCACCGCTTCCTCGTCGTTGGTGCCAGTCAATCGGATCACGAGCGGCACACGCAACGGGTGCCGAGTCACGGCCTGGACGATGCCATTGGCAACGTCATCGGTCCGGGTGATGCCGCCGAAAATGTTGAATAGAATGACGCGCACGCTCGGATCGGCCGTGATGATCTTGAGCGCGTTCACGACCTTCTCGGGATTCGACGAGCCGCCGATGTCGAGGAAGTTGGCGGGCTCGCCCCCGTAATACTTCACGAGGTCCATCGTGGCCATCGCCAGCCCCGCGCCGTTGACGACGCAGCCGACGTTGCCCTCGAGCTTGATGAACGTGAGCCCCGCCGCTCGTGCGGCCGACTCGCTCGGATCCTCCGACCGCTCGTCGCGGAGCGCCGCGATCGACGGCCGGCGATCGAGCTCGTTGTCATCGATGACCATCTTGGCGTCGACGGCCACGAGCGAACCGTCGGGTTGCGTCACCAGCGGATTGAGCTCGGCGAGCGACGCGCCGCAGCTGATGAACGCCGCGTAGAGCTTCTGGAGAATCTGCGAAGCGGCCCGGGCGCGGGCGCCGTCCTGGTACAGGAAGAACGCCAGATTGGATGCCTCGTACGGCAACAAGCCATACCGCGGGTCGACCGCAAGCTTGCAAATGCGCTCGGGTGTCTCGGCGGCCACCTGCTCGATGTCGATGCCGCCCGCCGGGCTGACCATGAATACGGCGCGCTTGGATGCCCGGTCGACGATGATCCCGACGTACGCCTCGCTGGCGATGTCGACGGCCGGCGCGACGAGCACCTTCTCGACCGTCAGACCCTTGATGTCCATCCCCAGGATCTTCGCGGCGATGGTCCGGGCGTCCGCGGGCGTCTTGGCGAGCTTCACGCCACCCGCCTTCCCCCGACCGCCGACATGGACCTGCGCTTTGACGACGACCGGTCCGCCGAACCCCTTGGCGATCGCCTCAACCTGCTCCGGCGTCTCGGCGACCTCGCCGGGCTGGACCGGCAGGCCGAAGGTACGCAGCAAATCCTTCGCCTGATACTCGTGTATGTTCACAGACTCTCCATAGCTCCGTAGTAAGGATAGTACTCATGGGCTCGGCCGTCTCAATAACTGGCCGAGCTCGTTAAACGCTGCGCCGAATGCCGCCAGATCGCTGCGGCGCAACGCGGTTTGCATCTGCTCGTACAACGCGGCCACACGGCTCCGGAACTCGGCCGGCGTCGCCGGCGGAGTCGGTCCGTGCGGGGCCGGTGCCACGAGCCCTTCGGCATCTGCCACACTATGTCCCGTGCCCGCCCGGTCCGGCGTCACGACGATGACACGGGCCAGTGTCGGCGGCGCTTCCGGTCCCCAGCTGTACTGCGGCTGCACAAACGTCACCCCGTCAGTCCCAGGGACCGCGCGCACGTACCCGCGGATGACGTGTGCGGCCGCGCCAGACCCACCTGCCGTATCACTCGGATGCTCGAGCCGCTCCAGCAGCTCCGGCCAGGAACGGCCCGGGTGTTCGGCGCGGTACCAAAATGTAGATGGATGCGGGCCGCCGGTGGTGATTACGAGCCCCGCGACGCGGTCACCCCCATCGACGAGCGGCACCGACCAGGCGCAGGCCACATCTATGGTCGGCAGGGCGAAGCACGGCACCGGGCCGGCGGCCAACACCGAGTCCGCGCCCTCGAGGGAGACGGCGTGGCCGCCGGTTCGCGGCGTGAACGCCCGCGCCGCCCCCAAGGCCCCGTCCACGCGCGGCGGCGCCGCGGCGATGAGCGCCGGCGCCAGTTGATCCCAGCGCACGAACAGGCTCGGAAACTGGTCGACCCAGGTCTGCGCGATGGGATCGAGGGCGAGGTCGCGCGCCAGCGTCACACGACCGGTCGAGGCATCGACGAACGCCGTGGCGGCGTGATGAAAGTAACTCCGCTGCGCGCCGGCCAGCGTGAAGCGCTCGCTCAACGGGTAGTCGCTTGACGTCGAATAGAGGTCGACGATCCAGTAGACCGTGTCGCCGACGAAGCCCGGCCACACGCTACTGCCCTGGACGAAGAACGGCGCCAGCGCGTCGAGGCGGTCGCGCACATCGCGCCGGCTGACGAGTCGGGGATTGGGCTGCGGCAGCTCTTCGCCAAGGAGGCGCAGGTTCTGGGCGCTCCACGCATGGGCGAGGCGGGCCAGCCACACGTCGACCAGCGGTGCGGTGATCCGTCCGTTGGAATCGGCCACGACGAGGGGTTCGGTCGCCCCCGGCCGCACGATCAGCGGCGCGAGCGGCACATCCACCGCGTCCGGATGGCCGTTCGCATCCACGCGCACGATGCCGCCGTGCTCGTCGGTCGCTATCCCTGAGACACGGATCGCGATGGCGTGGTCCGCCGCGTTGGGCGTCGACGGCCCGCCGCGGGCGACCGCCGTCGCCACAGGGCCACCGGGCGATTCCGACCAGGCCATGGCGCTGTCGACCGCCGCCGTGCGACGGCCCCCGCTCCGCTCGACCGCGACGGTGAGCGCCGTCGGATCCCATACGGGCACCGTGCGCGCAAGCTCCGCCGGCGTGGCGAGACGAAGACCGGCCGTGGAATCGCGCAGTTGGTCGGCGCCAAAAGCCTGCCTCGTGTACAGCGCGCGAATCGCGGCATACGGCTGCTCGCGGACGGCCGGATCGCGCACCGTGGCGAACTGGTTGGCGAGCGACGGGACCAGCTTGAACGCGACGAGATGGACGATCACGGCCATGGTCGTGATCACCAACGCGGTGCGCAGTTGGCCCTTCCACAGGACGAACAGGATGGCGACGCCGGCGCCGGCCACGGCGACGCACATCACGAGATTGAGCGGGATGAGCGCCTTGTGATCGGCGTACGTGAACGCGCCGTTTGGACCGCTGCCGCTGGTCAGCGCGCCGTACATATCGAGCCGATAACTCCAGGCCGCCGCCCAATAGACCACGAGGGCCAGAACCGCGAGGTGGCGGCGGACGTATGATGACATCCGGAGGCCGACGCGTTCCCACCGCAGGCCGGGGGTGAACAGGAAATAGAGGCAGACGACGACGGCGATCACGACGAGCACCGTGGTGACCGCCCGCACGTAGACCGCGGCCTCGAGCGGCAGCTGGTACACAAAGAAGCCGAGATCGGCGTCAAAGTACTTGTCGCGATCCCCAAACGGCACGCCGTTTCGGGCCAGCACGAGCTGCGTCCACCCGTGCTGGGGCAGACCGAGGACCAGCCCAATGATCACGGCGCCAAGGAGCACGGCGGCGTCGAGATACCGTCCGGGCACCTCTTCCCCGATTTCCAGATCGCCCATCCGTCGCGGCACGACAACCTTGATGATCGACCGGCGGACGGCATACAGGTTGGCCAGCACAAATAGGGCGATGGCCAGGACGCTGACGCCGCGCATGAGCGAGAGATTGATCATGCGGGCCATCCACACACTCGTCGCGCCGACCGCGGCGTGCCACTGGTAGTCGACGTAGACGTCCGCGCCGACGCGACCGATGACGAGCAGGGTGGCGGCGACGATGAGCGCACCGACCGCCACCCTGCGTCGTGTCACCGTCAGGGCACGCTCACGCCGCGCGCCAGTAGCCAGGCTTCCATGTCATCCTGGATCTCGGCCAGTCGCTCGGCGGTGCGCGCCTCAAAGCGCAGCACGAGTATCGGCTGCGTGTTCGACGCACGGATCAGCCCCCATCCGTCGCCGTACAGGACACGCGCCCCATCGACCGCGACGACTTCGTGCCGGAGCGCAAAGTCAATGACGGCGGCGTCGACGACCGCGAACTTGCGCTCGTCGGGACAGTCGACCCGGATCTCCGGGGTCGACACGTATTTTGGCACCGTGTCGAGCATGGCATCGATCGGCCGGCCCGCGTCGGCGACGATCCGGATCAGCCGCGCCGCGCCGTACAGCGCATCGTCATGGCCGTAGAACCCCTCGGTGAAGAACATGTGGCCCGACATCTCGCCGGCCACCGGCCCGTGCATCTGCTTCATCTTCTCTTTGATGAGCGAGTGTCCGGTCTTCCACATGACGGGAACGCCACCGGCGGCGGCGATCGCCTGCGGCAGGGCCTGCGAGCACTTGACGTCAAAGATGATCGGCACGCCCTGGCCGGTGCGGCGGATCGCATCCCAGGCATAGAGGATCAGGATGTGATCGCCCCAGATGATCTCGCCGTGACCGTCGACCACGCCAATGCGATCCGCATCGCCGTCGAAACCGATCCCGAGATCGGCGCCCCGCGCGCGCACCGCGCCGATGAGATCGTGGAGGTTCTCGACGACGGTCGGGTCGGGGTGGTGGTTGGGAAACGTGCCGTCGCTCTCGCAGAAGAGATACGACGCGTCGACATCGAGACGGCCGAACAGCTTCCCCGCCACGAGCGAGCCGGCACCGTTGCCGCAGTCGAAGACGACCTTGAGTCGGCGTTTGAGCGGACCGATGCGCTCGACGATGTCATCGACGTAGCGATCAATGACCGCCACCTCGCGCACCGTGCCAGGCGAGCCGTCCGGTCGTCGCGTGGTCGTGCCGGCCAGCGCCAACTCGTAGAGGTGCTCGATGTCGGCGCCCCACAGTGAGCCGGTGCCCAGGCAGAGCTTGAACCCGTTGTACTCGGGCGGGTTGTGGGAGCCGGTGATCTGGACGCCACCGACGACTTTCTCGTGGTGGAGGGCCCAGTACAGGAGTGGTGTGGGGACGACGCCGATGTCGATGACATCGAGACCGCTCTCCGTCAGGGCGCCGACGAGTGCGTCGCGGAGCATCGGCCCACTGGGACGATTGTCGCGGCCGACGGCGACCGTACCGGTGATGCCGCGCTCGGCCAGCAGGGCGGCGTACGACAGGCCGACCGCGCGGGCGGCGTTTGCGGTGAGATCCTGGCCGACGATGCCGCGGACGTCGTACTGGCGGAAGATCCCATGTGGAGGTGCAGTCACGCGCAGGGTCACTGGCAGGTTCAGTTACGCACGCCGAACGACGGCGGGAGCGGTTTCGCGGGGCCGGCGACCGCCGGAGCGCTCCGCGTGGACACATCGACCAGCCACTGCGGGGCGAGGCCAAAGCCGAGGAGGATGATCACGGTCGAGAACACGACCGCCTCGGTCAACCTGCCCGGCCGGGCGGTGGCCGCGGCGGTCGCCGGGCGGGGTCGCATGAACATGATCTGGATCACCCGCAAATAGTAGCCGGCCGAGACCACCGTCGTCAGCACCAGCACCGTGGCCAGGACGATCTGCGGTTGGCCCGAGGCCTGGAGAGCAGCCTGCAGGACGTACCACTTCGCCAGAAAGCCCAGCCCGCCAACGATCGGAAATCCGAGCAGGGCCAGCATGCAGACGCTCATGGCGACGGCCAACCACGGACGCGCCGTCCACAGTCCGGCATAGTCGTCGAGCTCGATATGGGCCTCGCCCGTGTTGCCGAGGGCAATGACAACGGCGAAGGCACCCATCGTCGCCAGCGTGTAGGCCAGTAGGTAGAACAGATACGCCGAGGCGCCAAGGGCAGACCCGGCGACGACGGCCGCGAGGACGTAGCCCGCGTGGGCGATGCTCGAGTAGGCCAGCATGCGCTTGATGTTTCGCTGGGCCAGCGCGAGGACGTTGCCCACGATCATGGTGGTGATGGCGAGTCCCCACACGGCGTTGTGCCAGTAATAGAAGTAGCCCATGCCCTGGGCGATGTATGGGAACGCCTCGATCCACACCCGGAGGAACGCGGCGAACGCCGCGGCCTTCACCGCCGCGGCCATGAACGCGGTAATGGGGGTCGGGGCTCCCTCGTAGACGTCGGGCGCCCACATGTGGAACGGCACGGCGGCAACCTTGAATCCAAACCCGACGAGCAGCAGGGCGATCCCCAGGAGCACGAGCGGGCTCCGCGCTGGAAAAGCGACCAAGGCCAAGCGCTCGGCGATCGTCGACAGATTGGTTGCGCCTGTCGCACCGTAGATGAAGGCCATGCCGTAGAGCAGGAACCCCGTGGAGAAGGCGCCGAGGAGGAAGTATTTCAGGGCCCCTTCGGCCGACTTGCTGCTCCGGCGGTTGAGTCCCGCCAGGATGTAAACGGCCACCGACATGAGCTCGATGCCGAGAAAGACGATCGTCAGGTCCCGGGCCGCCGAGAGGAGCATCATGCCGCTGGTGGCGAACAGGACGAGCCCGTGCGACTCGCCGGCCAGGATCCCTTCGCGGGCGTTGTAGTCGATGCTCAGGCCAATCGTGCACAGCGCCGCGATCAGGACGAGCATGTCCGACGCCCAGCGGAACGGGTCGACGGCGATGATGCCCGGCGAGGCGGTGGCGCCGCTGATCCAGTCGGCGATCACGGCCGCCATGGTCGCGAGGACGACGGCCAGCGCGGCGATCCCGCATTGCCGCTGGTGGCCGATGCTGTCGGGGCGCCACGCCGACCATAGCGTGACGACGATCGCGCCGGTGACGAGCAGGATGTCGGGCGCGAGCGCCGCGGTCAGCTGGGCGGGGACGGCGAGATCATACGTGGTCACGGCGTGACCGCCGCGACGCGCGGGTGAGGGCGGGCGGCCGCGCCGCGCTGCATCGTGGCCACAAACCGCGTGGCGGCGCCCTGCGTGCGTTGCAGCACCGGTTTCGGATAGACGCCCATCCAGATAATCACGATGATCAGCGGCGTAAGAATGGCGATCTCCCGCCAATTGAGGTCAGTGAGCGCGGCGTTGCTCGGCTTGTCCAGTGGGTCGAATAACATGCGCTGGATCGCCCACAGCAGGTACGCCGCGGCGACGATGACGCCGACCGCGGCGGCGAGCACGAAATAGGGCTCGGTCCGGAAGGCGCCGATGAGCACGAGCGCCTCGCCGACGAACCCATTTGTACCGGGAAGGCCGATACTCGACAGCGAGACAAAGGTGAGGGCGGCGGCGAACAGCGGGACGACACGGGCGATTCCCCCGTAGGCGCTGATCATCCGGGAGTGCTTGCGCTCGTAGATCATGCCGATGAGGAGAAACAGCGCCCCGGTGCTGATCCCATGGTTGATCATGACGAGGATCGCGCCCTGGACGCTCTGGACGGTGAGGGCGAACAGTCCCAGCATGACAAAGCCCAGGTGGCTGACCGACGAATAGGCCACGAGCTTCTTGAAGTCGGGTTGGACCAGCGCAACGAGCGCGCCGTAGACGATGCCGACGACCGCCAGGGTCAGGATGACGTCCCGAAAAATCGGGTCCAGCGCGGCCGAGGGAAACAGCGGCATGGCCAGTCGGATGAAACCGAAGGTGCCCATCTTGAGCATGATGCCGGCGAGGATCACCGAGCCCGCGGTCGGCGCCTCGACGTGGGCATCCGGCAGCCACGTGTGGAACGGGAACATCGGCACCTTGATCGCGAACGCCAGGAAGAAGGCGGCGAACAGGATCTTGATCGTGGTCGGCGAGAGAGTCGACGCCGCGGCGGCCACATCATCGAAGGCGAAGCTCGGGCTCGCGTTGACCGCGCCGACGTGGAAGCCGAGGTACAGGATGCCCACGAGCATGATCAACGAGCCGAACATCGTGTAGAT
>Ga0210400_10003288_pt1 | contig 14385 bp, 10 predicted proteins | sample IncBWH26MmetaG_FD_155456 | JGI IMG/M metagenome (GOLD analysis project Ga0210400, IMG submission 155456) | Forest soil microbial communities from Barre Woods Harvard Forest LTER site, Petersham, Massachusetts, United States - Inc-BW-H-26-M | ecosystem: Environmental > Terrestrial > Soil >...
ATTTCCGCCGTTGTGGAGTTGAGTTCCTTCTCCGTGCGTGCCGTCAGAAACACCGCGGCTCCTTCTTTCGCAAAAAGATGCGCTATGGCGCGGCCAATTCCCCTGCCCGAACCAGTGATGAGCGCAACCTGATCTTTGAGCTGCATAAGGATCCTGAGAATAGAAGGAAGGAAGCGCCGTTGCAAGCAGGCCAGCCTTGGCGTCCCAGCCTGCTCCCAACGCGCCTGCCAAGAACTGTGCCGCCGTTCACGTGCAATTCCCCAGGCGCGAATCTAATAGCGCCTTACAGTTTTCTCCTAGGCCGTATTTCAGGTATTTTTTTCCTAGGCCGTATTTTATGTATTCGCTAGACTGGATCAATCTGCCCTAGCGTCTCGTTCCCTGCTTAGCCCAGCCGCTGAGTTCAATATCGAGGGTAATGCTAATGCGGCGAAGGCCCTTCTCGTGTTCGATCGCAGTCAAGCTCGTTGCGTTCTCTTTCGCGGGGTGCGGCGGCAACTTCATCACTGGTTCCGTAAATGGGAGCGGGCCAGGCCCCCATTCAGGCGTGGACGTCCTCACGTATCACTACGACAACCAGCGCACTGGGCAGAATCTGAATGAAACAGCGCTGACTCCGGCGAACGTGAACTCGACGAAATTCGGAAAGCTTGGCGAATTCCCAGTGGATGGCAGGGTGGATGCCCAGCCGCTCTATCTTTCCCAGGTGAGCTTCGGCGGACAAAAGAAGAACGTTCTTTACGTCGCGACCGAACACGGTTCCGTCTACGCCTTCGACGCTGACTCCATCGGCGGCGCGACCGCTTCGTTCCTGTGGAAGACGTCAACCCTCGGCAATGGCGAAACTCCGAGCGATCCAGTGGGAGGATGTACCCAGGTCTCGCCGGAAATTGGCATCACCGCGACGCCGGTCATTGACCGCGTGCGCAATGCCATCTACGTCGTGGCTATGTCGAAGAACACCGCTGGAACCTATTTCCAGCGCTTGCACGCACTGGATTTGACTACGGGCAAGGAGCTCTTCGGCGGGCCGCAGACGATCACGGCTACCTATCCTGGAACGGGCGACAACAGCTCCGGCGGAAACGTCGTCTTCGATCCCAAACAATATAAGGAGAGGCCCGGCTTGCTGGAGATCAACGGAAAGATTTACACCACCTGGTCCTCTCATTGCGACAATCGCCCTTACACTTCATGGGTCATGGCCTTCAGCGCGGACAGCCTCGCCCAAACGAGCGTTTTGAATCTGGTACCAAACGGAAGCGAAGGTGGAATCTGGATGTCCGGCACCGCGCCCGCAGCCGATTCGTCGGGGAACATCTTTTTCCTCGAGGGCAACGGCGACTTTGACACCACTCTGAACGCTCAGGGGTTCCCATCCAACGCAGATTGCGGGAATTGTTTTGTGAAGATTTCCACCGGTGCGGGACTCCAACTGGTGGATTATTTTACTCCGCACAATACCGTTTCTGAATCCAGCGCCGACCTGGATCTCGGCTCTGGCGGAGCGATTCTCCTGCCGGACACCCAAGACGCGGGGCGCGTCACGAAGCACCTCTCCGTCGGCGCCGGTAAAGACGCCGTCATTTACGTTGCGGACCGCGACAACATGGGCAAGTTCAACCCAAACTCGGACCAGATCTATCAGGAAATTTCAGGCCAGCTCGGCGGGCAGGTCTTTTCCATGCCCGCGTACTTCAATGGCACGGTTTACTTTGGTGCCGTGGGCGACGCCCTCAAAGCATTTCCGGTCACTAACGCGAAACTTGCACTTTCCCCGGCAACACAAACAACTCACAATTTCACTTATCCGGGAACGACGCCAAGCGTCTCCGCAAACGGCACAACCAATGGAATCGTCTGGGCCATCGAAAATAGCGGCGCCATTCTTTTTGCCTACGATGCCACCGATCTCACCAAGGAACTCTATGATTCCGGCCAGGCCGCAAATGGCCGCGACCACTTCAGCGGCAATGGAAAATTCATCACCCCGGTGATCGTCAACGGGAAAGTGTACGTGGGCACACCAAACAGCGTCGCCGTCTTCGGTTTGCTGCCTTAGCTGTGTGGATCGACCCTACCCGTTGGTCTTCAACTTCCCGAGCATGTGGTGGACGAATTCATTGATCTCGTCTTGATTAAACGTGTTGCGGTGCACCGGTTTCTGGCCGGTCGCGCGATACGCCAGCCGCTTCGTCGATTGCTTCACAAAGTCAAAAACCACCATGCCTTCGCGGAAGCGAATATTTTCGTAGCTGACTTCCGGCGGGCCCCAACCCCACGATTCCCAGCATCCATAAGGGCCACAAACGAGGCCCGGGTATCCGCCCGGGTACACGCGTTGCACAGTCATGTCATGCCGCCGCACCGCGACGTGATAATCCACCAGGAAATCCGCGGCTTGCGGGTCGCTGACTTGCCGCAATCCCTTGGACGACAGCGTCTGCTCGATTGCCGAGCGGATACGCTGGCGAACGATTTCGTTGTTGGCGCTGGGTTCGCGCGCGACGGTTTCTCCGCGCGAGATCACGTCACGCGATAGAACGGGACGGCGGTCCGCGTCCTTGGGTGGCGCGACAGGCTTCCAGGCCCAGGCGCTCCCCTTGGGTATGGGGATATTCGAATCGCGAACCACGTCGACGCGGTCGTCACATCCACCGAGCAGCAGCCCGCAAATCAAAACGGATGCCGCCACTAGCGGCGATCCTCCAATGCCATTCATCCGATACTTCATCAGAGCGTCCTCCAAAGCGGACACTGTCCCTCGTTTTTGTTGAACCCAGAATTCTTCGAAGAGTTGCGGTCGTCAAAGGGTGGTGCGAACGGATTAAAAAGGGGAGCAGGCTATTCCGGCTCGCCTGAGTTGCATGGCGCGGCATCACGCGCGCGAAGCATCCCAATCCGACGGTGGAAAGACGACCGGCCAGAACTTAGGATTCGGTTTGTCGAACTCGAACGCCACGGAGAAATATTCTGTTGACGTATCTTCCACGCGAACGACCCGGCAGTTTTGCTCCACACTCCTCTGCGGGTTTACCAGAAGCATAGACTGGCCGACGTGCACTTCCATCTTCATCTTCAGCAGGCCGCCATGAGCGTTGACGACCAGCGTCATCGCCTCTTCTTGATGCGATTTGCGCTGGATGTCTTCCGCGATCACCGTGACTTTCATCTGCAGCATCACGCGCTCGCTGCGCCGGCGGTTCATCGGATTGTCGGGCGTAGCCACGATCCTCCTTCAAGCGGATTATATGCGGGCTGAATTTTACCTCAGTTGATGATGTTGGAGTGCTGCCGAATGGCCAGCCGTTGCGCAAGAGGTAGGGCCGCAATCCGGCCCGCGCGGCTCTAGTGCTTGCCGGAACTCAGTATCGCTTCGAGGCGCGCTTTCACCGTCGGCCACTCGGAATCGATAATGCTGAAATAAACCGTATGCCGGATGCGCCCGCTCGCCGTAATCATGTGGTTCCGGAAGGTGCCTTCTTCCCGAGCGCCGATGCGCAGGATCGCCGCGCGCGAGCGCTCGTTCAGCGAGTCCGTCTTCAACTCCACGCGCATGCAGCCCAGCGTTTCGAAAGCATGCCTCAGCAGAAGATACTTCGCTTCCGTATTCACCGCCGTGCGCTGCCACTCGCACCCTACCCACGTCCAGCCAATTTCCACACGATGATGCGTACGGTCGATATTGCCGTAACGCGTGCTTCCGATGGCGCGACCGGTGGCCTTCTCAACGATGGCAAAAGGCAGCGACACTCCTCGCTCTTGTTCCCCGAGCGCGGTCTCTACGTACGCTGCCATTTCATCCGCCGTTCGAACCGGAACAGGAATCCAGCGCCACAACTCCTCGTCCAGGCCGGCCTCGGCCAGACCCGCCAGATGCGCCTTCCCCAGCGGCTCCAGCCGCACGTACTCGCCTTCCAGCATCACCGGGGAGACGGCCATCTCCGTTGCCATCATGGGCGAATCTTATGCCTGAACGCATTGGTTCAGCGAGCGCCAATTTGGATATGGGTAGAAAACTGTTTCAATGTGCGGAACTACCGGACGAACGATGCGCCGCTACGCGTAGTAGGAGGCCAGCATGGATCTTCCAATTACCGGGACGTATTCGCCGTATCTGCAGATCTGCGAGAACTTCACTACGAGGGAATCATCAAGCCAGCCGTACCCAGCCTCCCTGTTGAGAGTTTCCAAGGCCTGCTCTGAAGAAAGCGCATCCCGGTAAGGGCGATCCGTAATGAGCGCATCGTAAATGTCCGCGATTTGGAGGATCCTCGCCATCAGTGGAATTTCATGCCCGCACAGGCCATCAGGATATCCACTCCCGTCCATTCGCTCATGGTGATGCCGAATCACCGGAAGGATGCGGCGCAGCGACTTCAGCGGCGCACAGATGCCTTCCCCAATGACGGGATGTTGCCTGACGATCTCGGTCTCTGCCTCGTTCAGCGCCCCGGGTTTGAGAAGGATCTCATCCGGCACAGCTACTTTTCCGACATCGTGAAGCAAGCACGCGATCCGCAACTCCTCCAGTTCCTCTTCCGGCAAACCCACACTGCTTCCGAGATGCACGGCGTAATTTGCTATCCGGTCGGAGTGCCCGTTCATGAGCGGATGTTTCGCTTCAATGCTGCGCGCCAGCGAAAGCACCACGGCCTTCGCCTGTTCATCGATATACGTCTTGAGCCGCAGGAGCGACTGCACGCGGCTTAACGCTTCCGCGAACGAGCTGCAAGTTCCCCAGAAATCGGCAGCGCCCGCTTCCTGTCCACGCGCGACATCCGCTGGCTGCGGCGAAGGCTTGATCAAGACAATAGGAAGCTCGTGATTGAGCGGGTTTCCCTTCATACGGCGGCAGACGCCGAAGCCATCGACATCCGGCGGAGCGTCATACAGCAGGACCAGATCAGGTTGAAGCTGGAGGCACTCTCGCACAGCGGATTCCCCGTTATCTGCAGTAAATACTTCGTAGTTATGACTCTGTAGAAATGATTTCCAGGAATCGCGGCTCGCCGAAGCAACATCCACAAGCAAAATGGCTGAATTCATGAGGCCCTCGTTATTCCTCTGCGCGCTAGCTTTGGGGACTTGCGAGGGATCGGACTCGCTTCCGATCTCCAATCCCTGTCTTCGGAGGACTCTGCCTCCGCTTCCCGGGGACGACCAGGAACAAAATGGTTCGGCAGGGTCACGCAATGCTCATGGAATGCCAAAATGGGCGCTCCGTAAATGATTAAGAATTCTGGTCTTGCGGCTTGGTTGGCAGGTGAAGGTGCCAGCCGCTAGGGATTATATTCATAGTACCTGCTAAGTTTACCCGATGCCGCGCGTGCTCCTTGCCTCCTTTCGTTCCTTCTTCGCCGCCTTCAAAGAACCATCCTTGTAGAATTATGAAAATAACCGACTGACAGTCGGCGGTAGCTTTTGGCTTCCTCTTTCATACTGAGTCTGAAGGCGAGCGGAATTCTCGGAGTTAGGTGAAAGGGAACTTTTGGGAAACGGGATGCGGGCGAGGCGCGCCGTGAGGTATGATAGAGTCTTCGGAAATCAACTATTTAGGACAAAAATGCCGACTGCAGCGAACGGAAAAGTATTGCTGAGGGTAAGGCCGCGGGGCTTCTGCGCGGGCGTAGTGCGCGCCGTGGATATCGTCGAGCTTGCGCTGGAAGCGTACGGCGCGCCTGTCTATGTACATCACGAAATTGTCCATAACACTTACGTAGTCGAGCAGTTGCGGCGGCGCGGCGCGATCTTTGTAGAAGCCATCGAGGAAGTGCCGCACGGTGCCGTCCTGGTTTTCAGCGCCCACGGCGTTCCGCCGACGGTTCGTGAGGAAGCCAAGTCGCGAGCGCTGAAAGTGATTGATGCCACCTGCCCGCTGGTGACCAAGGTGCACCTCGAGGCCCTCAAGTTTGCGCGCGAAAAGCGCACCATTATTCTCATCGGTCATCGTGACCATCAGGAGATCGTCGGCACCTCGGGCGAAGCGCCGGACCGTACCATCGTGGTGGACTCCGTCGCCGCCGTGGATGCTCTCGAAGTGGAAGACCCCGACAAGCTCTCGTTCCTCACGCAGACGACCCTAAGCCTCTACGACACTCAGGAGATCGTGGCGCGGCTGCGCCAGAAGTTCCCATTCATCCAGGGTCCTGCGAGCGACGACATTTGCTACGCTACGCAGAACCGCCAGGAAGCGGTCGAGCAGGTGGCAAAAGACGTGGACCTGATCCTGGTGGTGGGTTCGCCGAACAGCTCGAATTCCAACCGCCTCGTGGAAGTCGCCCAGCGCAGCGGCGTCAAAGCGCAATTGATCGATTCGGCGACGGACATCGATGTGAAGTGGCTCGAAGGCGTTTCGCGCGTGGGCTTGACCGCGGGCGCGTCCGCGCCGGAAGTCCTTGTGGAGCAGGTCAGCGAACGGCTGGCGGAGTTCGGTTTCACAGATCAGCGGGATCTGGATTTGATCCGCGAAGACGTGCGCTTCACGCTGCCTCCGGAATTGGCGACCATTGCACCGGCGCCGCGCCGCTAAACCGTTTGTAGTGCCCGGCGGGGAAACGCGCAGTGCATGACTGGGGTGCGGTGCCGGTTAAACTCTGCATGTTCCAGTCATCGGTAGCCTAGCGCGGTAGACGGGAAATACAAGACAAGGAGCCAGCCTTTGGCGGTCAAAATCGTCCGTCAGCCGAAGAAGATTGCCTTGATTGGCGCGCCCTCAAGTGCCGCAGCATTTTCCGTGGGAAGCGAGAAGGCCCCGGCGGCGCTGCGGGCCGCGGGACTCGCCGAAAAGTTAAAGGGCGTCGGCTATGAAGTCGTGGATTACGGCGACTGCGCTCCCCGCCTCTTCGCCAACGACGAAGAACACCGGCGCGCCCGCAATCTGACTGAAATCGTCGCCGGCCTCAACGATTTGAAGACGCACGCGGAACTCGCGGTGAAAAGCGGCGCGTTAGTTCTCGTCCTGGGCGGCGACTGCGCTCAGGTCATCGGCTTGCTCACCGGCGCGCGGCGGTACTACAAACACGTGAATCTTCTCTGGTTCGATCGCGACGCGGATCTGAATACTCCGGCAAGCACTCCCTCCGGCCGCATCGACGGAATGGTTGTGGCCCACATCATCGGCAGGGGCGCACCGGAGCTGGTGCGCTTCTGGAGCGAGGCGCCACTGGTGCGCGAGCCGGACGTTACCCTCTTCGGACTCGAGAGGCTCGATCCTCCGGAGCAGGAGTTCCTCAGCAAATCGCCGATGCGGCATATTGACGCCGCGGATATCCAATTCAAAGGCGGCAGCAAAGCGGCGCACGAAGCGCTGGCGCAAGTGCACGCCGACGCGCGCGAATTCGTTCTCCATCTCGATACCGATGTCATCGCCGAGGAGGATTTTCCCGCGGTGAACGTGCCGGGCAGCGGCGGCATGCGCTTCGACGACGTCCGCGCATCCTTCACGGAGTTTGTGAAACACAAGAACCTCCTGGGTCTCGATGTGGCGCAGTACAATCCCGACAAAGATCCCGACGGCAGCGGCGCAAAGAAACTCGTCGATCTGCTCGTCGAAGCGCTTTCTGCTCGCCTCGAAGTGCTGGCCGCGCCCGCATCAGAGTCCGCCGCGGGTTCGGAAGAAGTCTCTCCTTCCGGAACAACCGCGTAGGGCTTCCGCTTTTCCTTTCGAATAACAGAAATCCGGCCTGCAGCTTAGGAAACGGCTGCAGCGCGTTTGCGCAAATACCGGGCGAGGCCGAGGAAAGAAAGATTCAGGCCGGCGCTGAAGGCGTAATGTTCGGCTTCACCGGGGGGAAGATGTTCAGCGATTTCGGCATACGTTGCGGACATAAAGGAATCCATTGCGGCGGACTCGCTGGCGGCGTGGCGCAGGATTTCCGCGGTGAGCGCGGCCCAGCGATGCAGCCGTTCACGGAACAAAGCGATGTGTTCGGAAGGATTATCGGAATAACCGAAATGGGTAAGGAAGAGCCTGGCTGGCTTGCGCTCCAGGATGGCGGCGAAGGAAGTATCCCAGATGCCGAGATCGATGTCCGGGGGAGGAGTAGCGGGCATGACGAACGAATTTCCCTCGATGCGCACGCCCGCCGTATCGCCGACGAAGGCAACGCCTTTCGTGTTGTCGAAATAGCTGACGTGGTGCGAAGCATGGCCCGGCGTGTAGACGACCTCGAGTTGGCGCGAGCCGAGCGTGAGATTTTCACCTCCCTCAAGGATGCGCAAATTATCCGCCGGAACGGAAAGAGTTTCGCCGAACAGGCGCTGCAGATCGTTGGGCCAGAGGCGCTGGGCGCTGGCGAGGAGTTTGGACGGATCGATCATGTGGGGCGCGCCGTTCTTGTGTACGTAGACGGCAAGCCGTGGATTTTCGCGGACGAGCGCGCCTGTAGCGCCGCCGTGGTCTAGGTGGATGTGCGTAAGGAGAACGGCGTCGAGATCGCCCACGCCGATGCCACGGGCCTGAAGCTGCTGGTGCAGGGTCTTGAGCGTGGAGCCCGGACCAGGGTCGATCACGGCGCGGTGGCCGTCCGATTCGAGCAGTCCCGCAGCAATGGAACGCGGCCGTCCCATCCAGAGGTTATCAAGTGTGGTGATCGAGTCCATGAGAAGAGAAGTGTAGCGCAGGATGGGAAAGTTAACAGTGGCAGTTGTGAGCGGCACCAGGGAAAGCCGTAACGCGTGAGCCGTGCACTGTGATTCGTGATTTCGTGCGGCTGAAGCCATGCGGCCAAGTAGCTTGCCCGGGGAGCGAGGAAGTAGTTGCAGCGAAAGTGAATTGTGGAATAACCTTACTGCGCCGCGTCCTTTTGCTTCTTCAGGTTTCTCCCTTGGTCGGACATGGGTGTGGCGAGACGTGGGTGCCTGGGGGGAGGAAGCAACAAGTTGAAGAGCTGCGATGCGTCCAACGGAGCCCGCCGGGAGCAGCGAGCGGTCGGCAGGCGGGCGCGTAAACCAATCGAGATTGGCTGGATAAAGCTCAGGAGGAATGAGATGCGTAATTGGTGTGCAGCACTGGCGATGAGCGCGCTTTTGGCTTTGCCGTTGTGCGCTCAGCAAAAGAGCGGCGGAGCGGGCGACGATACCGCGAACGCCGCGACGACTTCTGAGAAAAGCGCGGCTTCCAGCAAGGCGGTAGCCGCGAAGGGCGTATTCGCGTTGCCCGCCACGCCGCGGCCGACCCCCTTCCCGGGACCGGCTGCGGTTGCCGCGGACACGCGTCCACCAGGCCAGTTAGTGCCCCGGTATGAGCTCGCCGGAATGTATGACTACATCAATTTCGCGCCTGGTGATCCTTTCACGAATTTCAACAACCAGGGGGGATCGGGATCGTTTACCTACAATGCATCGAGATGGGTCGGTCTGACGGGTGAGGTGGGAACTTACTCGTCCGAACGGAACATATTCCCTCTAACGGGAAACAACGATTTGGTTCGGGGTGGAATGATCAGCTATCTATTTGGTCCGCGACTGAACTTGCGTAAGTTCGATTATTTTGTTCCCTTCGGCGAGTTTCTGGTAGGCGGTATGCGAGGCAATGGCCAGATCACCGGTGGTGCCGAGCAGAATGCATTCGCCATGGCTGCAGGGGGCGGCGTTGACATGGTCCTGACGAAGAACGTCGCTTGGCGCGTGGCTCAGTTGGATTTCCTCATGACCAGTTTCTCGGGGCCTGCAGTTGCGGCCACCGGGCGACAGAATAACTTCCGCGCCGGCACCGGCTTGGTGCTGCGATTCGGGATTCCGAATCCACCGCCTCCGCCGAACCACCCGCCGGTGGCGGCCTGCTCGGTGAGCCCGGCGTCCGTGTATGCCGGCTCGGGCGACACCGTGGCCGTTCACGTGAACGCCAGCGACCCGGACAACGATCCACTAACTTACAGCTACACGGCGACGGGAGGCGCGGTGGATGGCACTGGCCCGGAAGCACGCTGGAATTCGTCAGGCGTTGGCGTTGGTTCCTACACTGTCACCATAAAAGTGGACGACGGCAAGGGCGGAACGGCATCCTGCGCGGCGGACATCAAGGTCGAAGAAAAGCCCAATCATCCGCCGACGGCGACGCTCTCCGTCGAGCGCAGCCCGATTCTGCCGGGCGAGCGTACCGGCGTCACTTGCAACGGCAGCGACCCGGACAACGATCCGCTGACCTACAGTTACACGGCGACGGGAGGACAGATTGTGGGGAGCGGTTCGAATGTTCAATTTGATTCCGCCGGCCTTCCGCCCGGCGCGTACACCGTGAAGTGCGCGGTGAACGACGGCCGCGGCGGCACCGCCGATGCTTCCGGCAACGTGGAAGTGAAGGAGCCCCCGCAGATCAAGCAACTGGAAGCCAAGCTGGCGCTGCACAGCATCTACTTCCCGACGCTGCAGCCCACCGTGGCGAAGCCTATGGGAGGGTTGCTGCCCAGCCAGGCAGTGACGTTGGATGCGCTGGCGAGCGACTTTATCCAGTATCTGAAATACCGTCCGGACGCCCACTTGATTCTCGAGGGCCATGCGGATATTCGGGGGGCCAAAGACTTCAACATCAAACTCTCCGAACGGCGCGTCGAACGCACCAAGAGCTACCTGGTGGAAAAGGGTGTACCTGCGGACCATCTCGAGACTCGGGCATTTGGCTTCGAAAAGAACATGACCTCCGAAGAAGTAAAGAAGCTGATCGAAGCCGATACGGACCTGAGCCCGGCCGAAAAGCAGAAGATACTGAAAAACCTGCTGACGGTGCGCCTGGCCAACAACCGGCGCGTCGACGTCACTCTGAGCACTACCGGTGAACAGTCCGTTCGCCGGTTCCCCTTCAGCGCCAAGGACGCCTTGACACTGCTAAGCCGGAGCGGCGGTGAAACAACCAAGAAGAAAACGGCCGCTCCCGCGCCGCCGAAGAAGGCCAAGCCCTAGCGGCCAAGGAATGTCAGAAGGTCATTCTCGCTGGGAGGGGCTCGTAACTCCCACTGAATGAGGCCAAAAACAAGCGAAATCGAACAGGCGGGCTCTTCGAGAACGACTCGAGGAGCCCGCTTCGTTTTGTGGGGAGGACTTTTGGCTAATTCTCGCTCCCCACTCTTTCCCAAATTGGGACAGATAGGGCGGGAAAATCGGGACTGAGTCCCAAACTAGGACTTGCCAAGTACGTTGTGATTTAACTAACGTATTGATTTATGAATAGATTTAGGTAGGTTTCCTGAAACGGAACGCAAGATGCAGAGGAGATCACCCGTTGGAGTCTTTCAGGATGCCCGCCATGAGTGAAGAAGCAGCAGTTCGCCGGGAGGTCGTCCCGATGAATCTTCTTATCGTGGATGACGAGCAATCGATCCGCGAGACCTGTGCAACCGTCTCGGAGCAGTGCGGGATGAAGGCCGTCGCCGTGGCCACCGCCGAAGAGGCGCTGGAGGTCTTGGAACATTCGCCTATCGACATCCTGCTGACGGATTTGAAGTTGCAGCAGACGAACGGGGTGGAACTGCTGAAACAGGTGCACGACGTTCATCCGGAGGTCGCCGTGGTGGTGCTGACCCAGTACGGAACCATCGAATCGGCGCTGGAGGTCACCCGCATCGGCGCCGTGGACTACGTGACAAAACCGTTCCGCATTGAAGAGTTGCGCTCCAGACTCGAACGGGTGGCCCGGGCGGTGGAACTGCAGCAAGAGAACCGGCTGCTGCGGGAGCAGTTGCGGACGCGCCCGGGGTTCGGCGGTCTGATCGGCGTTTCCATGAAAATGCAGCGCGTCTATAAAATGATCGAAAAAGTGAGCCAGCACGAGTATCCCGTGCTGGTCCTGGGGGAAAGCGGAACGGGGAAAGAAATCGTGGCGCGAAGCATTCATTTTTCGGGCCCGCGCCGGGACCGGCCTTTTGCGCCGGTGGACTGCTCGGCGCTGGTGCCCACGCTGATCGAATCCGAGTTGTTCGGGTACGTGAAGGGCGCCTTCACCGGGGCGGTGCAGGCCAAGCAGGGATTGCTGGAGGCCGCCCACGGCGGCACGCTGTTTCTGGATGAAATCGGGGACATGCCTGTGGACCTGCAGGCCAAGCTGCTGCGCGCCCTGCAGGAGCGGGAGGTCAAGCCCGTGGGTTCGACGGAGCGCCGGCAAATCAACGTACGCATCATCGCCGCCACGAACCGGGACCTGGATGCTGCGATTCGCTCAGGAACCTTCCGGCAGGACTTGTATTTCCGGCTGAACGTGGTGCAGGTCAAGCTCCCTCCGCTCCGCGACCGCAAGGGCGATATCCCGATTCTGGTGACGGCATTTCTGGAGAAGTTTTCCGAACCGCAGGGCCCGGTGCGGACGATTTCCGAAGATGCCATGCGCCGCCTGATTGCTTACGATTGGCCCGGAAATGTGCGCGAGCTGGAAAATGCCATCGAGCGAGCGGTCGCTTTGGGTTCCGGGCCCATTATTCACGTGGGAGACCTGCCAACCACGCTGCAATATCCCACCACCGAAAGGGCGCCGGAGAAGGACGAGATTCTCCCACTCGAGGAATTGGAGCGCCGCGCGATCCTCCGCACGCTGCGCGAAACGGGGGGCGACAAGCTTTCGGCGGCGCGTATGCTCGGCATCGGGAAGACCACTCTGTACCGCAAGCTGAAGCAGTACCACATGGAGCATGCCGAGCAGTGAGAGCGCCAAGCGTTTGCAAGTTCTCTTCAAGAGTGCCCTTGGCTTTTGCTATTTCGCCTGAGCAATTTTCTAGCGCGAGAATCTGTTTCATCCGGTAAGGCAGGCCGCCTGAACACTTTGTGCGCGTGGGGATGCGCGGCTCGGTGCAGATTCTTGTGTCTCCGTAGCACCTCGGTCCTACGTTCTTCCACGCCAGTCGTCGGAACAGTCGCCACTCACGTGCCCCCAGTCACGCGTCCCTCCTCGGCAGCGGTTCACTCTGGGAAGAACGCCAAGCAAAGTTTCGACATGGAATTTCCCGCCGCCCACTCTCCTCTCTAAGTGATTGATTCATCGAAGCAAACTGACATTTCCGGATGGGCCTGCCGATGCAAGGGCGATTACGGCGGGGCTTAATCATTATTGCACGTCCGGCGGGACGCCGCTGTGGACGCCACGAGAGCGGCAGAGATACGAGGCGAGTGCATGGGGATTTTGGGGAAAACGGCGCAGAAAGAATCGAGCGGGCGAGGCGTGGCGCGCGCGGCTCTCGACGGTGCTTCTCGCAGAGTATTGCTGCAAGAAGCTCTGAAGGCGCTCTCGCAGCAGGAATCCACGGGCCGCTTCGGCGTCTGGCTTGAGGCGGATTCGAACGCCAGCTCAAAGCACGAGAATGCCGCAGGGTTTCACGGAATGGTGTGGGACCGGGGAAACCTCGAGACTCCGCAGGAGTGGGCCCTTCTTTCGCTGGAGCCTCCGCTCCCTGACGAACTGCTTCTCCGCGGAAAAACTGTCGAGCAAGACCTCGAGGCTTTTCCTTCGAACCCCGTCATCGGGCCGCTTGTGGGACTGCGTCACGCCATGTGGGTCCCCATCGAGACGAAGGAACAATTGAGAGGCGTCATCCTCTCCGGAAGCACGGGAAAGCAACCGGCCTGTTCCCGCGAACGAGTGGAAGCGGTCGCCGCAGAACTGGCGCTGGCCTTGGGGCTTGAGGGAGAGCAAAGAATCGCCCGGCTGCGAAATGAGGATCTCGGCGCAGTCCGGCGTTTCCTGGTGCAACAGGTGGCCGCTACTTCCGTGGAGGTGCTGCTCTCCAACCTGGTGGAAAGCTGCACCGCGGCGGCGAACGGAGATGGTCCCGGCGCGGCGTTCGCGGTCATCGGTGCCTTGCGCGATCAGCGCGAAAAGTCCGGCGGAAACTTTTCCGTCGAATTTCACTGGCGCAGCGGGGACGACTCGTGGACCCACGCGATCGAGAGCGAACCGCTGGCAAACGTGTGGCGGCGGGCGTTGGAGGCGCGGCAAGTGATCGGAAACGAGTCACAGACGGGCCGGACTCAGGGAGCAGCGAGCAGAATCGTCGCGTTTCCGTTGGAGTCGGAAGGGCAGCTCCTCGGAACGCTGGTAGCGGGACTGCCGGAGGGCGCCGTCTCACTCGCAACCCTGGACCGTCTGGAATTGCGCGCGGTTTTGGCGGCGTCCGCTCTGCGCCAGAGAAGACGAAAAGAAGAGGACTCAATGCTCGCCGGTTGGCCGCATGCATTGCTGGAGGGTATCAACGAACCACTGCTTCTCTTGGATGAGGCCGGGAAAATCACGGCAGCGAGCCGCGGGGCCAGGCAATTAACCGGGCTTCCCACCAGGATCAATGGGCCGGAACCAGTGGGCGTCCCTGCGCAAGCGCACTTGGCCGAACTCTTCTGCGGACGCGACCGGGAGCGCCTCAGGACGTGGTTGCGGGCCGCGCTCGATCATGGAGCGGAGAGCCG
>Ga0210400_10003289_pt1 | contig 14383 bp, 9 predicted proteins | sample IncBWH26MmetaG_FD_155456 | JGI IMG/M metagenome (GOLD analysis project Ga0210400, IMG submission 155456) | Forest soil microbial communities from Barre Woods Harvard Forest LTER site, Petersham, Massachusetts, United States - Inc-BW-H-26-M | ecosystem: Environmental > Terrestrial > Soil >...
AAGCTGCGCGTCAAGGCACAGAAGACGCCCGCGGACACCTGGGTGGAGGGTTATTTCTTCGACGACACCAAGGTCACGGACAAGCGCGCGCTCACCCGGCAGGACCTCGATCAGGTGTCGACGCAACTGCCGGTGATGGTGCAGCACCGCGGCGGACACACGGCCTTCTACAACAGCAAGGCGCTGCAAATGGCGGGCATCACCAAGGACACGCCCAATCCCGCCGGCGGCACCTTCGACCGAAACGCCAATGGCGATCTCACCGGCCGTGTCACCGACCGGGCGCGCGATGTCTTCCAGACGGTGGGCAAACACATGACGTATGCAGGCGAGGAAGCGATGCGGCGTGATCGCGACGGGCTCGCCTTCATCTCCAAGCAATTCGTGCGCTACGGCCTCACCAGCGTGTGCCATGAGGCAGGCAATTTGCAGGCGCTGCAGGAGGTGCGCGCTCGGGGTGCGCTGCTGCACCGTGTGAGCTACGAGGCAGAAGGGCCGGAGCTCGAGGCCATGTTGAGCGGCGGCATGTCGACCGGCCTGGGCGATGAATGGATTCGGCTGGGCGCGACCTGCGAACACACCGCGGACGGCTCGTTCTCCGAACGCACCATGGCCATGAGCGTCCCCTATCCCGGCACCAACGGCTACAAAGGCAATGTGACGGAGAGTCAGGAAGATCTGAACAAGTGGTGCGAGCGTGTGCATCGCGCCGGCATTCAAATGAATTGCCACGCCAACGGCGATGTCGCAATCGACCATGTCCTTACTGCGTATGAGCGCGCGCTGCGCCTGAAGCCCGCTGCCGATGCGCGCCCCAAGATCACACATTGCACACTCATCACGGACGACCTGGTACGCCGCATCAAGGCGATTCGTGCCGTGCCAGCGCTCTTTACTTCGTACGCTTACTACAACCCGGATAAGTTTCATTTCTACGGCGAGGAACTGATGAAGCGCTGCATGGCCTACCGCACACTGCTCGATGCCGGCGTGCCGGCGGCAGCGGGTTCGGATTTCGATCCGGGTCCCTTCTCTCCCTTGATGGGTATCCAGGGCATGGTGACGCGCACGGGGTGGAACGGCGAGGTATGGGGCGCCAATCAGCGCATCACCGTGGACGAGGCGTTGCGCGTCAATACCTTGAACGGCGCCTACGCGACGCGCGAGGAATCGATCAAAGGATCGATCACGCGCGGCAAACTGGCCGACTTCGTGATACTGGCCGAGGATCCGCATGCGGTGGACCCCTCGAAAATCAAGGACATCAAGATCGTGCGCACGGTGGTCGGTGGTCAAACCCAATTCTCGGCATAACTAGATTCTCGGCATAACCAAATGAGGAAAGGCCAGTGTCACGACTGAAGATCCGCGCCTTGCGATATTCCCGCCGCGACGCCCTCGGCGGCCTGATGGCCTGCGCGGGCGCGGCTGCGTTCGGTTTCCGGACCGGCCGAGCGCAGGGCGTGAAGGCGCCGGTGGGCGACGGCGCGCAGCTCGTCGATCTTGGCATGGACTTGAGTGCCGAGCAGCGCGCGGCCGGCGTTGCGTTCTTGAAGCGCCATGCGAGCGTCGACACGCATAGTCATCCCGGCCGATTTTTTCTGAGGCAACTTCCGGAGCAGACACCGACGACACGCGCCTTCGGCGAAGCATTCGAGGAGCGCGCGATCGCGGATCTCGAGGCGGGAAATGTCAGCGCCACCTTGTTTTGCGCTGTGGCCGACATGCGATTGCTCGAAATGACCGCGGCTCAGGGTCTGCGCGCGGCGCGGGACTGGTCGCAGGGCGAAGCGTACGCGGACTATCAACGTCAGCTGGCGCAACTCAGGGCGCTGCTCGCGAATCACTCGCTCACCAGGGGATTGGCTGCGGCCGACATCGAGGCCGCTCACCGACACCACGCGACGGCCGCTGTCTTCGCAGTCGAAGGCGGCGACTTTGTCGAGGACCGGCTCGACCGGGTGCACGAGGCCTTTCGTGATGGGATACGTGCCATCACGCTGGTGCACTACCACATCAATCAAATCGGCGACATCCAAACCGAAGCGCCTGTCCACGGAGGGTTAACGGCGCTCGGCAAAGCGATTGTCGCTGAAATGAATCGGACGGGAATCATCATCGATCTCGCGCATACAACCTTTGCAGTGACAAAGGATGTCCTTGCGGCATCGAGCAAGCCCGTCATCATTTCGCACACCAATATTGCAACACCGGCCCTGAGTCATCCGCGCCTGATCAGCAGAGAGCACGCCAAACTGGTGGCGGCCGCGGGCGGCGTCATCGGCTCGTGGCCTTCGGGTATCGGACAAACGACCTTTTCGGACTACATCGACTCGATCCAGCGCCTCATCGATACCGTGGGCGTGGATCATGTCGCTATTGGCACCGATATGGATGCAAACTTCAGGCCGGTGCTGCGCAGCTATCGCGACTGGAGTCTGCTGCCGGCGGCGCTGCTCGCGCGCGGCCTGCGCGATGACGAAGTGGCAAAGATCATGGGCGGTAACTTCCTGCGCATCTTCAAGGCGAACCAATGACCCGACATCCCGAGAGCATTTCACCAAACGATTGAAGTCTATCGTTATGCAAGAAATGGCGACCCCAAAAATAACGACTCTCGACCATCAATTGTACGCCTGGCTTGTCGAGTCCGATGAGCGCCGCTTTACGCTCGCATTCAATGTCTACTTTTCCGTCGCTTTCCCGGCGGTTGTTCGATTTCTGTCACGTATATCACGATGGGACTCGGCACGCCTCGAGGAACTTGCTCAGGATGCTTTGCTCCGGTTTTTCGATAGAGTTGGCCGTGATCGCCGGAAAGCTTCGGATACAGTTGGAGCCGCGTTGAAGCTCATCAGTCCGCTGAACAAGATGGGTTCTTTCCATGCACGGCAGGTTAATTGTTGGATTGAGGATGTCTCTGCATTCAGAGCAGCTGCAATGACCTTTACGCTGCCCCAGGTAGACCACGCCGCAGAGGCAGAATGGAAGTCTCAGATCCGCTCGCTCGCCGACAAGATGCTGGTGATTCAAAGACAAGGCTGGTACCTACTGGACTCGACGCTGCGTGAGCTTGGGTGGAGTGCTGAGGATGAAACGGCAATTCTTCTGGTATCGGATGGGGCGGTTGATCAGCATTACCCCGGCGCTTCTGTGTTCGTGAAGCACACGCTCAATGTTGTAAACATGATGCCGCGCCTCAGGGTCCCAACGAATGGCTATCTGTTCGACATTGCAACGACGGTCTATCTGGATGAATGTAAGAAGCGTGGCCGACTCAAGCGCGGGGGAAGCGTAGACCGGATTTTGGACTGCAGGATGCCAGAGGGTGGCGATGACAGCCTGCCGCTCCACACCGTTGAATTGGCAAGGGATTCAAAGGCTGCATTTGACGGAGAAGAATGCTTCGACGAGGCGTTTCCAACGAAAATGAGCGACAACGCCGCTGTCAGCGATCCGACGCTTCAGTACGAATACGAAGAGTATTTCGCGAAATTCTACGAATTCCTACACAAGCCCGTCAGTGATGCGGCCCGGGCTTACGAAAGTGCTCCGGATATTCGCCGCGCCGAAGTCGAGCGGCAAAGGCTGAAATCTCTGGCGGCCAAGTTCGCTCGAACCACTACGGTCCTGTCGATGCTGGGCGCGGGGAATACGCAGGAGCAAACCGCCGAGCATCTTGGCATCTCGCGGAACCAGGTCAAATACATTGTGGAAGTGGTCCAGGAAGCATACGAGCGATTTGCGGCGGTCTCCGCTCCGCTCAGAACGCCGAAAAGGAAGAACACCAATGTCTAGTGATAACTCCCATCCAAGCTTTGATCAATTCACCAGGTGGGTGGCGGTGAAGTCAATTGCGCGCAGCGTAAGTATCGAAGTGCCTGGAGCGATCCGCGAGGCGGCTCGTGCTACTCGCGATGACGCGATAGCCATGGTGCGCACGGCGAAAGTGGATTTGTCGCCTACAAACTCGCCTGGATCCAGCGTGGAGGTCATACGTTTATTGGCCGCCGCAAGCACCGATGACAAATCGAGGCCACCGGAATTGGTGACCGCCAGGGGCTTTCGAGTGACGCTGGCCTACGACGAGGGTACTGGTGGACATGGATCGTCGATCTGCGTTCTGGTACGCGCACCGAGTGAGCTGATTGACGAGATTCAGGGCCAGACGGCATTTCTTTGGAACGGCGCCGAGCGCTTCGAGCTCGGGCAGTTCGATTCCGACGGTAAAGCGATCGGGACGCTCCCAGCCGGCATTGAGATCTCGCTGTCTGACTTTGCAACGGGACGCGTCAAGCTCGAAGGCCCTATCCCATCCACAAAGGACTGAAAGGCCATGATCTACCAGCTGCTGCTCGTGGATGGGCAGGGTGCGGCGATGACAGCGCAACTCCGGATCCGGACTCTGCGCGAATTTCCAGGCCAAGAGGGCCTGTCAGTCCATTTTAGACCCATCAGAAACGATCTGCTGTTTGAGTCGGCCAAAGCGGCTGGCTGGCTGGCCTACCGCATTTTGACAGGCGAAGGGAAGATTCGCTCTCAGCTATGGATTGAATACGAAATTCTCGCCGAACAATTAAACGTGATCGGCCGTAGCAGCGACCTCCTATTTGCGCTGGCGCTGATCAACGCCGCTTGGAAAGTCGAAGCAGGGGAGCACGCAACGATCGCCGCAACGGGCGTCCTGGATGACGAAGGCAACATCCGAAGCGTTGAACATGTGGCGGAGAAAGTAGCCGCGGCGGTACGAGACGCGCGATCGCCCGTTCCTCTGATCGTTTACTATCCGGCCGCCGACGCCGCAACGGTCGACGCTTGGCGCATAACCGCTGAACTTCCGCCTCACGTCCAATTGCAACCGGTGGCGCATCTCGAAGACGCGCTCGCGCATCTTGGTTACCGTCTTGAAAACGTCTACCTGCGCAACCCGTTCCGCGGCTTGGAACATTTTGAATTCGCGGATCATTCTGTTTTCTTTGGCAGAGATCGCGAAATTCAAGAGGTCTTGGCGCAACTACTACGCCGCGAAAAGGCCGATCAACCGGGATTGCTGATTGAAGGGGCGAGTGGCAGCGGCAAGAGTTCGTTTCTGCGGGCGGGAGTGTTGCCGGCGCTGGTTAGTGTGCGGGCGCAAGCTGAGGATGCTCGAGATGGGATAAATCGTCGACCGATCGGTGCTTCAGCGGCTCTCGCTATATGGCGGCCGGGTCCCCCGCCGGCCGGTGCCGACGAGCGCAGGCTTGCAGTGTCGATCCGCGATTGTTGGGCTAGGCTGCCCGAGTTTCCTCCGGGTTGCATGGAGCATGTTGAGACATTCGCCGATATCCTTCTGTGCCGCCGTAAACATTGGCCATCGCGACAGCGGTTTGTATGGTTAATTGACCAGTTTGAAGAGCTGTTCAACGCGAATCTCGACGCCGCAGTGCTGGAACTGTTTGGCCGTTTCCTCAGCGAGCTACAGGCAGATGGCGTGTGGACGCTCGCATCGATTCGTGCCGATGCAACGCCGAGGCTAAAGACATACGAGTCGCTGCGCCGAGTGTTCGGTTCGAATGAGGGAGAGTATTACCTCGGAACGCTCAGCGGACCTGCACTTGACGATGTCATTGCCCGGCCGGCGAAAGCCGCCAATCTGACGTTCGAAGTGGGCGCCGACGGAACGCGACTTGATAGGCGATTGCGGGAGGATGCCTATCGAGAGAACAACAGCCTGCCGTTGCTTCAGTTTACATTGAACGAGCTCTATCAAAAGCGCTCGGGTATGGAACTGACCTACGCGGCATATAATTCATTTGGAGGATTGGCGGGAAGTATTGCGACCGCAGCCGAGTCCGTCATGGCGGGCGATGCCGAGAAGCCGCGGGAAGTGGCGGCACGCTTGTTCCGTAGCTTGGTCAGCGTCGATGATGATGGCCGGCCCATGCGTAGTTATGCACCCATGGCTGAATTGTCTGCCGACCCCGAGCAACGAGACCTGCTTCTGCGCTTGGTCCAAGCGCGGCTTTGCGTTACGGATCAACATGACGGTATCGCCGTCGCGGCTTTTGCGCACGATGCCTTGCTTTCAACATTTCCTGCGCTAAGGGACTGGCTAAGGCACGAAGCGGCCTTGCTGCGGACCCGCGATCTCGCGCGTCACGACACTCGAGAATGGCAAAAGCATGAGGAGTCGGACGCATGGCTCGCCGCCGCGGACAAACTCTCGACGTTCGCCGCGCTTGAGTCCGCCGAGATCGATCTGCCTCAATCGGTTCGCAAGTTCCTGGAGCGCTCGCGGCAACGCGTACAGCGAATCGCCCGCATCAAGCAGATTGTTGCGGCTAGCATCGCCGTTCTCGCGCTGACGGCGACAATATTCGGAATTCGTTTCAAACTCGAAAGGGATGCGGCGTTGGGGCTGGAGCGCCGTGCGGTGCTCGAGACCCAGACGGCGCAGGAGACCAGCAATTTTCTACTAAGAATGTTCAAGGTGGTCGATCCGGGGGAATCGCGTGGGAATACCATTACCGCGAGAGAAATATTGGACCGAGGCGCTCAGGAGATTCGAACTCAGCTCGGCGGGCAGCCGGTGGTCAAAGCACGGATGATGCGAACCATTGGGGAGGTTTACGGGAGTCTGGGCTTAAATGCGAAATCACAGCCGTTGCTGGAAGAGGCGCTTGCAGAGGCGTCGCGCCCAGGAATTTCAAACGATATTGATATCGGGATGGCCAATCAGGCACTTGGGGACGTGCTGACGGAGCGCGAAAAGTACGTGGATGCAGAACCGCATTTGTTGGAGGCTATGCGCATTTTCGATCGTCATCCGGAGCTCTCCGGGGATTCTGCCTTGGTGCGTCGAGACTTGGGCCATCTGTACTGGTCTCGAAGCGAGTTCGCGCAGGCACGGCCTGTGTTGGAGGAAGCGCTGAAGCGCGCTGAAGCGCGCTTTGGGCATCGGAGCGAAGAAGTAGCGAGCATTCTTTCAACCTTAGGTATGACCATCCGTGATCGCGACGATCCTTCGCGTGGGCTGGAGCTTCTCGAAGAATCTACCAACATATATAAAGAATTGCGCGGTGAGGACTACTACTGGTACGGAGTAGGCCGAGAAAATATTGGCTTTACGTTGCTATTTTCAGAGAGAAACGAGGAGGCCAAAGCCAACCTCGCAGCTGGCGTGGAGATTCTTGAGCACGTGCTCGGACCGACTCACGGCTTCTTAGGACAGGGATTGCAAGGCCTGGGCATGGCCGAGAGCCATTTGAAGCAGTTCGATGAGGCACGGAAAACACTGAAGCGCGCGCTAGCCATAGAGGAAATCGCGAACGGTCCGGAGAGCAAGGAGGTGGGCCGTACACTCTTTATTTTAGCCGGCACATTTGCAGATCAGCACGCGTTTGAAAAGGCGTTGCCACTATTTAGACGCTCGGCTTCAATCGCGAAACTTCAGTTCGGCGAACTCTCGGAAGACTATGCCCGCAGCCTCATAGGTCTAGGGCTAGCGCAACGTCGATCCGGTCGGCTTGATGACGCACACGAAACGATACGGCAGGCCGTGGCAATCGCCGAACGACAACCTGATTCGCGGGTCACCCTATTCGGAGCCTTGAACGCCTTGGCGGACATTCTGTGCTTCCGCCGCCCAGATGCCGAGGGATTTGCTCTCACCCAACGCGCCATTAATTTGCACGCAACGTATTGGCAAGTGCAATTGGCGGTGCTCAAATCGACGGCGGCCTACTGTGATCCCGATCGGTCTCACGTCGATGAGAATGAAGCCGCACTAAACGGCGCGCTGCAAGAAGTTCAGGGGGCATTGGGCTCGGCGTTTTGGCATGAGGATGTTGCCCGAAGACTAAAGCGATTCCACCAGGCGTGGCGGAAACAGCGCGGCTAAGAGGCTGAGATCGGGCGATTTAAGACCCGGCAGGCACTCTTTGCGGAAATAAAAAAATTTTCACCAACGGCTCGACCCCCGTCGTTAGGCAAACGAGGGGTCAATGCGTTCGAACGCGCGCTGCGTAGTCTCTTTAGGGAGTGCACTCATGAATCGAGCCGTAAATTATGCGATCGGCATCGCGAGAATCATCGCTATCTCAACGCTGCTAATCACTTCAGGCTGCGGCGGTTCGGGTGGGAACTCAGGCGGTGGTGTTTCGATGGTTTCGGTACCCAATGTCGTAGGCAATACGCAGGCAGCGGCGACCACCTCGATCACCGGAGCGGGGCTCACATTGGGCGCGGTGACGACGCAGTCGAGCAGCACCGTGGCCTCGGGGAATGTCGTCAGCGAAAATCCCGCTGCGGGTGCCAGTGTGGCGAAGGGCTCCGCCGTGGCCCTGGTGGTTTCGTCGGGCCCCGCGATGGTGGCTGTGCCGAATGTCGTCGGTAATACTCAGGCGGCAGCGACTGCCGCGATCACGGGCGCCGGTCTCACGCTCGGCACCGTGAGCAAGCAGTCAAGCAGCACGGTTACCTCCGGAAACGTCATCAGCGAGAATCCCGCCGCGGGTACCAGTGTGGCCAGCGGCTCAGCCGTGAACCTCACGGTCTCGAGCGGCGCGGCCACCAGCAATCCCACGCTCGGCGGCGCGGTCATCGGTCTCACCAGCGGCCAGACCGTGCACGTTCTCAATGGCAGCGACAATGTGTCGGTCGCCGCGAACGGCGCCTTCACCTTTCCGACCGCGCTGACCGCCGGCGCGACCTATGCGGTCACCGTGGGGACGCCGCAGCCGATCGGCCAAACCTGCGCGGTGCAGAACGCCTCGGGCACGGTGGGTTCTTCGAACATCACGAACGTGGTGGTCTATTGCACGGTCAATGTGACGGCGGCGACTTTGACGGGCCCCTATACGGCGGTGGCGGACGATCTCAGCACGCAGGCTGACGCTTTGTATAGCGTGACCTTAGATGGCATCGGGGGCTACACCGGCTCGGCTATCAAGAACGTCAACACCGCGATTACCAATCCGGCCGTCTCTGGAACCTACACGGTGGTTCAAAACCAAAGCACTGCGCAAATCCCGGTATTGACGCTCAATGGCACGGACGTGGGGGGCATGGAATTCAATGCCAGTGCCGTGGCGCTGCTGGCCAACGCCACCGGCGGGGCGCCACCCGGTTTGTTTATCGGCGTCAAGCAGGCGCAAAACGTCACGATCTCGACCGTCAACGGCACCTACACCAATGTGTCGCTGGAGAGTACGTCAACGCCCAGTGCCACTTTGAGCACCGTTACCATAAACAGCGGAAACGGTACCTTCGGCGCGGGTCAAAGAAATACGAATGGGACAATCACCACGACGACGTCGATTTCGGGCACCTACACCGTCACTCCCAGCGGCGCGATCACGGTCGGAACAGGCGGCAGCGGAATCAGCGGTGCGGTGAGCGCCGACGGCGATCTCCTGGTACTGGCACCGACCACCGCCAACGGCAACGGCTCGACCCCGGGCGTTTATGTGGCGGTCAAGCAGGGCACAGGTGTCACGACGGCTACGCTCAACGGTGCCTATACCCTGGTCAGTCTTTCAACTTCCACCGCCACGGGAACTGTCGGCCGGTACTACTCCGTGGGCGTCGGCAACGGTGCATTCGCTGGCGCGTATATCGAGAATAATTCGGGAACCAGTTCGAACAATAACCTCGTCCACGGCACCTATACAGCGGCCACCGACGGTACGATGACGGCCGTGGTGACGGGGGCGACCGGCACTACTTCGACGCTGACGGGCGCGATGAGCGCCGATGGCAACGTGTTTGTGCTGGCCGATATCACCAGCGGCGAGCCCGCAACCTTGCTCGTGGGCCTGCGCCAATGAGCCATGTATTCGGCACTTCGGTTACAACATATCAAGCGTGCGACGCCCAGGCTGGCTCGCCTGGTGTGTAGGGAATACAGGGATCGAAGCGGCCGGGCGCTTCGACGTAGCGCATCGCCTGAGTGTAACCGATCTTTGAAGTGAAGTAGCCGAGCAGCGCAAGCTCTTTCATCATCCGAAAGTAATGAGCGGGCTCCCGCGTACTGGTCTGCGCGGCACCGGCGACGGTGCCGGGCACGTTTTCCGCCTTGGCTTCCGCCTCATCGCCCGTCACAGGCGACAGGCCTTTTCGCTTGCGATCCGCTGCTTCGCGCGCGTCCATCACGCGCTTCTGTTCGTGGTCAAGCGCCGTGAGCAGCGCGAGCCGCTGTGCAGGTGTTGCCGCCATGAAGGCAACGTTGTCGGCCTTTCTTGACGCCTCGTCCACTTTGCGCATGCCATCCAGGAATGCCTTCTGCTCCGCGGGGCTGTAGCAGTCGCTGACCATCAAGGCCATGAACGCGCCGGTCTTTGCCGCCTTGGCGCCGAGTGTCTTCGTTTCGGGAAGAATCGTTTCAGCGATCTCGTCCAGGAATGCAACGTCTTGGGCGCTGAATTTTCCGGGTACCCGCGCAACGTCGGAACCCGCCTTTTCGACGGCCGCCAACAGATCGCTGCCGCCGACGAATGCAACTCCGCCCAACAGCGCGCTGACGCGCCGAATGGCTTCGCGTCGGTTGATCCGCTGCAACTGTTCCGTTTCCGTTTCGGATGGCTCGTTCATAGTTTCTGATGACCCGTTCATATTATTCGGCTCAAAGGTTGCGGCGATTGAGCTCGTTCACTGCAAAGTCGACTGCGCGCGCAGTGAGCGCCATGTAGGTGAGCGAGGGATTCTGACAGGCGGTGGAGACCATGCAGGAGCCGTCCGTGACGAAAACGTTCGGAGCATCCCACACCTGATTGTGCGAGTTGAGCACCGAGGTCTTGGGATCGCGTCCCATCCGCGCCGTCCCCATTTCGTGGATGGCCATTCCCGGATAGGACCCGGTGTCGAATGTCTTTATCGATTTCGCGCCCGCCTGCTCGAGCATCTCTGCCATGTCGTTGATCATGTCCTTGCGCATCAGGCGTTCGTTCTCGCCGGTGGCGCAATCGATTTTGAGGACCGGTAGTCCCCATTTATCTTTCTTCTGGGTGTCGATCCCGATCTGGTTGGCGTGATTGGGGAGCATTTCGCCGAAGGCCGTGGCACCGAACTTCCAGGGACCCGGCAAGCTCATCTCGTCCTTGAATTCCGCGCCCACGCCCAACTCCTTGACCGCCCGCGTCCATCCCTCGCGGCTCGCCGCTCCCTGATAGCCGAAGCCGCGCAAATAGTCGCGTTTGTCGCCGAACAAGTTGCGATATCGAGGAACATAGATGCCGTTGGGACGACGCCCGTAGTAGTACTTGTCGTCCAAGCCCGGGAGCGTCCCCTCCGCGCCACAGCGAAAATGATGGTCCATGAGGTTATGCCCCAATTCTCCTGAGCTGCTGCCGAGCCCGTCCGGCCAGACGTCGGTCGCGGATCGCATCAGCAGCCAGGTCGAATTGAGCGTCGAGGCACAGATGAAAATCACTTTCGCCGCATAGTCAGTCGTCTTCTCGGAGACCGCATCCAGCACTCGCACGCCCGTCGCACGTTTGCGATCCTTGTCGTACAGAACCTCGGTCACGATCGACCAGGGCTTCAAGGTGAGCTTTCCGGTCTTCACGGCGGCGGGCAGCGTCGAGGACTGCGTACTGAAGTAGGCGCCATAAGGGCAGCCCAGCCAACACGCATTCCGATACTGGCAAGGCGCACGCCCTTCCAGCGGTTTCGTGGCGTTCGCCGTGCGCCCAATAATCATGTGGCGCTTGCCGCCGAAGGCGTTTTTCAGGCTGCCGGCAACGAGTTCCTCGCCGCAGTTGAGCGGCATGGGGGGCAGGTACTGTCCATCGGGAAGCTGCGGCAGTCCATCGCGCGAGCCGGAGATTCCCGCGTGCGTTTCAACATGGTCGTACCACGGCGCCAGGTCGCTGTAGCGAATCGGCCAGTCAATCGCGATGCCTTCCTTCGCGTTGGCTTCAAAGTCGTAGTCGCTCCAGCGATAACTCTGCCGCCCCCAGGTCAGCGAGCGGCCGCCCACCTGATAGCCTCGATACCAGTCGAAGCGTTTAATTTCCGTGTAGGGCGAGTCCTTCTCGTTTACCCAGAAGGCGAGGTTTTTCTCATTCAGCAAATCCCGCTTGAGCACGGGGTAGGCCTGTTCCATGGCATACGTTCGGCCGCCTCGATGCAGGTATTCCCAGGGCGCTTTGGTGGCGTTGACGTAATCCTTGACATGCTCGACATTGCGGCCCCGCTCGAGCAGCAGGACCCTTAAGCCCTTCTCCGTGAGCTCTTTTGCAGCCCATCCCCCGGAGATGCCGGAGCCGACGACAATCGCGTCATAGCGCATAGACTGCATTTTTGGTTTCCCTCGTCACGGCCGCGGTTTTCGGCTTATTCTATCTCGATTCATGAAACTAATGTCCCGAAGAAAGTTCCTCCTCCGTTCGGCCGGCGTGGGGACGATTGCGGCCGCCGGCGTACTTGCCGATCCCATCCGGGCACGCTCCGCGCCGCCGACGGTCTCAGGCGAAAGCTCGGCGGGATCCGGGCGGCTCAAACAATCGGTGTGCCGTTGGCCCTATTCGCGCACGCCGTTGCCGGACTTCTGTCGCCGCACCAAGCAAATCGGTTTTGCGGCGATCGATCTGTTGTTCCCGGACGAGTGGTCCGCGGCGGCCGACGCCGGACTGGTCGTGTCCATGGGATATGCGAGTCGACGCGAGAAGTTCATCGCCACCGGGTTCAATGATCCTAACAACCATGCGCTGCTGCTGGGAGAACTGGAAACAGCGCTGCCGCTCGCGGCGCAGGCGCATGTGCCAAACGTCATCGCCATGTTCGGCAATCGAGTGGCGGGTATCGACGAAAACGCCGCCATCGCAAACTGCGTGTCGGGCCTCGCCAAGATCGCCCCCCTTGCCGAGAAGCTGGGCGTCACGGTCTGCGTAGAACTGCTCAACAGTAAAGTGGATCATCCGGGCTACCAAGGTGATCACACCGCATTTGGCGTTGCGGTCATGCGCGGGGTCAAATCGCCGCGAGTGAAGCTGCTGTACGACATCTATCATATGCAGATCATGGAAGGCGATGTGATCCGCACCATTCGCGACAACATCAACTGGATCGGGCACTTTCATACCGGCGGCGTGCCCGGCCGGCATGAAATCAATGACGGCCAGGAACTGAATTATCACGCCATCGCCGCCGCCATCGCGGATTTGAATTATCAGGCCTATGTCGCACATGAGTTCGTCCCGACGCGCAGTGACCCGTTCGTGTCGCTCGCCGAAGCGCTGAAGATTTGCACGGTATAATTTCTCGCGGAGAAAAATAGGATGAAAACTCGACCTGTCAAGTTCGCACGATATATCCCGTTGGCGGGCCTGATTCTCGGCCCTTTCTGTTTTCTGTCAGCCGCCGAACAACCCCCTCAAGGGGATCCGAAGGCGACCGAACAATGGGAACCCGTACCGCCCGTGATCGCGGCGGGCGTGCGCCCCGACGCGCCGCCATCTGATGCCATCATTTTGTTCGATGGCCGAAACTTGGATCAATGGGTGAACACCAAGGATCATGCGCCCGCGGGCTGGAAAGTCGCTCATGGCGTCATGACGGTCGACAAGTCAGTTGGCAATATCGAGACCAAGCAGCTCTTTCGGAATTATCAATTGCATCTTGAATGGAAGGTTCCGACAGGAATCACCGGCGAGGGTCAGCTGCGCGGCAACAGCGGCGTGTTCCTGGCATCGACAGGTGGCGGTGACGGTGGTTATGAAGTGCAGATTCTGGATTCATGGAAGAATCAAACCTACGTCAATGGTCAAGCAGCGAGCATCTACAAGCAGTCGCCGCCGCTGGTCAATGCCATGCGCAAACCCGGAGAGTGGCAAATCTACGATATCGTTTGGACGGCGCCGACTTTTGAGTCGGATGGGACGCTCAAGAGTCCCGCCTATGTGACGGTCTTGCACAACGGCGTGCTGGTCCAAAACCACTTTCAGCTGACGGGCGAGACGCGCTACATCGGTCAGCCGGCCTATCGGCCGTATCAACGCGCAGCGATCAAGCTGCAAGCGCACGGCGACCCATCGGCGCCCATCAGCTTCCGCAATATTTGGATTCGGGAACTTAAGTAGCCGGTGGCCGTGTCGCCATCATCGATGGCCGCGCGCCGAACCCCGCGAACCATGCGGCGGTTTTAGGATAGGTATTCTGCCAGCCGAGCGAAGCAAATCGAAAATCAAGATAGCCCAGGGCGCAGCCGATGGCGATGGTTCCCAAATCGACTCGGTTCAACGCACCTGCACGTTTCTCAAGTTCAATCAGGCTGCAATTGACTTTGTCCATTTGACCATCGATCCATTCCTTCCAGCGCAAGGCCTCCGGGCGCGCAAAGGTTTCGTATCGCACCAGCACCGCGGCGTCCAATAGGCCATCGGCCAGAGCTTGGTCGCGGTACACC
>Ga0210400_10003290_pt1 | contig 14383 bp, 9 predicted proteins | sample IncBWH26MmetaG_FD_155456 | JGI IMG/M metagenome (GOLD analysis project Ga0210400, IMG submission 155456) | Forest soil microbial communities from Barre Woods Harvard Forest LTER site, Petersham, Massachusetts, United States - Inc-BW-H-26-M | ecosystem: Environmental > Terrestrial > Soil >...
GCTCGACACTTTACCTCACCAAACATTTGCATTTACCTATCGCAAAAAACAGGTGGGCACAGATATTTTTGACTGTGTTTACGGCGATAAAGGAATTTTTTCTACCACAGGCGATATGCTGCTTTTTTCTAAAGCTTTTTTTGAAGGAAAAATAATTACCTCTGTAAATGTGGCTATAAACCCAAGAGTATATACAAAATACGGGCAGTTTTACGGTTACGGATTTCGCATAAATCCCAACATGGGAGATACAATTGTATTTCATAACGGTTGGTGGCATGGATTCCGCACGGCGTTTCATTATCGCAAAAGCGACAAAACCACGATTGTTGTTTTAAGTAATCGTTTAGATAAAGCGGCTTATCAAACCTGGAAACTGTTTGATGTTTTGGATAAAAAACAAAGCGCCAACGAAGAGATGATGGCAAAAGCCTATGGAGAGTGATTTTATTTTTCCCCCGTTAAAAAAGGGCTTTTATCTGTCAAATAATTATTCCTGCATGCAAAAAGCCGCAAAAGAGCTAAATGACTTCCTCCGCATAGAAATTTTATGTAATTTGATCCCCTTTCACTGTTGTGGTAAAATTTATTTTTAAGAAAATAGCGTACGGGTTTTTGGTATTACTTGGAGTAATTACCTCTATTTTCTTTTTATTTAATGTATTACCCGGCGATCCTGCCACTGTCTTACTCGGACAGCGTGCCAACAAAGAAGCTGTTGAAGCCATTAACCGCGATTTAGGAAGAGACAAACCCTTAGTTACTCAGTATTTCATGTACCTGAACGATTTATCGTTCATTTCTTTTCATAATACGGAAGATAAACACAGTGCTTTTTATCTCGATAAAGAAAAATATTCCTTTACAAAAATTCTTAACCTCGGCGAAAATACCTGTATGGTTGCAAAGGCTCCTTACTTCCGGCGTTCTTACATTACAAAACGAAAAGTCTCGGAGATCATAATTGAAACACTGCCCGAAACGGCAGTGCTTGCCATCAGCTCTATCATTGTAGCAACACTGTTGGGTGTTTTTTTAGGAGTAATTGCGGCTATAAAAAAGGACACTTTTTTTGACCGGCTCGCACTTATTCTCTCTGCGCTCGGCATGTCGGCTCCGTCATTTTTCTTCGGAGTAATTATTGCCTGGCTGTTTGGTTATGTGTTAACGGATTATACCGGCCTCTCACCCGTCGGAAGCCTGTACACCATTGATGTTTGGGAGGGGGAACGGCTTGATTTAAAAAATTTAATTCTGCCAACAATTACTTTAGGCATGCGGCCGCTCGCCATTATCGTTCAGCTTACCCGAAGCTCGCTGCTTGATGTTTTGTCGCAAGACTACATACGCACCGCGCGTGCAAAAGGATTAACTTTTTATGCCGTAATTGTAAAACACGCTCTTAAAAATGCGCTTAATCCTGTTGTTACAGCTGTGTCGGGTTGGTTTGCGGGCTTAATGGCGGGTGCAGTTTTTGTAGAAATTATTTTCAGTTGGAAGGGGATCGGCTATGAAGTATTTGAGGCACTGACAAAAAATGATTTACCCGTTGTAATGGGCGCAACTTTAATCTTCGCCACCTTCTTTGTGGTCATCAATATTTTTGTGGATGTGATTTACGGAATTTTAGATCCGAGAATTAGGGTCAAGTAAATTTCACCGCCAAGACACAAAAGCGCCAATATTCCTTATTGTTTTTTACGAACCTCCTGCACTGCATCTTTGCAGTTAAGCTCCCAACCATAATCACAAAAACTTCGTCTTAGTATATATGGACATAAGTTTTATAATGCCGCCTAATTTCCTTACTTTTGAAACGTATGCCCCGTAAAAAAATAATCGCCGGAAACTGGAAAATGAACAAATCTTTGATCGAAGCACAAGCTTTGGTAAATGCTATTATTAACGGTTGTGGAGAAGAAAATTCTGTAACAAAAATCTTCTTCCCTCCTTTTCTTTTTATCGAAAAACTGGCCGGGCTTTGTGAAGAAAAAAAGGATTTTTTTGTGGGCGCGCAAAACTGTCACCAGCTGGAAAGCGGTGCTTATACCGGAGAAGTTAGTGCGAAAGCCATTGCTTCTTGCGGGGCAAAATATGTTTTGATCGGGCATTCTGAAAGGAGGATTTATTTTCACGAAAGCAGCGAAGAGCTACGTCAAAAAATCGAACAGGCTCTTAAAAACAATTTAATTCCCGTTTACTGCGTGGGCGAAAAGCTGAACGAACGCAAAAGCAACGCCTATTTTCATGCTGTTAAAAAACAAATAGAAGAGGTTGTTTTTCATTTAACAGAAGAACAAATTAAAAATACAATCCTCGCATACGAACCCGTTTGGGCAATTGGCACCGGCGAGACCGCCACGCCCGAACAGGCACAGGAAATGCACGCGTTTATTCGTTTGGCTGTTGCTGAAAAATTCGGACAAACCATTGCGGGGCAAACAAACATTTTGTATGGCGGAAGCTGCAATGCGGGTAATGCAAAAGAACTTTTTTCTTGTCCGGATGTTGATGGTGGATTAATCGGCGGAGCCTCTTTAAAAGCGGAAGAATTCTTATCTATTATAAACTCCTTTTAAGATTTGTGCAATGGAATATTTGTGTTTTACATTTAAGGTTGAACCGGCCGATCCGGGTAGTGAAATTTTAGCCGCCGCTTTATCGGAAGGGAATTTTGAAAGTTTTGAGTTCAGCCGCTCGGGCTTTAACGCATACGTTAAAAAGAACGAGTTTAACGATGAAATTATCGAAAATTTAAAAGAGCAATTTCCCGATATTGGTTTTTCCTATTCGTTGGAAGAAATAAAAAAACAGAACTGGAACAAAGAGTGGGAGAAAAATTTTACGCCCGTACTTATAGAAAATTTATGCTGCATCCGCGCCTCGTTTCATACCGCTCCTGCCCCACCTTTGTTGGATATAATTATTGAACCAAAAATGTCTTTCGGTACAGGCCATCACCAAACAACTTGGTTGATGAGTAAGGCACTTTTTAGCCTTGATTTAAAGGGAAAATCGGTTTTAGATGTGGGCTGCGGAACAGGAATATTAGCGATAATAAGTAAAAAACTTGATTCTCAAACAGTTACTGGCATTGATATTGATGAGTGGAGTATAGAAAATTCCAGAGAGAACAGAAAGGCTAATGGTTTCAGTAGAGAAACTATTGATTTTTACCAAGGCAACATTGGAGGAATTGAGAATGAAACCTATGATGTAATACTCGCCAACATCAACAAAAATATTTTGCAAAAGGAAATGATAAAATATGCGGCCCACTTAAACAAGGGCGGCAAACTTTTATTGAGTGGTTTTTTTGAAACCGATTGTAAAGAGTTAATTTCGGCTGCGGAAAATGCCGGACTAAAAAATATCGGTAAAGAAACCAAAAACGAATGGGCCATACTTATCTTCGAAAAGTAATTTTTTCTTCCTCGCTCCTGCTCTCTTTGCAAAGCGGAATTTCTCAGCCCTTTGTCGATATAATAAACACCAGCTATCAGTCCCTTCAAACAAAATACAGCGATACTCTGTTAGGAAAAAACAAAACGGATAATGTTTTTTTAAACCTGACTATTCCTGTAAAAATTGATTCGCAAAACACGGTGATTGTGCGCTTATACGGCGAGCGTTTATTTTCTCAATCTACAGATTATTCTTCGTCTCAATATTCACCGTTAACCAACGGCGTTTTAAACTCACTCCTTTTACCCATCGGCCTGCAACACGAGACCAAGGACAAAAAGTGGAAATTTATTGGTCTGGCAATGCCAAAATTCAGCGGGCAATTTAGTCCTATTGACATCAAAGAATTTCAAATGGGGGGGTATGGAATGGCTACCTGGGTGAAGAGTGATAAGTTTAAAGTTAAGTTCGGTTTGTTTTATAACCACGAATTTTTTGGAAATTTTTTCATCCCTGTTTTTGCTATAGATTGGAAAGTCAACAACAGATTTCAAATGTACGGAACTCTGCCAAATTTTTATCGCTTCGAGTACGCAGTAATTCCGAAATTCATATACGCGGGGATTGGTTTTAAATCCTACACCCGCACCTATCACCTATACATTAACGACCCCTACTACTCCGGCGACTTTTATGTGCGAAACAATGAAGTGCAGGTAAAAGCCTTTGTGGATTTATACCTTTCAAAAAAATTTGTTTTGTACGGGGAGTTTGGGAGAAGTATAAATTATAGTCCAAAAATGTATTTATCGGGAACAAAAGATTTAGCCACATATCCTGGCGTTTACTCGCCCATAAAGGACGCTTTCTTTTTTAATGTGGGTCTTGCCTATCGCATCCGTTTCGATTTTTAATTCCTTTCCAAAAACCACATTATACTTATGTATTTATGCGTGGGGTCCAATTGGACTAGTCTTCTGCTCCAAACAAAAAGCCCCGTCTTTTGGCGGGGCTTAAACATTGTTTCACGTGGAACAAAGGCAGCTACATCTTCTCGAAGATATATGTTTGACTGGAGAATTCCTTGCCGGTTTTGTTGGCTTTAAGGTTAGACCTCAGCCCAGTCCAGAATGCATTTAAAAACCCGTTACGCCCCGTTTGGTATTTGCGGCTTAGCATGGAAACATAATACGAATCAAACACCATAGGAAGGGTTGTAATAAGTTTAAAGCCTTGGTCTTTCATAAGCCTTTCTATGTTGGCAGGGGTGAAGTGCCAAAGGTGTCGCGGCACATCGTAAGCCGCCCAATTCTCTTTATAAACACTTGCATCGAAAGAAGAAGGGTTGGGTAGAGCTATAATTAGTTTAGCTTTTTGCTTTAGAGATCCTTTCAGAATATTTATAGTTTCTTTTAAGTCCGGAACATGCTCTAATACATGCCAGGCGGTTATCACATCAAATTCATATAATGCATTTTGGATCATGGCATCTTTAAAATCAGGATATATAGAAAGGTTAAATTTTTCCTTCATTACCTTCCTTGCATCTGCATCTGGTTCTATACCCGAAGCATCCCATCCGTTCTTTTTGCAAGTATCAAGGAATGCTCCTGTGCCGGCACCATAGTCCAGAATCTTTCCCTTCTTAAGCCCCGTATAATGCATTACAAGCTGTAACTTTTTGATAAGAGTATAAGACCTCGCCCAGTGATACAAAGTGTTTATGAGGCCCTTCTTTGTGTCGCTGTGTGATATATAGCTTTCGGCCTTATAGTATTGCCCGAGGTCCTCATCGTTTGGGCGGGGAGAGGTGTATTTAAAGCCGCAACTTTTGCAGCGCTTTATTTCAAAATCCTTTTGCGAAACGGTGTGATCTTTACAAATCAAAAAAGTTTCCTTTTCTGCCGATCCGCAGATTATGCAATTGGTGATTTCTTTCATAAATTAGTTTTCTTTAATGGCTTTACAATGCCCTCGGCAAGTTCAGGCTCGCCCTCGTTTAACGAGGGGCGACAAAAATAATCTAAAATTGTTTCACGTGGAACTATCTTCCCATGTAAACCATTAGGATTGAAATATCAGAAGGATTGATACCCGAAATTCTGGAGGCCTGACCAAGGGTGCCCGGCTTAATCTTTTTAAGTTTTTCGCGGGCTTCTGTTGAGATGCTTGAAAGCTCGTCGTAGTTAAAGTTATCCCAGATTTTTAATTCTTCCAAGCGTTTAAGTTTAAGGGCGTTTTCTTTTTCGCGCTCAATGTATCCTTCATACTTCATTAAAATTTCCGCCTGTTCAATACTTTCGGTATCGTAAGGAGAAAGGGCGGCAAAAAGATTAGTGGAACTTTTTGCCATTTGAGGTATGGAAATATTAGGCCGCGAAAGTATATTTTGGTAACGTACTTTTTGGTTGATAGGGGCGGATCCGATGCTTTCTAAAAACGGATTCATTTCTGCAGGCTCGGCACTATTGTTGTTGAAATATTTTATTACCGAATCGTAATTTCTGATTTTCTCTTCAACACGCTTCATGCGTTGTTCTGATGCGAGGCCAAGTTCGTGCGAAACAGGCGTTAGTCGGATATCGGCGTTATCCTGACGCAAAAGCAATCGATATTCGGAACGAGAGGTAAACATACGATAAGGTTCATCGGTTCCTTTGTTCACCAAATCATCGATTAAAACTCCGATATAAGCATCATAACGATTTAATATTAGCGCCGCTTTTTCGTTAATTTTCAGGTGTGCGTTAATCCCCGCCATAAGTCCCTGACAACCAGCTTCTTCATACCCGGTGGTGCCGTTAATTTGTCCTGCAAAATACAGATTATCAATAAAATGTGTTTCCAAACTAAGTTTTAGTTGGGTAGGAGGGAAGTAATCATACTCAATTGCATAGCCCGGGCGAAACATTTTTACGTTTTCCAGTCCCGGAATTAATCGCAAAGCTTTTAGTTGAACATCTTCGGGAAGCGACGTAGAAAATCCGTTCAGGTAAATTTCTACCGTATCCCATCCTTCGGGTTCAATAAATAATTGGTGTCTTTCTCTTTCCGAGAAACGATTTATTTTATCTTCAATTGACGGACAATACCTTGGCCCGAGTCCCTGAATTCTTCCCGCAAACATTGGAGATTTTTCGAAGCCGGTTTTTAAAATATCATGTACCTGTTGGTTGGTATAAGTTATGTGACAGGGAATTTGCTTTTTGGCGTTTGGACCCATGAAGGGCGATGTGTTTTCTAAATAAGAAAATTTATCTAACAGCTCGTCTCCATCTTGTAATTCTGTTTTAGTGTAATCAATACTGCGCCCATCGAGGCGGGGAGGTGTTCCGGTTTTCATGCGACCGCTGTCGAAACCAAGCTTTACTAATTGTTCGGTAATTCCGTGCGCAGCTTTTTCACCGGTTCTTCCACCTGAAAAATTCTTTTCACCGATATGAATCAATCCATTTAAAAAAGTTCCGTTTGTAAGGACGACTGCTTTTGCTTTAAACTCCATGCCCATTCCGGTTATTACACCTTCAATTCTTTTTCCGTCTTTGCTGATTAAAAGTGCGTTTACCGTGTCTTGCCAAAAATCAACGTTGGGTGTTTGCTCCAGCATTTTTCGCCATTCTGCGGCGAACATCATGCGGTCGTTTTGCGTACGCGGACTCCACATAGCGGGACCCTTGCTGCGGTTGAGCATGCGGAATTGTATAGCAGATTTATCAGAAACAATTCCCGAATAACCACCAAGCGCGTCTATTTCCCGCACAATTTGTCCCTTGGCAATTCCACCCATGGCGGGATTGCAGCTCATCTGGGCAATAGTTTGCATGTTCATGGTAACAAGCAAAACCTTTGAGCCCATGTTAGCGGCGGCGGCGGCGGCTTCGCAACCGGCGTGACCTGCGCCAACCACAATTATATCGTATGAAGATTGCATTTTTGGGACAGCAAAATTACTGTAAATAATTGTACGGCGAATAATAAAAAAGCCTTTTCCTTTTCGTCGATACTTAACTAACATCAACCTGTTGAATACGATTTTTGATTTTTTAATAAGTTCGCAATAAGCGAATATCTTTGCTTAAACTTTAAAACAACACATTATGACTTTTACTTGGTACGTTCCGTTTTTAGCGGCATTAATTCCCATGATAATTGGTTTTATCTGGTACAATCCAAAAGTTCTTGGAACCGCCTGGATGACAGCTTCGGGTATGACGCCTGAAAAAGCAAAAGGTGCTAACATGGGCCTTGTTTTTGGCCTCGCTTATTTATTAAGTGTCATGTTGGCTATGGCGCTTATTCCGTTAACTATACACCAATCTCACATGTTCTCGATTTTGGCTAACGAACCCGGAGTTAATGATCCTTCTTCAGAAATTGGCATGTTTCTTAAAGGTTTTTTAGAAAAATACGGGCACAATTTCCGTACATTTAAACATGGCGCGTTTCACGGGACACTTGCGGCATTTTTTATTTCTCTGCCAATTTTGGGAACTAACGCTTTATTTGAACGCAAAAGTTTTAAATACGTTGCTATTAATGTTGGCTATTGGATGTTAACCATGGCCTTAATGGGTGGCGTGGTTTGTGCGTTCCTTTAAACATCAAAATTCTTTAAAAGAAAAAGTCCCGCTAAAAACGGGACTTTTATTTTATACCATGTTGAGTCTTTGCAACAATTCATCTTTATAAGAGCCGCCGATCGGAATTGGTTTTTTATCTTTTTCTAAAATCAGGTTGTGGTTTTCAATGGCAACAATTTTATCTACACGGGCAATAAAAGAGCGGTGAACGCGCAAAAATTCATTGGGTGCAAGTTTCTTCTCTATATCCTTCATGGTTGAGTGCACCGTATACCGCGTAAGCTCTGTATTGATTACCACATAATCTTTCAGGGCTTCGATAAAGAAAACATCCTTCATATTAATTTTTACAAGGCGGCTGTTGGTTTTTACAAACAACACATCTTTGCTTCCCTCTTTATTTTCAACCAGGGAATAAAGAAAATCCCGCTCTTTTTTTAATTCGCTGTGTTTTTTGTGGCGGTGAATCGCCATTTCAATAGAGATGTGTAAATCCTTTTCCTTAAATGGTTTTAAAATATATCCGTAAGGTTCTGTAATTTTTGCTTTAGAAAGCGTGCTCTCATCGGCATAAGCGGTAAGGAATATTACAGGAATATTCATTTGTTTAATTTGCTCGGCCGCGTCGATACCAGTTTGCGGGCCCTTAAGCATGATATCCATTAAAACAACATCAGGATGTTGCTCGCGCGCCAGGTCAACCGCCTCCGCGGCATTGTTACACGCGCCCACAATGTTGTAGCCTATTTTTTTCAGGCTGTTTTGTATGTCTTTAGAAACGATGCTTTCGTCTTCAACGACTAAAATATTAATTCCTCCTGCCATGGTTTAAAAAATTATTTCAAATGTAGTTCCTTTATTTCTAATCATTGTTATAGTTCCGTTAATTTGTTCGGTCAGGGTGGTAACCAACTGCAAACCTAAGGTTTCTGTGTTTCTGAAGTTCACGTTTTCAGGCATTCCGCGGCCATTATCAGAAACCGTTATTTTTATCTTCTCTTTTTCTTTTTTCAGGGTTATAAAAACTGTTCCTTCCCTGCCGTCATCAAAAGCATATTTAAGCGCGTTAGAAACAAGTTCGTTTATAATGAGCCCGCAGGGAATTGACAAATCTAAATTAAGAAAGATTGTATCAACTGCAAAATTTGTCCTTATTTTTTGTTGATTGGCTTCAAATGAGTAAAAGAGGTTTTTTACCAGGGTTATGATATACTCGCTGAAATTTATTTGAGAAAAATCTTTGTTTTGATACAACGATTCGTGTATAAAAGCCATTGTTTTTATACGGTTCTGGCACTCCTTAAGCAGGTTTATTGTTCCGCGGTCTTTTAAATAAGCGGTTTGAAGGTTCAGGATGCTGGAGATCACCTGAAGGTTGTTTTTTACACGGTGATGCACTTCTTTTAAAAGAATTTCTTTTTCTTTCAGTGATTTTAAGATGTCGTCTTCCGATTTCTTTTGGGCTGAAATATCGCGCGAAAAAATAGCAATTCCTGTAATTTTTCCGGCGGTTTTAATAGGATTATAGTGTGTTTCTAAAAATATTTCATTTTCACCCGAACCATAACGTTCAACCGAACTGGCGTTTTCGCCATTAAAAACGCGGGTGTAAATTTCTTTTGTTTGAGCGTGGTATTGCGGCGCCATGGTTTCAAAAACCGGCATTCCGGGTTTTAAATCTTTATTGAACGCATGTTTTACAATTTTGCGCAGGGCTTCGTTAAACTCAATAAGGTTGTGGTTTTTGTCAATGGATAAAATGACATCTTGCGTATTATTAATAATGGCAGAAAGCCTGGATTGCTTATTTAAAACCTCTTCTTCATTTTGTTTTTGTTCGGTAATATCTCTTGAGAACACTGCGATTCCGGTAATTTTTTTATCTGTTTTTATAGGATTGTAGTGTGCCTCATAAAGTCTCTGTTCTCCGGCCACATCAAATGTTTCAATATCTGTAACGCTCTCACCGCTCAGTACGCGTTTATAAACCGCCTTAAGCGCGGGTTGATCCCGGGGCGGTAAAAAATCAAAAAGAAGTTCGCCTTGTTTTATCTCCCTGTCCGAACGCTGCTTAATTATTTTTTTAAACACATTATTAAATTCAACCAGTTTATAATTATGATCAATTGAAAAAATTATATCGTTGGTAGTATTAATTATAGCGGCTAACTGCGCCTGCTTACTGAGTATTTCTTCTTGTGCTTTTTTCTGCCCGGTAATGTCGTATCCAACGGCGGAAACTTCAATCACTTCGTTTTTTTCATTGTAAATAGGGTGTAAAAATATATGGCGATATATTTTCTTTCCCGTTAAAGTATTTCGCTCGGTATCAAACTCAACGCTTTTTCCTTTTAACACCTCTTCATATTTGCCGTTCCAGAATTCATTATATTCTTCCGACCTCATTTTATCCGGTAACCGGTTAATAGCTATGTCTAATTCAGGATAAGTTCCGTACAGTTCATAAATAGCATTTGCATAATTTTTATTAAACGAGGTAAGCTGTAGTTTTTTGTTAATCGTCCACATTAACTGCGATCCGCTTTTAAAAATAGCGCGCAACCTGGCCGACTGTTCTGTAATTTGTTGCTCCGCATTTTTACGGTCAGTTATGTCTTGCGAAAGAGCGGCTATCTCAACAACTTGTTTTTGTTCGTTATAAATCGGATGCAAAAAAACCTGGCCATATATCGGCTTTCCATAACGCACAATGTGGTTGGTTTCAAATTCCAGGCTTTCTCCGGTTAAAACCGCCCGGTATTTTTCTTTCCAGAAATGATAATACGGCGTATTTTTAACAAGCTCCAAAACGAATGAATTGAGTTCCGGTTTTTTACCTAACGATTTTTGATAGGCCTGAGAAAAGTTTTTGTTAAACGATGTAAGATTAAACTTTCTGTCAACCGTCCAGATGCGCTGGCTTCCGCTTTCAAATATAGCTTTTAGTTTTGCCGTCTGTTCGGTTATTTGCTTTTCGTAATTTCTTCTTTCTGTTGTGTCTTGGGCAACGGCAGCAATCTCACTTATTTTTCCGTCAATGATAATAGGATGAAAGTGCATTTCGCGATAATATATTTTTCCGTCAATGGCCTTCAGCGGAATCTCTATTTTAGTGTCTTTGCCTTTAAATGCCGCCTTGTGCGCCTCTCTGAGTGTTTTGTAATCCTCTTTAGAAAAAGCCCCCTTAAACTCTGTAATTTTTATACCGGGCTTAAGCGTAACGCCGCAGAGTTTTTTTACCGCTTCGTAATATTGTTTGTTGTAAGAGACTAGTTCAAGATTTCTGTTGATTGACCAAATAAGGTGAGAGGTGCTTTCAAAAATCGCTTTCAGTTTTTGTTCGGATTCTATCCTGAGATTGATTTCCTTATGGAGTTCTTTATTTGTTTGTTCGGTAAAGCGTGCCCTGATTTTTTCATCTTCAAGTTTTTTCTCAAGCGTAATATCCTGCACAACAATTTGAATCGCTTTGGCTGAATTATAAAAAATCAGGCTCGATTTTGTTCGGATAACTTTTTTACTTCCTTTGTGTGTAATTACATTATACTCAACAAAGGGTGTGTCTTCTCCCGCCATAGCTCGCTTAATGCGTTCAATGCCTAGGGGGCGGTCTTCCGGTAATAAAAAATCCACCAGCGAAAAAGAATCCAGATCATCTTTATTGGTAATTTCTGCAATAGCATACGCTTCCTTATTCCCGAATTGTATTTTTCCGTCAACATGAATAAAAATACCAACCGGAATCGAATCGATAAGGTTGCGATAATTTAACCAACGTTGATTCAGTTCCTGCTCGGCAATTTTTCGCTCAGAGATGTCGTTAATAAACCCTTCGATATATAAAAGTTTATTCTTTTGATTATAAACACCCGAGCCTTTTTCCCAAATCCATTTGGTATTTCCTTTTTTATCAATAATGCGGTATTCTATCTGAAAAGATTTTCTGTTGCGCAGCGCTTCCCTGATTTCTTTTTTTCCCAGCCCCCTGTCTTCCGGATGTATAATAGAAGCAAAACTTCTTTTTTTATTATCAATAAATTCTTCTGGTTTATAGCCCGTTAATTCTATTGACCCCGACGAAATAAATTTCATGGTCCACTTATTATCATTCAGGCAACGGTAAGCCATGCCGGGTAAATTTGAGAGTATATTTGATAATTGCGTTTTATTATTATCAAGCTCTTCTTCCTTTAATTTTTGTTCGGTTATGTCGCGGCTGACACAATGAAGCGCAGTAATTTCTTTTCCTTTATAAATGGGCGAATAGCGATTTTCCAGCCAAACGATGCCACCGCTTTTAGTGATATACCTTGCGGAAAGTTTTGCAAACGTTTGCCTGATCGCTTTTCGTTTAATAACGTTTTGTTGCGAATTCAATAAAAGATCACGGTCGGCGGGGTGAATAATTTTAAACCCTATGAGCGCGTCTTTATAAAATTCTTCTGGACTATAACCCAAAATGCGTTTTGCCGAAGGGCTAACATAAGTATAAGAGGGGGTAGGTTTAAATTGAAAATGAAAAATAATGTCCGAAGAATTTTCAGCAAGCAGCCTGAATTTTTTTTCGCTTTCGGTTATTTGTTCCTCGGCTTTTTTTTCATTTTCAATGTTTCGTGAAACGCCGAAATATCCGATCAGTTTTTTTTTACTATCTACCTGCGGATATATGGTTTCCTCAATCCATAAATATTTCTTTTTTTGCGCATGATAAAAGCGATAGCGGAAAGAGCCTTTAATTTTTTTCTTTAATAATGCTTTAATGTTGCTGATAATGGCCGGTACATCGTCTTTGTGGCAATATTCAATTATTTTTTTTCCGAGCGAAAAATATTTCTTTTTAGTAATTCCTAAAATTTCAAAGATTTTATCCGATAAAAAAACAATTTCTTTTTTTCCTTTTTTATCGATGGTTACGTAATAAATAACCTCGTCAATATTTTTTAATATTAAATCGGTATGAGCGTTAAACACGCCTAAAGGGTGTTGTTTATTTTTTATTTTCCGCTCCTTCATCCGGTTTTTTTTCGCTCTTCTTCTGGTTTTGTTTTGTGTCTTCAAACACTTTTAAGCTTTCTTCGTATGTGGGTACGATTTTTTGCCCGTCCCATTTTCTTTCAATACCGTTTTCGTACGTTACGGTAAGAATTAAAAATCCGTCATCTTCAAAATAATGCCAGTCGCCTTCTTTTTGCCCGGCCACATATTTACCGGTTGCCTGAATTTTTCCGTTATCGAAATAGTATGTGTGTTTTCCGTCGGGGTCACCGTTAACGAATTTCCCCTCGAAACGTAATTTATTTTCTTTTACATAGTAAGCTCTCCAAACGCTGTCAGGAACTCCGCTACGATATACGCCGTACTCTTTATAGTTTGCAATTTCGTAATACCAGCCTCCTTCTTTCTGGTCATCCAGATATTCGCCCTTGGTAATTAATTTTCCGTCTTCGGTATATTCTTCCAATACACCTTCGCGTTTATCGTTTTTATAATTTTCCTTTCGCAAAACTTTTCCGTCATCGTAATATAAAATCCACTCTCCCTGCGCCCGGCCTTTTTTATCGTAACGGCCTTTTTGTTCTGTTTTTCCGTTGGGATAAAAGAATTCCCAATTCCCAATGCGTTTATCGTCCACATAGGTTCCTTTAGAGCGAAACTCGCCGGTAATATTATATTCAATCCACTCTTTCTGGCGGCGGCGCAAAGAATCAACGGGGCCGCGTTCTAATAAATATCCTTCCTGGTAAACAAATGCTGAATCTGCAATAGATAAATTAAAACACTTAAACTGCATAGTGTATTTTTCAGTACTATCGTCATAAACTCTTACCGAATCACAACGTTTTGATAAATGGAATTTATAGTGCGTGCCCAACGGCATTCCGTTTAAATACAATCCCTCATAACGCACATTTCCGTCTTCAAAATAGGCTTTAAAAATATCGGGCTTGGCTAATTCGGGAGCGTTTTTTACTTCTTTACCGTAACTGAATTTTTTCATTTCCGATAGATCACCTTTTTTATCATACTCTTTTACATAACCGTCGATCGTATTGTCTTTATAGCGCGTTTCTTTTTTTACAGTTCCGTCGGGATAAAATTCTTTCCATAAACCCTGTTTATTTCCTTCTGCATCGGTTTGATTAATTTTTTCCTGCTTTTCAATATAACCCATTTTGTATTTTATAATGGCGGTTATAAGCGAATCTTCCGAATACACATAAGAAATTCCGTCGGCACGGCCGTTTTTATAAGGAATGCTTTGTTTTGTATTTCCAGATTTATACAAATTATAGGACAATCCTTGCTTTACATCGGCTATATAGTTTTCTTTTGAGCTGATAAATCCCGCTGTATCAAAAGTATTGGTAACCCCATTTTTCTTTCCTTCTGAATAATTT
>Ga0210400_10003291_pt1 | contig 14378 bp, 12 predicted proteins | sample IncBWH26MmetaG_FD_155456 | JGI IMG/M metagenome (GOLD analysis project Ga0210400, IMG submission 155456) | Forest soil microbial communities from Barre Woods Harvard Forest LTER site, Petersham, Massachusetts, United States - Inc-BW-H-26-M | ecosystem: Environmental > Terrestrial > Soil >...
GGAAGCCGGCCTCATGAATGCGATTCTCGAAGTGACCGATGATGACGGCGAGATCGTGCTGGAGTTTCCCTTCACCGAAGCGCTCCTCGACGTGTCAGACGTCACAAAGCATTGATATTACCCGCCGCCGATCCTGGCCGTTCCAGGAATGTTTCCGATTGCGTATCGATGGAAAAAAACTGAAAAGTGTCGCCACGAAGACCACTGTTGCGGGCAGAGGGCTTGTCCGTGCAAGGATTAAGGTCTTCCACAAAGGGGAGAACACTATGACGATCTACTCATCGGCGTCGCGCAGCCTGCTGCTGGCTGGCGCCTTTTTTGGAGCTTTGACATTTGGGGCTGCTGCGCAGCAGCCGGCCAGTCCACCCGCTGCGGCGCCCGCCGCCGCGCCGGCGCTGCCGCCGGGTTCACCCCTGATCGGGCGGCCGGACGGTGAAGCTGCGGCCAAGCTTGCACCCGTCGCGTCGCCACCCATCGCAACCGCGCCGGACAAATTGCCGTTGGCAAAACTTAAAGTACCGGCCGGCTTCAACATCGAGGTTTATGCCGCCGGCATGGCGAACGCGCGTTCGCTCGCCGAAGGCGACAAGGGCACGGTGTTTGTCGGCAGCCGCACGGTCGACAAGGTCTATGGCATCGTCAACAAGGACGGCAAGCGATCGGTCAAGATCGTGGCCTCGGGCCTTTACCGGCCGAACGGCGTCGCGTTCAAGGACGGCACGCTGTACATCGCCGAGCTCTCGAAGATTTCCAAGATCGACAAGGTCGAAGACAATCTCGACAGCCCGCCGAAGCCGACGATGATTTACGACAATCTGCCGAAGGACGAAGCCCATGGCTGGAAGTTCATCGCCATCGGACCCGACAACAAACTCTACGTTCCGGTCGGACAGCCCGGCAACAACGTCCTGCATGACGAGGCGCACGGCCAGATCCGGCGGATAAATCTCGATGGTACCGGCGCGGAAGTGGTCGCGCTTGGTGTTCGCAACAGCGTCGGTTTCGACTGGAATCCCGAAAACAAGCAAATGTACTTCACCGATAACGGCCGTGACTGGTTGTCGGAAGACGTTCCGCAGGACAAACTCAACCGCCTCACCAAGGTCGGTGAGGATTTCGGCGTGCCATACTGCTACCAGGGCAACATTCCGGATCCTGAATTCGGCTGGGGGCATTCCTGCAGCGAGTTCACGCCTCCGGTTGGTTTGATGGGGCCGCACGCGGCCGCGCTCGGCATGCGGTTCTATACCGGCAACATGTTCCCGAAGAGCTACAAGAACACCATCTTCGTGGCCCGGCATGGTTCCTGGAACCGATCCAACAAGTTCGGTGGCGACGTCGTCTCCGTCAAGCTGAACAAGGACGGCACCGTCAAGTCGATCGAGCCGTTCATTACGGGCTTCCTGGAAGACAACAAGTATGTTGGCCGGCCGGTCGACGTCATGCAGATGAAGGATGGTTCGCTCTTGGTCTCCGACGACTGGAACGGTGCCGTCTATCGCATCACCTACGGCAAGCCGAAGGTCGCTACGCAATAAGTATGAGACGATGATCGGGGGCAGCGCTCGCTGCCCCCGATTTTCTTTGGACTGTGTTCTCAAGGATAGGTCGATGCGAAGAATAATAGCCGCGCTTGTGTTTGCGTCCGCCGCTTTTTCGGCGAGTGCCGAAACCGTTCAAGAGCGCGCGGCTGCCTGTTTTGCCTGTCATGGCGAGCACGGACAATCCGAGACCGAAAATACCCCGTCGCTCGGCGGGCAGCAGGCGCCTTACGCGCTGATCCAACTCTTCATGTTTCGCGAAAAGCTGCGCAGCTTTGAGCCGATGAACGAGATGACGAAGGCGTTCACCGATGACGATCTTCGCACCTTTTCCGATTTCATCGCCACGCTGCCGAAGCCCGCGCCCCCGGCCGACGCCGGCGATCCCGCGCGAATTGCGCGCGCCCAGGCGCTGGTGCAGCAGCACCGCTGCAATACCTGCCACAACACCGATTTTTCCGGCAAGGACAATGTCCCGCGCCTTGCCGACCAGCGTGAGGATTACCTCGCAAAGACCATGCGGGAATACAAGGACAACAGCCGCCACGGCTATGACGCCACCATGGCGGAAGTGCTGCAGCCGGTGACGACGGATCAGATCGCCGATCTCGCTTATTTTCTCGCCCGGGTGCGCTAAGCCTTTTGCCGGACCTTTCGCGCGTCCCTGGATTGCCCGGGTATGGCGCTGCCTTGTCGGTGGCGCTACAACACGGACGATCCAAGGGAGTTGGCCATGGAAAGCCTCTGGCGTCTGCCGGCTATCGAACTCGCTACACTCATAAAGTCGAAGAAGGTTTCCGCCAAAGAGGCCGCTTTTGCCGCGCTGACCCGGTTGGACGCCGTGAACCCGTTGATCAATGCGGTCGTCGACCATCGGCCCGACGAGGTGCTGGCACAGGCCGCGGCTGTCGATGCGGCGATTGCGCGCCATGAGAACGTCGGTGCGCTGGCGGGGGTGCCCATCACCGTCAAGGTCAATATCGATCAGGAAGGGTTCGCCACCACCAACGGGCTCAAACTGCAGCGCGATGTCGTCGCGCATACCAACAGTCCCGTGGTGGACAATCTCCGCAAGGCCGGTGCCGTTATTCTGGGGCGCACCAATTGCCCGGCATTTTCCTACCGCTGGTTCACCACCAATTTGATCCATGGCGATACCAGAAATCCGCGCGATCCCGGCATCACGCCGGGAGGTTCCTCCGGTGGTGCGGGAGCGGCGGTCGCCGCGGGCATCGGCCATATCGCGCACGGCACTGATATCGCCGGCTCCATTCGTTACCCGGCTTATGCCTGCGGCGTTCACGGCCTGCGTCCCACCGTTGGCCGCGTCGCGGCCTTCAACGCCTCGCTGCCTGAGCGATCGATCGGACCGCAGATCTCGGCGGTATCCGGTCCACTGGCGCGCACCGTCGGCGATCTCAGGATCGCGCTCGCGGCGATGTCCGCTCCGGACATGCGCGATCCCTGGTGGGTACCCGCGCCGCTCGAAGGGCCTGCGATGCCGAAGCGGGCGGCATTGTGTCTTCAGCCGGATGGTCTTGAGCCCGTCGCCGAGGTGAAAGCGGCGGTCGCCGATGCAGCCAAACGCCTTGAGCGCGCGGGATGGGTGGTCGAAGAGATCGCGACCACGCCGCCGCTGCGCGAGGCGGCGGACCTTCAGACCAAGCTCTGGCTCGGCGATGGCTATGAAGCCCAACTCGAGGCCGCCGAGCGTGAAGGCGATCCCGGCGCGCTCGCCTGCCTGCGCGGCAACCGGGCCAAGGTTTTTCCGTTCGACGTAACGACGCTATCCAAGGTCCTGACGCGGCGGGCCACATTGGCACGGGAATGGCTGCATTTCTTTGAGACTTATTCCGTTCTCCTGATGCCGGTATCCGGCGAATTGCCGTTCCCCAACGGCCTCGACGTCCGCGATGACGCCTCGTTCGCGCGGGTATGGCGCGCGCAACTGCCGCAAATTGCTATTCCCTTCATGGGGCTGCCTGCGCTAACGGTCTCGACGGGGTTGGTCGGCCGGATTCCGGTTGGTGTTCAGGTGGTTTCCGGTCGCTTCCGCGAGGATCTCTGTTTGCTCGCAGGCGAGGCCATTGAAGCTGGGGGAACGCCCTCGGCGCCGGTCGATCCCGCGGGCTGAATGAATTTGGCGAAGGGCGTGCAGGAATCGCGATGGCAGGCATTTACGATTTCACGGCCACCTCGCTGGCCGGCGAGGACGTTCCGCTGAAGCGATATGAAGGTCAGGTTCTCCTGATCGTCAACACCGCGAGCGCCTGCGGGTTCACGCCACAGTATAAAGGCCTCGAGGCGCTGCAACGCACACTTGGTGCGCGCGGTTTTTCGGTGCTCGGCTTTCCCTGCAACCAGTTCGGGGGCCAGGAGCCTGGCGACGCCAAGCAGATCGAACAGTTCTGCGCCAGCAATTATGCCGTCAGCTTCCCGATGTTTGCCAAGATCGAAGTCAATGGCAGCGGCGCACATCCGTTGTATCAGTATCTCAAGAGCGAGAAATCCGGGCTGCTCGGCTCGTCGATCAAATGGAATTTCACCAAATTCCTGCTCGATCGCTCGGGTAAGGTGGTCGCGCGGCACGCGCCGACGACCAGCCCGGAAGCACTCATAACGGAAATTGAGGAGTTGCTGTGAACGAGAAGAATGAAACCATGACCGACCAATTGCCCGACCGGCTCTCGAGCGATCCGAAAAGTCCTTATTACAATGAAGAGATTCTGGCGCGCGACGTCGGGATTCGCTTCAAGGGCGTCGAGAAGACCAACGTCGAGGAATACTGCGTCAGCGAGGGCTGGGTCCGCGTGACCGCGGGCAACGCCAAGGACCGTTACGGCAATCCGCTCACGATCAAGGTTCACGGTCCGGTCGAGCCGTATTTCCGCGAGAAGGGACCGGCCTGAGACGGTCCCTCGTTAAGGCGAGGGACGCCCGCGACGACGCATTCCTGTCTTCCATGTTGTGCCGCCCTGATTGCATCTTCGATAAAGGCCCCGAAAGGGGCCTTTATCATTTTTAGAATAGCTCGAAGAAAACGCACTCCGCTGTCGCCTGAAGCTTGCTGCGATGTACTAAGACGAGCGCATGTGTCGAGGGCATTTGAATGTCGCCGCCAACACAGCATGATCTCGCTACCAAGATTCAATCGGAACGAACAATGGATGAATTGAACGGACGCATGATCGCTTGCCAGCTGCTGGTCACGGGCCTGATTGCACGTGTTGCCAACAATTCACCCGATCCTTTGCGGTTTCTCACCGACTTTCGCGACGAGATCAGGGCGGTGGTGACGGGAATCAACATCGCAGGAATGGACAATACCGATCGCGTGCGGCAGGCCGCGCAAAAAACCATCGACGAGTTGTTCGCCCTGATGAAGCCGCCGAGCATCGATTGACCCCGGGCTATGTACCAGAAAGGCCCGGCTGACGGGCATTTCTGCGCCTCTGTTTAGAACGATTTCAAAATCAGTTTAGAACGATTTCAATCTCGAAATTAGAATCGATTTGATCTGGACGGATTCAAGCATCCTGGCGCCGTAGTCGCATTGACCCGAAATTTCACGCTCGATACCAACCGTCGTGGGTCAATGCAGATTCAACTGCATGAGGTTTTTTCCGGTTAGGGGCGAGTGTTATGAATCAAGCAAAAGCACCGAGGTCGCTGCGTGCGAACGCGGCGATGAACTTGGTCAGTGAAAAGTGCGAGAATTACTCCGGCCGAAAAGTCTCCGCGGTCGCGGGATTGATGGCGGTGGCCTCGTTTTCAGGCGCCGAAGCGCAGCAATCCAATCTTCCGCCGGTGACGGTCGATGCGCCGGTCGCTCGCCCGCGTCCCGCGGCGTCAGCGCCTTCGCGGGATCAGATCAGGGCGCGCAATGCGCTGCGGCGCGCCGCGCGACGCTCGCAACCGGCGCCGGTTCCGTTTCCCAACGCCGGCGGCCTGAGCGCGGACCGCGATCCCTACGCGAATCCGGCAGCGCCCTACATGGCCAACGGGGTGCAGGCAGCCGGCAAATTTCCTGAGTCAATCGCCAACACGCCGAAAACCATCACGGTGCTCACGAAGGATGTTCTGGCCGACGAAAACGCTACCAGCTTGAAGCAGGCGGTCCTGAACACCGCCGGCGTGACGCTCGGGACCGGCGAGGGCGGCAACGCCTTCGGCGACCGATTCTTCATTCGCGGCTTCGACACCCGCAATGACGTATTCATCGACGGCGTCCGCGATTCCGGCGTCAGCGTCCGCGAGAATTTCTTCACCGAGCAGATCGAGATCCTGCGCGGGCCCGGCTCGTCGTTCGCCGGACGCGGTACCACCGGCGGCGCCATTAACATCGTCACCAAGCAGGCCACCACCGCCGGCAATTTCTACAATATGGATACGACGTTTGGAACGGATAGCACCAAGCGGGTCGTGTTGGACGTCAACCAGGTGATCAGTCCGACGCTGGCGATCCGCGCCGGCGGCCTGTTCCAGGACGCCGAGGTGGCCGGCCGGAACTACACCACCGACGATCGCGGTGGCGGCTTCGTCGCCTTGACGTACAAGCCGGTCGATGCGGTGAAGGTGACCGCGGACTACATTCACACCGACATCCATGGATTGCCGGATTTCGGCGTGCCGTATTATCGTCCGGGACCGACCAACGCCGCCGGTCAATATACGACGACGGCCGGCGGTCCGTTTCCGGATTTCGGCGTCAAGCGCAACAATTTCTACGGCTTCGCCTACCGCGATTTCTTCTCGGTTCAGCAGGACATCGGCACTCTCAACACCGAAGTCCATATCACCCCTGATTTGGTTGTCAGCGACAAGGTAAGGGCTTCGCATTCGCTGCTGAACTATATCGGAACGATTCCTGAATCGGCCAATCTCGCGGCGGGAACACTGACTGCCAATCCCGTGAGCCGCTATCAACCGACCGACGTCGTCGATAATCAGACCGAGGCAATCTATAAATTCGATACCGGTGGCTGGCACCACACCGCGGTCGCTGGCGTCGAGGTGTCCCGCGAGATATCCAGCATCGACTCTTATACGGGCTTGACCTCAGAGGGAACTGGCAGCGGAGCCTTCAACAACACCGGATCGGAGAGCGGCGTTAGCATATTTAACCCGCAAGACACGTTAGCGCCGTTTCCGACCACCCCGACGCTTACCGGGCTGCCCACGAAGATCGCCATCGACACGACGAGTGGGTATTTGATCGATACCGTGAATTATCATGATGTCCTGATCGTCAATGGCGGCATCCGCTTCGACGATTACAAAATCAAAACCAGCGGTTACGGCACGGTGAATGGAGTCGCGGGCACCTTCGGGTCGCAGGCCGGGGAGTTTGGGATGCCGAACTTCAACCTCGGCCTCACGCTGAAACCGCTTCCGATTACCGCCGTCTACATTGCCTATGCGACGTCGACGGATCCCGTGGGGTCCGAAATTGACGGCACCAGCGCGAATTACGGAGGATTGGCGCCCATCATCAACGGCAATTCGAACCAGATATTCGGGCCAATGAAGAACACGGCGATCGAGGTAGGCAACAAATGGGAATTGTTTGATCGCCATTTGCTCGTGACCGGTGCACTGTTCCAAACCGATGTCACCAACGCGCGTGAGTCGGTGAACCTCACCGCATCGAGCCCGACAGCATCAGGTTGCACCTATAATCCTGCGATAGCTGGCACGCAGGCTTGCATCAGCGCGGGTGCAGCCTATGAAATCCAGGGCATTGACCTCGAAGTTGCGGGCAAGATCACAGACAAATGGAGCGTATTCGGCGGTCTGGTCCTGATGAAGTCGGAGGTGACGAAGTCGCTGGTTCCCCCGGCCAACACCGCATTGTTCACGACAAACGTCGGCCTGCCCCTTGCCAACATCGCAAATCAATCTTTCAGCCTGCTCAGCAAATATCAGATTGACGACAGATGGGAGGTTGGCGGACAGGCCGTCTATCGTTCCAAGATCTATGGTGGAACCCTGCTTGCCGCCAACCAGGGCACGTCGCTGCCGAGCTTTTGGCGTTTCGATACGTTCGCGGAGGCGAAGATCAACAAGAACTGGACGTTGAAGCTGTTCGTCAACAACATCTTCAATACGCTCTATTACACGGGGTTGTATCAAAGTGCGGCGCCGTTCGTTCTGGAAGCGCCTGGCCGCACGGCGTCGCTGATGATCTCGGCGAGATTCTGAGTGCTGAGCGATGCTGATCTGCGTCCCCAATGTACTGGGCAAGGATGATGTGGCGGATTTCCGCCGCGTCATGGACGGCTGCGCGTGGGAGGACGGCCGTTCGACCGCCGGCGCGCAGTCGGCGCTGGTGAAGCGCAATGAACAATTGCCCCCGGACGGTGAGATTTCGCGCAAGCTCGGCCACCGCATCGTATCGGCATTGACAGCCAATCCGCGTTTCATTTCGGCGGCGATTCCGCTTCATATCTTTCCACCGCTGTTCAACCGCTACGCAGCGGCGGACGGGCACCATTTCGGCATTCACGTCGACAATGCCGTGCGCGGTGACCACCTGACCGGGCTGCGCATCCGGACGGATTTGTCGGTCACGCTGTTTCTCTCCGAACCTGACGAATATGACGGCGGAGAACTGGTGGTCGAGGACGCCTATGGCTCGCATGAGATCAAGCTGCCCGCCGGCGATCTCGTGGTCTACCCCGCGTCCAGTCTGCACATGGTCACGCCGGTCACGCGGGGCCTGCGTCTCGCTTCGTTTTTCTGGCTGCAGAGCATGATCCGGGATGCCCATGCCCGCAGCCTGATCTTCGATCTCGATACGGCGATTCAGGCCCTGGTGGAGCGGCTCGGGCGCGATGACCCCGAGACGGTCAAATTGACCGGCATCTACCACAATCTGATCCGCACCTGGGCCGAAGTGTGAACCCGTCGCGTCAACACATTGGATGTGACGGCCCCAGACGGGCCATCCCCGTCAGTCAGCTGAAAATGAGGAGAGCCGTATATCCCGCAATCGCCGGCCATCGGTCTTCAGCAGTTTCTTCACGGCACCGGAAGCCGCGACGGTGCCCTGGTTGGCGTAAGCCTCGTGGTTCTTCTCGATATCCTCGAGGCGATAGAGATAGTTGACCATGAAGCCCGCGGATTCGCGCAGCCCCTTCGGGGAGCGATCGCCCAGCCAGTTGATCCGTTCCAGCCGTGCGCCGTTGCCGAGATGGAATCGCGCCACTGAATCAATCAGCCGTCCCTTTGGCGTGCGCGCTTTCAAAAAATAATAAGCCGCCAGAGGTTCCAGAACCGAACGCAATTGCGTCGCCAGTTCCGTATTCTCGACCCAGTCGGGTTTTTCCATATCCTCAAGCAGGGTGCGGTCTTCATCGGTGACGGGAACATCGGCCGCCTGCTTCACCCAGTGCATGAAGCCGGGTACCGGCGATAGCGTCACGAAATTCTCCAGCTTCGGCAATTCGCGCCGCAATTCCTCGACCACCTGCTTGATCAGGAAATTGCCGAAGGAAATTCCACCCAAGCCGCGTTGCGTGTTGGAGATCGAATAGAACACCGCGGTGCGGGCGCGCTCGACGGGCACCGGCAGGCGCTCTTGGGCGAGCAGCGGCGCGATGGCGCCCGGAATCGATTCCGTCAGCGCTACTTCAACGAAGATCAGGGGCTCGTCGACCAGGGCCGGATGAAAGAAGGCATAGCAGCGCCGGTCGATGGGATCGATGCGCCGGCGCAGGTCGTCCCAGTCGCGGATTTCATGTACCGCCTCATAGCGAATGATCTTTTCAAGAATGTTCGCTGGCGTCGACCAGTCAATCCTGCGGAGCACGAGAAACCCCCTGTTGAACCATGAGGCCAGCAAATGCACGACGTCGCGGTCGAGTGCGGCGAGATCCTTGTCGCCGTCCATGAGATCGAGCAGATCGGCGCGCATCGCCACCAACTCGCCGGTGCCGCCTGGCGCGCGGTTGAGCCTGCGGATCAGTTCCTGACGCCGCGGCTCGGAGGCGAAATGCAGGTCGCTGGCGTCATCGTCGTTGGGCTGCGCGCGCCAGGTCTCGATCGCCTGCGCCAGCCGTTCGCGGTCCGGACCGTAATTGCGAGCGAGGCCCCCGAAGAACGACAACCGGCCGGTCCCGTCGAGGTGATGGTAGCGATCGAGCACCTCGCGTGCCATCGCGGTGCCGGAAGCCTCGCCGCGGCCCGATAGCAACGCCTCGCACAACTGCAGCAGGTCGGAAGCGTCCTGTTTGCCGTCGGACGATCCCGCGCGGCCAAGCAGCGTGCGGCCCCGTTCGGAAATCGAGGCGAGAAGATCGGAAAAGAAGGCGTTGCTGCTCATGTCGGGAGGGTCACGTCCAAATCAGGTGGAAATATTACATGGGATTTAGGGCGAAGGGGATCACAATCAAGCGGGATGGCAAGCGGGTTGGCAAGCGGGTTGGATGGACTCTTCTCCGACTATTCGGGGGTAATGATGGATTTTGCTTTGACCGGTGGCACGATTCTTCAACGCCCTGCAGGCCTATTGCTTCTCCGCGAACTCGGTCGGCGTCTTGCCGGTGACCTGCCGGAATGCGTGTGAGAACGCCGGGACACTCGCATAGCCGAGGTCGGCGGCGAGTTGCTTGACCGAGACGCTGGTCTCCGTCGACAGCTTTTCGATCGCCGCCGCGATGCGGGCGCGCTGGCACCAGCTTTTGAAACTCAGTTGCGTCTCCGACGAGAATAGCCGCGACAGCGTCCGCGCCGAGGTTCCGACCTCGCGCGCCAGCGTTTCGATCTCGTGCGCCCCGGTGGGGTCGCCGAGCACGATGTTTGCCGCGCGCCGGCAGCGCGGCTCATGCGGCAGCGGAATAAAGGTCGTGGAATCCTCGGCGTGGTGCAACTCAAGCAAGGCCAGTCTAACCAGCAATTCGGTACGATCGGGATCGTTGCGAGTGTCGAATAATGCCAGAATGGTCTCATGCAACAGTCGCGACACCCGCACCACGAATTCCGAGTCCAGGCTGATGCTGCGCTCCTCGCGCGTGAGCCACGCCAGATCGAAATAAAGCGTGCGCATCTCGATGTCCGCGAGTACGTCGATGGCATGTTCCGATCGCGCCGGCACCCACACCGCGCGGTCCGGCGGCACCAGCCAGCGCCCCTTCGGGGTCGTGACCTGCATGGTGCCGCTGGCCGCATACACCAGTTGCGCCTCACGGTGCATATGGGGGTCGAGCCGCACGCCCTTCTTGTAATGGCGCGCGACCAGGTGGACGCCATCGCCCGCCAAAGGGCGGCTTCCCTGGATGGCTGCGATTGGCGTTTCGGCGATACTCATTGGCCACATCCCGTCAGGACAAGACCCTATAACCTATTTCAGAATAGTGCAGGAAACGTACAAAGAAACGCTTCAAGAAACGTCGAGGGAATTTTCATGAACAACCCCGTCCGGGTGATCGGATTCGTCAACGCCGCGCATTTTATCGATCATTTTTCGATGCTGATCTTTGCTGCCGCCGTCATTGTGATGGGACCGGCGCTCGGCATGGCCTATTCCGAGTTGTTGCCATACGCCACTCCGGGCTTCATCGCCTTCGGCGCGGGTTCGCTGCTGACCGGCTGGCTCGGCGACCGCTGGAGCCGACGCCATATGATGGTGATTTTCTTTGCCGGGATCGGCGCCTCGATGGTTGCGGTCGGCCTGGTGCAGACGCCACTTCAACTTGGCGCGGCGTTGCTCTCGATCGGCCTGTTCGCATCGATCTACCATCCGGTCGGCACCGCCATGATCGTGTCTTACGCCGACAGTCTCGGGCGCGAGATGGGGCTCAACGGCGTCTGGGGCAATCTTGGCGTGGCGTCGTCGGCACTGGTCACCGGCGTGGTCGGCCAGTATCTCGGCTGGCGCTGGGCCTTCTTCATTCCAGGCATTGTCACGATCCTGATCGGCGTCGCCTTCATGCGCATGGTGGTGCACGAGGATCGCTCGGGCTTCAAACAGGCCGCGGCGCAGGCGCGCGTGGCGAAACAGGATATGTGGCGGGTGATCGCAGCACTTTTGATTGTGGTGATCGCGATATCCACCACCTTCAACGCGGTGACGGTGGCGCTGCCGAAACTGTTCGCGGAACGTCTGGCTGATCTGACCGCAAGCCCGGCGTTGCTCGGCGTGATCGCGGCCGGTGTCTATGTGTTCGGCGCGATGACGCAATACACCATCGGCAAATTGATCGACCGCCATTCGCTGAAGGCGGTTTCCCTGCCGTTGTCATTCGTGCTGGCGCCGTTTTTGTACATGGCCGCGACGTTGTCGAACCTGCCGCTGATCCTGGCCTCGATCGGCATCGTGATGGGCGCGTTCGGCCAGGTCACCGTCAACGACGCCATGGTCGGCAAATACACCAGTGAGGAATGGCGCTCGCGCGCCTATGCGGTGCGCTATTTCGTCGGCTTCACCGCGGCCGGCGCATCAGTAGGGCTGGTGGCGTGGCTGTACCAGCAGGGCGGCTTCGTCACCATGCTGCACGCCTTCGCGGGGTTGTGTCTGCTGGTGATCGCGGCGGCGATCATCCTGCCGACGGAGATCAAGGTACCGGCGGCGGGCGCGAACTGAGTGCAGTGGGCTGCCGGGAATCGCGTGACTGACTGGTTAGTCTTGCGCAGACCAGCGTCACGGCCCGACAGCGTAGCTGTCTCGTTTTTCGTCAGGACTTCCCGGTCGGCTGTGAGGTGGCTCACACACGGTGCATTGGCGCGGATGTAAGAAGCTGCCATCATGCAATGAAATTCATTGCGATGGAGGTGTTGCGATGCGCCGTCCTGTTTTCCGCGATCTGTTTTTTAAGTCCGCGCTTTTGCTATCGCTCCAATTTTGCGCCGCTCACGCCGCGTTCGCGGAAAGCCGCGTGGCGCTCGTCATCGGTCAATCGGCCTATCGCGCCGTGCCGGCGCTGCCCAACGCCGCCAACGACGGCAAGAGAATGACCGAGTTGCTCGGCAATGCCGGCTTCGACGTCACCGCGGCTCCCGATCTGGCGCAGAACGATATGCGCCAGACCATCAGTGACTTCGCCGCCAAGGTCGCTGCGAGCGGACCCGATACGGTAGCGCTGGTGTTTTATGCCGGTCACGGTCTGCAGATCGACGGCGAGAATTACCTGGTGCCGGTCGATGTCGATCCGAAACGCGAAGCCGATATTCCGTTGCAGGCCGTTCGGCTCAACGATCTCATGAACACGTTAGGGGGGCTGCCGACGCGGATGCGCATCTTCATGCTCGATGCCTGCCGCAACAATCCGTTCCCGGCGCTTCACCAGATCACGGGCCACGGGCTTGCGATCGTCGACACCAAGGCCGGCGCATCCGGTTCGTTCATTTCCTTTTCAACGTCGCCAGGCGCGGAGGCGGAAGACGGCAACGGCGTCGACAGTCCTTACACGACCGCGTTGCTCTCGGTTGCCAAGGAGCCAAACCTGCCGATCGAGGAGGCTTTCAAGCGGGTCCGGGTCGCGGTGAATCAGGCGACAGACGGGCGGCAGATTCCCTGGGAAAGCTCATCGCTGACCGCCGACTTCAGGTTCTTCCCCGGAGACAAGGAGACAGGCCAGAGCGCGGACACGCCGAAAGCGCCGGCGCCGCGGAGCGCGGACGATTGGCGGCGGGATCTGGCAGGCAAGGAGCCGAAAGTTGCCTACGATTTTGTGATCGCTGATGACTCGGTTGCGGCCTATGAGGCCTTCACCGCGCTGTTTGCGCAGTCGCCCTACGACGCGCGGGTGCGCTCGCTGCTGGATCGCCGGCGCGAGATGCTGGCGTGGGAAAGTGCCGTCGCAACCAATACCGCGTCCTCGTTCGACGCGTTCCTGGCGCGCTATGCGAGCAGCGATCTGGCGGCCACCGCGCGCAAGATGCAGGAGCGCGTTCGCAACCGATCGCTCGATGCCAATGTCGCGCTGGTGCAACCGGCCAATGTCGCGCTGGGGCCGACCTGCCCATGCACCACCCCTCTGCCGACGCCATCGCCACTTAAGAAAGTGGAGCCGGCGCGGTCCACCAGGCAGGCGGATAAAACGCCACCGAGGCACAAGAGGCCGCAGGTCTATTACGAGGAGGAGGTCGTCGTCGAACCAGGCGTGGTCGTCGGAGGTGGTATCGGTTTTGGCGGCTATGGCGGTGGTTTCGGCGGACGTGGCGGCGGCGGTCGAAGGTAATCACCTCCACTTTTGGGACAGCGCCGTTACGGCCTAATTCCTGACTGCCGAACTTACGGGCTCCGTGTGCGCAGCAAAAGTATCGCTGTCCCGATCCGGGATAGACGGGGCGGTCCCGGTCCGGCATGCTGTTTGCATTGATTTAAGCTGATATTTCTCCGCCTCTGCGGGTCGCGCAGCAACAGGAGGCCCCAATGACCATTTTGGCCACGGCGCCGGTCGTCGGCATCGAGCGCACCAAGATCAATTCCATCGTGTTCGCCAGCGCGCTCGGGACCATCATCGAATGGTATGACTTCCTGATCTACGCCACCGCGGCAACGCTGGTGTTCAACAAGGCGTTCTTCCCGACCTTCGATCCGCTCGCGGGGACATTGGCCGCGCTCGGCAGCTATGCCGTCGGATTTCTGGCGCGGCCGCTCGGTGGCGCGCTGTTCGGTCATTTCGGCGATCGGCTGGGCCGCAAATCCATGCTGGTGCTGACGCTGTTCATCATGGGGCTGAGCACCTTCTGCATCGGCCTGTTGCCGACCTATGCCTCGATCGGCGTGTTCGCGCCGATCCTCCTGATCCTGCTGCGCCTGATCCAGGGCATCGGCCTCGGCGGCGCATGGGGCGGGGCCTCGCTGATGGTGCTTGAGCACGCGCCGGCCGACCG
>Ga0210400_10003292_pt1 | contig 14374 bp, 13 predicted proteins | sample IncBWH26MmetaG_FD_155456 | JGI IMG/M metagenome (GOLD analysis project Ga0210400, IMG submission 155456) | Forest soil microbial communities from Barre Woods Harvard Forest LTER site, Petersham, Massachusetts, United States - Inc-BW-H-26-M | ecosystem: Environmental > Terrestrial > Soil >...
GACCAGGTGCCGGGCCGGCGATGCGAATCCACCGCGCCAGACCGCCCACTTGCCATCCTGCCCTTTGCCGTCGCTGGTTGCGGTGGACTCAAGCCGGAAAGGTTTCGCGTCCGGGTTCCAGCCCCGCGCCGCGACATAAAGTTTCTGGAAGGCAGAACGTGCCGTGATGAGTTCGGGGCCTTTCGCTTCGGGCTTGGTCTCGGCGGTTTTGTCGGAATCCGACGAGCACGCGGCGAGCAGAGCCAGCAGCATCATGGCGAGCGCGACCGGGCAAACGGCGTGGAAGGACGCACGCCTCATGCCGGTCCGACTGCGCTCATTCCGACTGCTGAATCCCAGTATTTCCGCTGCTCTGGCGGTGGGCTTCGTAGGGGCGAGGCTGGCCGTCTTCATGACATCCTTCCTGTGATAACTTGGATGAGTTTTATGGTTGCGCAACATTCTAACCGATAGCGCGAAAAAGGTAAGTAACCCTCCGTGGACCCTGGTCTTCAACGTCTGCAGGATGCGATCGCGTCGGCAGTGGCGGGATTATCGTCCGAGCAGTTGGGCGCGCACCCGCCGGGCAAGTGGTGTGCCAGCGAGATCATGGAGCATTTGTATTTGACCTACACGGGAACCACCAAAGGATTTCAGCGCGTAACCGAAGCTGGCAAGCCACTGGGCACGAGGCCAAGCTGGGCGCAGCGCCGGCGGACGCTGGTGGTGTTGGGATTCGGCTACTTTCCCTCCGGCCGGAAATCTCCTGCAGTGGTGCGTCCGCGGGGACTGGAGCCGGAGAAGGTGCGGGCAGAAATTGGCGCTAAGATTTCGGAGATGGCTGACATCATGGCGCGCTGCGAAGAAAAGTTTGGGGCGCGCCGCAAACTCCTGGACCATCCTATCCTGGGCCCGCTCACGGCGGCTCAATGGAGGAAGTTCCACCTGGTGCACGGCCTGCACCACGTAAAACAAATTCTCCGCCTGCGAGAACCCGCAATCAGAAAATAGCGCCGGCGTTTCTGGTGGAAAAAAGAAAAGCGCCGGAGCCAGCCTCCGGCGCTTCAATTTCGCTATCGCTAACCGCGTACCTTGGCTAGGGTTCGCGAACCGAAACGGGTGCTCCGGCCTTGCGCGCCTGTTCCTGGATATCGTCAAGCTTTTGTTTGGCGTCGTCGAGCACTTTCTGTTTGTCGGCAATCTGCTGCTTATACTGGGCGTCCTGCTTGTCCCAATCGGCGGAGTTGCGCATGCGGTTGCCGGCATCGGCGTACATGGCGGCGGCGCGAATCTGGTATTCACGCTGCAGCACGTCCAGTTCGCGGGTCAGCAAATCGATCTGTTCTTTTTGCGAGTTGAGTTTGTCGCCCCATTGCTTGGCGGCAGCCTCCTGGTTCGCTGGGTCCTCGGGACTCTTGGCGGTAGCGGCCAACGGAGCTTTCTCCGAGGTCGCCGCCTTAGCTTCAGTGCCAGTCTTGTCGTCCGCAGACTTGGCGTCGCCAGTTTTGACGTCGCCCGCGGCCGCGCCGTCGGAATCGGCTGTCTTGGCCGTGGTATTGCTGGACACGGTGGCCGGGGTCTGGCCCACGATGGAGAGCTTGTCTTCCCGAGGCAGATTATCGTTGTCGAACACTTTGGGTTTCGACGGGGCTCCTGGGTCCTTCCGGACCTGCCGCGCGTAGTCGCCCAGCGATGAGCCCGAGGAAGAGCCCGAGGAAGAATTTTGCGAGGTCGACGGAGTCTGATTCTGGGCGCTGGCCGGAAGGCCGGCCACGCCGAGAAGCAGCACGATTCCAATTCCACTGCACGCGATATGTTTCATGATTCCCACCTTTTCCCTTACGCTTTGAGTTCTTTCTTGCGGGAGCGGCTAACGTCGCCGCACTCGCCCAACTCCCACTCCAGATCAAATCCGTTTCCGGTCAATACCCTTTTAGCTCAATCCACCGAAGTGCCGGCCGCCGCTCCCTGCGCGGCGCCCTTGGTGGTCAAGAATCCTCCAATACTGCGATCCAGTTGCGCCGCCTCGTGCGCAATGTCGCCCGCCAGTTGCACCGCCAGTTCTGGATCCCGGCTGTTGGCCAACTGCTGCGCATAGCCGGAAATCGTAGCCAGCGAAGTGCGCAGTTGCAGCGCCATCTCGGCGGAAATCTCGCCATGCAGTTCCTGCTGCCGGCGAATGCGTTCGAGTTCGCTCAGATCGTTGATCAGGCAGGCCACGCCCAGGAGGCTGCCTTCCGGCGCCGGCACCGGAGAAATCGTGACCGCGATGAACCGCTTCTCTCCCGCCGGCGTCTCGTATTCCGCTTCCACTTCTCGCCGCTTGCTTTCTCCCCGCAGTACGGAGCCGATCTCGTCGGCGACGCAGACCGGTTCGTCGCCAGCTTCATCCCTAGCGACCTCCGCTCCTGCTGGATTCCGCGGACTCACCACCGCTCCCCGGAAAATGTCGTCCGCTCCCATGCCGGTCGCCGTAACGAAGCCCAGGATCGCCTTCGCCGAAGGATTCGCCGTCTTCACCAGGCCGTTGGTGCCAAACACCAGCACACCGCAGGATAGATTCGAAAGCACCGCGTGGCTGAAATTGTCGCTGATGCGGGCCCGCTGCTGTTCCGCCTTGGATTGCACCTGGAGTTCATGCTTCTGCTGCTTGAGTTGTTGGATCACGGTGTTGTACAGATGCAGCGGCAACGTCTCCAGCGTGGGCGTCGGATTGGCGGAAAAGTCGCGGTCTTCCGCAATGCTCTTGCGCAGCGCGCGAATCAGGATCAGGCCCATCACAAACGCCAGCGTGGCGCAGAACAACACGAACGCGGCGCGCAGCAATATCGGATTGGCGATCAGCTTCACCAGAGCCCTCCATACCAGTGCAGAAATTGATTGCCGAAGAAAAGCGCGATCAGCGCCATGCTTCCCAGAAAAACGCCAAAGGGCATCTGATAATTTCTGAAGACCACCTGCGCCGACTGCCATCCGCGGCGCCGCGCCGCTTGCGCATTCGCCAGGCGCTTCATAAACCGGTGCGTGCGTTTCAGCCACACCACGAACACCGTCGTCACCCCAAAAAATGATCCCGCCAGCGACGCCGTAAAAATCGTAAAGATGGTCAGCTTCATGCCCAGAAACGCACCGACCATGGCCATCAGCTTGACGTCTCCGAATCCCATGCCTTCGGTGCCACGCCAGCGCAAATAGATCGCTCCCGCTCCGTAAATGAAAGACGCGCCCAAAGACGCGCCCAGCAATGCATCGATCATGGATACCAGCCGCGCCGAAATGTCGCCGCTGAAGGGCAGATTCATCATCCCCGGCAGAAACTGGGCAGCCAAATCGTTCACTGGAACCAGCAGGCTGAAGATCAGGCCCAGCGCCAGCCCTGGCAGCGTCATCTTGTCCGGGAGCAGTTTGGTTTCAGCATCGGTGAAAATCAGCCCCAGCAGCAGAAACGACAGCATGCAATATTTCAGCGTCGAAAGCGTCAGCCCGAAATGCCAGTAGCAGGCCAGAAACAGCAACCCGGTAAGCAACTCAATCAGCAGATAGCGCGGCGAAATCGGGGTCTTGCAATGGCGGCAGCGCCCGCCAAGGATCAGCCAACTCAGCACCGGAAGATTGTCGTAAAAAGCAATCGGCTGCTTGCACTCCGGGCACGCCGAACGCGGCGTCACCACCGACAGCCCCAGCGGCAGGCGATGGATGCACACATTCAGAAAGCTGCCGAAGAGCAGCCCGAAGACAAAAATCGACGATGCCAAGACAGGATCCACGAGGTCTCTGATGATTCCACAGGCCCAACTCGCGCATACGCGAGCCTCTCCTGAAGAACGCTGCAGTTCTCTGTTCTTGGTTTGGATTATAAGTGGATCACGTGACCAGGACTAAGGTACTGAAGTCACTGTCCGAACGGCCAGGGGGGCCTAAGCCACTGAACATGGGCCTGTTACTCTGCGGGATTGACTCGGGTGCGGCTGGCCAGCCAAGCGACGGTGGCGATCATGCCGAGCCAGCCTAGGAATCGCACGACGGCGGCGATCTGTGTGTCGTGATCGAGAACTCCGAGGTTCGAAAAGATGCGGAAGAAATCGTGTTCGACGAGATCGGGATCGCCGGTCGTGACCAACGGAAGGATTTGGGCGCGGGCGTCGGCCATGTAGGTTGCGGTGTACAGCCAGTTCTCGAAGAAGAAAAAAAGGCAGAAGACGAAACCGGCGACCTGGCGTTGGCTAAAGAAATACGCGGCCAGAAGAAATGGCACCAGCCACTGCAGTAGCGTGCCTCCCCACAGGCAGAGCGTGGGGCCAAACCACGCGAACAAATTGTGTCCACCTTCGTGGACGACGAGGTTGGCGCTGTCTATGAAGAGATATCCGCCGTGGGCGGAGAAAGCGTAGGCGAGGAACGCGAGGTAGAAAATCAGCCACGCCACTACGGCCGGGCGGGAGACGGGCTTCCATGGTTCGTTCAAAGACGATGCGGCGAAGAACGATTGTAGAGATTCGAGCATGCGAGCCTGGGGTGATTCTACGGGCGGAGACTTGCGGGGTGCAGATTACTAACGTGTGTGCGGCGGTCGCGGTGCGTGCGAGAGAAGCTTGAACACAGAGAACACGGAGGACACACAGAGGAACGGCTTAGCGCTTGAGCAGAGTTTTACCGGCTCAGGCTGCCATGACCAGGAATTGATACAAAGAATGACTTGGACCGGGGCGTCGCGGGAAGGCTGGGTTTCTTGTTAGAGTGATTTGAAGCGGGCTTGTTTTTGAGCGCGTTTTCGTGGTTAGGAGAGACATAGCTCGCTACGTCCCGACGGAATGATTCCTATGAAAGTTCGCCAGTGGATTACCGCGATTGTGCTGCTTTTGCTGGTGGCCGCGGCTGTTGCGGGAATCGTGTGGACGCGGGCGTTGCCGGCTCCGAACGAAGAGGCGGCTGCGACGCCGACGGGGAAGACGCTCGAACGGAAGGCGCCAGTCGCGCCCCGTCCGCTGGTGGACCAGCGTCCGCTGCAGACGGCGAAGCGGATGGCGGCCATCGCCGGGACTCCCGAAGAGCAAGCGCTGGCGCACCAGGCGGAAAAAGTCGGAGATCGTGAGGTCGATCTAGCTTTTTTCGATGCGCTGCGCACGGCGGAAGAAAATCCTCCACCACTTTCACCGGAGGCGCGGCATATTTCGGATCGCAAGAATAAAGCGGAACTGGCGCTCAAGGAGGATCAGGAAGGCATCACGCTGCTCACGCGTAAGCTGGCGGCGGCCCCGGAATCGCAGAAGGACAACCTGCAGGATCAGATCGACGTCGCCAAGGCGCAGATGGATCTGGATCAGGATGAGTTGGACGACGCGGCCGAGGATCTGGAGCAGGCAGGCGGCGATCCGCAGTCGAAGATCAAGCGACTGCAGGCGGAGCATGAGGCGAGCGAGCATAGCGCGGAAGCTCAGGTGGGATCCGGCACGAATCCGCTGGAACAGAATTATCAGGCGCACACCTTATTGACCGTATTCCGCGCGTGGCAGGCGTTGCGCGAGAAAACAATTCAATTACAGGGTGCCGAGGAAGAGAGCCGGACCAAACAACTGCGTTTGAACCAGCGGCATGAAGCCCTGACCGCCCAGGTCGAGAAAGATAAAGAGAATCGCGAGGCCGCCCGGCAGCAGGCCAAGGGGTTTGCGAAAAACAGCAATGCCGGGAGCCGGGAAGATTCGAAAGCCACGGCGAAATCGGCACTCGAGTCGCTAAAGCAGTACACCCGCGATCAGAAGAATCTGGCTGACCTGGGCAAGCGGCTGCAGGACGAACAGGAACTTACCGAGACTTATGCCAGTTGGATCGCGCTCATCGAGACGCGCGAGCGAGAGGCGCTGCATCATCTGATCGAGTCGCTGCTGTGGATTCTGTTGGTGCTGGTGGCGGTGTATATCGCGGACCGGCTGATCGAGCGTCTGTTCACGGGCATGACCGCGGAGAACAAACGGGTCGACACGCTGCGCTCGGTGGTGAAATTCGCGGCGCAGGCGGTGGGCGCGATCGTAATTCTGTTTGTTGTTTTCGGCATGCCTACGCAGACAACTACCGTCCTCGGCTTGGCGGGCGCGGGGCTCACGGTGGCGATGAAAGATTTCATCGTCGCGTTCTTCGGATGGTTCGTGCTGATGGGGCGCAACGGAATCCGGGTGGGCGATTGGGTGGAAATCAACGGCGTGGGCGGAGAAGTGGTAGAGGTCGGATTGCTGAAGACTGTACTGCTGGAGACCGGCAGTTGGGCGGACTCGGGACATCCCACGGGGCGGCGGGTTTCGTTTGTGAACAGCTTCGCCATCGAAGGTCATTTCTTTAACTTCACGACCTCGGGGCAATGGATGTGGGATGAGTTGCAGGTGCTGATTCCGCCGGGACAGGATCCGTATCCGATTATTGACGGCATCCAGAAACTTGTGGAGCAGGAGACCAAGGCCAACGCCAGCACCGCGGAAGCGGAGTGGCAGGAGGCATCGGCGCGTTACCGGGTGAAGGCATTGTCAGCCGTGCCGGGAATCAATGTGGTTCCGACAGCGGCGGGGATTGAGGTGCACGTGCGGTATATCACGCGCGCTTCCGAGCGGCACGAGGCGCGCAAGCGGCTGTATGAGGCGGTCGTGGAAATGATGCATGGAAAGCGGGAGGCGGTGAAGGGGTAGAGCTTTGAAGCTTTGAAGCTTCTAACTCTCATAGCTCTTAACTCATAGCTCATAGCTCTCAGCTTCCTGAAACGAGCACATGCGCCGCCGTGGAAGAGCGCCCTTCAGGGCCGCGAAAAAATCCAGTCCGAATGAGGGCTTCAGTCCCTGTGAATCCATGATCAACAAAAATCAACTGGGCACTCTAATCGTGACCGGAGCGAGTCGCGGAATTGGCGCGGCTATCGCAAGGCTCGCGGGAGATCGGGGGTATGCGGTTGCGGTGAATTACTCCACGAGCGAGGATGAGGCGCGGAAGGTTGTCGTCGAGATTGTCGGGAGAGGTGGGCGGGCGGTTGCGATTCAGGGCGACGTCTCGAACGAACGGCAGATCGTGGGTTTGTTCGAAACTGCGGAGCGGCAACTTGGTCCGATTAAGGCGCTGGTGAACAACGCCGCAATCACGGGCGGATTCGCACGGGTGGAAGACGTTTCCAACGCCGCGATCGCGCACATGCTGGCCGTAAATGTGACCGGGACAATTCTGTGTTCGCGGGAAGCGGTGCGGCGCATGTCGACGCGGCGGGGCGGAAGCGGCGGAGCGATCGTGAACATTTCGTCGATCGCGGCCCGCACCGGAGCGGCGGGGGAGTGGGTGCATTATGCAGCGTCCAAAGGCGCGATCGACAGCTTCACGATCGGGCTGGCGCGGGAAGTGGCGTCGGAGGGAATCCGCGTAAACGCCGTAGCGCCGGGATTGGTTGATACCGGACTGCATGCCGCGAATGGCGAGCCGGGACGCCTGCAGCGGCTGATGGGAACAATCCCGATGGCACGGCCGGGGAAGCCGCACGAAATCGCGGAGGGAGTATTGTGGCTACTGTCCTCGGCGGCTTCGTTTACGACCGGGGCGATTTTGGAGATCGGGGGCGGGCGGTAGGAGGGCAGTCGTTGGTGGTTGGTGGTTCGGCAATCGCGCCTCGGCGCCGCTGCTCGGGCCTTCCATTTGCTCCGCGCGAAATCATACTCTTGTCATTCCGACCCCCGAGCGCATGCGAGGGGCTGAGGAATCTCGGTTCTCGCGCTATCAACGCCTGATCGCGGATGCCAACCGGGTTCGGCGCTCAGGCTACTTCTCCAAGTTTTTCCGCAGGTAGGCCTTCACTTTTTCCGGCAAACGGGAATTGTGCAGGACGTCGCGTAGTTGCGCGGGCGGGAGGCCGCGCGCGAATTCCAGGGCGCGTGCCAGGGGCGTGAATTCGTTGCGCAAGAGGGCGGTGCGAATCTCGAGTCGTACGGACCATTTGGCGTGATGGCAGATCGCTTTGACGAAGGCCGGGGTCGCGGCTGGACGCAGCAGAGCTTTGACGATGGCAGTTTCGGTGAGGCGCGGATTTTCGAGCGCGGTCTGCCAGACGCGTGATTCTTTATCGAGCAGCAGAGCGGCGGCCACCGTGGTGGACGAACGGCGCGCCAGGGCGATGCGCTCTCCCAGCGTGATCGAGGCAATACGCGAGACCAGCAGTTCGTCGGAAACGCGTTTCAGGTCGGCGGCGACAGCGGGGAGCAGCGAAAACTGCATGAGATCAAAGGTGTAGAGCTCGCGGATCAGGCGCAGAGCGACGCGGCGCGGGGCGCGGGGATGTCCGGCGATCGCGATCCGGACCTTGCGCGACTTCATGACTGCGGCGTTGCGGGTGATTTGTTCGATCGACTCGGAAGTCAGTGTGCGATCTTTCAGTAGGGCCTGAGCGAGATCGGCGGTGAGGGTGTCAGGCGGAGGGTGGGTGCCGTCGGTCGCTGGCGCCGAGTCGGGTCGCGGTGATGAAACACGATCGTCGGATTGGGGCTCTTCTGGAATCATCCAGGTTATTGCCAAGGCTATCGTTGCTACCCGCCGGGCTGCGCCCGGCGGACAGCCGATGGCGGCTGTCCCACATTCGTCCTTAGTCTGTGTCCACACCACTTGTCGAAATGCTTAGAGCCGCGGCGGCTCGTCGTGCCATTTTTAGCGCGCCCTCGACGGGGTCGACGAACTGCGGATTTACTTCTACGCGCGAATCGAGGCGGCGCAGTTCATTGTAGAAATCTCCACTCGTCAGCGGAGCATGACGAAAGACGCCTCCGGTCATGGCCACCGGGACGGGACCGGTTTCACTCTTTTGAAAAAGGCGATGGACCACAGTGGCGGCGATTTGCGCGAGTTCCCTGCCGGCGCTGGATAGAACTTGTACGGCAAGAACGTCTTGACTGGCGGCGACGGCCGGAAAGAGTGCGGCGAAGTCGGGAGGAGGAATCGAGTTGGCGGCGCGGGCCAGGTCGGGGAGAGAGGTGACGCCCCAGGCTTTTTGGAGAGCTGCCGATAGTGAGTTGGGCTGCGGGGAGTCGCTGGCGAGAGCTTCTTCGCGGCGAGCGACGGACTTTGGATCGCTCGGGTAAAGATCGACGGGGCGCGGATCGGCGGCGCGCAGAACTGCTTTGACGGCAGCGCGGCCGATCCAGTGGGCGGAGCCTTCGTCGCCGATGGCGAATCCCCAGCCTCCCGCGCGGACCGTAGTTCCCTGCTGGTCGCGTCCGTAGGCAAACGATCCCGTGCCGGCATTGACAATCACACCTGGGCCGGCATCGAAGGCAGCCTCGAGGGCGATCTGCATGTCGCCAACAACGTCGATCGGAGTGGGGAGAATCTCAGCCAGGGAATGGCGGACGATCTCGGCCAATTCTGAACGTGCAGCCCCGGCCCCTCCGACGCAGGTGTGCGAAACTTGCGCGGGCGCAATGCCTGCGGCGGCGCAGGCTTGGCGCACCGACTGCTGCAGCGACTCTCGGGCCCGGGTCTCGCCGACGCGGACAATGTTGCTTGGCCCTGCAGTCGCGGTGGCGAGAAGTCGTGATTCGTCGCCCACTGCGCAGGTGGTTTTGGTCCCGCCTCCGTCGATTCCGAGATAGTAGGGCACGGGTTATTTCTAACATAGAGCAGTCGCCGGTTGCCGGTTGCCAGGTTGTGACTATCGGCTACCAGGGACTATAGAGTCTCACTCGCGGAAACGCGGGCGGGCTCCGATAATTGGAGTCTGCTGCGATTGCATCACTTTTATGACAGAGAAGATTCAGCTGAGTTGAACTACGCATGGGTTTGAACAAGATCGATTTCGCGATCATCGCGCTGTACCTGGCGGGGATCACTCTGTTCGGGCTGCGCTTCCGCCGGAAGCAGCGGTCGCTGCGCGATTATTTTCTGGCGGGCCGGGATATTCCGTGGTGGGCGATTGCGCTGTCGATTGTGGCGGCGGAAACCAGCACCCTCACCATCATCAGTATTCCAGGGCTGGCCTATGACACCAACCTCACGTTTCTGCAGGTGGTGATGGGATACGTGGTGGGGCGAGTGGTGATCAGCCTTGTGCTGCTGCCGCATTATTTTCGCGGCGATCTTTATACGGCTTACGAATTGATTGAACGGCGTTTTGGAAGCGGACTGCGTTCCCTGACCGCGGGATTATTCTTGCTGACGCGGGCGGCGGCAGAAGGTGTGCGCGTGTATGCGGTGTCGATTGTGGTGTCGATCGCTCTGGGGACGGGCGAAGTTGCGTCGATTGCGATTATTACCGCATTGACGGTCATCTATACGTTTGAGGGCGGACTGGCCGCGGTGATCTGGACCGACGTAGTGCAGACCGCGATTTACGTTGGCGGGACGCTGGTGGGGCTGGTGACAATTCTGCATCTGGTGCCGGGGGGATGGCCGGCGATTCATGCGGCGGCGGCGGGCGCGGGCAAGCTGCAGGTGTTTAATTTCAGTACCAGCGTTTGGATTCCGTATACGTTCTGGGCGGGATTGATTGGCGGAACTTTTCTTACTACAGCGAGTCACGGGACCGATCAACTGATTGTGCAGCGACTACTGGCCGCGCGGGGGCAGAAACAATCGGTGACGGCGCTGCTGTCGAGCGGGGTCGCCGTGTTGTTTCAGTTTGCGCTGTTTTTGACGGTGGGCATCATGCTGTGGGCCTATTATCGGGTGCCGTCGGCGGTGTTTGGAAAACCGGACCGGATTTATCCGACATTTATTGTGACGCGGATGCCGCATGGAATTTCCGGACTGCTGATTGCCGCCATCCTGGCGGCGGCGATGTCGAACTTGAGTGCGGCGCTGAATTCGCTGTCGTCGAGCGCGATCATGGATTTTTATGCGCGGCTGCGACCGCTGGCCGACGAGAAAACCAAGATGCGGCTCTCGCGCGTGGCTACGCTGGCTTGGGCGCTGGTGCTGTTTGGGCTGGCGATGATTGCCTTGCATAAAGTTGGGCGGGTGGTCGAAGTCGGACTACAGATTGCCTCGGTGGCTTATGGAGCGCTGCTGGGCGTGTTTCTACTGGGCGTGTTGACGCGGCGCGCAAATGAACGCGGGGCCATGTTGGGAATGTGGTTCGGATTCAGCGTGGAATTGTATTTGTGGATGTGGAGTCATGTGCCGTGGACGTGGTGGGTGTTCATCGGTACAACGGTGACATTTGTAATCGGGTGGATGATGAGCGTCGTGGTTGGCGGCGAACTCGCCGGTTGAGAGTTTTTCCGTTCGCGTATACTGGCTCACTTCCATGCCTGAGCCAGATCCTTCCCGTCCAGAACTTTCGCGCGACCTGGGGGTGAGTCACGCCTCGGCGGTGGTGGTAGGGACCATCATTGGCAGCGGAATTTTTCTGGTGCCCTCGGAAATGATGAGGGACGTGGGCTCGGCCAAGTTGGTGTATCTGGCGTGGGTAGTGGGCGGACTGCTTTCGTTCTTCGGAGCGCTCACTTATGCCGAACTGGGAGCGATGAAGCCGCAGGCGGGGGGGGAATACGTCTATGTCCGCGATGGGTATGGACCGCTAGCCGGATTTCTCTACGCGTGGACCTGGTTCGTGATTGCAAAGCCGGCTTCGATCGCGACGATTGTCACGGGGCTGGTACGAATTCTCGGAACGTTTTCGATCTTCTCTTTTTTCTCGGTCAACATTATCAGCTCGCCTTTTGCCGTGAACTGGGGACAGCTGTTTGCCATTGGCGCCGCCATCTTCATCTCGGTGCTGAATTACCTTGGCGTAAAAAAGGCGGGCGAGTTTCAGCTGGTGTTTACGCTTTTGAAAATCGCAATCATTCTCGGGATTGTGGTGGTGTGCTTCAGCGGAATTGGAAACGCCACAGGGCGGGGCTGGAGCAACTTCGCGGGAACATTCGCGGGTGCGAAGGGCGGCATGGCTGGATTCATGGCGGCGCTGGTGGCCGCGCTGTGGGCGTATGACGGATGGAATGATCTGAACATGGTGGCGGGCGAAGTGAAACGGCCGGAGCGGAATATTCCGATTGCGTTGATTGCGGGCGTGGCCACGGTGGGCGTGCTCTACATTCTGGTAAACGCAGGTGTCCAGTATGTGCTTCCGGCGGGGGCGATCGCGGCGTCACCGCGTCCGGCGTCGGATGCGGTCGCGCTGGTGATGGGGCGGATGGGAGCGAGCATTGTGTCGGCAGGGATGGCGATCTCGATGCTGGCTGGGTTGAACGGGACGGTCATGAGCGGAGCGCGGGTGCCGTTCGCGGTGGCGCGGGATGGATATTTTTTTCGGGCACTCGGCGAAGTGCATCCGCGGTTTCATACGCCGTCAATAGCAATTTTCGTGCAGGCGGTGTTGTCGATTTTGTTGTTGCTGGTGGGAGCGAATTTCCAGCAATTGTTTTCGCTGGCGATTTTTTCGGAGTGGCTCTTTTATATGATCGCGGCCAGCACGGTGTTTGTGTTTCGATGGCGAGAGCCGCAGCTGGCGCGGCCTTATCGCATGTGGGGATATCCGGCGGTACCGGCTCTGTTTATCGCGGCGGCGGCGGGACTGCTGGGCTATACATTCTGGAACGACTGGCCGAACTCCGGGTATGGAGTGCTCGTTATCCTGGCGGGGATTCCGGTGTTTAGTTACTTCGCTTTTTTGCGGCGGAGACGCATGGGCAGGAGCTTTTAACCGCTGAGCACGAGGAGTACGGCCGCGGAGGGCGCTGAGAAATTCAACATCAAGATCAACAGCAACGTCAAAGGCAGCGGACAGGAGTGTCCGCTCCACATGGAGAGATCACTCCGCTTCGCGGCTTGTTTTCTGGTAGTTCTTTGGTGTTTCTAATCTGTTTCGCAGGTCTGCTTGGAGATTCATGGGCCAACGCTCCGTTCAGCGCCCGTTCTGGGCCGCGTTCCTCTTAAGGACATATCCCTGGTTACCTAAGGTCTAGAGCCGTTGACACGTTTACCCCCTGTCCTATCTCCCGTATTTTTAAAGCTCCAAGTCCCGGCGGATCTCCCCACACCGGGATCCCTATATGGAGTGAAATTGCATGGCGACGGCTTACCGCGGGTTTCAACTCGGACTACTGCCCGAACGCAAGATCAACAAAAGGGCGCTGGCAACCAGCTATGGGCTGGTAGTTCTGGTCTTGATCATCTTGATCAACCTTAGCCTGTTGCTGCCGGAAAAGCTGCAACTCACGCAGTATCACGTAACGGAGTTGATTCCAATGCCGTCGTTGCGGCCGGAGCCTCCGCCACCACCAGTCAAGGTGGCACCCGAGGTACACCCGAAGCTGTTGCCGGCGGTGAAGATTCCAGTATTTGAAACGCCGAAGCTGGTGGTGCCGCGCGAGGTTCGCCGCGAAGCTCCGCAACCGGTGGAAGCGCCGAAAGTCGTGGTCAACGAGTTCAAGGCTCCGGAGCTGAAGATCGCGGTGGGCGGGGCTCGTCCGCAGTTGGTGCATACCGGAGATTTCGGCGGCAGTTCGCAGAAGCCGACAGTGAACGCAGCGATCGAGAAAGTGCAGACCGGCGGGTTCGGCGATCCCAATGGATTGAAGGGCGAGGGCAAGCCGAACGCGAAACTGTACGCCGCGCAAGCAGGCGGTTTTGATATGCCGGTGGGCGCGGGACAAGGCAACGGATCGGGCGGAGCCAAAGGAATCAAGGGAACGGTAGCGAGCGCAGACTTTGGTAACGGGGTCGCGACTGCAGGAAAGGGCGACGGGCGTAGCAACGGCCAGGGAGTTGCAACCGGTGGATTTGGATCGGAGCAGGTGGTGCATGGCGGACCGAAAGTCGTGCCGGTGGATACCGTTGGCGCGACCACGTCGGTGGAAATCACCTACAAGCCAAATCCGGTGTACACCGATGAAGCTCGCGGTCTGAAGTTACAAGGCGAGGTATTGCTGGAAGTGAGTTTTTCGGCGAACGGAACGCTGCACGTGAATCGCGTGGCGCGAGGACTGGGTCACGGACTGGATGAAGCCGCGATCGCCGCCGCCAACAAGATCAGGTTCAAGCCGGCGACGCGCGGTGGCCAACCGGTGGATTCAACCGCGATCGTGCATGTGATGTTCCAGATGGCGTACTAAAAACTTTTGGCGAAGTAAGACGGGGCTTGTGTAACGGGACTTCTGTAGCTGAACAAGAAAAACGAATCAGGTTCTGACACTTGGAGAGAAGAGTCATGCGTACTGGGAAATGGATAATCACTGCGGCTCTGCTGGCATCGATGAGCGCAGTCGCACAGCAAGCGGCGGATGCACAACCTTCCGCACAGCCGCCCGCATCCGATGCGGCACAGACGGCTCAACCACCTCAAGCGAACGCACCGGCACCGGATGCTGCCCAACCCGCGCAGGCTCAGCCTGCGCCGGCGCAAGCCCCGGCACCGGTGGCGATTCCTCTGCCGGCAGTCGCGGCG
>Ga0210400_10003294_pt1 | contig 14365 bp, 8 predicted proteins | sample IncBWH26MmetaG_FD_155456 | JGI IMG/M metagenome (GOLD analysis project Ga0210400, IMG submission 155456) | Forest soil microbial communities from Barre Woods Harvard Forest LTER site, Petersham, Massachusetts, United States - Inc-BW-H-26-M | ecosystem: Environmental > Terrestrial > Soil >...
GAGCCAAAAACGGCGTACTTGCCGTCCGGGGTAACGTAGATATTGTGGATGCTACGATTTACCGGGATGGTCTTTACGCGGGTGAGGGAAGTTGTATCTATGACATCGATTGCACCAGGCAGGGCCCGGATTCCGACCAAGACGCGGCGGCCGTCCTTTGTAATGGTGATGTTGTTTGGCCGCCCGCTGAGCTCTATTTTGTTTGTCACTCGTCCGCTCGCCCGGTCCACCACGTCGAGCACGCTTTCCGATTCGTTGCTCACATACACTCGTGTGCCGTCGGGCGAGAAGTTGACTCCATGAGGTAGTTCAATACCTCGGATCACTTGAACGACTTTGTTAGTTGCGGCGTTGACAACGTCGATCGTGTCCCCAGCGCTGTTCGTAATATAGATGAGCGAAAGCGTCGTCGGCGCAGGACCGGAAGCCACTCGCAGGCCGCGCACCCAATCGGCCAAGGTGAGCCAATCGGGATCATTCTGCGACGGAAACTGCCAGCCACCGGAATGGAACGCATCACCGCCAGCACTTGGGGCGAGTGGATGGAGCAACAGAGGGCTGAAACCGGGCTCACCCGGGACTACAAGCTGCATCACGGTTTGAAAGTTTTGGCGGGATTGCTCGTCAGTCCAATCTGCCGCCCCCGGCGACAATTGTTGAAGATGAAAAATTCTATTTGCATCCGAATGACAGCCATAGCAGCGCGCGTGGCCGGGCCGCTCCTTTAAGAAAATGGGCTGAACGTCGGATTTGAACGATTGAAAGTTCGGAGCTGGCGGCATCGCCGTAGATCTTGCTTGAGAAGGCGATGTTGTTTGACATCGCGCTACCGTTGATCCTTGAGAGGCGGCGTAACCGCTCGCGACAAGAGCCGCGGACGCTAGCAGAAGCCTCGGTGTTTTTGACCATCGCGCTCGCACACTCGGACACTCCTTCTTCCCACCTGCAACCTGAGTCGCGAGCACTCGGAGTTTGTTTTCGAGCGCAGCGAATCTACACTTGCGTGCGTTAAAAAACGAACTTGATGGCGAACTGGATCTGCCTCTCCGGGACGGTGGTCCGGAGCAATACGCCAGCGGTGCCCCCGGGATTGGTTGGAGATGGGGCCAGGGAATTTCCGCTGCCATCGAAGATGTCGGTATTGAGGTCACCCGGTCCTGGAGGGGCGAAGTTCGGATGATTGAGAATGTTAAACATTTCCACGCGAAACTGGACATTGAAATTCTCCGAGATCTTGCGAATGTGGTTATTCTTGAACACGGAGAAGTCCAGGCCGGTCACACCGGGGCCGACCACGATATTTCGGCCGGCATTTCCTCGCAGGTTAAAACAGGCGAGCGGAGAGAGTGGCGGGGCAATCGGGCCGCCTAGGCTGGGTGGCTGGGAATCGCAATTCGCATTCCAAAACGCGGCGTCGGGAGCCGTGGGAATGCCGAAGCACTGAGTCTTGATGTAGTTGCTGGGATTGCCGGGATTAGTGAGCGATGCGCATCCCGGCCCACCCAGGCGATTAGGATATGCAAAATCATCGCTGCTCAGTGTGTTGGCGGGGTCACTGCCTGTGCCCCAGGTCGGTGTGAAGGGCACACCGTCGCTGAGGGTGAGGATGGTTCCGAGCTCCCAACCATCGGTAAGCCAGCGGGCTGGGCCTGTGAAGGACTTGGCGGTCGGGATTTCCCAAGTGCCGTTGATGACCACGGTGCGGCCAACATTGAAGTCGGAAGGGCCGCGAGTCAATCTCATATCGAACCAGTTTAGGCTCGAAATGGAATTACCGAATGCATCGCCGGCAACCGTGGCCGAGCTGGTATCGATGCTCCGGCCCCAAGTGAAGGTGCCTTGCACCTGGAAGCCATGGCTCATGCGCTTGGCCAATTGGGCTTCGAGAGCGTTGAAATAGGAGCGCCCTTGATAGAACATCCCGCGAACGGAACCAAAGTTTGGATTGATGGGATCCGGAGGATTCCCGGCATTTGGGCCACTGACGAGATTACCGTTGACATCGACCTGTGGCCAAAGATAACCGGCGGACGTAAGGGTGGGGATATTAAGATTGGCCTCGTCTACGCGGAACGGCTGATGAACACCGCGCGAGCCGACGTAGGCAACCATAGCTGCCAGGCTTGAGGTGAGCTGATACTGGAGGTTGAGATTCCACTGCATGACGTAATTACGCTTCGGATTGGACTCAAGGTAAGTGCTGCGCAGCTTGTTACCTGTGATGTCTGCGGCTGGGACCGCCGGAAACGTGAGAGGGACCGGATTGGGATTGTTAACCTTGAGGCTCGTATATTGAAAGAATGGAAAGGCTTGTGTCTCCAAGAGGATGAACTGGTACGGTAGCGGGAGAACGTCGAACAAGCCGGCGCCGCCACGGACTGCCATCTTGCCATTACGAAGCGGATCCCAAGCGAAGCCAAGGCGGGGCTCAAAATTATGCAGCGTCGGGTTCGACGTGAACAGCGGTCCTGCACTTGAACAACCTGGAGTGACCAGGACGCCGCAAACCGGCAACGCGTCAGCGAGATTGCGGAGATTGACGAGTTTACCTTTGGTTTCCGTGGGTACGGTGGTCATTTCATAGCGGAGGCCGAGATTCAGGGTCAGGTTAGACTTCATGCGCCAATCATCCTGCACATAGCCGGCGATGATGCTCTGTCGAAAGTTCCGCGGACTAAGCGTGCTGGCGACTCCACCCTGGAATTTTGTTGGGCTATTGGTGAGAAAGGACGGCAAATCGCCAAAAAACCAGATCCCATTAGGATCGGTGAGCGCGGTGGCTTGCATTAGCATGCGCTCGAAAGCGAAACCAAATTTGATCGTATGGGTGCCATGATTGAAAAAAGCGTCGTCATAAGCTTGGAAGGAGTTCCAGCGGTAGAGATAGGTTGGGAGTCCACCAACACCGCCGGGCATCGGAGAAAGCCCGGTGACGTTAACAAAAGCTGCATTCCGGCCAGAGAAAGCTCCAAGAGAAGTGTCCGCCGCGGCAGGATTAATGGCTTTTACGCTGGCGTCATTGTCGACCCGTTCGTGGTTATAGCCAAAACGGACGGCGTTCACGAAGGTGGGGCTAAAACTGTGGGTCTCCTCAACAGCGACGATCTGCCGCGCCGACAGAGTAGTGAGCCCAACATTTCCAAAGGAATCGGGTGAACTGTAAGGCGTCTTGTCATAGAGGTAGGTGCCAAACAAGCTGTCCTTATCCGAGAACTTGTGGTCGATGCGGGTGGTCACAAAATTCTCGTTAATGACTTGTTTTCCATTAAAAACAAACTGACAAACGTCTGCGCCGGTGCACGACGGTACGGGATATAGCGCCAGATACTTCTGGACGGCCGGATCTACGGTCACCGTGCCGGACTGAAGATTTCCGTTGCGGGCGGCTGCCGAGGGCACAAAATCCACGTTGGCAATGCCTTTGGATTGACGGATGCCTTCGTAATCGGCGAAGAAAAATGTCTTATTTTTGAAAATCGGTCCACCAATTGCGCCGCCGAACTGATTCCGTTTGAACGGAGCCTTGGCAGTATCCGCAGCCTCGAAGAAATTCTTTGCGTCCAGCGCGCTGTTGCGTAGGAACTCGTAAACGCTTCCGTGGAAGGAATTGGTGCCGGAACGGGTGATCGCGTTGACCACACCTCCAGAGGTCTTCCCATACTCCGCTGAATAGTTGCTGGTTAGAACCGAAAATTCTTGAATCGCGTCGACACCGAGATTCCCGCCGAGCACACTGCCGGGCGCTCCGTTGGCGTAGTCGTTGAGGCTGACGCCGTCGAGGCGATAGTTATTCTGCTGCGGGCGTGCGCCGGAGATAGTGAGTTGCTGGCCAAAACCACGATTTCCGCGATCGGAACCCGTGGCGAAGCTCGGCTGAGTCTGAATGGTATCAACGCCGGGCTGCAAGGCGGCGAGATCGGTCCAGCTGCGACCATTCAAGGGGAGCTCTCGAACCGTAGTGGCATTCACGGTCGCGCTGATTTCTGAAGACGTAACCTGGACGGCGGGTGCCTCGGTAGTGACCTCGACTGTGTGGGTTACGGTTCCCACCTGCAGAGTCAAATCAAACGTCTGCTGAGCGCCGACGTTCATCGTGATCCCAGTCTTTAATTCCGAATTGAATCCGGCCGCTGTGATCTTGACTTGATACTCTCCGGGGAGCAGGTTCACGGCCGTATAGAACCCGTCCGTGTTAGTGGTGACGGTTCTGTCAACGCCCGTAGCCACGTTTGTAATCACGAGTTTCGCTTGAGGAACCGCTCTGCCAGAAGGATCGGTGATGGTGCCGGAAAGGTTCCCTCCGGCGACTTGCGCCAGCAGCCCAGCAGGAAACAGGATTACTGCCATCAAAGAAATTGCTACTACGTGCACAAACCCCAGCATTTTGCAGAATCGTCGAGAGGACAAAAGATCACCTCCAAGGTTGAGCGGAGGGTAGTGCAGATGGAAAGAGGATACCTTAACCTAGGATTAATTTCCGTTTAGGTGTAACTTCAGGAGCGGATTCGCCACCCTGAGATGTTGGCAAAACGACCGTAAACGTTGAACCGACCCCCGGCGTACTCTCGCATTCGATAGAGCCGCCTTGGGCGCGCACGATTGCTTGCGCGATGGCCAAGCCCAGGCCACCACTCTGCGCCTCGCCGCTGTTGGCCGGAGCGGCGCGATAGAATCTTTCAAAAATGAATGGTAGGTGCTCAGTCGAGATACCCACACCTTGATCCGCGAAAGCAGCGCGAATCTCGCCCTCTCGATTTTGTAGGGTCACACGAAGGCTTGTACCGCTGGGAGAATATTTGATGGCATTATCCAGGAATATCAAGAAAAGCTGATGCAGGAAGGCTTCGTCTCCGAAGTACGGGACTTCTTGGTTCAGGTCACGGATGATCCGGATATTCTTGGCGCGCGCGCGGAAATTCACCAATGAGCAAGCCTCTTCCAATGTTTCATTGATGTACAAAGGATCGCATATGAGGTGCAGCTGTCCTGCATCCGCCATCGAAAGGGTAAACAGGCCTTCCACAATGCGCGTCAGCTTTTTAAATTCGTCATCGAAGACACACAGCGTTTCCCGGTATTCCTCCGCGGTTCGGGGCTTCGAAAGCATTAATTCTGTTTCGCCGTGGAGAACGGAGAGCGGTGTACGCAGCTCGTGGGACGCATCGGTCACGAATTGCCGCAACTGGCGAACCGCGCCGTCCACGCTTTCGAACAGACGATTGAAAGTTTCCGTCAGCCGGCCTAGTTCGTCGTGAGGAGAGGAAATAGGCAGAGGACGCCAGAATCCCTCGCGATTCGTTACGCGATTCGCCATGAGCGCAGCATGCTCCGTGAGCGCAGCGATGGGCGCGAGGCTCTTGCCTACATACAGGGCAGAAATCAAGGCAGTGACCAGCAGACTGACTGGGAACAGAAGAAGAGCCACTCTTCCGAAACTGTCCAGAACTCGGTTGGTCCCGAAGGTGGGAATGGCGATAGCCAAGACCAACTGCTTCGTTCCTTGCTGAAAGGGGATCAGCGCGATGCGGACGGACTCTCCCGTGGCGAGCGTTGCAACACCGAATGTTGTCTGGGAAACGGGAATGCCGATGCCTCTCAAGTTGATCGGGCCCTCTAAATTTCGCGAGCGCTGCAGCACACGACCAGATGGATCCAGCACTTCAAAAAATTGCCCGGCGATATCCATCCGGTTTATGTCCTGCGACTCTGGTTCGGCGGCGAAATCGGCTAGAATCGGGCGAGCCGTCTCCTGAATCTGGCGGTTCAGCTGGGCCGACACTTCATGAGCCAAAAGCCCCCAGAATGCCAAGTAAGACGCACCGAGGAGGACACCGACAACGGTGCAGAAGAGCACCATCATGCGGAAACGCAGGGAGCGGTTCTTGATCATTCGGCTAACCCGAGCCGGTAACCGACTCCACGAACCGTGTGAATCAGCTTCGCCGCCCGATTTTCGTCAATCTTTTGGCGCAGGCGATTGATATAGACCTCTACTAAATTTGTTTCGCTGTCGAAGTGACAGTCCCAGACATGCTCGATGATTTCGCTCCTCGTGACCATTTCAGGAGCGTGAAGTAAGAACAATTCCAGAAGCGAAAATTCCTTTGCGGTCAAAGGGATGACTTCCGAGCCGCGCGTTGCGCGGCGACGGTGCCTGTCCAGAGCGAGGTCCGCATACCGCAACTTGGCGTTGGCACCGTGAAAACCGCGGCGCACGAGAGCGCGCACGCGAGCCAGAAGCTCTGCCAATGCGAAAGGCTTGGCCAGGTAGTCATCGGCGCCCGCATCCAGGCCTGCAACGCGTTGTTCGACTAAACCTCGCGCGGTGAGCATCAGGACGGGAGCTTCGATGCCTTGTTGCCTGAGTTCGCGGCAGACCTCCAGGCCACTCATGCCGGGCAGCCGAACGTCTAGAAGAATGGCGTCATAAGTGACGTCTATGGCTTGTTCCAGGCCTTTCTCGCCAGTTTCGGCAACGTCAACAGCGTAGGAATTTTCCCGCAACGCTCTTGCGATAAAGCTTGCTACCTTCCGTTCGTCTTCAATTAGGAGAATCCGCATGGCGAATAACTCACATCATTGCATACGGTGCATGGTCTGCGTATCTGGAACCCTCGCTGCTGGAGGTTATCGCAATCTTACTTCAAATCGTTGCGAACGATCTGCCCGCCCTTCATGACGAATTTTACGCGCTCGAGTTCAGTGATGTCACTTAATGGATTTCCTGCGACGGCGATAACGTCCGCGAACTTTCCCTTGTCAATCGAACCGACACGATCTTGCCATCCCATCATCTCTGCTGCGACCGTCGTCGCGGTTTGAATGGCCTGAGCGGGCGACATGCCGTATTTAACGAGATATGCGAATTCTCGCGCTTGCACACCGTGGGGAAAGGGCCCCACGCCGCTCCCGAAGGAAATCTTGACTCCTTTTGATATCGCCAGCCGTCCACTCTTTTCCCGCAACGCGGCGAGACTATACTTTCCGCCCGAAATCTTCGCGTCTCGGACGGCATATTCGGAAAGCGAATAGTGATAGGCGGTTAGTTCGAGGTAAATACCTTTCTTTTTTATTTGATCTACTATGGCCTCGTCCAATTCAATGGCATGCTCGATGGTGTCGACGCCGGCGTTGACGCAGTTTCGTAACCCCTCGCCACCAAACGCGTGGCACGCGGCTTTCTTCTTGTGACGATGTGCTTCGTCGACAATCGCATCGACCTCTTCCTTGGTAAAAGTCGGATCATTCCACAACTCGCCGTCGGATTCGAATTCGTATTCAGCCGTGGAGTGGAACTTAATCCAGTCCGCGCCATAGTGAATCTGCTCACGGACGGCCTGGCGCGCGGCCCAGGGGCCATCCACTGTCTGATAATTCCTCGGCAGGTTCACCTCAGGCGAACCAAGAATTCCTTCGCCCGTCGCGACCAGGCCCATCGTCGAGACTTGCATACGTGGACCTTGAAAAAATCCGCGGTTAATAGCTTTCTTGACGTCCACATCTCCGTAGCCGCCTCCGTGGCTCATCAAATCACGCAGGGTCGTGAATCCCGCCCTCAAATCCTTTTGCGCGTTGGCGAGTGCAAGGAGCGTCCGGTATTCGGTCGTATCGTTGATAATGCTCGCGAATGGCGGGCCGCCGGGCTTGATGTCGTCGAGTCCGTATCCGAACACGTGGGTGTGCCCGTCAATTAGCCCAGGGAGTACGGTGGCTCCGCTAAGGTCAATCACTTGTGCTCCCGCCGGAATTTGCACGTCCCCAGCGGGACCAACTGTCGTGATTTTTTCCCCCTCTATTAGGATTACCTGGTTTTCCGCGAGTCTGCCGGACTTGCTATCAAACAGACGGCCAGCGCGAATCGCAGTGAGCTGAGGAGCTTGCGCGTGTGTCGATACGGCCGCAAAGCACACTAGTGCACAAACAACGAACCGGACCCTAAGAATGTTCAAGTGACCTCCGATGGGATAGCATTCGAGCGCTCACTCCCGTGAACGCTCCCGACCGAGCCGCCTATAAAACGTTAAACACCAGAATTTTCGCGGATTCTGTTCCATGCTGTGGCACGGCCACGAAATACCGATTTAGCTCCGGAACCAGGCGAGCTGTCCTGGCCAAGGGTCCTGTGGGAACCTGCGCCACTCGTTTGTATTGATCCGGACCGGATTGCTGGTAAACGTCCACGTTGCCGTCGCAAGCTGCGTATATGCGTTTGCTTGCGGGATCATAAGTAATATCGTCAACGCCCTTTGTGATTGGCAGGGCCGCGACTTCTTTTCCGGATTCCGTATCTAGAACGGAAATCTGTCCGGTGCGGCAAGCAATGAACAACCGGTGATTTGATTCGTCGAAAGCCATGGCCACATTGGTCTTGCACTTCGTCACTGGCCAACTCGCAACCAGGGCACGCTTTTCCCGATCGACCACGTCCACCTGATTCTTGGCTTTGTTATTGAGATAAAGTCTTGGAGTGGAGCTTTCCAGAGACATGGCCTCGAGAGTGTCGCCATCGATCTTGATATCGGCAAGTTTTGTGCCCGCAGTAGTATCAACGACGCTCAGCATGGAATAGGTCTGATGCACGTCGCCCCCGCCATTATCGATATAGAGATAATTCGTCTTGGCATCGTAGCCGATGGAATCGGCATCTTCTAAGAGCTTCACGCTGGAAAGCAAAGCGTAGCTCTTGCCATCGAAAATCTTGAGGTCGCCCGCGTCTCCATCGGTAATGTAAATGCGATTGAGATCCTCGCGGTATAACACTGCGTGCGGCTTACCGATTCCTTTGATGGTATGAATCGGTTTTCCGCTGTTCAAATCAAAAACCAGCACGGCCTTATACCCTTCGGGTGTCGCGAACAGGCGATTGCCTTTGAGATCGATGCCGAAATGATCGAAGTTCCCTTTGACGTCCGCCGGAAGAGTGAAAGTCTGCGCAAGCTTAAGTGCCGAAGCGTCTTGGCCTTTCGCCGGAATTACGAATAGAACGAGAAAAGCCGCCAGCATGGAATAACGTTTCTTCATTTACTCTCCTGAGCTTTGATCGGGCTGTGCTGCAAAATCGCACGGCAGAGCATAATTCATCAAACGACCTCTTAGCTTAAACGAACATTAATTTCTGTTTAGTTCCCTAAGCTCGAGCCCCTTGTTGAAGTAGATTGACGACACGGCACGGATAACCGCCGCTTCCTTTCATCTGACAGACTGGCAGCGGGAAAATTTGCGGACCTGCCTTGAAAATGCGAGAGGAGCACCAGTAATGAAGTCAACTCGAGCCGCGACTATCGCGCTATTGGTTTTGTTCGGTGGCGTCGCTAAGGCAAAGGATAATCCGCCGCTGAAGCTTATTGAAACAATTTCGCTGCCTGGTCTCAAAGACGGCGACTTTGATCACTTTGCTCTCGATCTGGAAGGGCACCGTCTTTTCCTCACGGGAGAGGAGAATGGCAAAGTCCTGATTTTCGACACCTCCACGAACAAGCTTATTCACACTATCGAGGAATCGAAAGCGCCGCACGCTATTCTTTATCGCGGCGATCTTAAGAAGCTTTTCGTCGTCGAGGGCGACGCATCGGCGGTCAAGGTGTACGACGGCGAAAGCTATAAGCCTCTTGAGGAGATTAAGGTTTCCGTCGACGCGGACTCCATCGCTTACGATGCTGCTACGCATTACCTGTACGTGGTGAACGGCGGAAGGGAAGCACACACGCCGTATTCGTTGATCAGTGTCATTGATACGAACAGCTCGAAGAAATTACGCGACATCAAGATCGACTCCAATCATGTGGAAGCGGTCGTTCTGGAAAAATCCGGGCCGCGCATATTCATGAACATCACAGGCAAAAACGCTGTAGGGGTCATGGACCGCAACAAGTCGACATTGGAAGCTACTTGGCCTCTACCAGCTGGCGATAAGATGAATGTGGCCATGGCCTTGGACGAAGCGGGCCACCGCCTTTTTGTCGTTACGAGGACTCCCGGCAAGCTAATCGTGCTGAATTCAGATACGGGCAAGGTTGTGAGCAGTGTTCCGGCGGTGGGCATGGTCGACGACATGGCCTACGACGCCAAGCAGAAGCGCATTTACGTTGCAGGCGACCAATTCGTGGATGTATTTTCTCAAAAAGACCCGGACCAATATGAGCGTGTGGGCAGAGTCCCTGGGAGCTTCCGCGCGAAGACGGGCATTCTGGTCCCCGAGCTCAACCGCTACTATCTGGCCGTGCCTCATCACGAGAATCACGAGGCCGAAGTTAGAGTCTACGACGTGCAACCCTGATACCGTCGAATTGTGACCCTGATTCGAGGTCGGTCGATCATCAAACATGTCGGTGAATAAATGTTAAGGCGGGAGTTCGGCAAAGCCTCTCTGGGTATGATGGCTTCGAGTGCGCTTTCCGTGACTGCAGAGAAAGCAGCAGCGTCCGCCGGTGACTTCCCCAAAACTCCTGGATTGACCGAGTACGTCGGCAGATTCGTCACCGCGACGACCTACGAACAGATTCCCCAAGAGGTAATCGAACTCGGCAAGAAATCCATTCTCGATGGTCTGGGATTGGCTTTGGCCGGCTCTCGGGCGGAAACCGGGTCGATTTCCAGGAAGTATGTTCAGCAAATAGGAGTGAGCAGTGGAAAATCGGTCATCATTGGTTCGCCACAAAAGACCTCTCCGCGTTTTGCGGCGCTGGTGAACGGCATTTCCATTCACGCTGACGATTTCGACGATACGCAGCTAGCCGCCGCAAAAGACAGGGTATACGGCCTGCTCATGCACCCCACGGTCCCCGTGCTCCCCGCGATTTTTGCTCTCGCGGAGCAGCGCACTGTCAGTGGCAAAGAATGGATGCTTGCTTATCACGTTGGCGCCGAAGTGGAATGCAAAATCGCGGAAGCTATCGCGCCGCGCCATTATCAAGATGGATTTCACACCACCGGCACCTGCGGGCCGTTCGGTTCGGCTGCTGCCTGCGCCAAGCTGCTTAAATTCGACTTACCGAAAACGCTCAACGCGTTTGGCCTGGCTGCCAGTCAATCCGGAGGGCTGCGCGAAAACTTTGGAACAATGACAAAACCCTTTCAGGCTGGGCACGCAGCGGAAAGCGGCCTCGTTTCTGTCGAACTGGTCGCGCTAGGGTGGACCGCGGCGGAGCAAATTCTCGAGGCCGAGCGGGGCTTCTTTCACGCGGCTGGCGGCTCTTACGACCCGTCTGCGATAATGGACCGCTTGGGAAACCCTTGGACCTTTGCCTCGCCGGGCGTTTCACTCAAGCCGTATCCCTCTGGCTCTCTCACTCATCCAGCTATGACCGAGCTTGCACGCCTGATTAAGTTGCATAAACTTCAGGCGGCGCAGGTCGCAAAGCTCGATATTGGCGCGAACCATAACATGACCACGACACTTCTGCATCACCAGCCTAAAACTGGACTAGAGGCCAAATTCAGCATGGAATTCTGTCTGGCGATTCTTCTGCTGGAGCAAAAGGCGGGGTTGGGCCAATTCTCGGATACAGTGGCTCAGCGCCCCGATGTCCAAGCGATGATCCGTAAGATCAATTTTTATGTCGATCCTGAAGCTGAAAGCGCCGGCTACGACAAAATGACCTCGATCCTGAAAATTCATTTGACGGACGGCAGGGTGATCACCGGGCAGGCCGATTTCGGCAAGGGCAGTCCGGCAAACCCCATGACCTTTGACGAAGCTGCGGACAAGTTCCGGGGATGCGCCGAATTCGCCGAATGGCCCACGGCAAAGACCGAACAAATCATCACATTCACAAAAGCATTGGAGGCTGCTCCCGATATCTCCGCCTTGTCGCCGCTGCTATCAGCGTAAGCAAGACGAATTAGAACTCATGAAAACTTTCAACATCGCAATAATCGCCGGAGACGGCATCGGAAAAGAAGTCGTACCCGAAGGCGTTCGTGTCCTCGAAGCAGCGGGGCAGCGTTTTGGCTTTCGCCTGCAGTGTCATGCGTTCGACTGGAGCTGCGAGACCTACATACAAACCGGCAAAATGATGCCGGACGACGGCCTAAAGCAACTGCGGCCTTTCGACGCAATCTTTCTTGGCGCCGTTGGCCATCCCAGCGTCCCGGATCATGTCTCGCTCTGGGGTCTTCTGATCCCCATCCGGCGCACTTTCCGGCAATACGTCAACCTTCGTCCCGTTCGCCTTTTCGACGGAATCGAGTCGCCACTCAAGAAATGGAAGCCTGGTCAAATTGATTTCACGATCGTTCGCGAGAACAACGAAGGCGAATACTCGAACATTGGCGGCCGCCTGTATGAAGGTACCGAGGACGAGATGGCCGTCCAACAAACGGTATTCACTCGGCGCGGCGTGAATCGCGTGCTCCGTTTTGCCTTTGAACTGGCTGGAAAACGAAAGAAGCATCTAACCTCGGCCACGAAGTCCAACGGGATCATCCATACGATGCCTTTTTGGGACGAATGCTTTCGTTCCATGGCCGCGGAGTTTCCGGATATTCGCACCGACCAGTTTCACATTGATATCTTGACCGCTCACTTTGTGCGTAACCCGGATTGGTTCGATGTCGTCGTGGGTTCAAATCTCTTCGGCGATATCCTGTCGGATCTTGGACCCGCCGTGGTGGGCTCCATCGGGATCGCTCCGTCCGCCAATCTCAACCCCGAAAAGGAATTCCCCTCAATGTTCGAGCCTGTTCATGGCTCTGCTCCGGATATCGCGGGAAGGGGAATTGCCAATCCCATTGGGCAGATTTGGTCCGGGGCAATGATGCTGCAGCATTTGGGTCTGCCGGACGCAGCGGACTCGATCGAAAACGCAATCGCAGACGTTTTGGCCGAAAGGAACGTGCGGACTCCAGACATTGGAGGCACAGCCTCTACGCGGGAATTGGGTTCGGCAATTGCGTCGCGCGTGAGCGGGGAGAAATAGTCCATCGACCACCAGTCGCGCTCGATTCGGTCTCACTGCCAACGAAATGAGCCAAGGACTCAAACAGCTGGGCCGGAGTCCCGCCCGGACGTGTTGCAGGGCTGAGGAGAACGATGACAATCAAACGTGCCGCAACGGATGACGGCAAAGAGTTGATCGCGCGCCCACCTCTGACGCGGCGCGGCCTTTTTGAATTTGCAGGACTCGCCATGGCCGCTGCTGCCATCCATCCTCAACTGAGCCTCTCCGCCACGTTGCCAGTCCGCGGCAGCTCACAACAAAACGTGAGCTCGATCATGGAAACGCTCAGCTCGTTCATGAGTGAAGCCGCAGGTCGCGCTCTGCCCGACGAAGTCGTCGCAAGAACAAAACAGCACATTCTCGATACGTTTGCTGCAATGATTTCAGGTTCCGAGCTGCATCCCGGGAGCACTGCAATTCAGTTCGCTCGCGCCTATGGTGGCAAGGAGGTCGCCACCGTGGTGGCTTCGAACTTCTCATGCGGTCCGATCGAAGCCGCGCTTGCCAATGGCATGCTTGCCCATGCCGACGAAACCGATGATTCCCACTCTCCTTCGCAGTCCCATCCCGGCTGCGCTGTTGTTCCCGCCGCTCTAGCAGCCGGCGAAAGGTTCGGAATTAGCGGAGCGCATTTTCTGCGCGCCGTTGCTCTTGGCTACGATATTGGGCCCCGCTTCACGGTTACCTTAGGCGGCCAGCGCTTTGAGGCCGAGAGCCATTGGAGCACGCACAGCATTTCTCCGCTCTTTGGCGCGGCAGCGGCCGCGAGTTGCGCAGCGAGCTTGAATGCTCAGCAGATGCGATGGATGCTCGGCTACACCGCGCAACAATCTTCTGGTCTGGGAGCATGGAGTCGCGATACCGAACATGTTCAGAAAGCCTTCCTTTTCGGCGGCATGACCGCACGCAGCGGAGTCACCTCCGCGTTGCTCGTGCAGGCGGGCTGGACCGGTGTCGACGACATCCTCTCGGGAAAAGATAATTTTTTCGCTGCCTACAATCCGCATGCCGATCCCGCCGGTCTGATCGACAAGCTAGGCGAGCGCTACGAAGTTGTCCGCACAAACATCAAGAAATGGCCTGTCGGTTCGCCCATCCAAGCGGCGCTAGACGCAATGGAAATCTTGCGCAAGCAAAAGCCTTTTGACGCCCCTCAAGTAAAGCAAGTGTCCGTCCAGCTTGCCACCGATGAAGCTGCCATCGTGAACAACCGCGAAATCCCCGATATATGCCTGCAACACATGATCGCTGTAATGCTGCTGGACAAAACTGTCACATTCGTTTCCGCCCATGACAAGGGACGGTTAAAAGATCCTGCGACTCTTCGCGAGCGCGCGAAAGTACAGCTCATCCCAGACCAGGAACTGGAGCGCCTCATGCCTCTGCGCGTCGCGATCGTCAATATCACTTTGGCGGACGGATCTCGT
>Ga0210400_10003295_pt1 | contig 14361 bp, 7 predicted proteins | sample IncBWH26MmetaG_FD_155456 | JGI IMG/M metagenome (GOLD analysis project Ga0210400, IMG submission 155456) | Forest soil microbial communities from Barre Woods Harvard Forest LTER site, Petersham, Massachusetts, United States - Inc-BW-H-26-M | ecosystem: Environmental > Terrestrial > Soil >...
GGAGAGCGACTTCGACTATTAATATGCGTTTCCACAATGACCCCATTGACAACCAGATTCTATTTGCATAATCCTATAGGCGAACATAAGGCGAATATCGCCCTCCCTCGCCATGCCTTCCTCTATCGCAATACGACAACAGATCGAGCGCGACTTCCAGACCCGCTATCCTTCTGTGCTCACCCCGGCTGCGCGAACCATACGCGAAGTCGCAAGTATCGGCATCCCCCAAATAGATAAATTGCTGGATGGTGGACTGCCTGTTGGCGCGATCAGTGAAATCACAGGCCTGACATCCTCTGGTCGTACCACCATCTCTATGGCATTTCTAGCCCGCCGCACGCAGGATGGCAGTGTCTGCGCATGGATCGATACGAATGATAGCTTCGACCCTGAATCAGCAGCGGCAAATGGCATAAGTCTGAAGCATCTGCTTTGGGTCCGATGCCGAAATGCCCCCTTCGAAAAGCCCTCCCCCGCAGTTCGCCCTAAACCCTTCCAAAAAATGCAGCAACCTTGGACCCGACTCGACCAGGCAATCCGTGCGACAGATCTGCTATTGCAGGCTGGCGGTTTTGCAGTCATTGTCCTCGACTTGGCCGATGAAGCTATCGAGCATAGCCGTCGTATTCCACTCGCAACATGGTTCCGTTTTCGACAGGCAGCCGACCGCACCCGTTGCAGCCTGATCGTAATGGGCAAAGCCGCCTATGCGCAGTCCAGCGCAGCCATTGTTCTTGAGTGCCAGCCCGATCTGATTGATGTCGCGTGCGGAACAGTAATTCGCAGTATCAGCTACAGCACCCGGCGGGGCAGAGTACGGTTCTCTCCGTTCACAAATATTGCCCGAATACCTCCGGCTTCCACATGGACCATGCAAGCGCCATGGAATCACGAGAAGCACGCATGACGAATCAACCCAATGAGCTATACGCCGCAATTCACGTGGCAGAGTTTCCTGCCCAGGCAATCCTGCGTTTGAGATCGGATCTGCAAACTCAACCCGTCGCGGTACTCGATGGTGTCGCGCCACAGGAAAGAGTGTCCTCTCAGAATCTGAACGCCAGAAAACGTGGAGTCGTGGCAGGTATGACCCGCTTGGAAGTTGAAGAACTCAGCGGAGTCCGTGTGCTGTCACGCTCCGTCGAAACCGAAAGCGCCGCCCGAACAGTGCTTCTCGAGTCTATCTCTCACTTTTCCCCACGCATCGAAGAAATATTTATCGCTAATGGGTGCGGCTTCGTGCTCGACATTACAGGTACAGAACGCTTGTTCGGCCCACCAGCAATATTTGCTCAACGCTTGCGTGCTTCAATCGTCGCTGCAGGATTTCGCGCTTCAGTAGCAGTGAGCCATAACTTCGATACTGCACGCATCAAGGCCGAATGCACACGCGGCATTACTGTTATTCCTGAAGGTACAGAAGCGTCAACTCTTGCCAAGATTCCTATTGATTCATTGCGTCTCGATGACGTGCGTTACGAAACATTCGTTCTCTGGGGAATCGGCACTCTGGGTGAATTGGCAGAATTGCCTGAAGAAGAACTGATCACGCGTATTGGCCAACCGGCAAAGTTCTGGCTCAAACTTGCACGCGGAACGGCAGAACACACATTCCAACCCATCCAAGCAACGTTCGAACTCAACGAACACATTGAGTTTGAAACCCACGTGGAACAACTCGATTCCCTGCTCTTCATCGGAGCAAACATGATCAATGCTCTTGTATCGCGCGCAGCCGCAAGAGCACTGTCATTGGCAACGATAACCGTTCAGATGTCTCTTGAAAAACAGTTCGCTTACCATCGTATGATTCGGCCCGCCATCCCTTCCAGTGACCGCAAGTTCCTACTGAAACTGATGCAGATTGAGATTGCAGCGCACCCCCCGCAAGCACCCATAGCATCGCTCACGCTGACAGCAGAAGCCGGACAACAAAGCAAGACGCAACTGGGCCTTTTTGCGCCACAGATTCCGGAGCCCTCGCGCCTTGATGTCACTCTTGCCCGACTCAAGGCATTGGTTGGCGATGACCGTGTTGGCTCTCCAGTCTTGAAGGACACGCATCTCCGTGGAATCTTCGATATGGATGACTTCTCCGTAACCAGTCAGCCGTCTCATCGCCTGGAAACGGTAGTCAGAATATCGCTACGACGCATGCGACCGCCTCGCCATCTTCGTATGCAGATCGATCGAAACAGGCCGGCTGGATTTCGTGACGGCGCAGATCGTTACGACGTGCAGTTTGCCTATGGCCCCTGGAATACCAGTGGTTGCTGGTGGTCAGTCAATCAATGGGATGTTGAAGAGTGGGATGTAATTGCCACGAACAGTCTTGGCGAGTCCATCAAATGTCTGATAGTCCATGACAATTTACACGATAAGTGGCAATTGGATGCACTGTATGACTGACGATCACGGCATCGCCCTCTCCAATTCGACCGTTTTCACCGGCTCCAAAGAATACATAGAGCTTCACGCTTCTAGTGCATTCAGTTTTCTTGCTGGATCATCCGAGCCCCAATCTCTTATAGAACGAGCAGTCGAATACGAGATGCCGGCAATTGCACTTGCTGATAGAAATGGACTCTATGGTGTTGCTCGTTTCCATACTTCCGCAAAGCACAACCACGTTATGGCGCACATCGGCGCGGAGATAGCCGTCTCATCGTTCGGCAACCGAATCGTTCCTCCCGAGTGGCTTCCACACCAGCACCCCGATGAACCGCCACGCATCGTCCTACTATGCGCATCGCAAGTCGGATATCAGAACCTCTGCCAGTTGATCACTCGCTTCAAGATGCGCGAATCGACCAAGGCTGAAGGCGCCGCGACTCTTGATGATCTCGAAGAATTTTCATCAGGCTTGATCTGTCTTACGGGTGGTGAAGAAGGACCACTCGCCGCAGCACTCAGTCACGAGGGCGACGGCGGAGCGTACAAGGCACTCGATCGCCTTACCTCCATCTTCGGACGGAGCAACGTATACATCGAGTTACAGCGCCACTGTGAACGCGAAGAAGAATATCGCAATGCAGCCCTGCTAGACCTTTCTTCGCGCATGGGACTGCCGACTATTGCGACGAATGGAGTGCGCTACGCCAAACAAGCTGATCGCGAACTTCTCGACATATTCACTACCATTCGCCACCACACCACTGTCCACAACGCTGGACGGCTCCTAAGCAAAAACTCCTTCCGACATCTGCGCTCTGCACGCGAAATGACCGATCTATTTCACGACATTCCTGAAGCGATTGCCAATACGATCATCGTGAGCGGACGTCTCAAATTCTCGCTGAACAATCTTGGCTACGAGTTTCCGCAGTATCCGGTACCTGAAGGCGAGACCATGGACAGTTTTCTAGCCAGGCGGGTCGATGAAGGCATTCGCAAACGCTATGCAACACAACTCAAACAAAACCTGACAGAACGAGCCCGCAAGCAGGCACGGTACGAGCTTGAGTTGATTGCAAGGCTCGGATTCGCAGGCTACTTCCTTATCGTGTGGGACATCATCTGTTTCTGTCAGAGAAACGGATTCCTGGTGCAGGGGCGCGGATCTGCTGCGAATTCCGTCGTTTGCTACGCCCTAGAAATCACTGCGGTTGATCCCATCGGAATGGAATTATTATTCGAGCGTTTCCTCAGCGAGAGCCGAGATGAATGGCCCGATATCGACCTCGATCTTCCATCCGGCGAGCATCGAGAACGCGTCATCCAGTACATCTACGAGCATTACGGATCACTAGGAGCCGCCATGACCGCAAACGTGATCACCTACCGCGGCCGATCCGCAGCCCGTGAGGTCGGCAAAGCACTGGGATTCGATGAACAACAACTCTCCAAACTATCCGGCCTGGTCGGTCATTGGGAGTGGCGTGGTGCCAACGACACCATGGCAAAACATTTCGATCAGGCAGGCTTCGACGTACGTCACCATAGCATTGCCAAATATCTCGAACTTTGTACACGTATGTACGATCTCCCGCGTCATCTCGGACAACACTCTGGGGGCATGGTCATATGTGCAGGTATGCTGAATCGCATCGTCCCTATCGAGCGCGCGTCGATGCCTGGACGCACAGTTGTGCAATGGGACAAAGAAGATTGCGCAGACCTCGGTCTCATCAAAGTAGACTTACTCGGTCTCGGTATGATGGCTGCCCTCAAGGATTCGCTCGAATTGATTCCTCGCCACTACGGCACAAAAGTTGATCTCGCTACTTTACCCGAGGATCCACTCGTCTACCAAACGCTCTGCAAAGCAGATACCGTTGGCATGTTCCAGGTTGAGAGCCGCGCGCAGATGGCTTCCCTTCCCCATAATGCGCCAAGATGTTTTTATGACGTCGTTGTACAGGTGGCAATCATTCGTCCTGGGCCTATTGTCGGCAAAATGATGCATCCTTACATGCGCCGTCGCCAGGGCCAGGAGGAAATAGCTTATCCGCATCCATTGCTAGAGCCGGTTCTCAAGCGAACACTAGGTGTACCTCTCTTTCAGGAACAGTTGCTCCGCATGGCGATGGTGGTCGCAAGTTTTACCGGATCTGAAGCCGAGGAACTGCGCCGTGCTGTTGGCATGCGTCGATCCATGCAGCGGATGCGCGATCTGGAAAGTCGCCTGCGTGCCGGCATGATTCGCAATGGAATCGGCCAGCAGGAACAGGACAATATTGTGCAAGGCATTTCGTCCTTCGCCATGTATGGATTCCCCGAATCCCATGCTGCCAGCTTCGCGCTCATCGCCTATGCTTCTGCGTATCTGAAGGTTCATCATCTCGCAGCATTCACCTGTGGGTTACTCAACAACCAACCTATGGGCTTCTACTCACCTGCCGTGCTCGTCAAAGATGCACAGCGACATGGATTACGTGTTCATCCTGTCTGTGTACAGCGATCCGATTGGCAATGTTCCATCGAGCACGAGGCCGAAGGAGGCCTGTCCATTCGCATCGGGCTTAACTACGCCAAGGGGCTCAGAGAATCTTCCGCTGTAGCATTGCTCGCGTCACGCAATGCAGATGGATCATTTAGCTCCGTACACGATCTGACGCGGCGAGTCCCGGAACTGAACAGAAAAGAGTTGGTTTTGCTGGCTCAAATCGGCGCGATGAATTCTGTTAGGGATGTCATTCATCGACGCGACGCCCTCTGGCAAGTGGAGCAAGCAGGCAGGCCTGTTGGCCCTCTGTTGCGATCTTTAACTGCAAATCAATCAGGTAATTCATCCATGCCTTTGAGGCAAATGACAACCGACGAGCGCCTTGCTGCAGATTACAGCGGTAGTGGGCTTACCTGCGGTCCGCATCCTATGACCTACAACCGCTCCGCATTGAAGCGCGCCGGCTTTCTTTCTGCAAATGACCTTTCTCACTGTACTAACAACCGATTCGTCCAGATCGCTGGGTGTGTGATTGCTCGTCAGCGTCCCGGCACGGCTAAAGGATTCGTATTTCTCTCTATGGAAGATGAAACCGGAATTGCAAACGTCATTATCACACCTGATCTATTTGAGCGAGAGCGATTCGTAGTAACCAGCAATCGCTTTCTCACGATAGAAGGCACCTTGCAAGTTCAGAACGGAGTAATTCACGTCAAAGCCAACCGCATTTTCCCTATCGACATTACAACAGCCGACATACGGTCGCATGATTTCCACTAACATCTTACTATCTCGTCAAAACTTACGGCACCGAACCAATCTGATAATTCAACGTGGCCAATGCCATACGGTACTGATACTGCGCATTCGCATTGCCTATCGCTGCATCAGTCTGCTGATACTCTGCCTGGCTTAATTCCACAATCGAACTCAATCCCATCTGGTAGCGAGTCTGCGCCAACTTCAACCCGAGATTGGCCTCTTGAAGCAGTTCTACGCTCACACTAACTTTCTGATACGATGTATTCGCCGCCAGCCATGCCGTTCTAACATCGCGTACGATGCGGTCCCGCAAATCTCTCGTTTGCTCCGTAGCAGCCTGGGCGCGAAGCGACGATTCCTTTGCCTGCGCAGTGTAGAGAAATCCATTAAAGACCGGGATGTTTACATTTACCCCAATCGCCCCCCACCAGTTCGTAACGTAGTACTGCGCCGGACGAATCGGTACGGTCCCCAGCGTTCCGGAGGCGGCGACGCTCGGGAACAATTGATCGCGTTGCGCATGACTAAACTTCGCCGCAGACTGCGCGCTAAATTGCAGGGCCTGCAAATCCGGTCGCTGCCTCAAGCTCTCTTGTATCAACTGCTCGATATCCGGTGGCGGTTCTTGAACGGCAGAACCATCGTCAATCAATTCGAAATTGATTTGATGATCCAGGCCGAGCACCTCGTCCAGCACAGCCATAGTTGAATCCGCATTATTTTGCGCATCCAGAGCCAGCAACTTAGCTTGCGAAAGACTTACATTCGCAAAACTAAGATCCAGCGTTGACTTGAGCTTGTTTGCGGTCATCTGATTCACCTGCGACTGCAAGGCCTGGCGGGTCGTCACGTTTTGCTGAGCGACCTTAAGCGTCTCCTGTGCCTGAAGCGCGTTATAAAACGCCTGATCTGCCGCAAGTTCAATATCGTACTGGGTTGCCACTGCATTCGCATTCTGCGCCTTTTCCTGAAGGGCCGATGAAGCCACCAAATTCCGCGTTCTCCCAAAGTCGGTCAACAATTGCGAAAAACCACCGCCCGCCCCCGCATGTTCGAACAGGCGCGAAGCCGTCAAGGATCCCGCCGAGAGGCGACTCGCTTGTTCAGCCTCTACCGCGGTTATCGCAGCATTGGCAGTCGGCAATTCAGCAGCACGGGTCTCACGCTTAACCTGGTGTTGCGCCAATGCGAGCAGGCGTGCCACGGATACTTGCGGATTGTTCTTGATCGCCATCTGCTCTGCCTGCGACCTCGTCAGTTTCTGCGTTGGTGCTGCAGCCTCCTCGCCTGCAGAAGCGGACATCATCGAGGTCGCATCTCCCTGTGTGGTAGGAGTCTGAGGAGATTGAACGGGCGGAGTTTGCTGCGACGAATTCGTTTGCTTAAGCGCAATCTGCGCCATCAAACGCGCCTGGGGAGCGTCTGGCAACGATGCGCGATCTGATATGTCTTGTGCGCCAGCAACCGCAAAGCTCGAAAGGCAGCACAAAACGATGCATGCACCCGCGCAAAGAATTGATTTTGATTGAACTGCCATGACTCCTTAGACCTCTCCCTCGGCAGTAGCCTGTGTTTCCCCTCTACCGTGAACCATTAGATACACCGCGGGAACAAGAAAGACCGTAACAATGACCGAAACACCCAGACCGCCGATGACCGCACGCGCAAGCGGAGCATATTGCTCACTGCCCGCTTCCAATCCCAGCGCCATCGGAATCATTCCAAGCAAAGTCGCAAGAGATGTCATCAGAATCGGGCGAAGCCTAATCTTGCACGACTGCACAACCGCTTCCAGCAGTGGCTTGCCCTGCTCATGCAGCAGCGTTGCAAACTCCACGATCAGGATGCTGTTGGAAACCACGATTCCTGTCATCATGATCACGCCCATCAAAGACATGATGTTGAGCGTACTGTGAGTGGCCAGTAGGATCATGACAACGCCCGCAAGCCCCGGCGGGATCGCCATAAGAATGATGAATGGATCAATAAATGATGCAAATTGCGCCATCAGGATCAGGTAGACCAAGACGATCGACAACATCAATCCGATGGCGAAGTTCATAAAGGACTGGTTCATATTCACCACGGCCCCCCGCACAGTGATGCGGACGTTTTTCGGGAGATTCAGCCCCGTAATCACTTTGTGAACATCGCGATTAACTCCAACCAGTGTCTCTGATGACGGCATCACATAAACGTCGATCACGCGCCGGATTTGATAGTGATCCACCTCCGTTGGCGTATTAATCTCTTTGATACTGGCGACCGACTGAAGCGGCGTGTAGTCCGTCACGCCTGGTGATCGAAGCGGAATCTGCTTGAAATCATCCATCGTCATATGTCCGATCTTTTGGTCAAAATACTGGACTGTAAGCATGTAGTTATTACCGGTATTCGGATCGATCCAGTAGCTCGGTGCGATCACGCCGTTTGAGGTCATCGCGGTAATCACGTTGTCTACGACTTCCTTCGGAGAAAGATTGATCAGGCTTGCCCGTTCCCGGTCAATGTCCAGCTTTAGCCCCGGATACCTCATATCCTGCGGTATGAGAACATCGCTGACGCTCTTAAGTGGTTTTATCTGGGATGCAATTTTGCGGGCAATATCGAATGACTGATTCAGATCGTTGCCGCCGACCTGAATATCGATGGGGGCTGGCAAGCCCTGGTTGATAACCGAATCAACAAGACCACCGGCCTGGAAGTAAGTGGTAAGTGCCGGCATATCGTGTGCCAGCCTTCGCCTCACTCTTTCCATATATGTGTAACTTCCGACCCTATGATCCTCCTTCAAGCTAACTTGCACAAACGCCGTGTCCATCGCGGAATTACTCGTGTAAATCGCCGACAAGTCGGGCGTGATGCCGATGTTCGATACGATCATGCCCAGTTCATTCGGAGGCACGATCTCACGAATGTCCTGTTCCACCTGTGCAATGTATCGATTGCTCAGTTCTATGCGTGACCCGCTTGGACACTTGATGTTGATGACAAACTGGCCAGGATCGGTGCGTGGAAAATAGGACCGCCCCAGAAACGGAAAGAGTCCAAGCAGGACCACAGCTACTCCGCCAATGATGATCAACGCGGTATGTCCAGGCCGTCGAAGCGCGCGCGTAACCTGCACCTCGTAGTAATCCAGCATCCTGTGGAAGTAAGAGTTGAATCTCACCTCGAACCTGCGAAAGAATGAAGCCCGTTTGGCGTCCCGAACCTCGTGATTGTGCGACAAATGAATGAACTTTGAGCAGTAGAGGGGCACAACCGTCATGGCAAACACGTAGGACGCGAATATCGAGAGCACTACGCCGAGAGCCAAGTCGGTAAAGATGTACTTGCTGACCCCCGCAAAGAATGTAACCGGAAAGAAGACAATCGACGTCGTAGACGTCGCAGCCAGGACCGCGAGAGAGACCTCCATGCCGCCCTTCTCCGCAGCCACTGCTGGAACTTCTCCCATCTCCATATAGCGGAAGATATTCTCGAGCACCACCACGGAATCGTCGATGAGACGAGAGAAAGCGAGCGCGAGCCCACCCAGTAACATGGTGTTGATTGATCCCCCTTTGGCCTTCATGAGGAGCAGGCACGTGATAGCAGAAAGCGGAATCGAAAGCAACACTGCAAATGTCGCGCGCGGGCTTCCCAGGAACACCAGAATCATGATTCCAGTCAGAACGAGACCGATGGTGGCCTCTTTGACCAGGTTCTTGATAGCCCCTTTTACGAAGAGTGATTGATCAAACACAACGGCCGTCTTGAGCGATGCCGGGATATCTACCAGATCTTTGATCGCAGCTTTCATTCCATTCACAATCGTGATTGTGTTGCTGTCGCCGCCCTGCTTCAGCACTGGAATGTACACCGATTGTTGCCCGTCGATGCGCACGATGTTGGTTTGAATCGTTCCCGAGTCCTCGGCTTTTCCCACATCACCGACCAATACCGATGCGTTGCCTACTGATTTGAGGGGTATGTCGTTGATCTCTTCCGGGGTCGGTACCTGGCTGTTCGCATAGATGTTGTAATCTTTGGGACCGATGCGGACGTCGCCGGCAGGCAGGATCAGATTTGACGAGTTCACCGAATCAACGACATCCATAAGGCTCATGTTGTGCGCTTCGAGCTTCAGCGGATCCACATACACCATGATCTGCCGATAGCGCCCGCCAAACGGCTGCGGGACCGACGCGCCGGGTACGTTCGCAATCTGATTCCGAACCTGAAACTGCGCCAGATCCTTAAGAGATGTCTCATTCAATCCCTGCCCTTTCAGGGTGACCAGGCAGACGGGCTGGCTCGAAGCATCCATTCCAAGCACAACAGGAGGCAACGTACCGGGCGGTAATCGTCGCAGATCTGCCATCGCCAGGTTCGCAATGTTACTTTGTGCAGCATTCGAATCTGTGCCCGGCTTGAAGTAGATCTTTATCAAACTTACGCCGGTAAGAGATCTCGACTCTATATGGTCGATATTGCTGCCCAAAGTGAAGAAGCGCTCGAAAGTATCAGTGATATCTGCTTCAATCTGCTGCGGCGGCATACCCGAGTAGAACGTCGCCACCACCACGACTGGAATGTCGATTTTCGGAAAGAGATCGACAGGCATTCCTGCAATTCCGGTCACGCCGACTACGAGAATCACAAGACAAACCATGATGATGAAATATGGATACCTAAGAGCAAACTTTGGCATTATTGCTGACCTCCGGATTGCTCCTCGTTGAAATCGACTGCCGAGGTCTTTTGCAGATTGGTCGTCACCATCTCGCCGGGCTCGTAGTTCGATTGACCACCTGTGATGACCAAATCGCCCTCTGCAAGCCCAGACTTCACCTCCACAAGATTCGTCCCCTGCAGACCTACGACTATTTTTCGGATCTGAACGCGATGTGACGTATCCACCACGAGCGCCGACTCCTCGTTTCCGTTGCGGATTACGGCCTGCACCGGAATCGTCAACACGTTGTTGTGACGCTGCAGTTCGATGGTCGTGTTGGCGTACTCACCCGGAGTCAGCGAGAGATCCTTGTTTTCAACATCGATCTCCGTCTCCATCGTTCTGGTAGCAAGATTCACATCGCGCGTAAAGCGCACCACTTTGCCTTCAAAGGAGCGGTGTATTGCATCGACATTGACGGTGACCGTGGCGCCTTCGTGGATGTACTCCACCGCATCTTCCGGCACCGGCAAACGCAGGCGAAGCAAGTTGCTTTGCGAGAGCTTCACGATCGGCAAAGACTGTGTATCCGATGAGGTGCCTGCTTGAATCAATGCACCAGTGTCCGCATACCTCCAGATAATCACTCCGTCAAGCGGGGCCGTCACCCTCGTGTAATCGGCAAGGTCGCCGACGCGCTCGTTGTCAGCCTTGGCGCCCTCCGATTGCTGCTCCGCCGCAGCCAAGGCGGACTTCGCGGCGTCGACGCGTGCTCCCGCCGCCAGATCTTTCGATTGCGCGTCGTCCAACTCTTGTTGCGCAATTAATCCAGGCTGCGCGGCAGAAGCTTGCTTCAATCGCGTGTAGTCATTGTGCAAAGCGCTGTGTTCTGACTCAGCGCGAGTTACCTCATGCTGAGATCGCGTGATCTCGTCTTTGCTCCTCGCCAGTTCCGCGACTGTCCCCCTCAGCTGTGCATCTAGTTCCGGAACCTCCAGGACCGCCAGCACCTGACCCTGCCGCACTTTATCTCCAATATCAACGTAGATATGGCGGATGTATCCGGATACTTTTGCATGAACGTCGATCACCTGGTATGGCTGAAACTGACCTGCCAGATTCAGCGTGTGCACAATCGAGCCTCTCGCGACCGCCGTCACCGTGGCTGACGGCGTCTCTGCCGCGATCGCATCGGAACCCTTGTCCCCAGAATGGCACCCGCCAAACGCGACAACGGAAGCCAGTACGATCGAGACTGGCACAATGAAACAAGGCAGCTTTCGCATGTGGATTCCCACCTTTTCTTGAGGTCCTGTTTGGCGTCTGGGGCGGCAAATCGCCCAGCCCGCTCTAAAAACAGACGTAATTCCAGACTTTTGGATCTGGATTCATTGACTCAATTTGCGTACAGGTTTACTGCCCGGAGAGGAGTGGCGGCGGCCTGAGGAAAAAGGCGCTCTGAATGGCTGCGGAACGCAGGTACCACGGCTTGGACAACGCTAAATACTGTCTGTCCGAAGCGGATATCGACCTCGAAAGGCTAGCCAATGAAACGATAAAGATTACGAATGTGTATGCGGAAATACTTTCCGCCGATGTCGGTTTGACGAGGCAGAGCCGAGCACTGTCTGTCGCATTCGGATCTTCATTGCGGGACAGGAGCTTTGCTTCGGGGATCCGATGAACGCTGGCTGGGTGAAAATCGTAGAGCGATAATTTATAGCCCAGTCCCCAAAAAAACACGCACACCCCCAGCAACATCAAGAGCATGAAGAGTCGAATTGAGGAATGGTGCGACTTGGAGAGTTCGTTCACTAGTTCCTGAATTTACGTACTTCGCCTGTCATCCCCACAGGGCAGCAAGAGGCCAGTTCACTTGTTTGACAGCTCAAACCCACCAAAGGTTTTCGCCAACATCATTATCATGTCATGGATTGGCATTGTCTTGTCACGGATTAGCCGCATAGAAACAAAGGCGAGCCCTGGACCACAGCAGACCTTCCCATTTCTCTCCAAAGCCATAGGCACAGAATACTCCGTTCCCGAAGCGTGTCCCTCGTCTATCCAATCGAGCGGGGCTTGATGCGCCGGGTATCGTCATAGCCGCAGTTGCCGGGACCGGTAGAATCCAATGGGATGCCCGACGGAGCGCCAACACTATCGGCATGCCGACGGGATTGGCCAAGTCTGAAAACAACCCCGCAAGAATACGGCGAGCACATTTCTTCACGATCTCGGTATAGCTTGCGGCCGATGAATTTACGCGCACGCTTCGCATCCTGGTTACCTTGGGCTTTCGGCCAATCGGTAATTGGCGTGCCCGGACGCCTCATATTTGGTCCTTTTTCCGGCGCGAACACGGGCCACAACGTCCCTGGCCAGCCGTCGAAACCAACCCGTGAAAGAGCCGCTAGGCAACCCGCATTTCTCGCAACGCATCTATCCTTTCGCTGCAATCCAGCATTCGTGTGCTTTTGCGTCCGATTCAGGGGTAGTGCACGCAGGTCCCAAAGATGCTGAACTGCCAGATCCAACCCTAGGAGCACCAGGGATGTCGACGACAATTGAACCGTCCCTCAGTGGGCAAGATGGAGATAACCGCTATCCACTGAACGTGCTGGAACCACCGATGTCAGAGTGCCTGACCGCTATCCTGCAGAGCCTCAAAACCATGAAAGAAGGCGACTTCAGTGTCCGCCTTCCAGTCTCGTGGACCGGTCTCCCCGGAAAAATTGCCGACAACTTCAACGATATCGTCTCCGCCAACGAACAGATGGCCTTCGAACTCAAGCGAGTTGGACAAGCCGTCGGCAAAGAAGGCAAGACCCGCGAACGCATCCGCGTAGAACATCGCCGCGGCGCCTGGGACGACATGGAGGTTTCGGTCAACACCCTCGTCGAAGATCTCCTAAGACCAACGACCGAAGTAACGCGCGCCATCGCCGCTGTAGCACAGGGCAATCTCACCCAGACCGTCCGGCTCGACGTCGATGGCCGCCCCCTCGAAGGCGAGTTCCTCCGCTCCGCCAACATTGTGAACACCATGATTCAGCAGTTGGGTGTGTTCACGGCCGAAGTAACCCGCGTAGCCCGCGAAGTGGGTACCGACGGCAAACTCGGCGGGCAAGCCGTGGTGCCGGGGGTAGCCGGAACCTGGAAAGATCTGACCGACTCTGTAAATTCCATGGCCTCGAACCTGACAGGCCAGGTTAGAAACATCGCTGAAGTAGCGACAGCGGTGGCCAGTGGCGACCTTTCGCGCAAAATCACGGTGGACGTCCGCGGCGAAATTCTACAGCTCAAAGAAGCCATCAACACGATGGTTGATCAGCTGCGTTCCTTTGCTTCCGAAGTGACACGCGTGGCTCGCGAGGTTGGCACCGATGGCAAACTCGGCGGACAAGCTGTCGTGCCCGGCGTTGCGGGAACATGGAAGGACCTTACCGACTCGGTCAATGCTATGGCCGGAAATCTAACCGCCCAAGTCCGCAACATCGCCGAAGTAACGACCGCCGTAGCCCGCGGCGACTTGAGTCGCAAAATCACGGTCGACGTCAAGGGCGAAATTCTGGAGCTCAAAGACACCATCAACACGATGGTGGACCAACTCAACGCCTTCGCTGGCGAAGTCACTCGCGTTGCTCGCGAGGTCGGAACAGAAGGCAAACTTGGCGGACAGGCTAGCGTGCCCGGTGTCGCCGGTACGTGGAAGGACCTCACCGACAACGTCAACTTCATGGCCGGCAACCTCACGGGTCAGGTGCGTAACATCGCCGAAGTCGCAACTGCTATCGCCAACGGCGACTTGTCCCGCAAGATCACCGTGGACGTACGCGGCGAAATTCTGCAGCTGAAAGAAACGCTGAACACCATGGTGGACCAGCTGAACCGTTTTGCCGGCGAAGTAACGCGCGTAGCGCGCGAAGTGGGAACAGAAGGACGACTCGGCGGTCAGGCTAACGTACCCGGTGTCGCGGGAACATGGAAAGATTTGACCGACTCGGTCAATTCGATGGCCGGCAACCTCACCGCCCAAGTCCGTAACATCGCG
>Ga0210400_10003296_pt1 | contig 14360 bp, 12 predicted proteins | sample IncBWH26MmetaG_FD_155456 | JGI IMG/M metagenome (GOLD analysis project Ga0210400, IMG submission 155456) | Forest soil microbial communities from Barre Woods Harvard Forest LTER site, Petersham, Massachusetts, United States - Inc-BW-H-26-M | ecosystem: Environmental > Terrestrial > Soil >...
AGGCTCTGGCTAAAGTAGAGTTGCCAGAAGACGAAGCAAAGGCCTGGCATCGCGATCTGCGAGCTGCGCGCAAAGCCCTCAAAACTCCGGCCGACAAATGGCGATAATTCTTGACGCCGACGTGGTCATTCGGGGCGAAAGGGATACTTTCAACCTCAGGAAGTGGGTAGCGTCCCATCCCAATGATCAATTCGAGCTTGCCGCGATAACGGTCGCCGAACTCTGGCATGGAGTTGAACGGGCGAAGGGAGCGCATAGGATCAAGCGGGAGCGGTATCTAAGCACCCTCCTACGGTCCTTGCCAATCATTCCTTATACGGAGCAGACGGCATATGAGCATGCGCGCATATGGGCCGAGCTGGAAGCGTCGGGCAGGATGATTGGCTTCTATGACCTAGTCGTCGGAGCAACGGCTCTGGAGCGCGGCAGCCAGGTGGCCACGTTCAACGGCCGCCACTTTGCTCAAATAAGAGGCCTCAGCGTCATCGAGCCAAAGTAGCGGTTGCGATTAAAAGAAATGCAAGGAGGAACCCGATGACGGCCACGAGCGGTCCGTTAGCAAGTCCGTTGTCCGTAAGAAATTCCGTGCTGGAGGCCATCGGCAATACTCCCGCGGTGAAACTGCGAAAGCTTGTGACGCGCGAGATGGCCGATGTAGTCGTCAAGCTGGAATATTACAACCCGACGGGGTCTTACAAAGATCGAATGGCGCTGGCGATGATCGAGGGCGCTGAGGCGCGCGGCAGCCTTCGGCCCGGCATGCGCGTCGTCGAATACACCGGGGGAAGCACGGGTAGCTCGCTGGCTCTTGTGTGCGCGATTAAGGGCTATCCATTTGTACCGGTGTCCTCCGACGGTTTCGCTCGGGAAAAGCTGCAGACCATGCGGCTCTTCGGCGCGGACCTCCAGATCGTTCCGTCGGAAGACGGAAAGCTTACCCCTGAACTGTTCCGCACGATGATCGATAAGGCAAAGAAGCTGGGCGAGGAGCCGAACAGTTACTATACCGACCAATTCAACAACAAGGACGCAGTCCAGGGGTACATGGGAATCGGGAGGGAGCTGTTCGAGCAGGTCGGGCCGGAACTTGCGGCGTTCTGCGGCGGAGTAGGAACGGCGGGCATGCTAATGGGTGTGTCTCGCGCGCTGAAAGCCCTCGGATCACACGCCAGGATCGTGGCACTCGAACCAGCCTCGTCTCCGGTACTGACGACGGGTAAAGGTGGGCCGCACCGCGTTGAAGGGATCGCGGCGGGGTTCCGTCCTCCGCATCTCAAGGACGGCGACTTTGACGAGGCACGCGCGATCGACGAGCAGGAGGCGCGCGCCATGGCTCGGCGCCTGGCGAGGGAGGAAGGCATTTTTGCGGGGACCTCGTCCGGCCTCAACGTGGTCGCTGCTCTGCAGTTGGCGCGCGAACTCGGCCCCGGTAAGACGGTGGCCACCGTCGCGGTGGATAGCGGACTCAAATATCTCGCCGGCGATCTCTACGCAACCTGACGCTGTAGCGCCGAGGCAGTAGGTCGGTCCTCGATCGTTGTAAGTCGTTGTATCTTGTAATGGTGGTAGGTTGACACGGTGGAGTCTGGGATTCGAGTTCCCCACGGGCCTACCATTTTCTTTTGCTCTTTCGCTGACCGTCTCTGAGAGGCGAACTCCGCCTTTTTTCAGATGACGCTGGTTTTGTGCCCGCGAAAGTGTGGCGTTAAATTTTGTTAGGCGGCCCGGCAAAATGTCCAGCGAAGGTAAAGTAAGTGCATTTACAGCCGAAGGCGTAACGGACGCAGGCTCGAAAACAGTTTTCAAGGTTCTGCTGGCGATCAGCTTTTGTCATTTGCTGAATGACACGGTGCAGTCGCTGCTGCCGGCCATTTATCCCCTGCTGCGGGATACCTTCCATTTGGATTTTGGCCAGATCGGGTTGATCTCGTTCACCACTACGTTCACGGCGTCGTTGCTGCAGCCGCTCGTGGGGCTGTACACCGATCGGCATCACAAGCCAAATTTCCTGGCGATCGGCATGGGCGTTACGCTCATCGGGCTAGTGACGCTGTCGCTGGCGCCGAGTTACGCCAGCGTGTTGGTAGCCGCGGCGCTCGTGGGCATGGGGTCCTCGGTATTTCACCCCGAGTCTTCGCGCGTGGCGCGCATGGCTTCCGGCGGGCAGCACGGGATGGCGCAATCGCTGTTTCAGGTCGGCGGAAACGCGGGATCGGCATTGGGGCCGTTGCTCGCGACGTTTATTCTGCCGCGCGGGCAGCGCAGCATTGCGTGGTTTTCGTGTGTGGCGCTGCTGGGAATCATCCTGCTAGCGGAGATCGGCGCTTGGGCCAAGAGACGCCGGGCCGCGCAGGAGCAATTGCGTGCTACGCCGCTCGCTGCGCATGTCACTTCAACGCATATCATCTCGGATGATGCGCCGCACGCGCATCTGCCGCGGAAGAAAATAGTGTGGTCGCTGGCGATTTTAGTGGCGCTGATGTTTTCCAAATATTTCTACCTGGCGAGCCTCGGTTCGTATTACACGTTTTATTTGATGGACAAGTTTCACGTGTCGATTCGCAGCGCGGAAATTCATCTGTTCGCGTTTCTCGGCGCGGTGGCTGCGGGCACGTTTTTTGGCGGGCCGGTGGGCGACCGCATGGGGCGCAAAGTGGTGATCTGGTATTCGATTCTCGGCGTTCTGCCGTTTACCCTGATCCTGCCGTACGCAAATTTGTTCTGGACGGGAATCTTGAGCGTGGTGATTGGATTGATTCTGGCGTCCGCCTTTTCCACCATTCTGGTTTTCGCGCAGGAGCTCGTCCCCACAAAAGTGGGCACGATTTCGGGAACTTTTTTCGGGCTGGCGTTTGGATTGGGCGGAATCGGAGCCGCGCTGCTCGGGAAGCTGGCGGATGCGACGAACATCCGTTTCGTTTACCACGTGTGTTCGTTTTTGCCCGCGATGGGCATCCTGACGGTATTTCTGCCGGACCTGAGTCCCACGGAGCGTAAAGCTTCGCGATAGCGTTGGGTGAGAGGGCGCTAGAGGGACGGGCCAGGCTGGCCGCCCTGGCACTTGGGGCATTTGCGGCTGTGGATGTAATTGCCGTTGGCGCCGTAGTGATGGCCGCATTCGCGGCATTTCAGTTCGTAAATCCAATGTCCGCGGCCACTTCCAGCCTTGCGAGTGTTGCGAATAACTTCCTGCTCGCGCGGATTGACGTAGCCGGGTTTGGTTGTCCCCTTGTCCGGAAACATGCTGTATTGCTCTTCTTTGGTGCGCTCGCGCTTGGGAACTCTGGACATAGCCGCTGGCGCTGATTATAGCCCATCGGGACCGTGACTTGTGACTCGTGACTTGTAACACGTGGAACACTTGAAAGCGCGTAACTGGTACGGGGGAGCTCGAGAGGCGGGTTACAGACCCCACACCTCTCGGTGATTCGGAGGGTTCTGAAAAGAAGGGAGTTGTGGATGAAGTTTTTGGCGTGGCGGAAGGGCAAAGTGCTATATTGCGAGACCAGCCTCGGCGCAATCGAAACCTTGAGATCGAAAGGGCGGAGGAACATGAAGGCGGACTTCTTGCAGAAGGAAACTACGCGACAACAGCAAACTGGGCGACGGAAGCAAACGACGCGACGCGAAATGTTGCGAGATTCAGCCACGCTGGCAGGCAGCGCTTTCTTGGCGCAGCTTTTTCCAGGGGCGCTTGTGCGCGCCTCCGCGGCGGTCTACGGGCAGCAAGCGACTGCTCCCGCAGCCGATCCGGTCGCGAACGTTCGCGCGCAGATGGGGGCCGCGCCGATTCAGGCGCAAAAGCTTGCCGACAATCTTACTTTGCTCAGCGGTCCCGGCGGAAACGTGGTGGTGCTGAACGGGCCGGACGGCAAGTTCGTCGTGGATACTTTCCTTTCGCCCGCCTGGCCCAAGCTGAAAGAGACGCTCGACGGCCTGGGCAACGCTCCCCTGAAATTCGTGATTGATACGCACTGGCATTTCGACCATACCGACAACAACGCCCCTCTGCACGCCGCTGGCGCGACCATTCTGGCCCACGAAAATACGAAAAAGCGAATGTCCGAGCCGCATGACCTGCCGGTCCTGGGCTTGCATTTCCCGCCGTCACCCGCCGATGCTTTGCCCCAGCAAACCTTCGCCGCCAGCCACAAATTGCAAGCCAATGGCGAGAAGCTCACGCTGCAGCACTTTTCCCCCGCGCACACGGACACGGACATCTACATTCATTTTGAAAAGGCCAACGTCATTCATATGGGGGACACGTTTTTCAACCACATTTATCCCTTCATCGACGCCGGGACTGGCGGCAAGATCAACGGAATGATTGCGGCGGCCGACAGGATTCTGCCTCTGGCCGACAATGACACCAAGATCGTTCCGGGGCACGGCCCGCTGGGCAACAAGGCGGACCTCGCGCAATTCCGCGACATGCTGGTTACCGCGCGCGATCGCGTGCAGAAATTGAAGTCCGCGGGAAAATCCGCCCAGGATGCAGTCGCCGCAAAACCTTTTGCCGACCTCGACGCCGCTTGGGGGAAGGGCATACTCAACAGCGACCTCTTCGTGCAAGTGGTGTATCTGACGCTTTGAGTTTTCGGCGCCGCTAAGTCGTTGGAAGCTTGTACTCACGCATTTACCTTTAAGCACTGCTGTTCTAACCTGGCGGCTTCTCTGCCCTCGGCGCCGGCGTTGCGCTCCGGTACTGTCATGATTCGTGCCTATTGCTATTCACGTAGTAAGGGGATAGGCTAAATCCACGGGGACGCATCTGTTCTTTTGAACCGGATGTGTCCTGCATTACCCGCACCGGTCCGACCCTCTTGCCGGCGGAAACCCTGACGTTCCACGAACGCCCTCTCCGTTCTGAAAGCCGTGAAGACAAGATGCCGCCCAGCCTGCGGCCAGAGCTTTTGCTTGCGACGATACTGTCTTCGATAGAAGACGGTCTAGTGTCGTTTTCACTCGACGGCACGATTCAATCGTGGAGCGGCGGAGCAGAACGGCTCTACGGATATAGCGCAGCAGAAATCACCGGGCGGCGCGTCACCATGCTGGTGCCCATCTACGAAGCGCCCGCCTGCGAAGAGTTTCTGCGGACCGCCAGACACGGAACGTTCGCCTGCCGTGAAAGCACAGAGCGCCTGCGGAAAGATGGATCAAGAATCCGAGTAGCGCTGAAGCGGACGGCGGTGCGCGACGAGAGCGGCTCCGTCACGGGGATCGTGGAAACTGGCAGCGCGGAAAGCTTGCATGCGCAGAGCCGGGCGGCGGATGGGCAACTCCCATCCCTGCTGGAACAGATGCCGGCGATACTCTGGACCACGGACCAAAACCTGAGAATTACTTCCAGCTGGGGAGCCGGATTCGGCACATCGAAGGTAAATGCGGGCGAACTGGTGGGCCGCACGCTTTACGATTTCTTGAAATGCCAGGACCCTCACGCCGCGCCTATCGCGCAGCACGCCGAAGCGCTACGAGGCGTTTCCACGTACTTTGAGTATCGGCACGGCAACCGCCATTTTGGCGTTCATCTCAGCCCGCTACGCGCGGCGTCCGGTGAAATCCAAGGTTGCGTCGGCGCGGGGATCGACATCACGGAGCGCAAGAAGGGCGAGGACCAGATGCGTTACCAGGCGACGCACGATGCCCTGACGGGACTGGCGAATTACCGCGAATTTATGGATACGCTGGACCACGAAGTGCGCCGGGCGGAGCGCAGCAACCATCTGTTTGCGCTGCTGCTCTTAGACCTGGACGATTTAAAGGCGATCAACGACAAGTACGGACATCTGGCGGGAAATCGGGCGCTCAAGAGACTGTCAGAGGCAATCACGGACCATTGCCGCGCGACCGATCTGGCCGCACGGTATGGCGGTGACGAGTTCTCCGTGGTTCTGATTGACGCCGACCCGGGCATGGCAAACCGCATTGCGCAGCGCGTGGAGCGGGCCATGCGCGATGGGCAGGAACGGCCGCAGCTGACCGTCAGCATCGGCATCAGCATCTATCCGGACGACGGACGCACCGCGCCAGAGTTGCTCGAAGCCGCAGACCGGAGCCTGTACAAGAGCAAGGCAGCCCACGCCCAAGGCGTCAGCGCGGGTTAGACGCACGGGAATGGCTGGATTGACATCGCGAGACCAGAGCGCGATTCTGGCTGCGCTTGTGGTGGACACTTTCCTTCCTTGGGGGAACCCGCCGTGGATTCCGTCGATCTGGTTTTGACCCTGCTCGATGAAGCCTACGAGAAACGCACTTGGCACGGGCCAAATCTGAAGCAGTCGTTACGCGGGGTGACCGCGAAGCAAGCGGCTTGGCGACCCGGGCGCGGGCGTCACAACATCTGGGAAGTTGCGGTTCACGCGGCGTATTGGAAATATGCGGTGCGGCGAAGAATTGAAGGCGGCAAACGAGGCTCGTTTACGCTGAAAGGTAGCAACTTTTTTGCGCGTCCGGCGGCAGGCGCGAATACGGAGAAGGCATGGAGCGCGGACAAGGAGTTGCTGGAGCGCGAGCACCGCGCCCTGCTGCAAGCCGTCGTGGCGCTGCGCGGAACGCCGCGATGGGAGAAGCTGCTGCCCCAGCTTTGGGGCATCGCATTTCACGACATTTATCACGCCGGCCAGATACGGCTGCTGCGCCGGCTCAGTGGCGCGGGGTAGCGATTACGTCGCGAACCGCATGGGTCGGCATATGCGAGTTCGTTGACTTGCGCGGCACTGCGGCCTAAGATGCGCCTCATCTGCCGGACCGGCGCAAACACTGCGCCGTCCTTCCTGGCCGATTCTGCATGGTCCCCGGCGGTGCGCGTTGCGAAGCCCCGTAGTGTCCCATTACCGCCTACTGAACCCGCTGGGCAGCGGCGGAATGGGCGTGGTTTACCGGGCGGAAGACACAGCGCTGGGCCGCACGGTAGCCCTGAAGTTTCTCTCCTCACAAATTGTGCAGGATCCCAAGCGCGTGGAGCGCTTTCGCGAAGAAGCACGTATGGCATCGTGCTTGAACCATCCCAATATTTGCACCATCTATGAGGTCGGAGAGCAGGAAGGCGAGTTGTTCATCGCTATGGAGTACGTCGAGGGGCGGCCGCTCTCCGAGTTCTTGCGCGACGGTGGTATGGCGGTGGAGACGTTGCTGCGATACGCGCGGCAGATTTCTGGCGCGCTCGAGCACGCACACGAACGCGGCATCGTACACCGCGACCTGAAGCCAGCGAACGTGGTTGTGACGCCGAACGGGAACGCGAAGATCCTCGATTTTGGCTTGGCCAAGCGCAACGATCCGGAACAGCTACAGCGCAAGACCACGCAAGGCGTGGCGACGGAAACCAGCGTCGGATTGACCGGAACGCTGCCATACATGTCGCCGGAACAATTGGAAGGCGGTGAAACCGGGCCGCGGAGCGATATCTGGTCGCTGGGCACGATGATGTACGAAATGGCGTCGGGCACGCGGCCGTTTCAAGGGGACAACCTATACCGGCTGTGCGCCGCGATTATTCAGGAGCCGATGCCGCCGCTGCCGGGGAACGTTCCGGCGGGGCTTGCGGCGGTCATCAAGCGGTGTTTGCAGAAGGAGCCGGCGCGGCGCTATCAGCGGGCGAGCGAACTGCGCGCGGCGCTGGAAGCGCTGGAGATAAGCGGCGGGACCATTGCCGTGCCGCCACCTGCGGAGAAGGCGGATGCTGCCTGGAAGCCCGTCTGGGTTTCGCTGGGCGTAGCAGTCATAGTTTTGGCGGGCGCGGGCATCGGCGCGCTGTGGCGCAATAACGGCGCGTTGAAGAATGCCGGCCGGAGCGGCATCAGCGTCCCGGAAAGGGTGCAGCTTGCGGTTCTGCCCCCTAACGGCGCAGGCGGTACGGAGGACAGCGCATTTAACGACGGGCTGGTGGAGACGCTGACGTCACGACTGACGACCTTGACGGAAAAGCATCCGCTGGCGGTGATTCCGGCCAGCGAAGTGCGGGCACGGAAGGTTGCAACGGTGGACGCGGCGCGATCGGAATTTGGAGTGAACCTTGGGTTGGTCTTGAACGTGCAGCGCTCGGACGGACAGGAGCGGGTGAATTATTCGCTGGTGGATGCCGCTTCCCACCAACAGTTGCGCGGCGGTACCATCACTGCACCGCGCGGCGATCCTTTTGCACTGCAGGACCAGGTCTCCCAGAGCGTTACGCAAGCGCTCGAGTTGCAATTGCAGCCTCAGGAGAAACGCGCGCTTGAAGCGCACGGCACAACGGAGCCTGCTGCCTATGATTTCTACCTACAAGGGCGCGGCTATCTACAAGACTACGTCAAGCTCGAAAACCTAGAGAATGCCATCAAAGTTTTCAACTCCGCACTTAAGAAGGATCCGGCGTTTGCTGCTGCCAACGCGGGACTTGGAGAAGCCTACTGGCGCAAATACCGACTGACGCACGACAAAAAGTGGGCGGACGCAGCCGTGGAGAATTGCCAGAAGGGCGCGGAACGTGACGCTGCGCTTGCGGCGGCTCACATCTGTCTCGGCCTGGCATTTTTTGGCACAGGCCGCTACGAGAAGGCACTTGAGGAGTACGGCCGGGGACTCGAATTGGAGCCGACGAACGATACCGCGCATGCCGGTCTCGCCGACGTTTACGAGCAGCTCGACCGGTTGGATGACGCCGAAAAGACGTTCAAGCAGGCTATTGCAATGCGCCCCAACTACTGGGCGACGTACAACTGGCTTGGCCTCTTTTACATGCGTCATGCGCGGTACGAAGAGGCCGCGGCGATGTACTCCCAAGTGGTTTCTTTGGCGCCGGATAGCTTTACCGGCTACTACAACCTGGGAGGTGTCCGCACCTTGCAAGGCAAATACACGGAAGCCATTCCGTTGCTGCAGCGCTCGCTGGGAATCCGCAAAACGGCGGATGCGACGTCCAATCTGGGCGCAGCATATTTCCAGTTGCACCGCTACGCGGATTCGGCGGCCGCGTTCGAGCAGGCCACACAACTTGATCCCCCCAATTATGTGTTTTGGGGCAATCTGGGCGACGCGTACTACTGGGCTCCAGGGAGACGCGCCGAAGCCACAGCGGCCTATGGCAATGCCATCGCGCTGGGCCAAGAAAAACTCCGTGTCAACCCGCGCGACGCCGAAGTGCTGAGCAGCCTTGCCATGTACCACGCAATGCGGGGAGAGCGAAAGCCGGCGCTGGACAATCTGGACGGCGCGCTCGGCCTCAAGCCCAAGAGCCCAGACCTGCTCTTTAATGCCGGCATTGTCTATCAACAGCTCGACGACTCACCACACGCACTTGACGCGCTCGAGAAGGCCGTCGCAGCGGGCATATCGCCGGCAACTTTGCGCGACACGCCAAATTTTGATGGTTTACGGGCCAATCCCAGGTTCCTCAGGCTGATCCAACGGTAAAAATAGAGTGAAGGAGATGAAATGCATTCCATTTCCGTGTGGTGTGGTGCTGCGATCCGGCTCGCTTTGGTTTTGCTTCTGATATTTGGAGCGAGCGGCTGCGCCAAGCAGCCGAAAGTAGGAAAATTGCCTGCTTGCGGCAATAAAACGGTAAACGTAGACCCAAGTTATGGGGCGGACCCGGAAGCGGTATATGTCTGCGAGGGCGACACGGTGATGTGGAATCCGACCGCAAACGTAGGCACGTTTCTCGTCGAGTTCAAGAACGATTACCCATTTGAAGGTCTGAAAAAGAAATTCGACAAGGGAGATCCTAAATCTCAAAAAGCAAAACCTCAGCCGAATCTGAAGGTTTACGAATACAAGATCACGGTCAATGGACAGAGTTTCGGTGATCCGCAGGTAGTCGGCGGCGGTGGTAACTGACACGCTGACGAAGCCGCTGGATAGCGCCGGCTGGATCGACTGGGTCCTGGAAAAGGCGGATGGCTGCGACACCCGCAGCGCCCGCAGCGATGCAGGATTCTGCGTTGTCCAGCGTGATGCCGCCGATGGCGATGACGGGAATGGCCACCGTACGACAAACTCGCGCAAGGCGCGCCAAGCCTTGTGGCATTCCAAAAGCCAATTTCGATGGTGTGGCGAATACGGGACCGAAGAAGATGTAATCGACGCCATCGCGCTCGGCGGCTTCCGCGGCTTCGAGGGAATGGCAAGAAACGCCGATTAGGAACGATTCATCGATAGCGTGGTGCCGTAGTGCTGATTGAACCAATCGCTTCGCTTCGGCGACTGGCAGGCTTTTTTCACCTAGATGGACTCCGTTTGCGCGTTCGGCGATAGCGACGTCGAGCCGATCATTCACCAAAATGCGAACGATGCTGGCGTGCTTCGCAGAAGGCTTAGCCGCGATCCGCAGAGATTGCCGGGTGAGCGATGCGAGTTCGCTCGCAGTCAAGTCCTTCTCGCGGACCTGCACCCAGTCGACCCCGGCGGCCGCGACCTCTTCGATCTTGCGAGTCAAGGCTGCGACCGACTCTGCCGGATTCGCGACCCGCAGGGCGCGGCGATCCGTAACATAACAGAGCAAGGGAGACGCTCGTCTCGCAAGCGGATTATTGCGGGTGGACACGGGATGCAGCAGAGGGAGCGGGGTCAGGCCCAATCATGTTGATAGCCACGAAAATGTCCAGCACGCCCAGGCCGCTTACCGCGCCACGAAACGAAGGGTGCAGCAGGATGCGCATCAGCGAAGGAAAATGAATCAGGAAGTAATTCTTCTCCCAGACCGAAGTCCACGGGAGATAAAACAGGATTGCGCCCGTCATGCACAGGACGACGACTAGCAACGCGCTGAGCACTCTATTCATGTTTGAAGGTAGACCCGGCCCGTGGACCTGAATCATCAACGGATGGGCTTCTGAAGAGCGGCGATGCGCTCACCCACATCGCGATAATCAATGTTCATCGCATAGACCTGCGAAAAAGTCTTCAGGGCCGCATCCGGCTCGCCCGCCGATTCCTGGGCTACACCTAAATCATACCGCAATGCGAGGACACTTTCCGGGTCGAGGTCCGGGATGCGCAGCGCGCGGTCGTACCAGATAGCCGCGACGCCGGGCTGTCCTTTATCCATGAAGCACAAGCCCAGAAATGTGCAGCATTGCATGGTGTAAGGGAACGGGCGGCCGCGGTCCGTAGCCTTGGCTACTTTTTGAAACTCGCTGATCGCTTCTTCGAGCAGGCCCATCTCGCGGAAGGCGATACCAAGGTTGTAATGCGTCTCGAGGTCTTCCTCCTCCGCGCCCATTTCGCCCAACTCCGTGCGAAATTCGTCGAAGACGTCCTTGAGCGGGCCACTGTCTACCGGGCTTGATGCAGGAGGCGGAGAAGCAGCCTTAGAAGAGTTCTTTCCTGGCGCAGGTGCCTGAGCTTTGGGAGCAGAGGGGACCGGCGGCACGGGTTCGCCAATGCCAAGCTGGTCGATCTCGCTGGCCAGATCAGCAAGAAACTGATCGGAAGCGAAGCTCTCATTGCCTGCCGCGGGCGGCGCAGCATTCTGGTGCACCGGTTCGGGCTTGCGAGGTGCCGGTGGAGGACTCGGAGGCTTCTGCTCGTGCGCAGGAACGAGCGGCTCGGCATCGAGGACCAGCTCGTAGTCCTGTTCCACCTCGAACTCCGGCTCTGGCGCCTTGGGTTTCTCCTTGGCCGGTGGTTTTTCCTTCGGAGGTTTCGCCGCCGAGGGTGGCTCCGCCCGCAAAAGCGGCTCAGCAGGCACGCCAGATGAAACGTCCTTCTCGAAAATAGACGCGGTCTCGTGAGCTTCCCGCCGAATGGAAATGTCGGGCAAATCCTCTGCGGAAGACATGTCCGCGGAGATTTCTGCGAAAGGATTAGTGTTTTCGGTTTCAGCGGCTTCCATCGGAACTTCAAATTCAGGGGCCGCATCTTCGTGAACGGCGGGCGCTTTCGTGGCCGGCTCTGCTGGTCGAGTATCGCTAAGCATCGACGCCCACTCGTCCGACAGATCGACTTCGTGAACCTCTTCCTTGGCCGGAGCAGCAGGCTCGGGCACTGAGATCTGCTCTGGCTTGGGCACAACAGCTTCTTGCACGGCTCGCGGAGGCTCTGGCGCCGCTGGCGGTGGCGGAGCCAATTCTTCGTCCGTTAGACCTGCCGCGCGTTGGAAGCGGCGGCGCAGTTCCTCGAAGCGTTCCGCGCTGCGGACATCTCCACGCTCGGTGTGAATTTGCTGCAGTTGCGCGGCGAGTTCTGCGGTGCGGCGGTCGTCGCCCGCGCCGAGAACGAAATCCAACAGTTTCTCGAGTGTCGGCGCATGCCGCGGCGCGCGCCGGAGAATCGCCTCCAGCAACCCGATCGCTTTCTGCGTCAGTCCGTAACTGGCAAAAAGATCGACATCCGTCAACGACTGCGTAATGAATTTTTGCGTTTCGTCATCGAGCGGGCTTTCCGCGGAGTCTGCCGCCGGCTTTGCTTTCACTTCCGGCGCCTCTACCTCTGTCGGCAATTTGGGAGCCGCCGGCTTGGCCAACTCGACGGACAGTCCCTCTTCTTCTGTTTCCGCCGGTACAGCAGCCTCTTCCGGAACGTCATGGCCCAGCTTGCGTAGAATTTCCTTCAGCTTGCGCTTGGGGGCATCGCTATCCGGCTGGCGGGCGACAAGTTGCTCGTAGATTTCTTTGGCGCGGTCATACTGCTTGGCGCCCGCAAGAGCATCGCCCAGGTGAGCCAGAGCGTCGGCAAGACGGAAGGAATCGCTGGTGCGTTCGTAGAAATCCACGAGCGATTGAAGCGGCTCAACCCGTCCAGGCAGTCTCGCCGCCACATCGTTGAGCAGCCGGCCCACATGCTCTTGCTCGCCCGCTTCCATCATGGAGACGCGGATGCGCTCCAGCATCTCCATGGCCCGTTCGCCCTCGTCCGCCTGCAGAAGCGCTTCCGTTACTTTTTGCGCCGTGCCAAAATTTTTGGGATCGGCGTCAAAGACGCGCAACGCCAGCGCCGCGGCCTGCTCCCAGTCGGAGTTCTTCAGATACAGGTCGAGCAACAGCTCGGTCTGCTCGCCGCCCTTGTCGAGATCGGCGACTTGCTCCAGAGCCTTAGCGGCCTGCGCCACGTCACCCTTGGAAGAGTGAATGCGCGCCTTGACGATCATCGCCGCCTGGTTTTTCGGATCCAGCTTCAGCGCGCGATCAGCAAGCTTCTCGCACTCCGCCTGGTCGCCGCGGGCCAATGCGCGCTGCGCGGCCGAAACATAAGCCTCGATGGCGTCCGCGGTTTGCCCCATCGCGGTGTAAAGGTCAGCCAGGCGAATCTGGATGCGCAGGTTGTCTGGCTCCGCTAGCAGCAGTTTCTTCAGCAGCGCCACTGCTTGCGGCTGGCGATTGCCCTTTAGGTGGATCTCGGCGAGCTGTAAAAACAGCGGCCGGGCCTCGCTCATCACGCCCTGCTGCACGTAGAGATCGGCGAGCTTCTCGAGCGGGCGGATCTCTTCAGGGGCCAGTTTGGCGATGCGCTTGTAGACCGCAATGGCCTTGGTCAGGAAACCGTCGCCGACAAAGATCTCTGCGAGGCGCTCAAAATAGTCGATCGCCTGAAACGTCTCGCCCTGCCGGATATACAGCTCCCCGACGGTCATCAGCGTGACCTGGTCTTTAGGCTCGTATTTCAGTATTTGTTGGTATTCCGCGATGGCCTGCGGGACCTTCCCCTGATTCAGGAGCTTCTGCGCGGCTTCGACGTATTTGCTTTTGCTATAGGCCATTCGCTGACTCAGACACAGTGCCACCCACGCCTGCTGGAGAGGATTGTCCTCCGCGCCCGAAGGGAGAAAGGCAGGCAGAAGCTGTGCTTGCCTACGCTAGCAGGGGGAGAAAAGCCAAGTCAACGAAGCCGGATTTTCGTGTGAGCAGCCAGTTATCCCCGTTGGACTTAGGAACCGGACGGCGAAAAACAGGCGAAGCAACGGAAACCACGTTTTGCGCGGAAAACTATGCAAGCTTTTGGAACTCGCTCGTGGCTGGCGTGACGGGCATTCAAGGCAAAATCGCGTCCGGCAACAGCTCTATCTGCACGGCCCCGGCAGACCAGCAGCCTGCGTCGCGAACGGGTGCGAACGAATAGCGGTGCAGCGGCGAGGGCCCATGCTGGCGCAAAGCCTCCAGGTGATCGGCGGTGGCATAGCCCTTGTGGCGCGCCAGGCCATACTGTGGATAGACCGCATCCCATTCCTCCATGCGGGCGTCGCGATGCGTCTTCGCCAGGATAGAAGCGGCGGCAATCGAGACGCTGCGGCAATCGCCCTTGATTAACGGCTTCTGCTCAATCAGCACGTCGAGTTGCATGGCGTCGATCAGCAAGTAGTCCGGGACGATGGCAAGCTGCTGCAGCGCAGCCGTCATAGCCTGACGGCTGGCCTGATAAATATTCCACGCGTCAAT
>Ga0210400_10003297_pt1 | contig 14359 bp, 14 predicted proteins | sample IncBWH26MmetaG_FD_155456 | JGI IMG/M metagenome (GOLD analysis project Ga0210400, IMG submission 155456) | Forest soil microbial communities from Barre Woods Harvard Forest LTER site, Petersham, Massachusetts, United States - Inc-BW-H-26-M | ecosystem: Environmental > Terrestrial > Soil >...
GAGGCCAGGGCTCATGAGCGACCCGCAGCCGGTCGACGACCCGTTCGAGAAGTTGGCGGCGGAGGCACGCGACCAGTTGAAACGCGACGGCCTCACCGACTTCAACGCCGGCCTGCGCGCCCAACTCGAACAAGAACCCGACCCCGAGCCGGAAGCGGAGACAGCGGAGCCTGAGACCCCCGACGGGGAAGACGGGGAACCGGAACCGGCTGAGGACGAGCCCACCTCTCCCCAGCCGGAACCGGCGCCCGCCGCCGAAACGTTCACCATCGACGGCATCCCGTGGACCCGAGACCAGATGGAGGCTGCCGCCCGGTTCGCCGCCGCGGCCCGCCAGGCCGCCTCAGACCCGCTCAGAGCCCAACATTTGGCCGACGTCTTGGAAGGCCGCTGGCAGCCCGAGCAGGCCGCCCAGACGCCGCCGCCCGACGTCGACCTTGAAGACCCCGCCATCGCCTACCTCGCGTCGCGGCTCGATCAGATCAGCCAGCAGGTCGCCTCCTATACGACGGCGCAGCAGCAGGTCTACGACGACATGGCCGCCCGCCGCCAAGCCGAAGCCAACTCGGTGTATACGCGGGCCCGCGCCAGCTTCCAGTCCGAACACGCCCTGTCCGACGACGAGATGGCCCGAGTCGACGCCAAAGCCGCCGAACTCAACGTCCTGCCCGGCCTCATGCGAAACGCCGATCTGCTCACCGCCACCACACAGGCGTTCACGCTCGGCCTCCGCAGCGACGAAACGTTGTATCAGCGGGATCTGCAACGGGCCGCCGCCGCCGAGCGCGACCTGCGGACCCGCAAAGCGAAAGCCAACAGCGTGAGCGCCGGGTCGGGCGCGGCGCCGCGTGAACCGTCCAAACCGCAAGATCCGTTCGCCGCGATGGTCGAAGCCGTCAAAGCCGACATGTTCCCACCGGCATGACTGTCACCCCCTCCCTATACAGTAAATGCAGGGCGACGCGTGGACGGCCCCGACTCAACCGAACGACCTGCAAACTCTGCGAGCAGCCCCTCGACGGCAAACACCCGTCATACTGCAAGGCGTGCTTCGCCGCTTATATGCGGGAGCGCAATAAGCGCAACCCTGAACTTCAGAAGGAAGCTGCGCGCCGGTATGAGGCAAACCATCCCGGCTTGCGAGCGGAACGTCTGAGAGAACGCTGGGCGAGCGATCCCGGGTTCTGGCGCGGCTATCACCAGAAGTGGCGTCGGGACAACATCGCCAGCCGCAAGGCGACGCGACGCAAGCAGTCGCTGAAGCTCTACGACCTGACGGTCGAGGACTTCGAGATGTTGTGGGACGCCCAAAAGGGTCGCTGTCTTGTGTGTGATACGGACATGCTCCGTACCCATCGGGACAGCAGATCCGCGGTTGTTGACCACGACCACGAAACAGGAGTAGTTCGAGCACTCCTTTGCAATAACTGCAACCGTGCTATCGGCCTGCTCGGGGATGACTCCGACCGGATGATCGCGGCTGGTATGTACGTGCTCGCCTGGAACGAATCCATCAGTGAGGAACTGATGGCACAAAAGGAGAAGTAGAACTATCGCCTCGCCTGTTGGCACCAACACGATGAACGGCATCAGCCGGCGCTTTCTCTTTGACCAGGTCGTCGACAACGTCTACCTGTCGATCACCGCCCTGTTCCGCCTCAACTCGATGGGCAAGAAGATCGTGCAGGGCGGCTACCAGGTGGAAGTCCCGCTGATGTGGTCCAAGTTCGCCGCAGGGGGCTTCTATCAGGGCTACGACCTGCTCGACATCACGCCGTCTGACACGGTGAAGAACGGCGCGTGGGACTGGAAGCAGGCGTACGTTCCGGTCACCGTGTCCGGCCTCGACCTGATCCGCGCCGACTCGCCCGAAGCGGTAGTCAACCTTTTGCGTTTGCAGTTCGAGCAGGCGCAGATGCAGTTGGCCGACCAGCTCGGCAACTCGGTGTGGACGGACGCGAGCACGAACCAGAAGAACATCGACGGCCTCAAGGGCGCGATCGACGACGGCACCGTCGCCGCCACCTACGCCGGCATCACGCGAAGCTCGAACGCCTTCTGGAAGTCGCAGATCGACTCGTCGACGACGACGCTCACCTTGGCGTCGATGCAAACGATGTTCGGCAACTGTCAGGCCGGCGGCCGCACGCCGACCGTCCTGTTCGCCACCCAGGCGAACTACAACCGCTATTGGGCGCTCAACACGAGCGGTCAGGCGTTCCCGGTGCAGCCAGCCGGCCACGACGCCCAGCTCGCCCAGTCCGGCTTCTCGAACCTCGTGTTCAACGGCGTGCCGATCCTCGTCGACAGCTACGTGCCGGCGAACCACATCTTCTTCTGCAACGAGAACTACATGTACCTGTTGGTGCATCCCCGCGGCGACTTCGACTTCAACGAGTTCCGCGAGCCGGTCAACCAGGACGCCATGACCGCCCTCATCCTCTGGGCCGGCAACCTCATCGTCACGAACTGCGCCCGTCAAGGCAAGATGACGGCCCTCACCGCCTAGCAAGAAGGAGCAACCACATGGGCGCACAGCTCATCTCGAATCCGCTCAACGCCTTCGGGCAGCCGACCCCGCAGATCCAAGGGTCGAACCCGATGCAGAACGAGAAGAACACGATCGCGCTCGTGAACGCGGCGACGACCGACTTGCAGTACGGCGACGTCGTCGTGGTCGACGTGACCGGCACGCTCGGCAACACGACGACGACGTCGGGTGACCTGACGGTGATCGGCGTGGTGGCGCAGGATCCGTTCCTGATGTCGACGACGCGCGACGTCGTGTCGACGTCGGTGGCGACGATGAACGTCGTCGTCCAGGGCGTCGCCCGCGTGTTCATCGGGACGAACACGGTGACGACCGGCCAGCCGCTCATCGCCAGCTCGACGGCCCGCCAGGCGTTCGCCTCAGCCACCCCGGCGGCGGGGACGGCGTTCGCCGTGTCGTTGGAGTCGTCCACGTCGAAGGACAGCGCCAGCACCATCCGCTGCCTCATCAAGAGCTTCTAAGGAGATGTCTGATGGCACGCACCCGTGCCGCAACGTTGCCGGACGTGCCGGACTTCGCGAAAGCCTTGGCGCCGGTCCGCGAGACTCCCGTGTCGCTGCCGGCGGGCATGGACGACGGCGAGCTGGTGGTTGCCATCAACCGCGGCCAGCAGCCGTTGACGATCACCTACGCCAACCGGGACTATGTGCTCACGCCTGAGAAGGCAGTTCGAATCCCGTTCGAGGCAGCCTGTTTGTGGTTCGGTGATCCGCGCGCTGGCGCTTCAAGCCGTAGCGTCAAACGCGAGTCGGGGGAGGTCGTGTTCCTGCCCGACCGGAGAGGCGAAATCGTCCGGCTCCGCTTGAAGTACGGCAACCTGTTCGGCGACGAACGCGGCTTCGATTCGGTGCCTGACGTGCGGGTGGAGACGATGGAAGGCGAGGAGGTGCCGACCGTGATCGCCTACCCGGACGGGATCCCGACGATGGACATGCCCGGCAACACCGACATCGAAGCTCTCAAAGTCCAACTGGTCCGCCAGCAGAACACGATGAACCGGCTGATGGACGAGATGAAACGCCAGGGCATCGACCTGGAACCGTCGACTCGGAGCATGGTCGAGGACGAGAAGGAGGACGACCTTCCGGCGGACACCGATGAGCCGTGAGCCTCGTCGACCAGTTGGCCGAAATGTTGCGCCACGGTTTGACGGACTCGCAGGCCGCCCATCTCGCCAGCCTCTTGCGTTCTGGGCCGCCGTCGTCGCAGGACAAGGCGACGAAACTCGAGGCGAACTATCGGGAGGCGGACGGTGACGGATCCTGCGCCGATTGCCGCTACTTCTCTGCCGGTCCCGCCCGCAGCGGACTCTGCGACCTCGTCACCGGCAACATCTCCCCCCACTACGTCTGCGACTGGTACGAACCCGCCGACAAGCCTGCTGGTCGGCAAGGAAGCGCCGCTGCTGATTCTGGTGGGGATCATTACGGTCGTCGCCGCCGCGATTCTCTCGGCAACCTCCAACCCCATTCCTAGCTGGTTCGAGACTTTGGCGATCGGCAGCGTGTTGGGCGGCGCCGGCCTTGCGGTGCCCAACCGGAGTTCGCCGTGACCGGACCGCGGGTCGTCGTCTGCCAGCCGATCCGCGGCAACATGCCCGCCTCTGCTCACCAGAGCCAGGTGGCGTTGTTCGCAGCCAACTGGGACGTCATCTGCGGGTTCTCGTTCGTGAACAACACGTATCTGGACAAGGCCCGCAACATGTGCGTCGAGCAGGCCCAGAAGCTCGAGGCGAGCCACATTTTGTGGTTGGACGCCGATATGGCGGTGCCGTCCGACACGATCCGCCGCCTGTTGGCCCACGACAGAGAGGTGGTCGGCGGACTGTATTTTCAGCGTCAGGCGCCGTGGAACCCGGTCGCCTGGTCGTTGACGGAGGCCGAGAACGGGCAGACCGACTTCGAGTTGCTGAAGGACGTGCCCGACTCGGGGCTGGTGCGGGTGGATGGGATCGGCACCGGCTGTCTGCTCACCACCATCGACATCTACGACCGGGTCGGCGTCCCCTGGTTCGCCGCCACCTACGGGCATGACGGCGACCTCTACTTCCTCGGCGAAGACGTCTTCTTGTCCTTCCGGTTGAAGCAACTTGAGATTCCGGTCTGGTTGGACTGCGACCTCGCCTGCGGCCATGTGACCGACTACACGGTCACCCGCGCCGACTGGGAACGCGACAAGGATCTGGGCTGATGCCGGTCAACTGGTCAGGAACCGTCTACCCGACCGGCGCCGTCCCCGGCCAGGCCGCGCCGATCGCCAACCGGTTCGTCGGCCGTTTCGACGGCAACCATCCCACCAGCGGAACATTCCAGGTGGGCGACTGGACGCTCGACGTGACCGGCTCGACGTTCTGGATCTGCACGGCCGCAGGCAGCCCCGGCACGTGGGCGGACGTGACCGCCACCGGCGCCGTGACCTCCGTGTTCGGCCGTACCGGTGCTGTCGTAGCCGTCTCAGGCGACTACACGGCCGCACAAGTCACCAACGCTCCCGACCTCAGCTCGGCCTCCGACCAGGACTTCACCGGGCAAGTGTCGGCTCCCCGCCTCGAAGTCAACGGCGGAACGGGCGCGGCTTCACCCACTCGCCTCATCGGTGCCAACGCGACTGGCGCGCCCGGTAGCGGAACGTGGGAGTTGGGCGACATCGCGGTGGCGCAGAACGGCCACCTGTTCGTCTGCACCGTCGCCGGCACGCCGGGAACGTGGGTGGACACAGGGTCGGTCGGCAACCAGGTGACCTCGGTGTTCGCGCGTACCGGCGCGGTCGTGGCTACGTCGGGCGATTACACGGCCGCGCAAGTGACGAACGCGGCCGACCTGTCGTCATCCTCGGACCAGGATTTCACCGGCCAAGTATCGGCACCCCGGTTGGAGGTGAACGGCAATACGGGCGCCACGCTTGTCACCCGTCTGATCGGCGGCAACGCCTCCGGTGCGCCCGCTTCGGGTACGTGGGAGGCGCGGGACTGCGTCATCAACACGGACGGCACCATCTGGGTGTGCACCGTCGCGGGCACGCCGGGCACGTGGGTGCAGGTAGGCGGTGGCGGCGGGGTGACCCCCGCAATGGTTACTGTGGCCGGCTCCGCTTCCGCGGACTACACCACCACCTCGACCACCTTTGTCGACATCAGCGCCGACCTCAATACGACAATCGGCGCCGCGGTAAACGACCAACTCCTTGTCATACTTCAGTTGACGGTGAACCCCGGATCTGGGTCGCCCGCCTACCGCTGGACTTTCAATGTGGGGGGCACGGATGTAGGTGACACTCTCGGGCTGGTAGACGGACCGAACGCGGCCGTCGCCGCGCAAGACTCGCCTCTGCAAGTGGTGTATCCGTTTGTCGCTACAGGAGGACAAATCTCGGGTGGAACTATTGCCGTGCATCCTCGCTGGTTCGTCAATCAGGGCACGGGCGAGGTCCGCAACACATCCGGGTCCAATCGGCCGCGGTTGACGATCATCAACCTCAAGCACTAGGTCGACGATGGAAGCCCTTCTCGGAGAGTTGGAGGCGGTCATCTCAGACCTTGTGGCCATCAACGGCCAGTTGGCGATGGTCCGCAGCCAAGAGGTCCGCGAGAAACTGACCGGCTACCTGAAAGCCGACCCGCACCTGTCCGACTCGGCCAAGCGGCGGATCGGGGACATCGAGGCGATGGAGGTCACCGCGACCGCCATCGAGTTGGAGGCGGAGCTGTTCACGCTCCAAGAGCGCAAGTGGCTCATCCACACAAAGCTGAAATACGCGGATGCCTGCCGGCCAGCTCTCCAACACTGACTCGTTACAGTGGGTCGTAATAAACGATTTTCGGCCCGGCATCCACTCCAAGATGCGAAAGGCGGCCACCGCCGGCACGGCCATTCCCGCCCCGCTCGGCGCCGCCCAGGTGTCCGGCACCTTCAAGTGCATCGCCCTCCCCTCCGGCGGCCTGACGGGACTGCCGAAGATCGGCAACACCTTCTCGATCTCGCTGCCCGACACTGACGGCAACAGCAAGTTCGGCTACTTCAACATCAACGGGTTCACCAGCTTCGGCCCTATCGGCCCGCCCGCCTCCAACCCGTCCGGGTTCGTCGACGACTTCTTCCTCGTCGTCGAATACATCGTCAACACGAGCCCGTTCAACCGGACGGCCACCTACTATCGGATCGACCCCATCGTCGGCTCCGACCCGTTCCCCGTCGACACCCTCAAGTCGATCACCGGGATAACGCAGTCGCAGAACACCGAGACCTACCAGGCATCCACGTTCGCCATAACCCGAATGTCGAACACGGGGCCGAACTTCACGAACCCCGGCAACCCCGAAGTCGTCACCAACTACTCACCCCCAGGGTTCGCCGGCAACAATCATGTGTGGGCGTTCCCCGACCCGGCCGCGCCGAACACGACCGTCGCCGTCGACCTGGCCTCGGGCCGGGCTGGCGGGTTGACCAACGTGGGCGACATTCTCGGCCATCAGGGCCGCGTCGTCATGTTGGAGTATCTGACCAACAGCTTCGGCGCCCGCTCGGGTGACTCGATTCCCACCAACGAGCAAGTCTCCTTTTCCGACCCGGCCAACAGCTATAACACGACGACGACGATCGGTACGCAGCAGGAAGTGTTCATGCAGGAATACCCGAACGGGTACGGCGCGTGGGGATCCATCTCGGCCGGCGAACTGTTCCTCATAAAACATCAGGGCGGCGCCTGCCGGGTCATCGGAGATCTGAACGCGGGCGTCACCGTCTTCCGTCTCCCTGGTGTCATGCCCACCGGCGGCGTCCTCAACCGGGCCGCCGCCACCCCGTCCGGACTGGCCTACCTGTCCCGCTACAGCGGCGCCTACATTTGGCATGGCGCCGACACGGCCGAGAAAATCTCTGACCAGCTCGAGGACAACTTCTTCCGCTACACGCCCGGACCCGACTCGCTCAACATTCCCTGCTATCAGATGGAATGGTGGAACGACTGGATCGTCGTCTCCAACGGCTATCTGTACGACACGAAAGCCGGCGGTTGGTGGAGACTTGACGACCCGTCCACCTACACGCCGCACTGGTACTCGCGCGGCTATTTCGGCACCGACCTGTATGCCGTCCCCTTGCGGGCGACGAACGCGGCCGGGCCGGGAGCGAAGGCCGGGTTCGTGCGCCAATATTCGACGGAGAACACTTGCGCCGCCTACTCGTGGCAGGGCCATCCTCTCCCGGTAACACGGGACCGTCGCGTCGACATCAGAGACTTGGTTCTCGTTGCCCAAGGAACTGGCACCGTCGCCGTCACCTTGACGGCCGCAGACGGCACGACACAGACGGAGACGTTCACGGTCGCCAGCAACAGCCAGCCGCAACGCCTCCGCCCCGCCACCTCGACGGCCGCAGGAACGACAACGGGCACCTACGCGCAGGGCTACAACATCGTCCCGAAGCTCGTGTCCACTGGCACGGGCGGCAACCCGGCGCCCGTTGTCCATTCGATCGCGTTCGGCTGGCGGGAAACCACTCGGGCGTCGGGCGCATAGATGCCGTCCATCACCAACCCCGGCAACAGCAACCTGACGCCCCATTTGTTCATCCCGCGCCGCACGACCGAAATGACCACGGAGGACATCAAAACAAACTTTCTCGCCATCCAACAGTGGGCCGACATCGTCAATGGCGGCGCCGGCCACCGTTACGCCACCGTCGTCGTCGCCCAGTCGGGCGGCTCCCAGCCGTCGTTACACTCGTCGCAGGCCGACGCCGACTATATCTGCACCGGCAGCAACGATGACGTGACAATCCAGAATGCCATCAACTCCATGACGTCTGGTAGCGGCGGCGCTCCGTGCGGCCTGCTGTTGCTCATGGAGGGCGACTACAACTTCGGAACCGGCACGACCGGTCTGAACGGCAAGTTCGTCGACATCATGGGGCTGAGCAACAGTCTCACCAACTTCGGCACGACTCTCACCGTCCCGACCGGCTGCACCAACAGTTTCTCGGTCCTCAAAGGCTTCAACCGTGTCTCGAACCTCGAAGTCCAGGTGGGAGACAACGCGACCCGCGTCATCAAAGTAGTCGACGACAACGGCAACACGCAGAACACAAGCGAAGTGTTCATCCAAGGAAGCCTCACCCTGGCGGCGGGCAGCTACGGGATTTCGGTTAACACGACAGCCAACGTCCGCAACTGCTTTGTCATAGACATGGCTGTCGGCTACATCTTCCAGTCGGGGGTCTCATACGGGACTGTTCACGACAACTACTCGCAGGGCTGCACGGTCGGCGTGCAGGTCGACAATCACAACAACATCGTCCACGGCCACCACTCGCACGGCGACGCGAAAGGCATTGTCCTCGTGTCGACGGCGCAGGACAACACGATCCAAAGCAACGACATAAACAACCACACCAGCGCCGCTTTAGTCGTGGACGGCACCAACAACAACGTGCAAGGAAACACTCTCCGCAAAGGAGGCACCACGCCGGCCAACGGGCTGTTCATAAACGCGACCGCCAACACTTGCATCGTCATAAACAACGACTGCCATGCGTCGGGCACCGCCAACTTCACCGACAACGGGGCGGGGACCATCAAAAATCTGGACGGGTCAGCCAACAACTGGAACCGGACGACGTAATAGAATGAGAACCCAGTGACCGACACTGTCGCCAATATCCGCCAGGTGGTACGGGACAGGCTCGAGGAGTCGTCGGCCCGCTTCTGGGGCGACGCCCAACTCACCCGAGCACTCTATGAGGGCGCCCAGTGGATCGCCCGCAAAGGCGAAGTCCTCCAAGAAACCGCCTACATCAACATCGTCCCCAGCCAAGCCAAATACCCTTTGCCGTTCGACGGCATCCGCGTCCACCGGGCCACCTTCACGCCCATCGGAACCAACGTCCAGGTCTACCCACTCAAACCGTCCACGCTCTATGAGGCGGACGCCGTGTGGGGCACCTTCCAACAGCAGCAGTCCTCCTACCCGCAACTCTTTGTCGTGTGGGGATTCCCGCCCGGCATAGCCGCCAACACTGTCGCCCCCAACGCCAGCACCAACGCCTACTGGGCCATCCAAATCTTCCCTGTACCAGCCCAACCTGGCACCCTCACCGTCAACTACTACCGCCAACCCAAAGCGTTGACCGGCAGCGACAACGACGTCCTCGAGATCCCCGCCGGCTGGGAAGACATCCTCGTCAGCTACTGCGAGTATGTGGCCTTACGGATCGACAAAGACCCCTACTGGCAGTCAGCGAAGCAGGAGTTCGAGGAAAAGCTGGAAGACATGATCGACAAGACCAGGCTCTGGCATGACCAGTCGACTTTTTGGCATCGAGAGGGCGCGTACGCTAACTCGAACTGGGTGTGGCAAGGAGCTGATGAGTGGTGGTAAAAGCCAGGTGGGTTGGGTCTGTCACTTCGGCCGGCTACGGACGGTTCTGCTACAAAGGCGGGCAATTCCTCGCTCATCGACTTATGTACCACTGGACAGTCGAACCCCTCAACGGGGGGGACGTCATTGACCATCTCTGCGGTGAGACGTTGTGTGTAAACCCCGAACACCTAGAGGTTGTCACTCACCGAGAGAACATTCGTCGGGCTGCTCGGTATTCGTTCGCAAATGAGGCTTACCAGTGTCGCAACGGTCATCCCTGGACCGAAGCCACCAGCTACTACGACCCAAAGGGTCGTCGCCATTGTCGCAAGTGCCGGAACATAGCGACGACGATTGCCCATCGTAAGAGTCGGGCACGTAAGCGGGGTGAGTCCGATCGCACTTGCTGATGGCACCCCGAGCACGACGCAGCCGACGATCCCGCCGAAACAGACGGCTCTGACCGCCTACGCCGCGCCCGCGGCCACGCAGCCACAGCCGCCCTCGTCGAGCTTCCCGAACACGGGGTTGACACCCGCGCAGGCCGGGCAGGCGTCGCAGACAGGCGGGCCGTCCGGGTCAACGGGGCCGTCGCTGGTGCAGCAGATCACGGCGCAGTTGGATCAGCAGTTCGGCGGGACGATGGGCAGCCAGGACGCGTTGAACCAGTGGCTGTCGAGTTTGGATCAGAGCCAGTTGGCGCAGATCGGCGCCCAGTTCGGTTTGGGGCAGACCCAGTTGCAGGAGAACGCCGCCAACCAGCAGGCGCTGTTGGGCATCTCCGGGTCGGATTTGGCGATTCAGCAGGGCGCGCTGGCCCGCCAGCAGGGGTTGTTGCCGCAGTTGGAGAACTTGACGCAGCAGGGGTTTGGGATCACGCAGCAGGGCATCGACTTGCAGAACTGGATGAACCATTTCAACGCGGGCAACGAGCGCACGTCGCAGTTGGGGAACGCGGCGGCGTCGGGCGCAACGAACACGGTCGGCAACGTCCGCAACTTGAAAAACATTCAGGACGTGCTCGGCTACGAGAACCGTCAGGTCGGTTTGCAGGAGCAGCAGCTCGGCCTCGCCAAGCAGCGAGAAGGGTTGTCGTACAAGGAGCAGCAGGCGGCGTTGGCCGATCAGAAGAAGTCGCTGGCGAATCAGGCGGCCCGCTTGGGGATTTCGGGGACGCAGTTGCAGCAGCAGCTACAGAACGGGTTGACCCAGTTGGGCATCAGCCAGCAGGTGAGCTTGGGCGATCTGGCGCAGGCGATCGTTGACCGCTCGAATGGCGTGTTCACGCCGTTGGGCGGAGTGCTCGACCAGATTTCGGCGCAGCAGGGCCTCCCCGCCTTGGGGACCGGCCTGTCGACGGCAGGAGGAGGCTAAGACATGGCGAAACAACCGGCACCGTACGCACCGCCGCTTCAACACACCCATTCACCCGCTCTTGGGTTTCTCGGCCATCTGATCCACGGCGCCCAAGAAGTCGCTTCGCTCCCTGGAAATATCATCGGTGAACTGTCGTCAGGGAAACCTCACTCGACCTTTACCGGTGACATCGGGAGCGGCAAGAGTGGGGGGGGAGGGTCGGGATCGGGGGGCGCGTCGGCCCCGCCTCAGTCGTTGCAGGATCAGATCAACGCGCTCGGCCTTCCCGCGTCGCTCATGCCGCAGGGCACGTCGCAAGGGTTCACCCAATACTTGGACGCTGTCCAGAAGGTGAACAGCAGCAAGCTCGACGCCTCCGTCAAGAGTCAACTGCTCAACACGCTCGCCTCGAACTATCAGGCGCAGCAGCAACGCCAAGCTCAGGAACCGAGCCAGCTCGCCTACCAGGCGTTCTACAACCAGACGGTGCTGCCCTATTTGCAGCAGCAGATCCAGGGCACCAAGAACGAACTGGCCCCCATCTTCCAGGCGATGACCGCGAACCTGTCGAACATTCCGCCCGCCGAACGGGCCATGTTCGCCCAGGGCAACAGCGCCATGCAGGCCGGCGCCGACCAGTATCTGACCGGACTCGGACAGAACGCGCTGCAACAGCCGCTCCTCAACCAACTGCTCACCAGTGTGTCGGCTGACATTTCGGCGCAGCAGGCCGCACAGAAGGCCGCCGCCCAGTCAGGTGCCATAAGCGGCGCGCAGGCGATCACCGGGGCCGTGCCGGGCGCGACGGTCAGCATCCCCGCAGGCTTCTAGCCGATGGCGGTCGACCCGCTCGTCACCGTCCAGCGCAACTGGACGCGCCGCATCGCGATGGCACCCCAGCTCGGGTTGGATCCGACGCATGTGCGCCAGGTCGCCAACCAGGACTTGAACGCGGTGAAGACGGGCGGCAAGCCGATGACCCGCGAGCAGGCGTGGGTCAGCCTCCAAGCCCTCCAAGGCGGCGGCGCCAACCCGCTCGCCAAGCAGCGGCCCACCGGGATTCTGGGGACGTTGGAGAACGTCGTCCCCGACATCGCCTCGACGCTCTGGAACTTCCCGAAGGGCGTCGCCCATCTTGTCGCTAACTTGCCCCAAGAGGCCCAGCAGACGGTCAAGGACATCGCCCACCCCGCCTCGGGCGGCCTGGGGGCCGAGCTGCGCCAGTTGGACGACCCGAAGGGGCTTCTCGGGTTGATCCCTGGCTTGGACGTGGCCGCCAAACTCACGACCGGGCAGGGCCGCTCAGACCTCCAACAGCACCCCGTAGGTGCTTTGCTGGACGTTCTGCCTATCTTCGCTGAGGGGACTGCAGCGGTCGCCAAGGCGGCCGATGTGGGGAATCTGGGAGACGTGGCCAGCCAGGTCGCCGAAGCCGACTCGGCCGCCAAGGCAGGCACGGAAGCGCCCGCACTCTCGGCGAAGATGGTGCAACGCAAAGCGGTCGAACAGATCGCCTCGCAGGATCCCGTCGCCGGAGCCCTGCTGGAAGGCAAACCGCTCAAGGCAGCCATCCAGGCTGTCCAGCCGTTGCGGGACGCCCGCTCCGCCCTCTTGGAGAAACTACAGGCGACGCCGGCCCACCTTGAGGCGTATCGGAAGATCGGCGGCATCAAACAGACCGCCAACCGGGCGCTCAGAGCCATTCAGCGCCATTCGGCGGACTGGGCGAAGACGATGACCGAGGAACAGGCCGCCCACCTGCTCGACCTCGCCCAAGGGCTTGAGGGCGGCAAGATCGACTGGGCGAACCTGTCCGCTGATGACCGCGTCAACCTCGAGCACATCAGGGAGATCCAAGACTCGATCCGGTCGGCGGGGGAGGCGTCCGGCAAATACGTCACCCCGCTCACCCTCGGTGACGCGAAGTTGACCTATGCCAACACGGGGGCGGGGGCGAGGATCGCCCGCAACATCGAACGCTCCGCGGGCGCCGACTCGGCCATCGTCGAAGCCCGCGCCACCGCCGACCGGGTCCGCAGCCGGTTCGACGGCTACGCCCAAACCCACGACGCCGTCGCCGAAGCGCACAAGGCGCAGGCGCAGGCGACCTTGGACCGCTACCAGCCTCGCCTCGACGCCGCCCAAGCCCGGTTGGAAGCGTTGCAGGCCAAATATCAGGCCCGCGGCGTCAACCACGAGATCCAACCCGAATACCTGAAGGCCAAAACGGCTTTGGACAATCTGACCGCGAAGCGGGATCAGGCGGCGGCCCGGTGGACGGCCCGCGCCCAGGCCCGAGAGGCCAAGGCCGCCGCCCTGCGGGACCATCCGACCGTCGCCCGCAGCGCCAAGAGCATCGACAAGGCGATCGCCAAAGCCCACCAGGTCAACCACCAACTGCTGTCCGACTTCTTGAAGACGGTGCCGGACCAGTTCAAGCCGCAGGTCGAAGCCGAGGTCCGGGCCGCCATCCAAACGGAGTTGACCGGCCGCTACGCCGGCTCACCGCAGCTCGAGCAGGCGATGACCGACTTCGCGACGGGCGGCAACATGGCGAAATGGTTCGGCGACCAGAAGACGTGGGACGCCTTTTACCGCAAAGCCACCGCCGAAGCCCGCCAGAGCTGGGTCAAGATGGTGCAAACCTCCGGGTCGCCCCTTTGGGTCCACTCGGCCGCCGAGGCTGACCTAGAACGCATCGCCCGCCCCATCACCGCCGGCACGACCATCCACAATGCGGGCGTCTTCCGCGAACGGGCCTTGGACCTATCCCCCTCGAGCCGGTCGATCGTCGCTTTGCTGACCGACGCGCAGCGGCAGGTGCTCGAGGCGGACACCACCGAACGGGTCGTCAACGAGGTCATCCTGCCGCACGCCTTGACGCACGACCAGGTTCACGCCGAAGCCACCGCCGAAGCCCAGAAGATGAAACTGAGCCCGACTCAGACGTTGGCGGGCGCGGTCGACCAGATCATGCGGGACCGGTTCGTGCAGGTCTCCAACGCTGATTTGGGCGGCCTCCAAAGCCCCCGGTTGCAGACCGTCGCCAACCAACGCCTCTATCTGGACAAGAATCTGGCGGACGGCATCAAAGCCGT